>Ga0307986_10000604_pt1 | contig 26310 bp, 23 predicted proteins | sample EllFjometageno82_FD_203170 | JGI IMG/M metagenome (GOLD analysis project Ga0307986, IMG submission 203170) | Marine microbial communities from Ellis Fjord, Antarctic Ocean - #82 | ecosystem: Environmental > Aquatic > Marine > Unclassified | place: Southern Ocean | collected 2014-10-09 | reverse complement strand
ATAAATTTTATTAGATATAAATTTCCAAAATTTATGTTCTTCAGAAGCAATAATTTCTAAGAGTTTTTTATCTTTAATTTTTTTTTCACCAATAAAAGATATCTTTTTAATTTTGGCTCTGTCACCCTGAGCTATATCCAAATTTAATGTTATAGAATTTAATTCACTATTTTCTACTATTGAAGATTTTATACTTGCAAAATAGTAACCATTACTTTTTAAAATATTTTTCATTAATGTAATATCTTTTTTAAGTTGATCTTCAGTGAAAGACATTCTGTTTTTTAGCTTCAAATTCTCATAAAGTTGCTCTTCCACACCACTATTTTTAATGCCTAAGATATTGATATTTTCTATAATTGGATTTTCAATAACATTGATTGATAGAATTCCATTTTTAAAATTAAAATCTATATTTTTAAAAAAATTAGAATCATATAAATTTTTTAAAGTATTATTAAGTTTGTCATCGCCGTACTCTGTACCAATTTCTATATTACCAAGTACAAGAATTGTGTCTAGGGATATACGTTGGTTTCCATTGACCTGAATTTTCTTAATTATTTCAGCAAAGCTAGATGAAAATAATAAAAAGAATAAAAGAACAAAAGTTGAAAAATATTTAAACATAAAAAGAGTTTTATATACCTAAACTACTTAGTTTTAAACTTACATAATCTCTTAATTTATAAATATCTGTGACCTTTTTGGGTATAATATTCCTAAATTTTAAAAATTCCCTATAATTAGAATATTTATAAATTAATGTTATCATTTCTTGATACTTAATTTTATTATTTAAGTATTTTAATACAAAAAAATCATTAATTGTAACTAGTACTGTCTCATACAGTGAGTCATTTTCGCTTAGATTATTCAATAGTCGAACAAGTGGAAATTTCTTATTATCTATCTTTTTTAACTCTAAATTGTTTAAGATTGAAAGATTTAAATTTTGTGATTTAAGCTTATTTTTACTTATTGGATATAATGAATTGTAAATTGGGATTTTCATATCTGGTTCGTGAATTAAAATTTTAATAAGTGCATTTTTAAATTTTACTATTGCGTGTACATAGGATTTTGGATGAGTTAAAATTAAAATATCTTTATACTTTAAACTAAATAATTTCTTAGCTTCAATAACTTCGAAAACTTTATTCATCATTGTTGAAGAGTCAATCGATATTTTTTTTCCCATTTTCCAATTAGGATGATTGAGTGCTTCCTTTTTTTTAATATTTTTTAATTCTTTAATTGATTTATATAAGAAAGGACCACCAGATGCAGTAATGAAAACTTTATCAATTTGATCATAATTATTTTTTTGAATTAAAGAATAAATTGAAAAATGCTCTGAGTCTATTGGAATAAAATTTGTTTTAAATTTTTTAAATTCTTTTTTAATTAGATTCCATCCACATATAATCGACTCTTTATTAACTATAGCAATGTTCTTGCTAAATTTTATTAATTGTAGAGAAGGGTTTAGACCGTCAATTCCCACAACAGAGATCATGGAATAAAAGAGTTCTTTTTTTTTAAATAATTTATCTATTATCAAAAAAGAATTATAAAAATTAATATTTAATTTTTTATATTTTTTTTTTGCTTCAATGAATTTTGTATAATCGCTGATGATTATATTTTTTACATTAAATTCTTTTGCTTGTTTGGTTACTTCTGTAATGTTCTTATTTGTAGATAAAAGTTTAATATCAAAATTTTTTTTATCTTTTTGTATTATTTTAATAGTATTTTTTCCAATGGACCCTGTTGAACCAAGTATAATAATTTTTTTTTTCATTTAAAATGGATAATGAGTATTTAGTGATAAGACCAAATATGAAAAAGGAAATGCAAAAATCATTCCATCCACTCTATCTAAAAGTCCACCATGTCCTGGAATGATTTTTCCTGTATCTTTAATTTTAGAAAGTCTCTTAAAATAGGAAACAACAATATCTCCTATTTGGCTAACAGTAGAAATTAGTAGAACTAAAATAAATATCTGCCTCGATAGCTCAACATCTCCTATGAAATACGGATTTTGTAAAAAAATATTAATACCTATAATAGACAAAAAATAACCACCTATCATTCCAGCATAAGTTTTGTTTGGGCTAAATTTAGTTAATTTTGGACCTTTAAAAATTTTTCCAAATATATAACCTCCTATGTCAGTTGCTACACACACAATGGTAATTCCTAGTAACCACGCATATTCGCCTGGTAAATTAGTTCTTAGTTTATAAATAGAATAAAATGAAATAATTAAAAATAAAAAACCAAAAGTGTTGTATCTCTTTTTTTTTGACATCATATGCCATTCATAAACAGTAATTAAAAAACAAATAAAAATAAAAAAGTTAAATAAAAAAGAACCTTTTATTATAAAAAATATGGCTATTGGTGCCAATATAATTGAGCTTAATATCCTTTTAGTAAGTTCTTTTTTCATTAAATATTTCCAAAATTTCTTTTAATTCTCTTAAAATTTTTAATAATCTTATTAAAATCATTTTTGGTGAAATCTGGCCAAAATTTCTTCTCAAAAAAGATCTCTGAATAAGCTAATTGCCATAATAAAAAATTACTTAATCTTTTGGTATCTCCTGTTCTAATTAATAAATCTGGGTCTGGTATATTTTTTGTTTGTAAATATTTATTTAAATTTTTTTCAGTAACTTTTTCTTTACTTCTATTTAAGTCTTTAAATGCATTAATTAACTCAAATTTTGATCCATAATTTAATGCAAGATTAATTTGAAGTTTTGTATTTTTGGATGTTTTTTTTTCTGATTGATTTAGGATTTTATTTAATTTTAAAGTAAAATTTTTTACACCTATAATTTTTAGTTTAATGTTTTGTTTGTGTAAATCCTCAATTCTGTTAACTAAAAAATTTTCCAGTAAATTAAATAGATAATTGATTTCTTTTTTAGGCCTTTTCCAGTTTTCTGTTGAAAATGCATATAATGTTAAAAATTTAATATTATTTTTAATTGTTTCTTTAATTATCTTTTCAATTGTATTTAACCCCTCTTTGTGACCAGCATTTCTTGAATTTTTATGTTTCAAACCCCATCTACCATTACCATCCATTATGATGGCTACATGATTTAATGGATTCATATTGTCATTATTTCTTTTTCTTTAGATGAGACCTTTTCATCTACAATTAAAATGTGTTTGTCTGTAATTGCTTGGACATTTTTTTCAAAAGATTTTTCTTCATCTTCACCAATCTCTTTTGATTTAAGAAGTTTTTTTAACTCTTCATTAGCTTCTCTTCTAATATTTCTTACTGAAACTTTGCATTTTTCTCCCATCGTCTTGATCATTTTCTTTATTTCAGATCTTCGTTCTTCATTAAGCTCGGGTACCGGAAGTCTTACTAGTTGGCCATCAATTTGAGGATTTAAACCCAGTTCAGATTTTTTTATTGCAGCATCTACTAAAGCAACATTATTTTGATCCCACACCTGGATGTTTATCATTCTTGGTTCTGGTGTAGTTATACTTCCAACTTGATTAATGGGCATTTGCTGACCATAAACATCGACCTTAACTAGATCTAACATTGCGGCATTAGCCCTTCCTGTTCTCAAAGATGATAGTTCTTTTATAAAGATCTCAATGGTTTTATCCATCTTAAGACTATATGATTTGTCATCAAACATTTATTCACCTATTTTAAATCTTACAAATTCCTTAATCTTTAAATCGGTTATAGAAAGTTCTTTTAGAATATCTTGAACTTTTTTTTTGGGCTCCATAACCCAAGCTTGAGTTAAAAGAGCATTTTCCTCTTTAAATTTATTCATTTTTCCTAAACTTATTTTTTTTGCAATTTCTTCTGGTTTTCCAGAATTTTTTAATTCTTCTGTTACTAATTGTTGTTCTTTATCGATTATAGATTGATCAATTGATTTTTGATCTAAGGCTAGCGGGTTTGATGCCGCGATGTGCATTGATAGTTGTTTACCAAAATTTTTGACATCGTCAGAACTATCATTAGTTTCTAATGAAACTGCCACAGCTAATTTTGCTAAATTATCTTTAACAACTGTATGTAGGTATTTTGAATTTACAGTTCCTTCATTAGCAATTGTTTTTGCTTTACCAATTGTAATTTTTTCACCCATCTTAGCTATCAAAGCTACAAGAGCATCCTTAACTGTTTCTCCATTAGCCATTTTTGATTTTTTTAAATCTTCAACATTTGAACTAACATTGTTGTTTAAATCACTTAATTCTTTAACAAAATTAACAAAGTCATCATTTTTAGCAACAAAGTCTGTTTCACAATTTACCTCAATTAAAGAAGTTTTTTTGTCATCACCGCTTACTGCTATTACACCTTCTTTAGCATCTCTAGACATTTTTTTAGAAGCTTTTGAAACCCCTTTTACTCTAAGAATTTCTACTGCTTTGTCTAAATCACCGTTTGATTCTTTGATTGCTAAATTGCAATCTTTAAAACCAGCTCCAGTTGATTCACGAAGTTGTTTGACTTTCTCAATATCACTCATTAGTTTAAAGTCTCCTTTTTACCTTTGGAAAATTTACTATCTAACTTTTCTCTATCGATCTCTTGAACAGTTTTTGAAGACTTTTCTTCTTTTTTGCCTTCTGTCTTTTTCTCCTGAGATGGTGCATCTTTTTTTGCTGAAATTATTGTTTCTTTGATTAAGTTGCAATACAGATCAATTGATCTTCTTGCATCATCATTTCCTGGGATTGGAAAATCGATTCCATCTGGATTTGAGTTGCTATCTAAAATTGCAATTATAGGAATACCTAGCTTAACTGACTCTTGAATTGCTAAAGACTCATAATTTGTATCAATAATAAAAACTAGATCAGGAGTTTTCTTCATATCCGCGATACCTCCTAGTGATCTTTCTAACTTGTCTTTTTTTACACTCATTTTTAAAAGTTCTTTTTTTGTAAAACCTCTGTTTTCAGCAACTAGATCAATTTCATATTTTTTCATCTTTTTTATTGATCCTGAAATGGTACCCCAATTGGTTAACATTCCACCTAACCATCTATAGTTTACAAAATATTGATTAGTTTCTTTTGCTACTTCAGCAATTGCTTCTGAGGCTTGTTTCTTTGTTGAAACAAAAAGTATTTTACCATTATTTGATATTGTTTCGTAAACCTTTTGAAGTGCAATTTTAGTTAATTCTAATGTCTGAGTTAAATCTATAATATGGATTGAGTCTCTTTTTCCAAAAATATATTTTTTCATTTTTGGATTCCATCTTAATGTTTTGTGCCCTAAGTGAACACCGGCTTCTAATAGTTGTTGTATTGTAAGGTTAGGTATTTTCATATTTATTCCCTGTTAAGCCACCACAGTAGTTACCATTAAAGGACAGGAGGTATAAAACCAAAAACTGTGTGCGTATTAGTTAATTTAGTTGCTATTTACTAATTTTTTCGAAATATAACAAGCTTAATTAATGAATATTTAACATAATTTCTTTGTTTCTTAAAATATTTATTGATTTTCTATCAATATTTCTAGGAGTTTTGAGTTTAAAATTTTGTGTTTCAATATCATTGGAATAATTGATGTAAACTATAGTTTCACCTTTTTCGTCTAAAAATTTCTGTATTTCATTCAATTGCTTTTTAGAAGTTATATTTAAGGTAACTTCTTTTATAGAGGTATTAAACAAATCTTTTAAAGAAGCAATTTTTCGTACATTTACTCTCTTTGTTTTATCTTCATTTGGGGAAATAGTTTTATTTAAAGTTAAAATTAACGAACTACCCTCTTTTAACTTGTCTCTGTTAGATTCTAAGACATCAGAAAATATAAATAATTCAAAAACACCACTTAAATCAGTTAATTTTAAGACAGCATATGAGCTTCCCTTTGCAGTTTTTCTTTCTTGAACTTTTAGTAGGGTGGCTGCTATATTATTTTCTTTCAATTCATCATCTGAAAAAAATTTTTGGTAATCCATAATTTTATAGTCATCAAAAATTTCTTTGAACTGATTCAATGGATGATCAGATATAAAAAAACCAATAGCCTCAAATTCTTTTGACAACCTTTCTTCAAACTCCCAGTCTTTTATATTTTCAGTTATACTAATTTCATTTTCTTTGCTATCACCAAATAAATCAATCTGATTAGCAACTTTATTATCAAAATCATTTTTTGATTTAGTTATAATATTTGGAATTGAATTAAATATTGATTGTCTATTTTTATCAATTTTATCAAAGGCACCTGCTTTAACCAAACCTTCTAATTGTAATTTGTTAATATCTTTAGGATTAATTCTTTTAATTAAATCATTAATTGATAAAAATTTTCCATTGTTTAATCTTTCTTTAACGATATTAGATATCGCTTCAGATCCAACAGCTTTAACCCCGCCTAGGGCATAATAAAACTTGTCATTTTCTGTTTTGAAATCTGCAAAACATTCATTAATATCTGGTCTTAATACTTCTATATTTAATCTTTTTAGTTCTTCAAAAAATTCACTTAGTTTATTTTGATTTGAAATATCCATTGTCATAGACGCTGCAATAAATTCTTTAGGATAGTAATTTTTCAAAAAAGCTGTTTGATAAGATATTATTGCGTATGCTGCGGCATGACTTTTGTTAAAACCATATTCTGCAAAAGGTTCAATTTTTAAAAATATTCCTGCCGCCACATCTTTGCTAATTCCATTATTAACTGCCCCTGCTATAAAATTTTGTTTTTGTTTTTCTAATTCTGCTCTTTTTTTTTTACCCATAGCCCTTCTAAGTAAGTCAGCTTGGCCAGCTGTAAAACCAGATAATTTTTGAGCAATTTGCATTACTTGCTCTTGATAAATGATTACGCCATAAGTTGGCTTTAAGATATCTTCTAAAAGTGGATGTAAATAATCTGGAGTTTTTCTTCCGTGTTTACAGTCATTGTAAATTGGTATGTTACTCATAGGGCCAGGACGGTATAATGCAACTAAGGCAATAATATCCTCAATATGGTTTGGTTTCATATGAACAAGTGCATCCCTCATACCTGCACTTTCAATTTGAAATAGGCCTACAGTTTTTCCTGAAGCCATCAACTTAAAAACTTTTTGATCTTCAAAGCTTATGCTTTCAATATCAAATTCTTTATTAAGTTTTCTAATTAGTTTCTGAGTATTGTTAATTACAGTTAATGTTTTTAATCCTAAAAAATCAAATTTTACTAATCCAGCATTTTCTGCTGAGTACATATCAAATTGTGTAGAAGGCAATAATAAGTTTGCTGATGCGTCTTTGTATAATGGAACTATATCAATTAATTTTTTATCAGCTATCACAACGCCTGCTGCATGTGTTGCCACATTTCTGTTTAACCCCTCTAGTTTTAATGAAAGATCGGTTAACTTTTTAACTCGGGTATCTTCACTAATCATTTTTTGAAGTCTAGGTTCTCTAGCTATACATTCTGATAAACTTTGTGGTCTGGATGGATCAAATGGTATCATTTTAGAAATACTGTCAACAAAGCCATAGGCTAAACCTAACACCCTGCCAACATCTCTAATGACCATTCTTGCTTTTAATTTCCCAAATGTAATTATATGAGCAACACTATCTTTGTATTTCTTTGTTAAATACTCTAAAACTAAATCTCTTTTTTCTTCACAAAAATCAATATCAAAATCTGGCATTGAAATTCTATCTGGATTTAAAAAACGCTCAAAAATTAAATTATACTTAATAGGATCTACATCTGTAATTGAAAGACACCAGGCAACTAAGGATCCTGCACCCGATCCTCTACCAGGACCAACTGGAATGTCATTTCTTTTTGCCCATTTAATATAATCTGAGACAATTAAAAAATAACTTGCATATTCCATTTTAATAATAATTTCTAATTCATGATCTAATCTATCTTTATATTTTAAATATTTTTCATTATTTTTAATTTCATTATCTTTTAAATTAAGAAATTTTATAAATTTTTCTTTTAGGCCGTCCAAAGAATCTTTTTTAATAATATCGCTAGCATCCCCATCTTTTGAGGAACTAATATTTGGCAAAATTGGTTTTGAAAATAAAGGTCTAAAACTACATCTAAGAGGGAAATTGTAGTTGTTCTCTAATGCTTCAGGAATGTCAGAAAATAACTTTGACATTTCAACATCATTTTTGAGATAATGTTCAGATGTATATCTAACTCTATTTTTATCATTAACGTAAGATTTGGTGCCAATACATATGAGAGCATCATGTGCCTCATGCATATCCTTAGTCATATAAAAAACTTCATTAGTAGCAATTATTGGAATTTGTAAGTTATTAGATTGAGTAAGGTTAAATTTTTCAAAACTCAGTTCATTTTGGTCATTATGTCTTTGAATTTCTAAATAAAATTTATCATTAAAATTTTTATTTAATAATTTATATAGATTGGTTATTTCTGAAAATTTACCTTTATCAAATAATTTTCCAAATAAACCGAATACAGTACCTGAAAAAATTGAAATACCAGTGCTATCTAGTTTTAACAAATCACTAATTTCTAAATGAGGATCTGAAACTTCATCATTTTCCAAATAAGATCGTGAAGATAGTTCAATAATTTTCTTATAACCTATTTCGTTAAGTGCAAAGAGAGGCAGTAATCCAGTAGTGGTTTCAAATTTAAAATTAATTTGCGTTCCTATGATGGGTTGAGATCCAATTTTTGATATTTTTTCAGAAAATTCTATTGCTCCACATAAATTTGAAGTGTCACATAATCCAAGAGATCTTATTTTGAACTCTTTCGCGGTATCTTTTAAGACATCAATTTTTATAGCACCCTCACATATGGAATATTGAGAATGAATTTTTAGATGATTAAAATTTTGAAAGTTAGACTCACTCATTAATGGTTTTTATACTACCATTAACTATTTCCAATAAGCAATCTGCCTTATTGGCAAAAAATCTATTATGGGTTGCAAATATTATTAATCGATTAGAGTTTATTTGATTTTTCAGAATTTCAAAAATTTCTTTAGCAGTTTTTAAATCTAAACTTCCTGTGGGTTCATCTGCTAAAATAATCTGGGGTTCATTAATTAAAGCTCTGGCAATGGATATTCGTTGTTTTTCTCCACCTGAGAGCTGTGATGGATAATGGTCAGATCTATTTAATAGCCCTACTTTTTTTAATAAAATATTTGCTTTAGAAATTGATATTTTTTTATTATTGCCTGCAGCTAGACTAGCTAAATAAACATTTTCTAATGCAGTAAAATCAGGAAGTAAATTATCTTGTTGATAGATAATACCAATTTTATTTGCTCTCAAAATATCATTGTTATTGGAATTATCAAAATTAATTACTTTATTCTCAATAGTAATAGAACCTGAATTTGGCTTATCAATCAAAGAAAGTAAATTTAATAATGTTGATTTACCAGACCCTGATGGACCCATTAAAGAGTAAATTTTTCCTTTTTTAAAACTATAAGATATTTTTCTTAAGACTTTAATCTTTTTAAAATTATCAAAAGATTTACTTAGATTTGAAATTTTTATAAAATTATTCATATTTTAAAGCTTTGATTGGATCAAGTTTAGCTGCTTTTAGTGCAGGAAAAATTGAAACAATGATGGTTATAAATATGGAGCTTAAAGAAATAATAAATATTGAGGATGGGTCAATTTCAGAAGGCATAGTGCTTAGGAAATAAATTTCTTCAGGAAATAAACTGATATTAAAAGCTGTGCTTAAAAATTGACGAAAATTTTCTATGTACACAGAGAAAGTAACACCTAAAATTATTCCAAAAATTGTTGCTGATGTTCCTATAATTGTACCAACTAAAAAAAATATTTTTATAATAGATTTATTCAACACACCTATCGATTTTAAAATAGCAATGTCACGCGTCTTATTTTTAACTAAGATTGTTAGGCCAGAAATTATATTAAAAGCTGCAACTATGATTATTAGAGATAATATTATAAACATGACGTTTCTTTCAACTTTTAAAGCAGAAAATAATGAGCTATTCAAATCAGCCCAACTATAGACAAAATCATCTGGAAAATTGTTTTGTACAATTGATTTTTGGTACTCAATATTTTGAGGATTATCCAAATAAATTTCTAAATTTCTATTTTTTTTATTCAAATTAAAAAATTCTTCTAAAGTTTCTAGATTAATAAAGGCTATATTGTTGTCAAAATCAGCTAAACCACTTTCAAAAATGGATGAAACCAAAAAAGTTTTTTGTTTTGGCAAATTACCAATAATTGTTTCTACACCAGCAGATGACATCAAAGTAACACTATCACCCACATTAAGATTAAGAGTAAAACTAAGTTCCTTACCTATAGAAATGTAGTTTGCTTCTAAAACTTCACCATCACCCAAAAAAAGTTTATTCTTAAAAACTTTTAATTTTGAAAAATTATTACTTTTATAACCTCTCAGCAAAATACCTTTAGAAGTATCGCTTTTAATAATTATAGCTTCACCAGAATTACTGAAAATTAAATTTTTGGAAATGCTAAGAAGTTTTTTATTAACCTTGCTAATTTCAACTCTATTTGCTTCATAAGGTTTAACTGTAATATGAGCATTAAAACCAACAATTTTATTAACTAATTCTGAGCGAAAACCATTCATAACAGACATAACTATAATAAGAACAGCAACGCCAAGACTTATTCCAATAAATGAAAAAATTGAAATAACATTTAAAAAACCATCTTTTTTTCTAGCCTTTAAGAATCTAAACGTAATTTCTTTTTCAAGCGTAGAAATCAATTGGATACTTTTTGTTTATTGATGATTTTAATAATTTCATCTAAAGATAAGTTTTGAGTCTCTTCCCCAGTTTCTTTAAATTCAAGAAGGTCACCTTCAATCTTTCTTCCAATGATAATTTGATATGGTACACCAATTAAATTCATTTTCTTTACTTTGGATGAATAATTTTCATCTGTATCGTCAATAATTGTATCAATATTTTTTTTATTTAATTCTGCATAAATATTATTTGCTTTTTCTAATGCAGATGTGTCTTTTTTATTAATTATTGGAATAAGCGCTATATCATATGGAGCAACCGACAAAGGCCATTTCATAATTTCATTTTTTTCATCATATTTTGCCTCAATAATTGCTCCTACTAGTCTTGAAACTCCAATGCCATATGAGCCCATTTTAACAAAATCTTTTTTACCACCTGGCAAATCAACAGCTGCACTCATTGCTTTTGAATATTTATCACCAAAATAGAATATATGGCCAACTTCAATTCCCTTGGTAATTAATCTATTTTCTTCAGTTACATTTTTTTCAAAATCTTCTTTATTAAATTTTTCATCAGTTACTGAGTAGTATTGTTCATATTTTTTTCTTAAGCTCTCTAAAGAAGATTTTTCTATTACAGTACCCTCACTATTTAGGTCAAAAATTCTTTTATCAGTAAAAATCTTACTTTCACCCGTATCTGCTAAGATTATAAATTCATGTGAAAGATTGCCACCTATTGGCCCGGTGTCTGCTGCCATAGGGATTGCTGTTAAGGACAATCTTTTAAAAGTTCTTAGGTATGATAAAAAAAATTTATTATACGAATAGAATGCATCATCATCAGTAATATCAAATGAATAGGCATCTTTCATATAAAATTCTCTACCCCTCATAATTCCAAACCTAGGTCGCATCTCGTCTCTAAACTTCCATTGTATATGATATAAAAGTTGAGGTAATGATTTATAAGATTTTAATGATGATCTGAAAATTTCAGTTACTTGTTCTTCATTTGTTGGGCCATAAAGTAGCTCTCTATTTTGACGATCTTTAATTCTAAGCATCTCTTCGCCATAGTCATCATATCTACCACTTTCTTTCCAGATTTCACTTGATTGAATTGTCGGCATTAAAATTTCTTGTGCACCGATTTTATTCTGTTCTTGACGAACTATAGTTTCAATTTTTTTCATAACCTTAAATCCAAGAGGTAGCCACGAATAAATACCAGCTGATGCCTGCTTGATCATCCCCACCCTCAACATAAGTTGATGAGACTTTATTTTAGCCTCTGAAGGATTATTTTTTAAAATTGGAATAAATGATTTAGATAAATACATCTTAATTGATAATATTTCTTAAATTTAAATATTCAAATTTAATTAATAAAAAGATTATTGTGAAAATAACTGTGGTTATGCCCGTACAATAAAGAAACTTTTTTAACATTTTTGGGTTTTCTGGAGAACCTTGGTCCTCACCTTCAATTTTAACAATTTTTGCTCTATTTACATCTATTGGTAGTATAGCAAAAAAAACAGTCCACCATATGATAATAAAGATAATTGCTAAACCGGTAATGCTCATTAAATTCTTACTAAATTAATATTCGTAAAAGGTTTTTTTCCGGTTTGTTCTTTTGAGAATTTTCTACAAGCTATTTTAAGAGCATCAATTAAATTATACTCTTGTTTTTTACTTCCTAATTTAAAAGATCTTGTAATTTTTTCAATTACATCTTCTAATCCGTAAACAAACTCATCCACATCAACAACAGGAATGCCTCTGAATGTTAACACAGGTCTTTTATGAATATTACCTTTAGCAGTAATTAAAATGGTGGCCTCAATATAACCGTTGGCACTCAAATTCTTTCTATCTTTAATAGATGGAGCATCCTCTTCTACGCTGATATTACCATCAAGATAAAGTCTGCCACTTGGAGCTTTATCATAAACGAAAGGCTTGCCAGGATATAATTTAACAATATCACCATTTTCTACTTGAACTGGATTTGGAACTTTCATTTCTTTTGCAAATTTCATATGTTCGATCATATGTCTATGCTCACCATGAACTGGAATAGCACACTGAGGTTTTACCCACTCGTACATTTCTCTTAAATCCTCCCTATTTGGGTGACCTGAAACATGAACAAATTCATTTTCTTCAGAAATAACCTCTATACCATCTTTAACTAATTGATTTTGTAAATTATATAATTTTTTTTCATTACCTGGAATAATTTTGGATGAAAAAATAACAGTATCATCTTTTTCAATAAAGACATCTGGATGTGTATATTTGGCAATTCTCATTAATGCAGCCATTGGCTCTCCTTGACTTCCTGTACAAAGATATACTATCTTTTCTCTTGAAATATTTTTTGCTTCTCGTGCATCGATTGGTTCAATAACATTTTTTAGATATCCACATTGTCTAGCTGCTTTAAATATCCTGTGCATCGACCTCCCAACTAAAGATATCTGTCTTCCTGTTTTTTCAGCACAATAAAAGGCTGTTTCTAATCTTGCTACATTAGATGCAAAAGATGCAATTATAATTCTTTTCTTTAAACCACTCATAATAGTAAGCATGCTTTTTCTTACATCTAGTTCAGAACCAGCTTTACCCATACTAAATACATTAGTCGAGTCACAGATCATTGCTAGAACACCCTCATTACCAATTTCTTTAAGACGATTAATATTAATTTTACCACCAATTAAAGGTTCTGGATCTATTTTCCAATCTCCAGTATGTAAAATTACACCAGCAGGTGTTTCTATTCTAAGTCCATTGGGCTCCAAAATTGAATGAGTTAAAGTTATGTATTCGATTTTAAATGGACTCAAATTTATATTCCCATTTAACTGAACTATTTTAAGATATTTTGTTATATCAATATTTTTCTCCTTAAACTTTTCTTTTATCAAAACAGCTGTAAATGGGGTTGCAAATATTTGACATTCTAATTGAGGCCAAAGATGTGCTATAGCACCAATATGATCTTCGTGCGCATGGGTCAGTACTATTCCTAGAAGATCCTCTTTTTTATCTACAATAAATCCAGGATCAGGATAAATTAAATCAATTCCAGGGAGAGTGTCATCAGCGAAAGTAACGCCGATATCAACCATAATCCATTTGTGTTCTCCCGGCCGACCATAAGCAAACAAATTCATGTTCATGCCGATTTCACCCGATCCACCTAGTGGACAAAAAAGTAATTCATCTTTCATTTGATTAATTTTAAAATCTTAATTAAGCCTTTAAGAGTTATGTCTTTGTCTTCAACTACTTTCATTTTTATTGGGTTTTTGAATAAACTTGAAAATCCCCCTGTAATAATGATTTTGAAAGATTTTCTTGTTTCTTTTGTAATTAATTTAATAATATTGTCAATTAAACCCGCATATCCCCAAAAAAAACCTGATCTAACAGCAGTAATCGTGTCTTTACCTATTACTTTATTAATTTTTTTTAAATGTATTCTCGGTATTAAGGCAGCTTTATCAGATAATGTGCTTAAAGATACTTTAATACCTGGTGCTATTATACCACCAATGTAGCTATTTCTAATTATAACATCAAAAGTTGTTGCCGTACCCAAATCTATTATAACAAAGTTTTTTTTATCATCCATTGAACTAATAGCATTTGTAATTCTATCCGATCCAACTTGATTATAATTTACTTTAATCTTAATTATTTTAGATAAATTTAATTGTTTAATTTCAAAGCATTTAATTTTGGTTTTTGTTTTTAAAAATTTTTTAATTAGTTTAAAAGAGTTGGGCACAACACTACAAAATAATATTTTTTCAATCTTAGGAAAGTAATTTTTTAATTTTTTTAAATTTTTATTTAAATCTTTTAATGATGAATTAGAATTTGAAAAATTAATTCTTTTAATAATTATATTTTTTTGATTAATTAAACAAATTTTAATTTCACTGTTACCAATATCTCCAATTAAATACATTTTATCAAATTTTTTATTTACAATATTTTAAAAGATTTTTTTCAAAAATAGATCTTAACAAATTTACTGCTAACTTATAATCAATTTTTTTGCCAATTAATTCTAAAAGATTTGTGGTTGGGTAATTCCTAATATTAGGACTTTTAATGATATTTATTCCAATTCCTACGATTAAATATTTATGGTTATTTTTTGTTATAGTTTCCTGAAGTATACCACTAATTTTTTTACCATTAATCAATAAATCATTTGGAGCTTTAAAAGTAATTTTCTTTTTATAGAAATTTGTTATTAATTTTTTTACTAATAGACAATTTATTTTTGTTAGTTTTTTAATTGATAAATTAATTTTATTTAAATCAAAAAAAAAACTGACGAATAAATTCCCTTTATGAGATATCCATTTTCTACCATATTGTCCTTTTCCTTTTTTTTGTGTTTCTGAAATTACCATTCCACAGTTTAAATTTGAATTTTGAATAATCTTAATAGCTGTGCTGTTGGTGCTGTTAACTCTTTTAAAAATAAATTTACGAATTTTCATTACATAATATTAATTCTTGATGCTATTTCAACAAGTTGACTTGGAAAAATGAAGTAAAGAAGAATTAATAATGTCGATAAAGTTAACGAAAACTTCAACCATGAACTGTGATCTTCATCATATTTTTCTTTTTCAGGATCAAAATAAATTATCTTTATAATTCTTAAGTAATAAAAAGCAGCCACAACAGTAGATAACAATCCTACAATTGCTAAAAAATACATTGATTGTTCAATTACTGATTTAAAAATGTAAAATTTAGCGAAGAATCCTGCTAACGGAGGTACTCCTGCTAATGAAAATAAGATGATTAATAATGAAAGAGATAATAAGGGGTGATTTTTAGACAAACCAGATAAATCACTTATATCTTCAAAGTATTCGTTATTTCTTCTCATCATTAATAGACAAGAAAATAATCCTAAATTCATTATTATATAAATAATTATATAAACAATTGAACTTTGTATTCCTTCATTTGAAACTGACGCTATGCCAGCCAGTGCATATCCTACGTGACTTATAGAGCTATAGGCCATTAGTCTTTTTAAATTGGTTTGACCAATAGCAGCTATTGCACCAAATAACATTGAGGCAATAGATAGAAAAACTATAATCATTTGCCACTGTTCTACTAAGTTTAAAAATGGAACGTATAAAAATCTAATAAAGACTGTTAATGCTGCAATTTTTGGCACAATCGTAAAAAATAACGTTACAGTTGTTGGTGATCCTTCATATACATCTGGGGCCCACATATGAAAAGGAACGGCAGAAATTTTGAATGCTAAACCGACTAATATAAAAACTATACCAAAAGTTAAAACATATTCATTAGAATTTAGTTGAGTAGCTATTGTATCAAAATTAGTTGAGCCAGCAAATCCATATATTAGTGAACAGCCATATAAAAGTAACCCTGATGACAATGCACTTAAAACAAAATATTTTAAACCTGCCTCTGATGATTTAAGATTATCTCTATTAAATGTAGCCAAAACATATAATGCTAAAGATTGTAATTCTAGACCCATATAAAAAACTATCAAATCATTTGAACTAATCATTACCATCATGCCGAGTACTGAGCTTAGAATCAATATTGGGTATTCAATTTTTAAGATCTTAAAAACTTTTAAATAACTTGTTGATATTGCTAAAACAATAAATGCTGCTAATAATGTAATTATTTTCATTAAAGAAGATAAATAATCAATAACAACACTTCCTTTAAATAAAAATATTTTTTTAATATCTATAGTTTCATTAAAAGTAATAACAGCAGTTATAAACAAAATTAATAGAGAAAAGTTATGAATTAAAATAGAACTATTTTTCTTAAATACTCCTAAAATTAACAAAAACATTATTGATAATGAAATAAATATCTCTGGTAAAACAAAATGTAAATTTTCCATTATGGTTTATAAAGTAAGTTTAAATTGTATGTTTCAATTAAATTATTTACTGAAAATTCAATTGTATTAATTAGTGGATCTGGGTAAAATCCAAAGAATAATGTTGGTATAGCTAAGGTTATTAAAATAAAATATTCAGACCTATCTAAATCAACCATTTTTTCTAGTTCTTTATTTACTAATTTTCCAAAAACAACTCTTTTATATAACCACAGCATATAGGCAGCGCCTAAAATCACACCTAAACTTGCAATTACCGCTACTAAAAAATTATCTTTAAAAACACCCATTAAAATTAGAAATTCTCCAATAAAACCACTCGTGCCAGGAAGCCCTAAAGCAGCTAGCGTGAACAACATAAATAAAATAGAATATTTTGGAATAACCATGGCTATACCTCCATACGTGTTAATTAACCTTGAGTGCATACGGTCATAAACCACACCTACACATAAAAATAGTGCTGCTGATACAAGCCCATGACTTATCATCTGAATAATACTTCCCTCTATTCCCTGTTGTTGAATACTAAAGATTCCTAAAGTAACAAAACCCATATGTGCAACCGATGAATAAGCTATTAGTTTTTTCATGTCTTCTTGCATCAAGGCAATTAATGATGTGAAAACTATAGCTATAACACTTAATGTGTAGATTAAGGGAGTAAAAATTTCAGAAGCGATTGGAAATAACCCAAGTGAAAATCTAATAAAACCATATCCTGCCATCTTTAACAAGATAGCAGCTAGTAACACTGACCCTACCGTTGGGGCTTCAACATGTGCATCAGGCAACCATGTATGAACTGGCCACATAGGTGTTTTAACTGCAAATGAGCTAAAAAAAGCTAGCCATAATAAATTTTGATATTTAGCATCAATTCTAATGTCATATAATTGAACAACATCAGTAGTTCCTGTAATCCAGTAAATTGAAATTATTGCTACCAGCATTAATACTGAACCAAGAAGAGTATACAAAAAAAACTTAAATGCAGAGTAAACTCTTTTTGGCCCACCCCAAATTCCAATAATTAAAAACATAGGAATTAAGCCTGCTTCAAAAAATAAATAAAAGACAACTAAATCTAAAGAACAAAAAACTCCGATCATGAAAGACTCCATGATTAAAATAGCTATTAAAAAATCTCTCAATCTGACTTTTATAGTATTATTTACGGATACAATACAAAGAGGGGTTATAAAGGTTGTAAGAATAACAAATAAGATTGAAATTCCATCGACACCGACTTTATAATTTACAGGTCCTACCAGCCAACTTCGATCTTCAATAAATTGAAATTCAGATGTATTTTGGTCAAATAAGTACCATAGATAAATCGATAATAAAAAATTAACTATAGAAGTAAATAAAGCTACATATTTTATTGTTGAATTATTTTCACCATTTGTTTTGGAGAATAATAAAAAAATTGATCCAATGGTAGGTAATAATATTAATGCTGAAATAATAGGAAAATTCATTATTTAATAATTAAAAAAGTTAGTAAAGCAGAAAATCCTAACAACATTATAAATGCATACTGATAAATATATCCACTTTGAAATTTGTTTGCTTTAATTGAAATTTTTTTAATAATTGAGGAAATTCCATCAGGCCCAAAACCATCAATGATTTTTACATCTATTATTTTCCATAAAAACGAACCTACCTTTTTAGAAGTTTTAATAAAAATAAATTCATATAACTCATCAAAATACCATTTATTGACCAAAAATTTATATAAAGGACGATTTATACTTGCAATTGTTTCGGGCAAAATTTTATTTTTAACAAATAAGTAATAAGAAATTGGTATTGAAATAGTAACTAATATAGGTGTTAAAATCAAAAACCATGTTGGTGGATGATTTGTACTAAGAGGTTCTAAAAAAAAAATGGATTGACCCCAAAAATTATTTACTCCTCCTTGGCCTACAAATAGTTCTTTAAAGACAAAGCCAGCAAATATGGCGCCTAATGATAATAATATTAATGGAATTAACATTACTAATGGAGATTCGTGGGTTTCTTCAATTTTAATTTTTTTATTATTATAACTGCCATGAAATGTTTTAAAAATTAATCTCCACGAATAAATAGATGTTAAAAGAGCTGTAAATATCCCAATACCAGCAGCATAATAACCTGTGGTATTTCCTCTTAAATATGCAAACTCAAGAATAGCATCTTTAGAATAAAACCCTGATAATAATGGAAAACCCGTTAAAGCAAGTGTTCCTATAACCATTAATGCATAAGTGTAAGGTAATTTTTTCCAAACACCTCCCATCGCATTGATATTTTGCTCATCTTTAAATGCATGAATTACTGAACCAGATCCTAAAAATAATAATGCTTTAAAAAAAGCATGTGTAAATAAATGAAACATTGCAACATTGTAAGCTCCTACACCAGTTGCAAAAAACATATAGCCAAGCTGACTACATGTTGAGTATGCAATTATTTTTTTTATATCAGTTTGAACTAAAGCAACTGAAGCTGCAAATATGGCTGTAGTCATACCTACGATAGTAATCACATTTAAAGCTAATTCTGAGTACTCATATATTGGCGAGCATCTAACAACCAAAAAAACACCTGCTGTTACCATAGTGGCTGCGTGGATTAAAGCAGATACAGGAGTGGGACCTTCCATGGCATCTGGCAACCAAGTATGAAGTAAAATTTGAGCTGATTTTCCCATGGCTCCAATAAATAATAACAAACAAATTAAATCGACAGCATTAACGTCTATACCTAAAAAATTTAATTTCTGATCTATAATATTTGGTATTTGTTTAAATACTTCGTCATAATTAACAGTCCCAAATAAATAAAATATTAAAAAAATTCCTAGAGCAAATCCAAAATCTCCCACTCTATTTACAACAAAGGCTTTAATGGCAGCTGCATTAGCAGTTTCTTTTTTAAACCAAAAACCAATAAGAAAATATGAGCAAAGACCAACTCCTTCCCATCCGAAGAATAATTGAATAAAATTATCTGATGTCACAAGCATTAACATCGCAAAAGTAAATAGAGATAAGTAAGCCATAAACCTTGGTTTGTGTGGATCATGAGACATGTATCCAATTGAATAAATATGAACTAATGCAGAAACTGAAGTAACTACAACTAACATTACCGCTGAAAGAGGATCAATTTTCATTGACCAATTAGCATGTAGTGATCCAGAATTAATCCACGTTGCTATGAAGATATTTTCTTCGTATTGATTAAAAATTACATTGTAAAATACAATAAAAGAAAAGATTGCAGCTATCGAAACTAACAAGCTAGTAATTATTTCTGAATTTCTGTCTCCAATATATCTTCCAAAAAAACCTGCTATAATCGAGGCTATTAATGGCAGTGCTATAATTGATAATTCCATTTTAGCCTTTAAGTTTATTTATTTCTTCAACACGAATTGTTCCTGAATTTCTAAAGTATACAACTATTATTGCTAAACCTATTGCTGCTTCTGCAGCAGCAACCGTAAGTATAAATAATGTAAAAACTTGCCCAGAAAGATCATCGAGATAAATTGAAAAAGACACCAGGTTAATATTTACAGCTAAAAGTATTAATTCAATACTCATTAAAATAACTATAATATTTTTTCTATTTAAAAAAATTCCAATAATACCAATGGTAAAAATTATTGCTCCTAAAGTTAAATAGTGACCTAATCCAATCTCAATCATCTACACTAACTCCTTTGTTAGTCTCTACATTCACCAGCTCTACACCCTCTGATCTCTCTCGAGAAATTTGTTTAATATAGCTTTGTTTTTTAACACCTTCTCTTTGTCTAAAAGTAAGAACAATAGCTCCAATCATTGCTACAAGTAATATCATTCCACTAATCTGAAAAACATGAATGTAATCAGTATATAAAACTTGACCCAAAGAATGAGTATTACTTAAAGTACTTATAGTTAATGAATCAACTTTGTTGGATAAGTCTGGCTTATATTTCCATCCACCTATAACAATTATTAATTCAAAAAAAATTATTGTGCTAATAATTAAACCTACCGGGATATGCCCCGAGCTATCAGTTGATAAAAACCACTGATTTTTTTGTTGCGCTACATTTAACATCATTACTACAAATAAAAACAAGACAGCAACGGCTCCAACATAGACGATAAGCATTATCATTCCTAGAAATTCTGCACCTAACATTATAAATAAACATGAAATGCTGATAAAATCTAAGATTAAAAAAAATACAGAATGAACAGTGTTTTTTGAAACAGTCACCATTATTGCTGAAATTATTGCTATAGTTGAAAAAATATAAAAGAAAATTGCGTGAGACATAATGGTTTATCTATAAGGGTTATCAGCTTTAATGTTTGCAGCTAATACATTTTCCCATCTATCTCCATTGTCTAATAATTTTTCTTTTGTGTAATACAGCTCCTCTCTTGTTTCTGTAGAAAATTCAAAATTAGGACCTTGTACAATTGCATCCACTGGACAAGATTCTTCACATAGGCCACAATAAATACATTTCATCATGTCTATATCATAGCGTGTTGTTTTTCGACTACCATCACCACGTTCTGTGGACTCAATGGTAATTGCTTGAGCAGGACAAACAGCTTCACATAATTTACAAGCAATACATCTTTCTTCTCCATCTGGATATCGACGTAAAGCATGTTCACCTCTAAATCTTGGACTAATTTTTCCCTTCTCAAAAGGATAATTTATAGTTTTTTTTGGTTTAAATATTTCTCTTATAGCAATGAACAAGCCACCTATAAAATCTGTCATAAAAATTGTTTTAAAAAATCTTGATATTTTCATTTAATTAACAGTAGGCAGTAGATTAAAATAAAATAGGTAACTTGATGTTAATACGAGCCAAGACAAAGATAGTGGCAAGAATATTTTCCATCCTAATCTCATTAATTGGTCATATCTATATCTTGGTACAGTAGCTTTAACTAATGCAAAAAGAATAAATAATAATAGAATCTTTAAAATTAACCAAACAGCACCTGGTATTAAGTTGAATGGATACAATTCTATTGGAGAAAGCCATCCACCTAAAAATAAAATTGAACCAAATGCACACATTAAAAGTATATTTGCATACTCACCCAACCAAAACATTGCATACATCATCCCTGAGTATTCTGTTTGATAACCAGCAACTAGCTCTGCTTCAGCTTCAGGAAGATCAAAAGGTGGTCTATTCGTTTCAGCTAATGCCGAGATGAAAAATATTACAAACATAGGAAATAATGGTATTACAAACCATAAATTTTGCTGTGCTAAAACAATGTCATTCAAATTTAATGATCCAACGCATAAAAGAACATTAATGATAATAATACCAATAGAAACCTCATAAGAAACCATCTGAGCAGCTGATCTAATTGCACCTAAAAAAGGATATTTAGAGTTTGAAGCCCAACCACCCATGATTATTCCGTAAACACTTAGTGAGGAAACCGCGAATAAATATAAAATTCCCACATTAATGTCTGCTAGTACTTGTGCTTCACTAAATGGTATTACCGCCCAGGCTATTAAAGCTAAAGTCATTGTTACAATGGGAGCTAAAATAAAAATTACTTTATTAGAACTGGAAGGGATTATAATTTCTTTAAAAATATATTTTAAGGCATCTGCCAAAGATTGTAATAAACCAAAAGGGCCCACAACATTTGGTCCCTGTCTTTTTTGAACGAATGCCCAAATACGCCTGTCTAACCATACAATCATAGCAACCGATACAAGCACTGGTACAAGTAAAAACAAGATTTTGTAAACTTGCTCAAAGACTATAGATGTATATTCCATTGTTAGCCGTCAGTTCCAGTTCGTTTAACTTTTAATTTTGAATTATGACAATCCAACATTGTTTTTGAGGCTCTAGCAATTACATTGGAAAAATAATACTCTTTATAGTCAATTTTTAAATTCTCATTTTTAAAATTTTCTTTAGTTTGAACTTCTAATTTTGGTAGACCAGAATTTTCTTTTTGTAAATTAACGTAATTAAACATACTGCTATCTAATTCATCTTTATCATTAAATAATTTTTTATTATTTATGAATTCTGCTAGCTCATTTATTATCTGCCAATCTTCTTTAGCTTCACCAGGTGGGTATGAGGACTTATATGCTTTTTGTAATTTACCCTCCAGATTTGTATAGTATCCATTTTGTTCAGTATAAGTAGCACCCGGTAAAATTATATCAGCTATTTCGGCACCTTTATCTCCATGACTTCCTTGATAGATTATGAATTCATTTTTTTTTGAAAAGTTTAAATTATCTTGCCCTAATAGATAAACCACTTCAAACTGATGGTTATCTAAATCATAGAACGAGTTATTTTTATTATTTATAATGTTTAAATCTAAATTTCCCACAGTAGAAGCATCAGATGATAGAGTATTTATAGGATTCCATTCGTTTGAAATTTTGTTATTTTTTCTGAAATAATTTTTAATTAAATGAAATATAAAATTTGCTGATTGACATTTAAAGAAAGATTCACCTAAGACAATTAAAGGTTTTTTAGAATTTAAAATTTGATTTGAAATATCATTTTGACCTTCAAAAATTTCAACTAAAGTTTTTGTTTGACCATCTAAATGTTTGTATGGATAAGTTAAATCACCCACATCATTTAGAGATATTATCTTCGTATCATTATTAACGAAAGATTTTCTTATTCTAGCATTTAAAATAGTAGCTTCAAATCTTGGGTTTGAACCAATTAAAAATATAAAATCAGACTCTTCAATTCCATTAATTGATGAGTTAAATAGATAATTTTCTCTTTCATTTCTATCTACAAAGTAGTTTGATGATCTGCTCTCATAATTATTACAATTTAGTGTTCGATCAAAAAATTCCTTAAAAATATAGCTACTTTCCATATTATTAAGGTCTCCTACAAAACCAGCTACTTTATCTTTTGGGGTGTTTTCAAGTTTTGATTTAATCATCTTATAAACTTCTTCCCAGCTAGCTTGCTCAAATTTGCCATTATATTTAATATACGGAGTATCTAATCTCTGATTAAGTAGGCCATCACAAGCATATCTTGTCTTATCTGATATCCATTCCTCATTAATATCTTCATTAATTATTGGTAAAATTCTTTTTACTTCCCAGCCATAAGTATCAACTCTTATATTTGAACCGACAGCATCCATAACATCAATAGACTCTGTTTTTTTAAGTTCCCATGGTCTAGCTTCAAAAACATAAGGTTTAGAAGTAAGTGCACCGACCGGACAAAGATCAATAACATTTCCTGATAATTCTGATTGTACAGACTGTTCTAAATATGTGGTTATCTGCATATCCTCACCTCTGCCAATAGCGCCAATTTCTGTTGCTCCTGCAATTTCAGTTGCGAATCTTACACATCTAGTACAATGAATGCATCGTGTCATTTGAGTTTTAATTAATGGTCCCATATTTTTTTCTGGAACTGATCTTTTGTTTTCTTTAAATCTTGATTTATCAACTCCATAAAACATTGACTGGTCTTGAAGATCACACTCACCACCTTGATCACAAACTGGACAATCCAATGGATGATTTGCTAGTAAAAATTCCATCACCCCTTTTCTAGCTTTTTCTACAAACGCTGTATTTGTTTTAATGTTCATGCCTTCTGCTGCAGGCATCGCACAAGAAGCAACAGGTTTTGGGGATTTTTCTATTTCAACCAAACACATTCTGCAATTTCCAGCAATTGACAATTTTTCGTGATAACAAAATCTAGGAATTTCTACTCCAGCTTTTTCACAAGCCTGAAGAACTGTTAAACCCTCTTCTACTTCTGTATCAATATCGTTTATTTTTAATTTAAGCATTTTTATCCAGTAAGTGTTGATCAACTAAATAAGGTATATCTTTGTGTTCTTTAATAATTGGATCAAATTTATTTCTTTTTTTAATTTCACCTGAGAAATGTCTAAGTAATCCCTGAACAGGCCAAGATGAACCTTCACCAAATGCACAAATAGTATGACCAGCTATTTGATTTGTAACATCTCCCAACATTTCAATTTCATCTCTAGATGCCTCACCATTTGCCATTCGCTCTAACATTCTCCACATCCAACCAGTACCCTCTCTGCATGGTGTACACTGTCCACAACTTTCGTGTTTATAAAATCTTGCAATTCTTGCCATACATTTAATAATATCTTGATCTTTATTAATCACAACTATACCAGCTGTTCCCAATCCACTTTTTTCAGCCATCAAAGAATCAAAATCCATAGTCAATGTTTCACATTTTTCCTTAGGTATTAATGGCATTGATGAACCCCCAGGAATTACAGCTTGTAGATTATCCCAACCACCTACAACACCACCAGCATGAACTTCTATTAATTCTTTCAAAGGGATATTCATTTCTTCCTCAACATTACATGGGTTGTTTACATTTCCAGAAATGCAAAAAATTTTAGTGCCTGTATTTCTTTCTCTGCCTAAAGATGCAAACCATTTACCACCTCTTCTAAGAATTGTTGGAACTACAGCAATTGTTTCAACGTTATTTATTATTGTTGGACAGCCATAAAGTCCAATTAAAGCAGGAAAAGGTGGTTTCAATCTTGGCTGACCTTTTTTTCCTTCTATACTTTCAAGTAACGCTGTTTCTTCACCACAAATATAAGCACCTGCTCCATAATGGATATAAATATCTAAATCCCACCCTGTACCAGCGGCATTTTTGCCAATTAATTTTTTTTCGTACGCTTCATCTATCGCAGCTTGAAGTTTTTGACCATCAATAAAATACTCACCTCTTATATAAATGTAGCAAACATGTGCTTGAACCGCATATGATGTAATTAAACATCCTTCAATTAACTTATGAGGCTCAAATCTAAGGATATCTCTATCTTTACATGTGCCTGGCTCTGACTCGTCCCCATTAATAACTAGATAATGTGGTCTTGAACCAACTTCTTTAGGTGCAAAAGACCATTTTAATCCAGTTGGAAAACCAGCTCCACCTCTACCTCTGAGTTGTGAAGTTTTGATCTCTTCAATTATCCAATCTCTTCCTTTTTCAGTTATTTCTTTTGTATTAACCCAATCACCTCTGTTTTGTGATGAGGCTATATCTGAACCTTTATCATTATATAAATTTCTAAAAATTCTATCTTGATCTTTAAGCATTTTTTAAATCCAAAAGTGTTTTTCTGTTGTTTTCAGGCTCGTTGTTAACACGCCCCCTATATGATCCCGGCTTAGGTGTTTCACCTTTTAAAATTTTATCAAAAATTTTTAATGTGTTTTCTTTATCAAGGTCTTCATAGTAATCATCATTAATTTGCATCATAGGCGCATTAACGCATGCTCCTAAGCATTCAACTTCCATCCAAGAACAGCTTTTATCATCAGATAATTCTAACTCATTTTTTGAAATTTTTTCCTTACAGGCCTCAACTAATTGGTTTGCACCTCTAATCATACATGGTGTTGTCGTGCAAACTTGAACAAAATATTTCCCAACAGGTGATAAATTATACATTGTATAAAATGTAGCCACCTCATACACCTTAATGTAAGGCATATCTAA
>Ga0307986_10000602_pt1 | contig 26402 bp, 23 predicted proteins | sample EllFjometageno82_FD_203170 | JGI IMG/M metagenome (GOLD analysis project Ga0307986, IMG submission 203170) | Marine microbial communities from Ellis Fjord, Antarctic Ocean - #82 | ecosystem: Environmental > Aquatic > Marine > Unclassified | place: Southern Ocean | collected 2014-10-09 | reverse complement strand
GTCTGGGAATTAGTAGAAACCAATCCCAAAAGATACTTATCAGATCGTATTAGTTTAATAGCTTTATCATTGGTGCTTTTTATATTTTTATATTTTACAATCTTTAATTTCATTAATTTATTGATAATACGTTAACAATATTATTAATAACAGAAGGATATAAGAAAAATAAAAAGAGTATCGAACAGCTTAAGAAAACAGTACCTGTTATTCCTAAATTTTTTATTTGATCTAAAGGATTTTTTATTTCATCAAAGTAAATAATTTTAATAATTCTTAAATAATAAAAAGCGGAAATAACAGTACTTAATAGTCCAATAATTGCTAATGTGTACATCCCACTTTCTATAACAGACATAAAAATATAAAATTTAGCAAAGAAACCTGCTAATGGTGGAATGCCGGCTAAAGAAAACATTGTTATTAAAAAGGAAATTGCTAATAATGGATTTTGTTTGGATATTCCTGCTAAATCCTTAATATCCTCACAGTACTTACCGTCTTTTTTCATTAGAAAAATACAGCCAAATACTCCTAAATTCATAATTACGTAGATGGAAATATACGCAATACTGCTGCTATACCCAGCTACGGTACCTGTCGAAATACCAGCTAACGCATAACCGATGTGCCCAATAGAACTATACGCAATCAGTCTCTTTATGTTTGTTTGCCCTATCGCTGCAACAGCACCTAAAATCATAGATGCGAGAGCCATAAAAACTAAAATATTTTTCCACTGGTCTATTAATTGATCAAAAGGAATTTGAACAAATCTTATAAGTATAGCTATACCTGCGACTTTTGGAACAACAGCAAAAAAACTAGTTACAGAACTGGGTGAACCTTCGTAAACATCAGGTGTCCACATGTGAAAAGGAACTGCTGATACTTTGAATGCTAAACCTACTAAAATAAAAACCATTGCAAAGACAGCCCCGGTATTCTCAAGCTCCATTTTTAAATTAATTTCTTCAAAATTTGTTGAACCAGTAAATCCGTATAGAAGTGAACATCCGTACAGTAAGAGTCCAGAAGATAAGGCACTTAGTACAAAATATTTTATTCCTGACTCATTTGATTTTAAATTATCTCTGTCTATTGACGCTAAAATATACAAAGCTAAAGACTGTAACTCTAAACCTAAATAAAAAGACATTAAATCATTAGAACTTATCATAAAGAACATACCTAAAACTGAGAAAAGCAATAACAACGGATATTCAAAATAATTAATTTTCATTTCTTTTATAAAGTCTTGAGTAATAAGCATGACAAATAATGTGCCTAACAAAATTAACATTTTGAAAAAATTAGTGAATGAATTAGATACAAAACTATTGGAAAATAAATCTCCAGACTCATTAAATGAGTTAAAAATAATTAATAATAAAGAAATTATAATTACGTAGGCTATATTTGTAACAAGATTGTAACTATTTTTGAAAAAGACTCCTATTAATAAAGTTGCAAAGATTGATAATGAGAGGAATATTTCTGGTAATATTAAATTAAGATTTTCCATTATTTTATTATGCTTAAATTTAAATTTATTGCCTGTTCGTAGTTTTTAATTAACTCTTCAACGGAAGTATGGAGAGTGTCTAAAATTAAATTTGGATAAAATCCAAAAAACAATACAAGAACTAAAAGTGAAAAAAGAATAATGCCTTCTGACAAATTTAAGTCTTTAAGTTCTTTTAATTCACTATTTTCTAGTTCTCCAAAAACAACTCTTTTATATAGCCAAAGCATATAGGCTGCTCCTAAAATTATTCCTATACTCGCAAGTACTGCTACTAAGAAGCTTTTCTGGAAAGCTCCTATCAAAATTAAAATTTCACCAACAAAGCCACTAGTGCCTGGTAAGCCTAAAGCTCCAAGCATAAATACTGCAAAAACTAATGAATATTTAGGTAAAACATTAACTATTCCTCCATACGAACTAATAAGTCTAGAGTGAACTCTGTCATATAGAACACCAACACACAAGAAAAGAGCCGCAGAGATAAGTCCATGACTTAACATTTGGAAAATACTTCCTTCAATACCCTGAGGTGTGAAAGTAAAGATTCCTAAAGTGACAAACCCCATGTGAGCAACTGACGAATAAGCAATAAGTTTTTTCATATCTTCTTGCATTAGCGCTACTAAGGATGTGTAAATAATTGCGATAATACTAAGTGTATAAATTAAAGGAACAAAATATTCAGAGGCAACAGGAAACATTCCAATTGAAAATCTCAAAAAGCCATATCCTGCCATTTTTAATAGAATAGCAGCCAGTATTACAGAGCCCGCCGTCGGGGCCTCAACATGAGCGTCAGGTAGCCAAGTATGAAAAGGCCACATTGGCATTTTAACTGCAAATGAACTGAAAAAAGCCAACCACAAAACATATTGGTACTTAACTGGTATTTTAATTTCAAATATTTGTGTGATGTCAGTTGTTCCAATGATCCAGTAAATAGAAATAATTGCAACTAACATTAAAACTGAGCCAAGTAGAGTAAATAAAAAAAATTTAAAGGCTGCATAAACTCTTTTTGGGCCGCCCCATATGCCAATAATTAAAAACATAGGTATTAAACCTGCTTCAAAAAAAATATAAAAGACTACTAGATCTAAAGAACAAAAAACACCTATCATAAATGTTTCTAGAATTAATATTGCTACTAAAAATTCTTTTAGCCTTGTCTTGACACTGTTGACACAAGAAATAATACAAATTGGAGTAATAAATGCCGTTAAAACTATAAATAAAATTGAGATACCGTCTATTCCAAATTTAAATTTTATAAATCCACTTATCCAGTTTTGTTCTTCTACAAATTGAAATCCTACAAAATTTTTATCGAATGAGTACCATAAAAAAATAGCTAAAAATAAATTTATTACACTTATAAATAAAGAAAGATTAATTGCATTCCTATTTTCATTTTTTTTACTTTTTGAAAATAAAATAAATAAAGCTCCTAGCGCAGGCAATAAGGTTATTGATGAAAGTATCGGAAAATTCATTTTATTTTATCATCAGGTAGGTTAATAAAAAAGAAAGGCCTAGAAGCATTACAAAAGCGTAATCATAAATATATCCACTTTGAAATTTTACCGCTTTATTAGAAATATATTTAACAATTTTTGAAAAACCGTCTGGACCATATCGGTCTATAGTATTTTGGTCACCCTTCTTCCAAAGGAATATGCCAATTAATTTTAATGGCTTAACAAATATAGATTCGTAAAGTTCATCGAAGTACCATTTATTTAATAAAAAATTATAAAGTGGCTCATTTAATTTTCTTATTCCAGAAAGAATATCAGTATTTTTAATATACAAATAATAAGAAAGTGGTATTGCGCTCACAACAAGAATGGGCGTTGAAAATAAAAGCCAAAGTGGCAAATGCAAATGCTCTATTTCTTTAATAAAGAAAATAGATTTTTTCCAAAAATCTACATAACTATGTCCTATTAACAGTTCTTTGAAAGCATAGCCTGCGAACAAAGATCCTAGCGCAAGAAAAATTAACGGTATCAACATGACCAATGGGGATTCGTGTGTTTTTTCAATCGGTAAATCTGGGTTATTATACTTTCCGTGAAAAGTTTTAAAAAATAATCTCCATGAATAAATCGCAGTTAAAAATGCTGTAAAAATTCCAACTGTCATAGCGTAATATCCAATGCTAGAATTTTTAAAATAAGCAAACTCAATTATCGCATCTTTAGAATAGAAACCTGACAAAAAAGGAAATCCTGTTAAGGCCAACGTACCTATTAGCATTAAGCACCAGGTATAAGGAATTTTTTTCCAAACACCACCCATTTTTCTTATATCTTGCTCATTTTTAAAAGCATGAATTACAGAACCTGCTCCTAAAAACAATAACGCCTTAAAAAAAGCATGTGTAAATAAATGAAAAATTGCAACATGATAAGCACCCACGCCAGCCGCAAAAAACATGTAGCCTAACTGACTGCAAGTTGAGTATGCAATAATTTTTTTAATATCATTTTGCACTAATGCAACTGAAGCAGCAAACACTGCTGTTATCATTCCAATTACTGAAATAAAATTCAAGGCAACTTGTGAGTATTCAAAAATAGGTGAACATCTAACAACTAAAAAAACACCTGCTGTAACCATTGTGGCTGCGTGGATTAAAGCGGAAACTGGTGTTGGACCTTCCATTGCGTCTGGCAACCATGTGTGGAATAAAAATTGTGCTGACTTACCCATTGCTCCAATAAATAAAGTTAAAGAAATTAATGTAATTAAATTTACTTTTAATCCAAGAAAATTTATCTCTTTTGCTGAATTTTCTATAACTTTAGCAAAAACTTCATCATAATTTACTGTACCAAAATAATTAAAAATTAAAAATATACCTATAGCGAGTCCAAAATCCCCAACACGATTAACTAAAAAAGCTTTTATAGCTGCGTTGTTAGCAGAATTTTTTTTGTACCAAAAACCTATTAAAAGATAGGAGCAAAGACCTACACCTTCCCAGCCAAAAAATAATTGTAAAAAATTATCAGAAACTACTAACATCAACATAGCAAAAGTAAACAGCGAAAGGTAAGACATAAATCTTGGTTTGTTAGGATCGTGACTCATGTAACCTATTGAATACAAGTGCACTAAAGATGAGATAGAAGTTACAACAACCAGCATTATCGAGCTTAATGGATCTATATTAATAGCCCAGTCAACCTTGAGACTACCCGAATTAATCCACTCAATTATTTTATAATTTTTATACTCGCCGTGAATAATTCCATTATAAAAAATTATTATTGATAAAATTGCTGATATAAATAAAAATGTTGTAGTGATTATCTCAGAATATCTATCTCCTAAGGATTTTAAACTGAAACCAAGTAAGGCACCTATTAAAGGTAAGAATACAATTAAATACGACATTTAGCCTTTCATCTCATTAATATCTTGTACTCTAATTGAACCTTTATTTCGGTAGTAAGAAACAATAATTGCTAAACCTATTGCGGCTTCTGCAGCTGCAACAGTTAGTATGAACAAAGTAAAAACTTGGCCAGTTATTTCGTTTGAGTAAGTTGAGAAAGCTACAAGGTTTATATTTACTGATAGCAAAATTAACTCAACAGACATTAAAATTACAATTACATTCTTTCTATTTAGAAATATTCCTACTACTCCAAGTAAAAAAATCACTCCACCAAGTGCTAAATAATGACCCAATTCAATATTAATCATCAATTTTTACTCCAGTATTAAAATCTGCTTCAACAACTTCTATGGACGTTTCTCTCTCTCTTGAGATTTGATTTATATAACTTTGTTTTTTAACTCCTTCTCTTTTTCTGTATGTTAAAACAATTGCTCCAATCATTGATAATAATAAAATAATTCCAGCTATTTGAAATAAATATATATAGTCAGTGTAAAGAACACTTCCAAGTTGATGTGTGTTGGAAAATTTTGGGTCTATAACTATAGAGTCTGTACTAATAAAATTTGCTTTATATTTCCAGCCTCCAATAACTACTAAAATTTCTAAAAGAATAATTATGCTTACAATTAAACCCACAGGTATATGTGTTGATTTTAATCCTCTAAACCATGATTGTTTTTGTTCTGCTACATTGAGCATCATTACAACAAATAAAAATAATACCGCAACTGCACCCACGTAAACAATGAGCATAATCATTCCCAAAAATTCTGCTCCTATCATAATAAAAAGACAACCGACTGAAATAAAATCTAAGATAAGAAAAAAAACAGCATGCACAGTGTTTTTACTAGCAATAACCATTAGTGCAGATCCGACAGTAATAATGGAAAAAAAATAGAAAAAAATAGTATGCGCTAACATTTTACCTGTATGGTTTATCTAATCTAATATTTTTAGCTAACACATCTTCCCATCTATCCCCGTTATCCATTAATTTTTCTTTATTATAATAAAGTTCTTCTCGAGTTTCTGTGGAAAATTCAAAATTTGGTCCCTGTACTATTGCTTCTACAGGACAGGATTCTTGACAGAGACCACAATAAATACATTTAAGCATGTCGATATCATATCGGGTTGTTTTCCTGCTTCCGTCATCTCTTTCAGTGGATTCTATTGTTATAGCTTGAGCGGGACAGACTGCTTCGCAAAGCTTGCAAGCTATGCAACGTTCTTCTCCACTTGGATACCTTCTTAAAGCATGTTCACCTCTAAATCTTGGACTCAAAGAACCCTTCTCATAAGGGTAATTAATAGTTTTCTTTGGCCTAAACATTTCTCTAGTTGCTATCAAAAGACCTGAAACAAACTCTAATAAAAAAATTGTTTTTAAAAATCTACTTATTTTCATTTAAAATGCCCTTACTGGAAGTTTGTCGAAATAAAAAAGATAACTAGCCGTTAATACAACATAAAATAAAGAGAATGGTAATAATATTTTCCATCCAAGTCTCATTAACTGATCGTATCGGTATCTTGGGACAATTGCTTTAACTAAAGCAAATAAAAAGAATAAGAATAATATTTTTAAAATCATCCATAGGGGCCCAGGTATTGTATTAAAAGGAAAGATATCGAACGGAGGTAACCATCCGCCTAAAAACAATATTGCACCCATAGCGCACATAAGTAAAATATTTGCATATTCACCTAACCAAAACATAGCGTACATCATACCAGAATATTCAGTTTGGTAACCAGAAACTAATTCTGCTTCTGCCTCTGGTAAATCAAACGGAGGTCTGTTTGTTTCTGCTAAGGCAGAAATAAAAAAAACTACAAACATTGGAAATAAAGGAACCACAAACCATAAACTTTGTTGAGCATTAACAATATCTATTAGGTTTAGTGAACCAACACATAAAAGAACATTAATGATAATTATTCCTATTGAAACTTCATACGATACCATTTGTGCTGCAGATCTAATTGCACCAAGAAAAGGATATTTTGAATTCGATGCCCAACCTCCCATTATAATTCCATAAACACCCAAAGAAGAAACTGCAAAGAGATAGAGGATACCTACATTGATGTCGGCTAACACTAATTCATTATCAAAAGGGATAACTGCCCATGCTACTAAGGCTAGCGTCATTGTAACAACGGGTGCTAATACAAATATAATTTTATTCGAACTTGCTGGAATAATAATTTCTTTGAGAACATATTTTAATGCATCAGCGATAGTTTGCAATAAACCAAAGGGACCAACTACATTTGGCCCTTTTCTTTTTTGAACAGCTCCCCAAATTCTTCTATCTAGCCAAACTACTAAAGTTACAGAAATGAGAACTGGAATTAAAATAAATGCAATCTTATATAATTCACTTACTAATAAATTTAAATATTCCATCTAATTATTAGTTCCATTTTTTTTATTATCATTAGATATGTTTCTACAGTCACTCATAGTTTTCGATGCTCTTGCGATAGAATTGCTATAATAGTAATCAATATTATTGATATTTATTTTTTCACTAGACGCTTCTAATGAGGTGTTTATTTTAATTAGTTTTTTATTTTTTGGTAGTAAATCAATTTCTGAAAAATTTGGTATTTCTTGGAGAGCTAATTTTCTAATAGAAGAAAAATTTAAAAATAAATCTGAATTATTAAGACTATAATTAAGTAAGTTAAAAATCTTCCAATCTTCTAAAGCTTCATTTGTTGGATACGAGGCTTTCCTGCATTCTTGAATTCTTCCTTCAAGATTTTCAAATAAACCATTTTGTTCTGTGTAAGTAGGACTTGGCAAAATAACGTCAGCTATAGATGCATTTTTATCTCCATGGGATCCCTGGTAGATAATAAACTCATCACTTTTTTTTATCTCAAGATTATCTGAGCCAATTAAATATAATAATTTAAATTCATTGTTTTTTAATTTATCAAAAAATATAAAATTATTATCTTTGTCTATATTGTAAAAGCCTAAGTCTATCGCACCTACGGTAGAGGCATTTTGAGTTAATATATTTAAAGCATTCCAAGTCTCATTAATAAAATTATTTTCTATTAAAAAATTTTTTGTTTTTTCTAAAATATATTTTGAACTTTTAAGTTCTAAAACAGACTCACCAATAATGAAAATAGGTTTCTTTGAACTTTTTAATTTTTTATTTATCTCACTTTTTTCATCAAAAATATTTTTTATATCATTAACGTCGTCACCTATCAGGGTATAGTCATAAGTTAAATCACCAGGGTTGCCAATAGAATAAATTGGAATTTTATTTTTTACGAAAGCTTTTCTTATTCTTGCGTTAACCATTGTTGCTTCATGTCTTGGGTTTGTGCCAATCAGTAAAATAAGATCGCTTTCATCTATACTTTGAATAGATGAGTTAAATATATAGTTTATTTTATTTGTTGGGTCGATATAGATTTTTTTTTCTCTGAAATCAAAATTATTAGAACCAATTTTTTTTAATAAATTTTTGAATGAAAAAATTGTTTCAATGGAAGCCATATCACCTATATGGCCTGCTATTTCTTCAGGTTTAATTAATTTTATTTTATTTGATATTAGTTCGATCACATCATCCCAGTTAGATGTCACTAGCTTACCATTTTTTCTTATATATGGCACATCTAGACGCTGTTTTAATAGTCCGTCACAAGCATATCTTGTTTTGTCTGAAATCCATTCTTCATTAATCTCATTGTTTAATCTTGGTAAAACTCTCTTAACTTCCCAGCCATAAGTATCTACTCTGATATTCGATCCAACAGCATCCATTACATCTATGCTTTCCGTTTTTTTTAACTCCCAAGGTCGTGCCTCAAAAGCATACGGTTTAGACGTAAGTGCTCCTACTGGGCATAGGTCAATAACGTTTGCTGATAACTCGGAGGTCATTGATTGTTCTAGATAAGTTGTAATTTCCATATTTTCTCCTCTGCCGATAGCTCCTATTTCCGGCACACCTGCAACTTCTTCTGCAAATCGAACACATCTTGTACAGTGGATACATCTTGTCATTTGAGTTTTAATCAATGGACCCATGTACTTATCTTTAACTGTTCTTTTGTTTTCAGAAAATCTTGATTTATCAAATCCATAAAATATCGATTGATCTTGTAAATCACATTCACCACCTTGATCACACACCGGACAATCGAGCGGGTGATTAGCTAATAAAAATTCCATCATTCCTTTACGTGCCTTTTTAACAAATTCTGTATTTGTTTTAATGTTCATACCTTCGGTTGCTGGCATTGCACATGAAGCTATTGGTTTAGGAGATTTTTCCATTTCAACTAAACACATTCTACAATTTCCTGCAATTGATAGCTTTTCGTGATAGCAGAATCTTGGAATTTCTACATCAGCAAGCTCACACGCTTGCAAGACTGTCATTCCTTTTTCAAACTCAATTTCTTTTCCGTTAATATTTATTTTAGGCATTTTCACTTTCTAAAAGATGTTGGTCTACTAAATAAGGATTTTTATTTTTATTTTTGAAAACTGGCTCACCTACACATTTTTTTTCAATTTCTTTTCTAAAATGTCTTAACAAACCTTGTACAGGCCAAGATGAACCTTCTCCAAACGCACAAATAGTGTGTCCTTCAATTTGTTTGGTTACGTCATCTAGTAAATCTATGTCAGCATATGTTGCCTCTCCTCTTCCGGCTCTTTCTAAAATTCTCCACATCCACCCTGTGCCTTCTCTACAAGGTGTACATTGCCCACAACTTTCATGTTTATAGAATCTTGCTATTCTCGCCATACATTTAATAATATTTTGATCTTTATTGATAACAACTATACCAGCGGTTCCTAATCCACTTTTATTTGCTATTAGTGAATCAAAATCCATAGTGATGGTATCACAAGTTTTTTTTGGTAGTAAAGGCATTGAAGATCCCCCTGGAATTACAGCTTGTAAATTATCCCAACCACCAATTACACCGCCCGCGTGTTTCTCTATTAAATCTTTCAAAGGGACGCCCATTTCTTCTTCAACGTTACATGGATGATTAACGTTTCCTGAAATACAAAAAATTTTTGTACCGGTATTTTTTGGTTTACCGAGAGAGGCAAACCATTTACCACTTTTTCTCAATATTGTTGGCACAACTGCTATTGTCTCAACGTTGTTAACTATTGTAGGACAACCGTATAATCCTACAAGAGCAGGGAATGGAGGCTTAAGTCTTGGCTGACCTTTGTTTCCTTCTAGGCTTTCTAATAAAGCTGTTTCTTCTCCGCAAATATAAGCTCCGGCACCAAAGTGAATATGAATGTCAAAATCCCACCCAGTTCCACAAGCATTTTTCCCTAAGTAATTTTTTTTGTAAGCTTGATCAATTGCTTCTTGTAGCCTGTTACCTTCGTTAAAATATTCGCCTCTTATATAAATATAACAAACATGTGCATTAACGGCGTAACCAGCGATTAAACATCCCTCGATTAATTTTTGAGGTTCAAATCTAATTATATCTCTATCCTTACACGTTCCAGGCTCTGATTCATCCGCGTTAATGACCAAGTAGTGGGGTCTAGACCCAACTTCTTTTGGTGCAAAAGACCACTTAAGACCTGTTGAAAAGCCTGCGCCTCCTCTTCCTCTTAATTCCGAAGTCTTGACTTCATTTATAATCCACTCTCTACCCTTAGAGATAATTTCTTTGGTATTGCTCCAGTCTTCTCTTTTTATGGCTTTATCAATTTCCCAACCGAGAGAATTATAAAGATTTTTAAATATTTTATTTTCTTCTTTAAGCATTTTTACCGCCATTTGAAATTGGTCTATTTTTTTCGGGAGCTGAACTAGTTCTGTTTCTGAAAGATTTTGATTTGATTGGTTTGTTTGCAAGTAATGAATCTATAATTTCAATTGTATTTTTTTCATCCAGATCTTCATAATAATCGTTGTTAATTTGCATCATTGGAGCATTAACGCAAGCCCCTAAACATTCAACTTCAAGCCACGAACATAATTTATTTTCTGATAGCGTATTTTCTTCTTTAGATATTTTTTCTTTGCAAATTTTTACTACTTTATCAGCTCCTCTAATCAAACAAGGACTTGTTGTACAAACTTGTACAAAATATTTTCCAACAGGTGCTAAATTATACATAGTGTAAAAAGTAGCAACCTCATAAACTTTTATGTAGGGCATCTCTAAAAATTTAGCTATATATTTCATTGCAGTTAAAGGTATCCAGTTTTCATTTTGTTTTTGAGCTAAATATAAAAAAGGCATTACAGCACTTTTTTTTCTATTTTCAGGATATTTTTTTAATATTTTTTCAGCATTCTCTTTGTTTTCTTTTGTAAATTCAAAAGATTCAGGTTGCTTATCATGAATTTTTTTTAAGCTCATCTATCAACCTCTCCAAATACTATGTCTAACGAACCTAAAACAGCTGGAACGTCTGCTAACATATGTCCTCTAATTAAGTAGTCCATTGCTTGTAAGTGTGAAAAACCAGGTGCTCTTATTTTACAGCGATAAGGTTTGTTGCTTCCATCTGATATTAGATAAACGCCGAATTCACCTTTCGGTGCTTCTACTGCAGTGTACACATTTCCTGCAGGAACTCTAAATCCTTCTGTAAATAACTTGAAATGATGAATTAGCGCTTCCATTGAATTTTTTAAGTCTTGTCTGTTAGGCGGTGAAATTTTTCCATCGAGAGATTTAATTATTCCTTTTGTCATTTTACTTATGCATTGTTCTATAATTTTTACACTCTCTCTCATTTCTTCTATTCTGCATAAATATCTATCAAAACAATCACCGTTCTTTCCAATAGGTATTTTAAAATCTAAATTTTCATAGCATTCATAAGGTTGAGATTTTCTTAAATCCCATGCAACTCCAGATCCTCTTAGCATAACTCCTGAAAAACTATGATCTAACGCTTCTTGCTTGGTTACAATTCCTATTTCAACATTTCTTTGTTTGAAAATTCTATTATCTGTTAACAGACTTTCTAATTCATCAATTGTTTTTGGGAATGTTTTACAAAAACTGCCTATATCATCAACTAATTTTTGTGGAATATCTTGATGGACACCGCCAGTTCTAAAATAATTAGCGTGCAACCTTGATCCTGATGCTCTTTCATAAAATGTCATTAAAGTTTCCCTTTCTTCAAAACCCCAAAGAGATGGAGTTAGTGCACCTACATCTAATGCTTGAGTTGTTACATTAAGAATGTGACTTAAAATTCTTCCAATTTCACAAAAAATTACTCTTATGTATTGAGCTCTAATAGGAACCGAAACATTTAATAACTTCTCTGTAGCTAGAGTAAAAGCATGTTCTTGATTCATAGGAGCAACATAATCGAGACGATCGAAATAAGGTAAAGCTTGCATATAAGTCTTATGTTCTATTAGTTTTTCTGTTCCCCGATGAAGTAAGCCGATATGTGGATCTGCTTTCTCTACGACCTCGCCATCCAGCTCAAGAATTAATCTTAAAACACCATGCGCTGCGGGATGTTGTGGTCCAAAATTTAGGGTTAGGGATTTATTTTTTTTTGTCATCAATATTTTTTTCATTTAATTCTTTGATATATTTTGTTCCTTCCCAAGGACTTTCAAAATCAAAATCTCTATAATTTTGCTCAAGCTTTACAGGTTCATAAATAACTTTTTTTTCTTTTTCGCTATACCTAACCTCATTAAATCCAGTCAAAGGAAAATCTTTTCTTAAAGGATGACCTTCAAAATTATAATCAGTCAATATTCTTCTAAGATCTGGATGATCTGTAAACTCTACACCATACATATCAAATACTTCTCTTTCCATCCAGTTCGCTGAAGGATAAATTTTTGTAATTGTGGGAATTTTTTTGTCTATTTCAAAACTTATAGATACTTTAATTCGAATATTTTTTTCATGTGATAGTAAAAGGTATACTAAGCTGAACCTTTTTTCCTCCTGAGGATAATCAACACCTGCTATGTCAATAAGCTGCCTAAACTTAAGTTTATCGTGGGACTTTAAAAAAAGTATTACATTGATTAATTCTTCTTCATTGGTATCAATTGACAACTCATTAAAGGTAATGGTAGTTTTTTTAATTTTACTAGTCAGTTCGGAGTTTACTAATTTTTCAAGTTCATTTAGTTTTAGCATCATAAAAAATTTATCTATTTATCGAACCTTCTCTTCTTATTTTTTTCTGAAGTTGCAAAATTCCATACAATAAAGCTTCAGCGGAAGGTGGACATCCTGGAACGTAAATATCTACAGGTACAATTTTATCACATCCCCTAACAACAGAATAAGAATAATGATAATAGCCCCCACCGTTTGCACAGCTACCCATAGATATAACGTATCTAGGTTCTGGCATTTGATCGTAAACTTTTCTAAGGGCTGGTGCCATTTTATTTGTTAAAGTCCCTGCAACAATCATGACATCTGATTGCCTAGGTGAAGCTCGTGGCGCGGCACCAAATCTTTCAAGGTCATATCTTGGCATTGAAGTTTGCATCATTTCTACAGCACAACATGCCAAACCAAAAGTCATCCAATGTAGAGAGCCTGTTCTTGCCCAGTTGACTAGATTATCTGTTGATGTGGTTATAAAACCTTTTTCACTAAAGTCTTTTGCTAATTGTTTAAATTCTTCGGGAATTTGTTTTTCTTTATTAGCGTTGGATTCTAATTTTACTCCCATTCCAAAGCTCCTTTTTTCCATTCGTAAATAAATCCTATAGTTAGAACAGATAAAAATATCATCATCGACCAGAAACCTAGGGCGCCTATATTTCCTAGTGAAATAGCCCAGGGAAATAAAAATGCAATTTCTAAATCAAAAATAATAAATAAAATTGCAACTAAATAAAAACGTACGTCGAACTCCATCCTGGAATCGTCAAAAGCTTCAAAGCCACACTCGTAGGCTGATAATTTTTCTGGATCTGGGTTGCTAGGCGCCGCTAAAAAATTTGCCAAAACAAAACCAAAACTAAGAACAATTGCAATAAACAAGAATAAAATTATTGAAAAATAGTCTGATAAAAAATTATAAATCATGATTACCCGTTTTTACTTATTATCTTTTTTTTATCTTATATAATAAATTTTACCTAGTTTAACATCGGGTAACATAGCCACATTATGTTAAAAACTCTTTGTAATAACAAGAAAAATGGCGGGAGTGATGGGGCTCGAACCCACGACCTCCTGCGTGACAGGCAGGCGCTCTAACCAACTGAGCTACACCCCCATTTTTACTTGGTGGGCGGTAAAGGACTCGAACCTATGACCCTCTCGGTGTAAACGAGATGCTCTACCAACTGAGCTAACCGCCCTTAACAAATAGAACCGAGGTATACAATAAAAACTTAATAATGTAAAAAATAAAAGGGTATTTGATATTTAAATAAACTTTAGTTAATAAGGCTTATATATGTTGCTAAATTGTAATTCTTGCCAAAAAAAATTTGTAGTTCCAGATGACGCTATAACTAAGTCTGGTAGACTGGTTCAATGTGGTTCTTGCGGTAATAAATGGACACAGTTTCCAATTGAAAATATCGAGTCTGAAAAGATAGATATCAAAGAAAAAACAAAATTAATTAAAAAAAAAAATTTTGGTAAAAAACCTAAAATTAAAAAAAATCTTTATACTGCTGAATATTTACAAAAAAAACACGGTTTAAGAATTGATAATTCTGATAACGCAGGAAAAAAGAAATTATCAAAAGGGCAAGAAAAGAAAAGTACTTTTGGTTTTTATAGCTATATATTTTTTCTTTTTGTGTTCTTAGTTACAACTTTTGGAATTTTAGTACTCACAAAAGAAAAAATTATTTATCAATACCCTTCATCAGAATTGTATATTAACTATTTGTATGAAGTAATTGAAATCGTAACCGTTTCTTTTGCTCAATTTATAAATTAATTTTACAACTAAACTAATTTTCCAAATCTTTAATATTGATAAAATTGTTACTTAAATTTTTATTATTTTTTTTAATATCATCGTAAAAATTCCAAGCTAAAACTAGTATTAAAATATTTTTATCTTTAATTATTTTTTTATCTTTAATCGGTATTTTTACGCCAGGAATAAATTTATTGTGCTTTAATTTATTGTCTTCAATAATAAAATCTATTTGATTATAAATTCCAAAAAAATTTAGTGCTGTTGTTGCTTTAGCAGGAGCACCAAAGCCAATAATTTTTTTGTTCTTTATTTTTAATTTATTAATGTTCTTCACTACATTTTCTTTTAATTTATTTATTTTTTCACCAAACATTTGGTAGGTTTTAAATTCTTTAATGCCAAATTTTTCCTCTTCTTTAAGGATGGTTTTAACGCTATTTTCAATTTTAATTTTTTTTCCTCTCTTTATGTAAATTCTTATTGATCCACCATGTGTATTAATTTTTTCAGCTTTAAATATCGTTGAATCAAACTGTTTAAAAAAATTAACTAAGGAAGTTAAGGACCAATAGTTATAATGTTCATGATAAATATTATCAAAGGTTAAGTCTTTTAATGTGTTTAATAAATATTGAACTTCGATTATGATTGTTCCATTCTTGCTTAATAATTCTAACATACAATGAGTCATCTCTTTGAGTTTATCTGAGTGTGCAAACACATTAGATGCTAAGATTAAGTCAGCATTCTTTTTAATTTTTTTAATATTTTCTTTCACAAGAAAACCATTGTATGTTTTAATTTTATTTTTATTTGCTAACTTTGCTAAATTTTTTGCTGGTTCTATGCCTAAAATTTTATTAAAACCTAAATCCTTAAAAGGTTTAAGTGCTACACCATCATTGCTACCAATATCAATTATGTAAGATTTTTTTGGTTTTAATTTTAGTTGTTTAACGTAATTTTTAGCAGCTTCTACAAAATGATTCCTAAACGAAGATGATGTAGATGAAGTATAAAGATAGTTAGAAAACATTTTTTTTGGATCTACTGCTACAGATAACTGGCAATTATGACATTTTGGACAATAATTGACTTCTAAGGGATATAATTCCGATTTTTCTTCTTTTTTATTTAATAAGTTATTTGCTAATGGCTGGTAACCCAAAGAAACAAACCTTTTTAAATTTTTATTCTCACAAGACCTGCATTCAAATTTATAATTACTAAGCAACATGTCCCTTTCTTTTTCGTCAACAAAAACATGTTTTACAGTATGCGTAATTCCATAATTATCGTGCTCTCTTTCTCCTCTTACTAGGTTTAAAAATGTTGTGTCTTCGGTAAAAACCATTGTATGTGCTACATTAGGCTTTATGATTGATAGCTGACCTTTGTTAACCACTTGCGTAATTTTTAATGCATTAGGATTAAGTATATCTTGGAATACTTCTATTATCTGACCTTTGGTAAATAAACATTTTTGTTCTTGTTGGGGATGATAGTGGTTTGCCCGTATGGTACCTTTTTTAGAATCTATTAATCCTATTAGATTAATTGGTTCTGTTAATTCATGATTGCTAATTTTTCCCCTTGAATCAATGTATTCGTTAGCACCATTTCTAACATGTTCTAGATCTTTAATTAGTTTTTGCTTGGACCATTTAGATATCATTTCTTGGATGCTTTGATCAAGACTATATAAAAATTTAAATCCTGTTTTTAAAATTTTTTTATTAGAAAGAGTAAATCCTAAATTTGGAACTTCGTCGTTAGTTTCTTTTAAAATTATTTTTGGGTTATATTTTTTGCATATCTCAGCAACATCTCTTACTGTTACAGAATCTTTAGTTAAATTAAATATTTCTGAAGAAATATTCTTATTTTCTTCCATCTCTTTAAAACATCTAGCCACATCTACTAAAGGAACTAAACTTTTAACCTGCCTACCTCCTGCAAAAAGCTTAATTGTTCCGTCCTGAGAGGCAATTTTAGAAAAAAGATTTGGCATTATATCAATACGTGCAGTATCAGTTGAGTAGCCATAGACCGAACCTAATCTTAAAATAACATAATTTTTTCCAGAATTTTTTAATTGCTTCTCATTTAATGCTTTTGAATTCGAATAAGAAAGAATAGGTTTAACCTCTTCGTTTTCTAAAATTTCGTGTTGAATTTTTTCTAAACCTTCGTAGACAACATGCGTAGAAGGAAAAATTATTTTACATTTCTCATTTATTGCGTCAAGAATATTTTGAGTTCCTTCTTCGGCGACTGCTTTTATCTTGGAATCTCTTTCCTCACTACTCTCACTTTTTGTTCTTGGTACATCTGTTACACCAGCAAGATGATGGACAACATCAGCATTTTTACAGTGTTTGTCTATTAATTCTTTATCAAGTATATCGCCATGCACAAATTCTATATTCCAATTTCTTATCTGATTGACTCTTTCAGATATAAATCTGTTATCTATTACAATTATCGTATTATTCCAGCTGACACCTGAATACAGCTTACAAAGCTCAGTGCCGATGTACCCTAAACCACCAGTTATTATTATTTTTTTTCTCATCTATAAATATAAATTTACATATTCGATTTTATATAATAATTCAAAGTATATGAAAATTTATGACAGTTTTATGTACTTTGACGAAGATCTTCTTTTGGATTTAAGGCTAAATGTACTAGATAAATACGTTTCTAAATTTATAATAACTGAGGCTAAATATACACATAACGGTTCAAAAAAAGAGCTTAGATTTGATATAGGCAAATTTAAAAAATTTAAAGATAAAATTAAATACATAGTAGTCGATAAACAACCACCAGATATAATAAAAATTAATGCTGACGATGGTGAAGAGAGAAAAAGTCAAAAACTAATCCTTAATGGTTATATAAGAGACAATTATCAAAGAAATAGATTATCCGATGGTTTAGGTGAGGCATCTGATGACGATATTATACTTGTTAGTGACCTAGATGAAATACCCAATCTTAAGAATTTAAATTTTAGTAAAATAAAAAATAAGATAATTCAATTTAAGCAAAAAATGTTTTATTATAAATTTAACTTACATTATGCTGGTTTTGACTGGTATGGTTCTAAAGCTTGTAAAAAAAAAAATTTGATTTCCCCCCAATGGTTAAGAAATATAAAATCAAAAAAATATTCAAAATTTAGATTAGATTTATTATTCAACAAAAAAAAATATAACGATATTTTTTATGTTTTAGATGGTGGGTGGCATTTCTCATCTATAAGAACACCAGATGAACTTGAATATAAACTTCTAAATTTTGCCCACCATTATGAATTTGAAGCAAGTGGTTTAAAAAAAGAAGATTTAAAAAAATTGATATTAGAAAAAAGAGTTATGTACGATCACAACGTAGATCGGAAAGGTTTCAAATGGTCAGGAAAAAATAAATTATCTAAAATTTCACATCTAGAGTTGCCTGATTATATAAATTCAAATAATAACAAATATCGAAACTGGCTTGATTAAGAGTATTAAACTCTAATGAGTGCTTCCAGCTAAAGGCTGGTTTGTTTTTTTAGGAACTTGTTCAACTTCAGTCCATTTCACTTTTTTTAATTCCTTAGTAAGAGCATGTTTCAGTACTTCATCTACATTTTTAACTGGAATAATTTCAATACTCTTTTTTATAACTTCTGGTATTTCAACTAAATCTTTTTTATTCTCAAAAGGTATTAGAACTTTTTTTATACCCGCTCTATGTGCTGCAAGTAGTTTTTCTTTCAAACCACCTATAGGTAAAACAATTCCTCTAAGTGTAATTTCTCCAGTCATTGCAATATTTTTATCAACTGGAATTTCAGTGATTGCTGAAACAATTGAAGTAATCATGCCTACGCCCGCAGAAGGACCGTCCTTCGGTGTTGCGCCCTCAGGGACATGCACGTGAAAATCTTTTTTGTCAAAAATTGGTGGTATAATTCCATATTCTAAAGATTTAGATCTAATATATGATTTTGCAGCTTTAATAGATTCTTGCATGACGTCCCCTAATTTACCTGTAATTTCCATTTTACCTTTTCCAGGCATCATGACTGTTTCAATTTTTAGTATTTCTCCACCTACTTCAGTCCATGCTAACCCTGTTACTACTCCTATTCTGTCCTGCCCCTCTATCTCATCATAATTAAATTTTTCTATACCCAGGTAGCTTGATAGATCTGAATCTCTAAGAGGATTATTAACTTTTTCTTTTCCATCAATTTTTTTTACTATTTTTCTGGCGATTTTTGAAATTTCTCTTTCAAGATTTCTAACGCCAGATTCTCTTGTATAATTAGTTATAATTTTTCTATTTACTGACTCGTTTATTTTCCATTCACCTGACTTCAATCCATTGTTTTCACTTTGTTTAGGAATTAAATACTTTTGTGAAATGTTAACTTTTTCATCTTCGGTGTAACCGGGTATTCTTATAACTTCCATACGGTCTAAAAGTGGAGGTAGAATATTTAGAGTATTTGCTGTTGTAACAAACATTACGTTGGACAGATCGTAATCAACTTCTAAATAATGATCGTTAAATTCTTTATTTTGTTCGGGATCTAGTGCTTCTAATAAAGCAGAAGATGGATCACCCCTGTAATCGTTTCCAACTTTATCTATTTCATCTAATAAAAATAAAGGATTATTTGTTCCCGCTTTTTTCATCATTTGAATAATTTTGCCTGGCAAAGAACCGATATAAGTTCTCCTGTGACCTCGTATTTCAGCTTCGTCCCTTATACCGCCAAGTGAAATTCTAATAAATTTTCTTCCTGTTGCTTTTGCAATTGACTTACCCAAAGAAGTTTTACCAACACCTGGAGGGCCTACTAAACATAGAATAGGGCCTTTTAATTTTTGAATTCTTTTTTGAACCGCTAAAAATTCTATAATTCTTTCTTTAACTTTATCTAGTCCAAAGTGATCTTCGTCTAGTATGCTTTGAGCATTTTTAAGATCATTGTTGATTTTACTTTTATTAGACCATGGTAACTCTGTCATCCAATCTAAATAATTTCTGACAACTGTGGCTTCGGCTGACATTGGGCTCATAGATTTTAATTTTTTGAGTTCTGCCATGCATTTTTCTAAAGCCAGTTTCGGCATTTTGGCTTTTTGGATAGCTTTGTTTAAGCCAGCAATTTCATCTTTTCCTTCGTCTATTTCACCTAATTCCTTTTGAATAGCTTTAAGTTGCTCGTTCAAATAATATTCTCTTTGTGTTTTTTCCATCTGATTTTTCACTCTACCTCTGATTTTTTTTTCAACGGAAATTACACTTGTTTCTTTTTCAACTAATTCATTTATTTTTTCTAACCTTTTTTTCAAATCCTTGATTTCTAAAAGTTCTTGTTTTTCAAATATTTGTAAATTTAAATTTGATGCTATATTATCTGCTATTTGACTTGGATCTTTAAGTTTTTTAATTCCATTTATTGAGTCTGATAAATCTCTTTTGTTAAGAATTAGAAGTTTTTCAAATTTTTTTATTAAGCTTAAAGCATAGAGATCTGTTTCTTTGCTTTTGTTGGTATCTTCTATAATTTCAATATTACAACTAAGAAAGTTTGAATTTTCTTTGTTTATTTCATGAATTTTTACTCTTTTTTCGCCTTCCACCAAAACCTTAACTGTTCCATCAGGTAATTTAAGTAATTGTAAAACTTTACTCATGCATCCATAGCTATAAATATCTTTGCTCTCTGGTTCGTCAACTTCTGAATTTTTTTGAGAAACAAGCACTATTGATTTATCTGTCTTCATTACTTCTTGAAGTGCTTTAATAGATTTATCTCTTCCAACAAAAAGTGGAACGACCATTGATGGAAATACAACGATGTCTCTTAGCGGTAGCAATGGTTTTAATTTAATTGTTCCCATGTTATATTTATATGGTACTTAACGTCGTAATATCAAGTCTGTTGTTTGAAATTAAGCTACTGATGTTGATTGTTTTTTGCCATATGTGACAATAGGATCAGTGTCACCATTTACAGCTGATTTATCAACTGTTACATTAAGCACATTCTCAAGCTCAGGAAGCTCAAACATAGTTTTTAGCAAAATACTTTCCAGGATAGATCTTAGTCCTCTGGCACCTGTTTTCTTGCTAATAGCTTTTTTTGCTATCTCTTTTAGCGCATCTTCTTTAAACTCTAATTCTACGTTCTCAAACTCGAATAATTTTTGATATTGTTTTATTAAAGAGTTCTTAGGTTCTTTTAAAATTTTTATTAAAGATTTTTCGTCTAAATCGTTTAGCGTTGCTATTATCGGCATTCTTCCTATAAATTCTGGAATTAAACCGTATTTAATTAAATCTTCTGGTTCTAAACTTTTTAATGTTTCAGATAATTTTTTTTCTTCTTTGCTATTGACTGTAGCACCAAAACCAATTGAAGTTCCTTTGCCTCTTAGTCCAATTATTTTATCTAATCCTGCAAAAGCTCCTCCACAAATAAAAAGTATGTTAGTTGTGTCAACTTGTAAAAATTCTTGTTGAGGGTGTTTTCTTCCACCTTGAGGAGGTACGCTAGCAACTGTCCCTTCCATGATTTTTAAAAGAGCTTGCTGAACGCCTTCTCCAGATACATCTCGTGTTATAGAGGGGTTTTCAGATTTTCTACTGATTTTATCAACTTCGTCAATATAAACTATTCCTCTTTGTGCTTTTTCAACGTTGTAATCAGCAGCTTGTAATAATTTTAATATAATATTTTCAACATCTTCACCAACATAACCAGCTTCAGTTAATGTTGTTGCGTCAGCCATTGTAAATGGAACGTCTAAAATTCTTGCCAAAGTTTGAGCTAATAGAGTTTTGCCACACCCAGTTGGGCCAACTAAAAGTATATTTGATTTTGAAAGTTCAACTTCTTTGTTGTTTTTATTTTCATAGTTTAATCTTTTGTAATGATTGTGAACAGCAACAGATAAAACTTCTTTTGCAAAAGGCTGACCAATTACATAATCATCTAAGACTGTACAAATTTCTTTTGGAGTTGGCACACCATCCTGGTGTTTTATTGAAGAACTTTTATTTTCCTCTTTAATAATATCCATGCAAAGTTCAACACACTCGTCACAAATAAAAACAGTTGGACCTGCAATTAGTTTCTTGACTTCATGCTGACTTTTGCCGCAGAATGAGCAATATAGAATATTTTTATTATTTTTTTCAGGCATATCGAATCAATAGCTCATTTGTAAATTAGGGCAATATTGATAGCAAGTATAAGTTGTGCAAGAGACTAGATATTGTGTACTATTTTCTTTTTTCCACTACAGTATCTATTATACCGAATTTTTTAGCTTCCTCTGCTGTCATAAAATTATCTCTTTCAAGAGCTGGGGCTATTTCTTCTACTGGTTTACCTGTGTGTTTTGCATATATCTTATTTAGTCTCTCTTTTAACGTTAAAATTTCTTTTGCATGAATCTGAATATCTGTGGCCTGACCTTGAAAACCAGCTGACGGTTGGTGAACCATAATTCGTGAATTTGGTAGTGAAAATCTTTTTCCTTTTTCGCCTGCAGCTAAAAGAAAAGAGCCCATAGATGAAGCTTGTCCAATGCACAAAGTTGATACTGGAGAATTGATATATTGCATTGTATCATAGATGCCTAGGCCTGCTGTTACTAGCCCACCTGGACTATTAATATAAAAATAAATTTCTTTTTTTGGGTCTTCTGATTCCAAAAATAATAATTGGGCAGTAACCAAAGAAGCAACATTATCGTTTACTGGTCCGACAAGAAAAACGATTCTTTCTTTTAAAAGTCTTGAGTAAATATCATATGACCTTTCACCTTTGCTTGTTTGTTCTACAACCATCGGAATTAAATTGTTCATTTGCTCTTCAATACGACTCATAATTAGATTTATATAACCTAAGTTAAATTTTTACTAACTTTTTTTGTTTTTTTCTTCGTGTCTTGTGTGATTTTATTGACTTTTTTTTCCTTTTTAACTTCTGTTTTGTCATCGTGTGAATGATCATTGTCAGAACTTATTAAACTTTGTGAGGATTTGTTGAAATCAGATATTATCTTTTCAGCATCTTGAGTTGAAATATTTTTTTTGGTAAGTTTTATCTTGGACTTAAATAAAGATAAAATTTTATCTTCGTACAATGCTCCTTTCAAGCCTTGAGCTGCTGAGGGATTTTTTTGATAATAGTCAAGAACCATTTTTTCTTGTCCGGGCATACCTTTTATTTGTTTTTGAATTTCAGCTTTAACATCTTCATCGGACACTTTTAAGTTATTTTTTTCTCCATACTCATTTAATATTAAGCCTAATTTAATTCTAGATTCAGCAATTTTTAAGTTTTTAAGCTTATGTTTCTCCGCATCTTCTTTCTTAAGATTGTGAGTCATCGTATGTACTTCCTGCTCAACAAGATTCTTTGGTAGTTCGGTTTTGTGAAGTTTTTCTGCTTGATCTAAAATTTCTTTTTTGGTAATTGCGTCTAAAGATTGTTTGTATTGAGCTGATATTTGTTTTTCTATCAGTGATCTAAGATCATTTAAATCTTTTGCGCCCATATTCTTTGCAAAAGTGTCGTCTATTTTAGTTTCATTAGCTATTTGTACATTTGTTACTTTGCATTCAAATTTAGCTTTTTTTTTTGCTAGTTCTTTATTTGGATAGTTCTCTGGCAGATTAACTTCTATAATTTTTTTATCATTTTTTTTTACACCGATTAATTTCTCGTCAAAACCTTTGAGAAAAAGATCCTCTCCTATAACTAATCTTGTGTTCTTGCCTTCGCTACCTTCAAACTTTTTATTATCTACTGTAGCGTTGTAATCAAATATCACTAGGTCACCTTTTGTTGATTTATCTTTTTTATCTGAAAATGTTTTATTGTTTTTCGAGATTTCTTTAATTTTTATATCAATTGATTTATTTTCTACTTTGACAAGGTATTCATTTGCGGTATATTTTTCAAATCCAGCAAGATTTAACTCAGGTAAAGAATCTACTTCTAGGGTGTAGTTAAGGTCTTTACCCTCTCCAAAAGTTTTCAAATCTATTTTAGGTTGTCCGGCTGCTTTAATCTTTTTTTCTAATAAAGCTTTGTTTGAAGTTTCTTGTAATATCTTATCAATGACTTCTCCGTAAATAGCTTTTCCAAATTGACTCTTAATAACGGCTGGTGGTACTTTACCTGGCCTAAAACCTTTTAGATTAACTTCCGATTGTAGTTCGGACAGTTTTTTATCAAGTTTTTCTTGAATTGTTTTTTTGTCTACAATTATCGATAAAACTGTTGTTAGCCCTTTTTTATTTTGTACTTCTACTTTCATTTCTATTTCCTGGTGGGCAAGAAGAGACTCGAACTCTTAAACCTTGCGGTACTAGTTCCTAAGACTAGCGCGTATACCAATTCCGCCACTTGCCCAAAATTTTAAGTGACTTGCTTATATATTAATTTACTTTTTAGACAAACTGTAAAGTCTCAAATATACAACTGTATAAAGGCCCATTAATAAGAAAAACCAATATCTTGAAATCAGCCCATTGTCTTGAAAATAAAATATTGGAATTTGGAAGGATAAATAGAACAAGTTTATTAATAATGAGGTCAAATAGTTAGGTTTCTTTATCTTCTTTGAGTTTACAAGCCAGCTATACAATAACATGTGGAGGTGCTTTCCATCTGGTTTAAGCGGGGAAATCTTTAAAATTAATTTTCTGATAAATGAAAAAAAAACTTCATAAAAAAGGTAAAACAATACAGCCGCAAAAAAAAATGGAGAAATAGATGTGTTTAATTCATAAGTTTTAATTGTGTTTAAGGCTATTAAAGCACCTAAAAAATATGAACCACTGTCTCCTAAAAATATTTTTGCTTTTGGAAAGTTAAATAACAAAAATGAAAAAACGATAATCAATTGGGCTAATAAAATTAAAGTCATACTTTGATTCTGGCCTAGTAAATTGATTGCTAAAAAAATTGAGTTTATTATCAAAAAATGGATAGCTAAAAGCCCGTTAAAGCCGTCAATTAGATTGGCTCCATTTATTACAAATAAAAAACATAGCAGAACAAAAAAAACTTGAAAAATATTATTCTCTAACCAAAAATCTAAGAATTTTAAGCCGGATGCATTTATTTGAATTGAAAAAATATTTATACAAACAACTAAGATTATTAGCATCAAGAATAAGCGCATATTAGGATTAATCTTTATTTTTAAATCGTCTAAAAAACCTAAAAAAAATAATAACAAGGTTATAGTAAAATAATCTTTTAAAAATATTTCAAATTTAAAAAAATAAAAAGTAGTAAATAAAAAAAATAAAGATAAAATTGCTAAACCACCTATTCTAGCGGTTGCCTCTTGGTGAAATGCTTGTGGTTTGATAAAATCTTTATCTAAAAGTACTCCTCCAAATAAATTTTTAGAATATTTTGAAATAAAAAAGATTGTAAAAAAACTTATTAAAGAAAAAATAATATAGAAGTTTAAGTTAAATTCAGATTGCATTTATTTATTATATTTTTTTACTATATATATACCTGACATTATTATTATAAGTGATATTAAAACTTTCCAAGTGATTTGTTCGCCTAAAAATAGAGCTCCAAAAATAACTCCAAAAATTGGTATTAAATAAGTAACTTGGCTTTGAAATACAATTCCATTTTTTGAAAGTATTTTAAACCTAAGCCACCATGCAAAACCTGTTGCAACTACTCCTAGATAAATTAATGACAATGTGGAAACGAGTGTAGGGGTTGATTTGAATGGTTCTTCAAGAATAAAAGCAAGTGGTAGTAAAGTAATCACTGACCAAATTAAAGTTGATGTAGTCACATTTATATTGCCTGATTTTTTTAATTTTTTTAAAATAATAATGCTTGAAATAGAATAAAAAGTTGAACCAAGTATAATTATTAGTACAAATAAATAGTTACTTTCATTTATTATTAATTTATCAAAAAACAAAAGTAGAATTCCAGTAAACCCTAGGATAATACCTAATGATTTTAAAAATGTTATTTTTTCATCTTTTATAAAAAAATGAGCTAGGATTGATCCAGATATTGGAGTTGTACTCATTAACATTGCTGCCAAATAGCTATCTATTTTATTTGTTCCTATGGCTATTAGTGAAAAAGGAATAGTAATGTTACAAACTCCTACTAACGCATAGGTTTTCCAATTTTTAGAAAAAGCATAAATTTTAATTTTATAAATAAACGAAACAACTAACATACTAAGCGTAGCTAAAATTACTCTAATTAATGCTAATGTGTAAGGCTCGTAAGAGTATGTGGCTATTTTAATATTAAAAAAAGAAGATCCCCATATAGCTCCTAGGAGTAGAAGTAAAAAAATATCACTCGCTTTTGCTTGTTTCATTGCAATTATAGATTGTATGTATGTGTTATATGCATAACTCTTATTGCTTTATATTATATTATTGAAATAGTGAATTCTGTTATGTTTAATACAATTTTTTAAAAACTTACAAAGGAATTATTGATGAGC
>Ga0307986_10000601_pt1 | contig 26438 bp, 20 predicted proteins | sample EllFjometageno82_FD_203170 | JGI IMG/M metagenome (GOLD analysis project Ga0307986, IMG submission 203170) | Marine microbial communities from Ellis Fjord, Antarctic Ocean - #82 | ecosystem: Environmental > Aquatic > Marine > Unclassified | place: Southern Ocean | collected 2014-10-09 | reverse complement strand
TACATGGAAGTATCATCAATGGATGAAATGGTTGATTGGTTGGCTGCTGTCCATCACAATTTGAGGATAAGGAAACTACCTACCGCACCACCAAAGGAACTTGCAGTAAAAAGCAATCGCGATATTGACCCCCGACTAAAGACACTATGTAGTATTGAGGGGATTACTGAGAAAATAGCACATGACCTACTCACTGAATACGGCTCGTTACCACGCATACTACGGTCAAGGACTAGTCAGCGTATGCTGATGAACATTGAGGGCATAGGGAGAGTCAAGGCTAAGGCTATACTAGCCCTGCGTGAACACTACCCTACTCATTCCGAGTAGGAGAAAGAACTTGATTCGGATTGTCCCGATACTGAACGGGTGTCCGATGCAACAGATATGTTATTCAATGTTACCGACCCATACTGAGCAGTGTCGGGCGAAGCACCTGCTTCTCTCTCAATAGTTATCTTTAGAGTATTGCTGCTAACATCAGCACCATCAACAGCCCCAGTAAAAAGCACCACTGAATTATCTGTGCTACTCACTGTTGTACTTTGTTCATATTGAACACCTGTCCCAACTACTTCAACTGTGGTGTATATCACACCATTACCGACTGACGCTGCCATTGTAACACGACTTGATATTCTAATTGAATTGCTGCTAACATTAGGTGGTATACGAGCAGTGATAGTAAAAGCACAGTGAGAAGCCGCACCATCAACAGAACCTGCGAATACCATACCTTCCTCACCCATGATAGCATCACCCGAAGAAGGTGATATGAAAGAATCAAGCCCTTCAATACCATCATTATTTCGTGGTGCGGCAGCAGGCTTAGACTGTCCGAGAACACTAAATCCACCACCTAACATACTATCATTATTGAAATCCATAACTCCCTTGATACGATTACTCATCAGTTGATTAATGGATGACGAACCAATGTTGAAATTACTGCTATCGGATGGCATCATATTATCGGGATTACCACCGACTCTATTTGGATTGAAATTAGGATTCAGTTGATTGGCTTGAGCCTTCTTAAATGCAGCACTACTAGTACCACTCCAAGCACCACCTACTGGCAGTCCACCACTGCGACCACCTGTGCTGACACCGCCACCAGCCGGAGGTAATGGTGAGGTACTGCTACCGCCACCAGTGCCACTGCCTGTTCCACCATCCCTGCCAGCCGCAGGTAAAATGTATGACCTAAATGTTTTCGCTGCTCGCGATACATCACGCTCAAGACCCAATGACAGGCTCTCAACAGCGCGACCACTGATACCCCAACTAATACTACGAATACTCATGTCCTCATTATCCAATTCTAACGAGGCATCAGTATATTTCAATGTTGTTGCAGGGACAAAGTTAACATCATCTGTGATATGCAAACGAGGCGCATACCACTCAGCGCGTAAATCCCAATAATCAGCCTTAGTAAACTTGCGGCAACCCAGTGGGAATATACTATCGGAATTGTATGAAGAGAAACTTGTTATTCCGTCAATATCATTAGCATTCCAATTGATATTACCCGAACCACAGCGTTGACGAGCCAATGATTTTAGGTAATCATAGTTCACCGATACTACCATTCTTTCAGCCGAAGTCCCTGTCCAATAAGTTGAGGGGATTGGGATTTCATAGTAACCGTTAGAGTCAACGGTAATCGTGGAGTGTGAAGCAAGAGTGCTAGTAAAGTCATAATCACTCCAATCATAATCCAACAAGTAAATGCGGAATCGCATATTATCATAACTAGTGTTATTATCAACTCCTTCATCAATAGCAATAACTACTCTCAAGTTACCATCAGCATTTATTCGGCCAACACCAGCAGTCTTTTCACTTGTCTTAGGCATCCCTTGAGGGATATGAACAACCTGTAAAGCATTTGCGATAGAGTTAGCACCGTACCAAAAGTAATTTGTATCATGGGTTACAGCACCGGCTACATAAGTAGCCCCGCCATCGCGACCATCAAGGGCATTTTGCATACCGGAGAATAGATTACCGCCCCACATACTGTTCCATGCCCATGCCTTATCCTCAACATATGCTGGCCCAGTAAACAAACTATATGAACGGGGAATCGTGCGCGATTGGTCGGCGATATAACCGTAGCGAGCATTGTATAACATAGCGTCACCTAGACCGTTATACGCATTACCATTAGAAAAACGAGTAACGCTTGCTGAGAGTGAAAGTGGGGCTAATTTTGCCTTCTCGTACTCTTGCTTAGCCACTGCTAGTGCCTCAATCTTATTTGTTATTGAGGGGACTTCTATTATTTCCCAGCGTGGGCGAGAACCTAGTGATGCGGAGGGATAATCAACATATGATACTCCACCAGCATAGAATAATCTAACATTTGATACCTGTGCTGCTGATTCAGTACTCAAATTACTGATGGTCAAGTTGTCTCTATTGAAAACCATACCGTTACCATAGGTCGGTCTTAGTTCCGGCCTACTATCCCTACCCATTAACCATGAGAAGACTGAACGGACTGAGTACTCACTACTAATCCCGCTACCTGCTTGAACAGCAGTAAAAATACCCAATAGACTACTGCTTCGGCAGTCAGTTATTGAACCAAATGTATCAACTGTACCAGCCCTACGCCAAAATCCATCACTATTGGTAGCAGTAGCACCGGACTTCACTATGTCAAACTGAGTTGGGAGAGAATTGGATATTGCATAATCAGTTCTGTATTTATCGTTACTGCCACCACTTAACTGACTATTTTCTATGATAGTTACTATGTCACCATCCACCAAACCATGAGGGGTAGTGACCCTACTAGCATCCCCTGTTATTATAGTCACAGAAGACCCAGTACTTATAGTAGTGTTAGCAAGATACCCACCCCTAACAGGTTCAGTTACCGACTTACTACTAGTAGTCATGTCGCCCGTTAGTGGAGTGGATGCTAGGTCGGGCATACCATAGAGAGAAGTTTGCACTAACCAATTACTTGTGAGTGCGTCAAGCCATGTTACTCTAATTTTATCACTCTCATTATGAGTTACTGAGCCTTCATTCTCAAAGAACCCATTCACCTGCATCAGCAATCGCATAGGGAACACATTCGCTAAACTTGAGTATACCAAAGCATCCTTGTATGAGCCCGTATTATCGGGATTTATGTCAATCGTGACTGATGACGCACCACTTAGTGTTCCATTCCTCATCAAGTAATCAGCATTGTTAGCACCAGCACCGTAACCACGACCATCCCACTGACCAGCAACACTTGTAGTTGGGTGCTTCTCGCCTAAGTCTCTAAGAGCCTTTATTTTAAATGAGTATGGTGCGCTTATTATTGCTGCGGGGGTGGTAGTGGTGGCTGCTATACCTGTTGTTGAGCCCGAATCAATAACGACTGCTGAACCATACATATACTCTATTTCCCATGTCCCATCTAGGTCGGGAGTGGTCGCTGACCCTTCAATAGTGATAATGTTACCAGCCTGTAAATCATGCACAGGTTGACTGGCGGCTTGTGTGGTTATTCTAACGAGGCCGGTTGATGCTACATGATTTTGGAATACTAAGCCCGTACTAGGTATAATTTCAGTATCAGTATAGTAGTGGAAAATCTTTTCTTTCTCCCTACTTATTATTTGACCTACTACCCCGCCACTGGTCGGTAATATAATAACATCGCCAGTGACCTGCATTATTTTATCACCTGCATTTATTTTATTTTTTAATTGAGTGGATTTGTTATTAAGATACTTATAATTCGTATTCCATCCACCCGATTCATCTAAGTTATATGGGCCGGTCGGCGCACGAACCCAGTAATTATCTATTAGAACGGGGAATCCTTCTGTCTCAACTAAGTAATCCCCTACTTCTTTACGACCGCCCGAAGCCTGTCCGGTACGACCACCATTAGCATAGGTGTTCAAGTTGAAAAACTTAGAGGCATCAAGTATAATGAACGAACCTGCCTTGTCCTCCCAATTATGATACTTAGAGAGAGCCTCAGTATTAGAACCGCCTGTTAGTGCCGACCATGCGCCACCTGTAATCGGTTCAGCCGTAGCATCCATCTCCCACATTTCAACATCTTCACCTAATGCCAAATCAACAAACCCTTGATTGTTGCCTTCTTCATCTTGTTGGTCAGCATAGACTAATGATAATTGATAGGAGTTTGAATAGGGGGACATGATACCGAACTTTTTCCTACGGTAACTACTGTCAGCATTAGCGCCACCATCATTCCTCATGTCAGCCCATAGAACCCATATGTGTTTATAGTCATCGGATATTGTGCGAAGGTTAACAGTAGTGCCCGCGATATGGTCACGCTGGAAAAAGTTAGTACTAGGTAATGTTAAGGCAGTCCCTCCATAATCCATAAATGTAAAGGCAGCACTATTAACGGTTGCTATAAACCTAACAATACTAGGCCAAGAAGAGAAAGGGTTATGTCCACTACCAGCGGTTGTAGTGAGTGGCGCGAATGTTCCAACTGCGGGGTCAGTGGAGTATCTAGGCCGGTAGCCTGTTATAGCACTCGCTAAATAACAATAAGTATAACCATTGTGATGAAGAGTAGTCACTTGTAATTTATGTTGACCTACAAATGGTTGCATTCTAGCACTAGTACCCAAGAAATATACATTTCTAATGGTTACTATTTTGTTGTTCATGGTTGCTGTTACAACACTTGCGTTAGGTATCAGCAGCATAGGAAACCATTCACCCGTAGCGTTTCCTTGTCCATCCTCAACTTCATAAAACCATTGGCATTTCACACCACTAATAGTACTAGGTGTGCCTACTGCTGAGTATACTCCCGAATCAACTTGTCCATCATTATCAACAAGTTCAATTACCCCTTCACTAGCCCATGTGATAGGTGCATTACCTAACCAATTTAAATTATCATGTACTGTTATTGAGGCATCACCAACTGTAAAATCATTAACTAAAGTTGTTGTTTGAGTAGCACTTGCTATATTACCAAATTGATGCTTAAACCACAGTGATTCTTTAATATCCTCCATCCATCTTGAATGTAGTACTCGGTTATCAGCATCACTTGTAGCATAGCCGGCAGTAATAGCGGAGTCCCAATCAGTATAAGGTGTATTTGGCCCAATACTATCCTCACCAGTATACATCTGTATAGGGTGCGCTGAGCGATTTCTCATTCTTGAGTCACTATGGGGGATGAAAGCATTATTCTCAACCTCATTATACCCTAGTGTAGCATTGGCTGTTGTCAAGGCATTGACACCAAAGTAATATGTGTTCAAATTATTCTGTGCTTCCGAGCGATTGTATGCGACTGCTTTAGTTGAGTCAGCATCACCACTCTCACCCAATTCCCAATTAGGTATTTGATGGTCTAAGTTACCAAAGTAATCAGTAGCACTCAGTACAATAGTAGGGGTTCGGCTGTTAGCATCTTGAGCGTATGAAAGTGAAGTTAGTGACCCTCTCCATATCGGCCTATTTGTATTGTCTCTAAACATTAGTAAATCCCAATCAGCGTATGAGGACTTGTTGAAGAAGGCTAGTAGTTTCAGTTTAGCATCATCATCTATCAGTGTCAAAGACATATTGGATGATTTATTAATACCACTTGTATTATTGAATGAAGTAGCAACAGGCATATCGCTTCCATCGGGGTGGTCAGTGAGTGGTCGCATCAACGATACTCGGTCAATCAGTACAACTGCCTTCTTATCGCACTCAATAGCGTCTATCTCCCACCCATACATATCAGCAGGGGTGAAGGGGGTGCCATCTGTTTTAATCGCCAATGCAGCGCCCGATAGGACAGTAACACCATTCTTATACAAATCATAGGTATATGCTGTGTAATCAATAACGAAGTCATAGTCATCCCAAATGGAGTCTAAGGTAGGGGGATTCCATGTTGTCGCTTCTAAGAAAGCGGATGGAGTTATGACGAGTGTAATCGCGGAATTAGAGTAACCTGTTTCACCTGCAACGGTGCTTGTCATAGCAGTACCCTCGCAACCTATTTGTAATTTGATACGAGCCGCTGCAACATCAACTGCTGCGCAGTGAATACGAATAGTAAATACATCACCATCACCCTTGCTGTTAAGTGAACCGTCAAAGGACAGGACAGGGGTATAAGTTGCTGGTGTATGATATACTTCGGTAACTAAGAATGGTTTACCCGAAGGGGATTGAATAGGATGAAGGAATGCTTTAGGACTCCCGTTTGTTAATACATCGTTGTATAGGACTTCACCGGAGTAAACACCTGCTAAGTGTGTGTTAACGCTAGTGATAGGGGCTGAGACTCCGGTTGGTATACCTGCCTCCGGTTCTAGTGCATCACTGCCAGCATTATAATTGGGTGAGTAGGATGGGGCACGACCAAAGGTTGAATCATTGTTACCAATCGCGGCGTAGTATCGCGATACAGAATTATGTGCGTAACCGAATAATAGATAACCTTCAACGGGGTCTGTTGTTGTATATGGTTCACCTAGTATACCTGTACCACCATCATACTTCTGTCTGTTGGCATTAGTATGTGAATCGGGGAATTGTAATTGAGCAGTACCTTCGTACTCTCCGGCTTGTCTTCTATTTGCATCATAGGTCAACCATTCATGAATACCTAGATTATGATTAAACATATTAGCCATAGTCAGTGCCGCATTATTAAATCGCGTTAGTATTTTGACACCATCACCTCTTTTATGCCATGTGTTTAGACCAGTGACTCCAATTAACTTATTAGCGCCTAGATTAACACTTGTCCATGAAAAGGTATCACCATCTATTGTAGCACTACCGCTTGCTGGGAATCCAGTGGCATCCACTAAGAGCAAATAAGTTGTAGTAGGGGAATAATCCCCATTTGTCCATGAGTAATTTGATGCTAAATACTGTATGGTAGGTACGCTTGTACCACGCTCACACCATGCGTAGGTGTATCGCGGATTGAGTGTAGCCCATCCGTTGATAGGATTACCATGATGAGTTGAAGAGGATTTCCATTCTGTAATAGGTGTATTTGAATCATCGGGAAGAGCCCTCGCCCCAATAAAATCATCGTAGTAACCAGTCATCCAAAAGGTAAATCGTTTGTCAACTGTTCTCACTGTTCTCACCTAATCTATACTGCTAAATGCTTCGTTACTATTGCTATTACTTTGTCAGCGGACTCTTGTTCATTAAAGAATCCATGAAAGTTGGTGTTCATGATAATTTCGCTCTTATTATAGAGTGTGCCCACACCTTGCTTAACAACCTGTGTGTAAAGAGAACCTGTTACATTCCCAAACTTACCACCAAAGAACAGTTCCTCCCTTGCACCGGAGAAAGAGTAAATCTCATCAGTCAAGTTCTTAATAGCATTACTACTATTCATAGCCTCAGTAGCACCATCAGCCATAGCAGTGTTAATACCAGCCCATCCAATTTTTGCACTGTCAGCGGTCATCACCATCATATTCATTTGCTCAATGACAGTGAATATAGCATCATTGTCAACAATCTTCTCAAACAAAACTAACTGTTCTTCTGTTAATTGTATTTCCTTTTCCATATTTTTAATTATATGGTCTATGAGCGCAAGCGTTCCTTTTTGACCAGTATTCCACGAATCCCCTTCTGACCTACGAAGCCCGAACATTCCCGCATCAGTGCGCTTCATCGCACTTTCTTGTAATCCTATTTCTTTGGCTAATTTTTTAGCATACTCTATATCTTTGTTGCCCAAAATACTAGTTTCAGTCTGCATTATACCATAACCGTATTCATCATCCATCATGCGGGCCACATCTCTTTTCTTTGCTTCAAATTGTTGTGTACCTAATATGCTTCCCCCATCTCTCAAGTCAGTGAATAAGCCTAGCAATTTTAATGAGGATTCTATTTGAGCATTCATTTCATTTGTCAAGACAAGAGTATGATTGCTTAGTTTATCAAAAGCATCAGCCGCTAACTCAGTGTCCTGTGCCAACTGGTATAGAGTGGAGTCCTCCATACCTAGTGCCTCAGCCAAATCAGCATCATTTAATAGTTTTTGGTCAGCAGTTAACCTACCCATTAGGTTCTCCATCTCAAACATTTCCTCTTGTAACTTCTCCGATGCCTTAGCCGCCTTCATTTGCTGCCTAGCGAATAATTCCATGCCTACTCCTACTACAATCAAAGCAGCACTCATAAGACCAATAGACCATTTTAGTTTAGTCATAGCCGCCGCCGCACCATGTGCTTGAACATTTACCGCAAATAATGCCTTTTGCATTTTTATCATGTATACTGCCGATTTACCAGCCTCAACACCAGCACCTATTATGTTAGTACTGAACATTAGAATTGAGGCTCTTGCCGCACCTGCACTATCCCCAAATGTTCCCAGTAACACACCTGCTGTATTACTCAAAGTAAATGCGAATCTTTTTGTGGCGTTATTAGCACCTTTGATGGAGGCTTGATATTTTTCATTCTCTTTATTAAACTCATTATACTTAGCACTCTCCAAAATATCCTTTTCCTCCATGTTGAGCAAGGTTATCATTTTAGTTAACTCTTTTGTTCTTTGTATTTCAGTCAGTTTAGCATCATTTATCCTTGCTTGTAGCGGTGCAAGTTTTTCTTTTAAAGCAGCATCCTCAATATCCATTAGAATACTAACTTCTTTAGTTGCATTCCACTGACTCTCAATAGACTTAGCCGCATCCTTCAACTGATTCAGCGTCTTGTCTAAATAGACTGCATCCTTCTTAGCCATGTTATGAGTCTCAAGTCCACGCATGGTCTGTATTCTTTGACCCTGCACATCTTTCATACTCTTAGTAAAAGCATCAAATCCTTGCTTGCTAAGAGTCATTTCATCTCCATGCACACCCTCTAGTAATTCATTATAACCTTTTTGTAATTTTAATAACTCGGCTAATTCTTGTTCCTTAGCGCCTATGGTAAACGCACTAGCCTTTTCTATTTGAGCCTTCTTTATTTCTATCCATTCTAAATTGTCTTTGGACATTTGAGCAAAATGCTTTTGGAGAACTATTCTATCTTCTTCAAAAATTGTAGCAGCAAAGTTACCCAAATCCGCTTTTGTTTCCTCATAACCAGTTTCATCATTCATTACTTCCTTTGTGCGGTTTAATGCTCTAGCCTTCTCATTCTCCGCCTTTATGTTTTGTAGTAAAGTATGAGTTGTTCCTAACGCTATATTCCTGTCTCTCATTGTATCTAACTCTTCATCACTCATAGCAGCAAAGACTTGCATATCCGCTATGACTTGCTTTTGCATAGCATCCTGTGTAGCACTCTCAGCATTATACAACGCCAAACTCTTATTACGCAAGTCGTCATCAATTTGTCCGATGTGTTTCAATCGCGCCTCTCTTTGGTCGTATAACCTATTACCTGCTGCCAAATGTGCATTTTCATATTGTGCCCACTTAGACTTTCGGCTATTTATATCGGTGCTTCTCTCCATTAGGAAGTTTTGCCTTTCAGTAACTGCTAGATTCATGTTTTCATTAACAAGCATTTCCTCACTATACTCTAGTAAATGCTTTGTGGTGAGACGCTCTTTTTCCTTAGCGGCATTAATTTTCTGTTGAATAAACTGCATACCTTTCAGTATAACTTTCTGTGCTTCCGTAGCATCAACTCCAAACTCTAAGTGGTTAGCCATTTTGCTATGCAAGTTCTCATTAGCAGCCTGTATACCGTTCAAACTCTTCATAACGGATGAATACATTTCAAATCCGATACCTACGGATTGGACAGCAAGACCAAACTTAATGAATCCTTCTCCTATTTTCAGTGTTGAGTGAAGACGACCTATCGTCTCACCACCCATACCTATACCTTCAAGTATTTGTGAAGTTGCCTCTAAGTAATCATTGGTAGCCTTAGTAGCACCTATCATGAATGGGGTTAGTGATTCTCCAATCATAGCCTTTAGGTTATCACCCCTAATTGTCGCTGACTCTAATTGGAATGCTAGTGCCTCTTGAGCCTTAGCCGCTTGAGTTGATGCCTTGTCTAATTCTAATAATCCATCAGCAGTTAATCCTGTGAAGCGGTCATAGTTCTCCATCAGTTTGATGAAACGAACATAGTGTCTGTTACCTGCTACGGTCTGTGCGATATTTTGCTTCATAGCGGCTGTCATATTAGCCCAGCCTTTTTCACTCATGTTCTTAAGAACCTGTTCCATAGGTAGCATATTACCAGTTAATTCATCGCGGATTACTATACCCATAGCCTCCATTTGGTCAGTAGCACCGTTAATGTTACCACCCAAACGAGCGTAAATTGCCCTCAAAGCACGACCTGCTGTTCCTTGTTCTTCACCAGCCTCAAGTAGTACTGCGGACATAGAAGCCATAGCCTCAAAAGAATCCTTAACTAAGTGGCCTTGCGCAGCGAATTGGGACATTACATGGACTATATCGCCTTCCATAGCAACGGAACGGTTAGCAACAGTGTTCAATTTGTTAAGACCGGATGCTGTACCATCCAGTAAAACGATTCTTTGTCTTGCCAAATCCAGTTGTTGATACTGTTCCTTTGTCATATCACCATACATGAAGCCGGTCTGTTGCTGCAATTGTATGATACCACGCATAGCATCCTCAGCACCTAAATCGGAAATCTCCGAGAGAATGTTAGCCTGTTCAACAAGCAAGTTTATGTTACCTCTTCCAATCAAATTAGCAACTTGGGATGCCCTTGAACCTGCATCTAAAGCCTCACTACCAGCAATAGCATATGCTTCTCCTACTTCTAAAAGACCATCACGCATAGTCTCAATGTTGTGAGTTTCACCGAAAAACTTTTCAAACTCAATAGTAGCGAATCCCATCTCTTGTGATAACTCACGAACCAAATCCGTTGACTGGTCTATCATCATTTTGAAATCATCTAATGGTTTCAAGATAGCCTCAAAAGTATCTAAGGACACCGCCTTCATAACGGCCATAGAAGAACGCTGGTCGCGTATCAACTTGTCAGCATTCCATGATGCAACAATGTTAAAGAAAACTTGGGATGCGCCTATTCGTGTCATAAAATCCCTCCCCTATATTAACTTAAGAACCCGCCATCTTTTAATAATTGCATCGCTTCTCCGTCATTCATGTCTTGGCGTTGGCCTTGTCGTTGTTTACGACGAGCCTCCATTGACTGACCATCCTTGCCCCCACTGTCGCCTTGAGAGGCTACAATTTGGTCGTGGACTTCATTGAGAATTGCTAAATCATATTCAAGACGCATCCATCCCCCTTCAACAGTATATTTTTCTAATAAATCACTAGGGAGAACACCCTTAAATGATGAGCAAAGAGCAGGTGCTACTTTACTCAAGAGTCCAAAGGGACAGCGCCCTCCGGTTCTCCGCCTCTAATAAACTCGTAAACTTCCATTAGAAGGTCGCGGTCAATAAGATTAATATCAACTTCATCCATTAAACATGGTGGGACTAGAGTGCGGATTTGCATTTCCATGCCACCGCCAGCCTCTTCAAGAGCAATCATAAACTCTTCTTGTTGTTCTTCTGTCCAACTAATTTGGTCTGTTCCGAAGTGACGGAACGCCCTAAATGTTTTCGCGAGTAATGTTTCAAACTGCAAGCGTTCCATACCGCTTGCCTGTCTAACCCAAATCTTCTTGCTTCCTATATCAAATTGTTTCTTTAGTACCGGCATTTTTCTTCACACTACTTTTCTTTACTTTACTTTTCTTTGGCTTGTCGGCCTTAACCTTTACAGGTTCTTGTATAACAGGGGCTACGACTACTTCTAAGTCGGCCTCTAATTGAAGTTTAGTTTTATCATGTAGTGCCTTCAAAGCACTTCCTCTAATTGCTGGGATTCTTTGCATTATAAATCACCTCAAGCAAGAGTCTGTGTTGATTGATTAGCCCATGTAACTGTTGACATACGATGCCCTACATCAACCAAAGCAGTGAATCCTAAAGACATACTGCTTGCATCGCGACCACTAACATTCATTGTAGGTGCGTCCCAAATTACTTTTTGAATATCTATGGTGACAATTTTAGCACCGGAGGTTAATTTCAATTGGATTGCAGGTCTTCCAGCGGTTACTACTGAGGCATCGGCGTGTGCGGCAATAGCACCATCGCCGGTGGCAGGTATACCGGAAATTGTTGTTCCAGTAGCACTTGTATATATGAAAGTATCATTACCAATAGTTGCTGTACCACCAGTTGATATGAAGTTAGCCGTAGCATCAACGGTTATGCTTGTAGCACCGGCTGTAACTGCCCCATCAAGTAAAGTTGTTATTGCACTATCATAAATCAAACCTGCTGCTGTCTGTGCTGCTTGGTAAGCCGGTTCATCATTCGGACCGAGTGCTGGCGCTACTGCTAATACAGGGCGAGAGAACTCAAGCGAACCTGTGATTTCACGCATCTGTGGCGCTGGTTGTTTAGCGCAAGTGCGGGAACCTAGTGCGTATGAAGTATCAGTGTTTAGATTTGTATTCCACTCAAGTGAGAATGACTTAACATCAGCACCAGCCGAAGCAGGTTTACTGGTTGTTCCATCATCAAAGAATACCTCAGCACCTACGAAGTGGAAACCATCGTCTTCACCACCGCTAAATGTTGGGGCAGTGCTTAATACGCCCACTACTGGAGTTTCCCCACGACCTGTGAAATCAGCGGACATTGTGACATACTCGCCTACATTTGCCGCCATTGAAACTCTTGTTAAACACATACCTGCGTATGTGTGTTCAGCGTCCTCACGACCAATTTTTAGTGTGAATGAAGGAAGACCTGTTGCTATACCCATAGTTTCGTGCATATAGTGACTTGTGCCACTGTTTAATTGATATGAATTGTATACGCCTCTCAAGAGCATAGCACTAAAATCATCCGGTTGACAGACTAAGTTGATACCACCTTCACTGTGTGTTTTACCAACGACGGATTTTTTAGCGCCCAAGTAGGACATATCGCCGCGAGTCATTAAATCAAATTGGTGAGCGACAGATTCATCATCCACTTCACCAGTTAGAACAAGTGAGCCTGCTGTGCCGTAGGCGCTTTCTTTTATCAGTGTAACATATCGGTATTGGTAATTGGTCGGCATAAGAGGTTCACCTTAATGTAGCGTGTGTGTGAGTTGTTATTAAAAGGTTTCATCTGTGAAGCATATTCAAACGGCGCATATATGTCAATTCCATACGATGCACACAGACAACTTCATCATCGTCCAACTTGGTGTCAAAGGTGATAGTGTAGTTAGTTAAACTGTCTGTATTACCCTTTAAACCAGTAGTAGTATATAGTTCATCAAACGAATCACCTGCTATTTCCATACCTGTCCTGTACGCATTTTTGTAGTCTGTTCCTCTTGTAGTGATGAACATAACCACTGTGTAATTCTGTTCAATTCTTGTGCCTCCGAGAGTAGTAAACTCCGGTGAATCCAACTGTCTTAGAATCACATGGATTGAGGGTTGGGGGACTCTTGTTACCATCTGTGAGGATATGTCATACCCATAGAGAATTGATGACGGGTCAACATAGTTCTTCAAGTAAAATCTATTGCTATCCCTAAGCACCTGTATTACGGACATAGCCATGCGAAGCAGGCTGTCTGTGACGAATGCCGAAGTGGATATTTCATCCGGTGAAAATGCACCTTGAGTGGTGACATATACATTGTTCCAAATAATAGTCCCGCTAGTATTACCCCATTCAATTTTCTTTGTCACGCCGGTAGCACCTGTGACACTCAAGTAATTAATTGTAGCATTGTCATCCTCAATAATTTCCCTCATGTATAGTTTAGCGTTGCCCGCCGAATCTAAAGTTAGTCTAATCATCAAGGGGACTGCATCAAAATCATCTGTCTGTGCTAAGTCAAGTGCGCGAGTAACCACGCTTGTATCACCGACTAATCTAAGTGTTTGTAAATCACCTGTGGATTCAACGCTGACCTTGTATGCCCCATTGTCAATAGAGAGTAATGTAGTAGTATCGGCTGGTGCGACTGTGTACTTGAGTGAGGTGATTACGGTGTAGTCATCAGTAGTCGGTATGACCGACCACATTTGACCGCCATTAGCATCTGTGATTTGCCATGACTTGTCCGACACTGTTCCATCTAATGCGGAACCTGCTAGAGTAAATGATTCATTGTCCTGTCCTTGTGTCAAGGCTGCTGGATTACCACCGTTCATACGACTTGTCCAGTATTGTGTTGTTGTTGCTATTGCCATATAATCAACTCCATGCCTCGTTCAGTGCGTTCAGTATAGCACTCTCCATTTTGGGGACTGCTCTTTCCTGTGCCTTGCCTAACCAGCCTATTGCCTTGAATCCTTTGTGAGTCATATTACCACCTTTGGCATTAATAAATCCGCCCGAAGCACTGCCACCTGTACCCCAAAACCTACTATTCTTAATAGTTTTGAATGTGAATCCGTACTCAAAGGGGTCAACACCATGCTCTAAATACATGGCTAGTTTACCACCGCGAGAACCTGTGACACCGCCGGAGTCCATAGGGTCACTACCGAATCTAACTTCGGCTGTCTTGTCTCTATGACCTGCCTCAACCATTAATGAATCCGCGACCGCGCTAGCCATGTCACGCTGAGAAGGGGGGGTGTCACGAAAGATTTGACTTTGAGTAGGACTGATTTCAGCACGAAGGACATTCTTGATAGCATTAGCAATAATACCAGCCGCTGTGGCATCCATAGCCTTGTTAGCAGCATCCATTTGCTTTGTGTTCCAACGAAGGTTTAGGTTCATTGGTTCTCGGTCAGCAGTGATATTGTAATTAGCCATACTAATCAACACTACCTAGATGCGCTAGCCTTTTCAATTCACCTGTGCCACGCTGGCGTAAAACATTAGAACGGAGAGCCTCACTACCCGATGTGTGAAATGCGGTATCGTCTTCAAGGTAAATTGCCCCTGCTAAGTCAGCGCATATTTCACGAATGACTGCTGCCATTTCACCTTCTTCAACACTTTCACCGCTAGCATGAGCGAAGTCAATTCCGGTAACGCCGCTTAAAACATTAGCCGCATTACCTGTCCAAATAAATGAGTCGCTATTGATATTACCATTACCAGCGGCTGAGAATGAACTACTGTCTGTCAAAGTGATGCTTGTAGCACCTGCACTGATAGCCCCATTTAATGATGAGGCTGCTGTGAATGATGATGGGGATGGCCTACCATAGTCTCTAAACTCTTGGTCTATGTTGATACCTGCCCTTTGGATAGCACTTGATATGCGAGTCGCCGCTCTATCGCGTTGTCCCGAATCTAAACCTAGTCTAATACTCACATCTGTTGCTGAACAATAACCCATAATAATCACCCTAAAATACCCGATAAGTCTAAGCCTAAGCCTGCTGAAATCACAACTAGTAAAATCCTAACACTCGTATGTAATTTTGCCAATGAAATCATCATTTCAATTTGAGCATTACCTAATTTTTCAAATAGGTCATCATGCTTACTGATTCTTATTTCAATGGTATCAAGTCTGTTGTCTTGAACTGCATCGGTTACTTCTGTCGGCATGAAATCACGCCCTAAGAGTATCTAAACGAGAAAGTAAATCAGCCTTAACTCCATCAATGTCAAGGTCGTTCTCTTCACACAGTGCGATTAGTTCAGCCTTTTTCATTTGCTTTAGTTTGTTGCTTGAAGGCAAGGTCTTAGCAATATCCCCTAAGTCCTCAACCAAATCTATTATTTCATTAAGACTAACTTTACCATCAGCCATAACTTTCTTGTATACTTTGTATGCACTTAAGCAAACACCTGCCCCAATCGCGGCATAAATCATTATCATATCAATATCCATATTACTCACCTTTGTATTCAATTTGCTTTACTGCTGAAATAGGGATGAATGAAAACGGCTTGTCTTCGCCTACCCTATAAACGGCATACCCATGTTCTGTCTTTTCAATGTTCACATTAGTATAACATCTTTCGGGCGGGGTATAAACTATTTTTCCTTTTCTCATATTACCATCTCCTTCGTATTTTGTCATTGATTGTCTCAAGTATATTAGAAACAATAATGAATGGATAACTTGTCGCTATTAGAAAAAGCCATACAGTGATAGTTTGTATATTCATAATAATTACCTCAAGGTATTTGTCCGCCCACTAACGGGGCTAATGCGGCGGCAATTCTATTTATCGCTTCTCCGATAGTAGCCGGAGGTGCGCCTGCCCAATCGGGGGGGTTTGCTGTGTAGGTGTCAGTTTCAGCCTGCCCAGCCGCCAAATAAGGAATGTCAGCAAGGACTGATGCGGCTACTATGTCACCATTACCATCAGCGACGAGGACAGCATTGGTAGCGGCTGTCTGTCGGATAGTGCCAGCAACATGAAGTGCTTGAGCAGGGGCGGTAGTTCCTATACCCACTTTACCGTCATATTTAATTGTCATTTTGGCTGTCGTTTGTTGCCCTATTGTCGTTGAATTGTTTGTAGTGAAGTGAATGTTCTTTTGGGCTTGCCCCTGCACAATCAACAAATCATTTCTTGCTGAACCTGTGACAATCGGGGTTGCTCTATCAAGAGCAAAAAACACAGTATCGTTCACATTTGCATCTGCGTTTGAATCCCTTAGATGTATGAGAGGTAATTTGGTCAATGTATCTGCTTCGCAAATCATTCTTGAATTATCACCAACAGAAGTTAATTTGAGCAAACTCGGCGCACCATCTGCAACACCTAAGTCGCTAATGGTAACTTGACCTGTTAATTGAAGGTCTGTTTCCGCCTCAACTGCGTTAATAGCCATTTGGTCGGTATAACTGCCGCCGCCACCACTTACTGTGGCCCAAGATAAAACACCTGCGCCGTTTGTTTGAAGGACTTGGCCGCTTAACCCGTCAACATTGGGTGCTGTGCCAGCAAAGGTAAGGACTTCTTTTGTATCGCCCCAACCAGCCTGTATATCTTCTTCACCGGAACGGAAATATAATTTCACTTCATCAACGGGTTGAGAGCCACTTGCTGCGGAAGACCATAATTGCCATACTCGGTAATTATCACTCCAACCTTTCATTGTCATAACTGAATCCCAACTGTTAGGAGAACCTGTTATGTCGTCAGTAAAAATAAATGACACTGCTTTTTCGGGAAAATCATTAGGTGAAATATCCCCATCTGCTCTTGCATCACGAATATGCGCCACACTGACATTATTTTGAATCCACCCTGCTACTTGAGTAAATGTGATTTTGCGATTCGTTCCGTTTGCCCCATCATCCATAATCAATAAGTCATCACTGGTGGGTGTATTGACTGTTGCATTCATACCATCAATGTCAAGACTGAATGCTGTGCCGGATAACCCGACACCACCGTTGGCTGCGGCAGTGTATGATACATTTGTGACCTTTGCATTATTGAGAATAATGTCATTTGCTTGAGTGGGTGTAATACCGACCTTTGCGTTATTAGCAATAATTTCATTCGCCTGTGATGCCGTAATCCCTGTCTTCGCTGTGTTGGCTATGATTGCACTATCAATTGCAGGTAGTAGTGCTATTGTCCCTGCGGCTGTAATTGTCCCACCGTCAAGTCCTGTGCCTGCTGTAATAGAAGTAACTGTTCCGCTACCACCACCACCACCGACTTCGGATGCACCAAAGTATAACTTGTTGGCATCGGCACTGTTCACCCATATTGTCTTAGTAGGGTTAGTGGAGGATGGGTTAGCGGCGACAGCATCAAACTCCATACCTGTTGGGTCAATAAGACCTGTGACTGTGAGTTTACCATCAACTATTAGTTCAGCAGCGGCTGAATCCCATGCGAGTAAATTAGTGCTTGTGAAAGCACCATTAGCATTGGACAGTTGGATTGCACCAGCAGCACCTATTGATGGCGTGACTGGGTATGCGTCATTCAGTAAAGAGACATATACTCCGTCGGCCAATTGCGAGAAGTTCCACGCACCATTCACTACCGGCCTTCTAACTGAACATATGGTACTCGTAGTCCCTGTTCCAATGACCTTCTCCCCCTCTAATACCGCATCAGCCTCAACAGTTATGCTGTTGACATTCAGTGTGCGATTAGCAGGGATAGTGGTTTTAAATCCAATAACAGTCGGAGTCGCTATTATGACATTATAGAACATGGATTCAAATGTAGTACTACCATAATTAGTAGTATCGCCGGAAACTGGAAAATCAAACCCGCTAACATTGGCAGCAAACGACCATGTTGAAAGGCCGGTGTCAAAAATGGGGAGGTCTAATGTGAGTGTTGAAGTAGTTAATAATTTAAATACCTTCTTGACTTCATTCCTTGTTGATAATCCACTTGCAAGAGAATTGAATGTAGCAGTTGCACCTAGACTCAAAGAGTAAATATCACACGAACCGAAGCCCGAATAAGAGGGGACTTTGTATGAAGGTGAGAAGTTTGTTGCAGTAACACAGGTTACAATTGGATGCGGGCCGTCATCAAAATGTGTTTTTGCCCCCGCCAGCGTTCCGTCTATTTTGTAGGTGATTAGATTTTGATTGTCAATTTCAGCACCTTCAAAATTGAGAATGTATCGCTCGCCCGATATGTGAGTGCCGGCAAAAGTAATTACTATTGCTGAACCTGTGTTCTTCAAATGACTACTAAGACTCAATTGAGCCAGTGTTATAGTTGCATTAAGGTCTATCCATAGGTTATTTAATACTGTGACAGAAGCACCTGCCACTTCTGTTACTAAAGTAGCAGTGCCAATTGTTAATACATCGTCAACTATTGTCGCGATTTCAAAGGTACCGTTATTAGCAGCATCAACTGCACCACTAGTGGTAATTAGCATACCGACTCTAAATCCATATGAAGCCCAATCATCCGACTCACCGCTTAGTGTTATTGTACTAGGTGCAGTAAAGGATATAGTAGTATTATCCTCAATAGTAGTAGTTTTCCTATAATCAGTAAAAGTCTGTATAGTATTTAATGATATTGCTGAGTCCCATTTAAGGGGTGCATTACCTATATCAGCCGCTAAAGTATCAGCGTGACCGATGAAGACATCATCACCTGCTACAAGCGCACCAGTACTCCCTGTACCATCGGCTAATGTATTCCAATTAGCCGCGATTGAGGATAGTGCAATAGCACCATTGGGAATCCAGTATTTGTTTGCCATTCAATATCAACTCGGAAGGCGGGTAGTCGTTTTGCCGGTAGCGAAGGCTGAGCCCGATGCTTCGGCAATCAAACTAACTGCCTCATCAGCGCGCTGCTGATAAGTTAGTATTTGTTGCTGGAAACGCCTGTCATAAACTCTTTGGTCTTCTTCACTATAATATGTCGGCACTGTATCAACTAAAATGTTGAGGGAGTCTAAGCAAACTAGCATCTTGATGGCACCTTCTTTAAGGGCATCACTGACTACATTAGCAGTAGCGACACCATATCCAGCGCCGCGAGAAAACTTGTTAACTTCGTTGGTTCTAAGGGTAATTAGTTCCGTTATGGTTGCTTCATTAAGCCCTCTCGGTCTATTGAGAAGGTCACGAATGTTGTCACTAGTTACTGCCATTAGTAACACCTATTCCCCATCTGTCGTTAAAGTCTTTTGGAACATCAAGGATAGTTGAGTTTACGGGTGCTTCGTCACTTCGCCCCATCATGAATACTAACTTAGTTTTAGCAATCATTCGGGCAAACTCGCTATTGGGAATCCAATAGACGATGCCTTGTTGAAGTAGTGTTACCGGATTGTCGGGGTTTCTTGCGGATGGCAAAGCCAATCTAAGCAAGTAACCTTTACCACTCTCCCAGTAGGTTAAGCGGTGCCTTAAATCGGACACCGTTGCGCCTTTAGGGATAGTGATACCACTATCTTTTAACTGTTTTATGAGTTTAGACTTGTCGGACAAGAGTAACCCTCATCAAGCAATTACGCCGGTCAACTTAACAATGCGGTTGTTCTTGCCTGCTGCTGCGCCGTCGTCTAGTTCGTGAATAACACTGCCCATGTAGGAGGTTAGAAGCCATGAGAAACCGACACCCTCAATACGAGTTAGTTCAGTCTCTTGGAATCCGTCACCGTTGTAGGAGAAGAACTCAGCAGTTTGTGCGCCCTTAATCAAAAGAAGTGCATCCTTGCCTAGTGCTTTACCTGTGTCATAGTCGCGAGTATAGAATACTTCAAGGCTAATCATTGTGTTCAGTCTCTCTTGGAGGGATTGAAGAATGTTAGTGTATAGACGAGTGTTCATCATTTGAGAACGAGCGCTTGCTGGAAGGACTAATGCTAGAGGTTCGTTTCCTGTAACTCTTGCGTTAGCGAAAATCAAATCCATTCCGTCAAGTATATCCTTTTCTTCATCTGCTGAGCCTGCGCCCCAAACTGCTGTTGCTGCAAGAGTTTGCCCTGCACCACCAATCAACTTTGAAAGAATATGGTTGTCAATAAGGTCAGCACGACCTTGAATGATGGCCATTTGTTGGCGGTTCATGTTTTCCCATGTTTCGCCACGAAGTAGTGTTGAGTCTAGGAAGACACATCGGCCTTGTCCCTTTTCCAACTTGACTGAGTAGTTCTTGGTTCCGATTTTGGTCGGGTCAACAACTGCGTTGTCATCTAATGGGTATGTGAAAGAACCCTCAGCACCAGTATACCATGTGAAGGACAACCAACTGACAGTTCTAACACCGACAATTTGTGTTCCTACCGCGATAGTAGTGGATTGCAACTGGATAAAGTCACGAAGTGTTTGTTCTAATACTGCGTCACCTTTGCCAAATGGGCCGGTTGCCGCTGATACATTCAAGATTTGTTCTAATGTTTTGTTAGCCATAATAATCACCTATTTTTTTTCATTGTTTACTCATGCTGCTTAAGCAACCGCCGCCTGTGTGACATTGATTGCAACTAAATCACCAGCAGTTAAGCCAGTGTGAAGACCGATAGAGACTCCAACGAGTTTGTTTGATGCAGCGGTTGCTGTACATTGTCCAGCAGCGGTTGCGTATACTAGTTCGCCAATATCAAGTGCCGAATCAGCGCATTGAATAAAGACAACTCCGCTCATTGGGACTACTGATACTGTTGCACCTAGTACTTCTAGTGTGCCTGCTGCGTCTCGGCTTGATTCGTCAACTGTGACGAAGAAAGCGACTGATGCTGGTGCGGATGCTGACATTGTATTGCCAGCACCAATTCGGCACAACTGTCCCATTGAAAGGGTTTCAGTTGCGAGTACATTCATGCTAATTGGTTCGTTTGTAAAATTGCTTGCCATAATAATCACCTATTTAGTTTAAATCCTCATACAATTTAGCAGTATGTTCACCGGAGTAAACACTGTTGTAAGCCTTTGCCCAACTGTTGTAGGCTCTTGCATAGAGGGATTCGGAGGACTCAACGATTGAGCCGTTTAAGTAGTTTGCTACTACTGGTTCGTTAGATTCTGTTGCCTCAACTGGTGCGCTTGTTGCTGGCACTGCTGGGCTCATCTCAACCTCAGCAACTGCTGGGCGAGAAGATTCCCATGAAGAAATTACTGTCTTCAAGGTTTCTGCTGAAAAGGATTCGTGGTTCTTAAGTCCCAAGTCGCTTGCTTTGTTAACCAATGCAAGTCGGTCTGTTTCGTCGCGAGCATCTTGTGCTGCTTCGTATTCCGCTATCTTTGCTTCTCTTAGAACAATTGTCGCTTGTAGTGCTTCCAATTCATCGGATGCAATTGTTGATTCATTAGTTTCGTCAGTCATCGTACTCACCTTCGGGTAGTTATCGTTACTTTCGGTTTGATACTTAATAGTTTCATTGGCTTCAACCCTTTCAGCGGTTTCTATGTTAGCATTTTCATACGCCGGCCTGTGAACAATAGCAAGATGGTCTAATTCAAACTCATCAGCAAACCACATAGTAGGTCTTCCACCTTCTTCGGATTCAATAATTTCACTCGGTACACCTGTTCCGCCAATTGACACACCATAGTTAGGGCGCATCCAAAGACCGGATTCAAGGGCTTGGAATAATTCGTGCCTGTGGACTTCGGCTACATATCTAACTTCATATCCAGTTTCACTTGCAGTATAGGATGCTTCGGTAACTACACCGACGGTAGCCTCGTTGACTCCGCCATCCATGTTGCGAGTAAAGCGACCCATCTCCGCTTCGGGATGATTCAATGTGACATCAGCACCTATCATATCGTGTGATATGGATGCTGCTAGTTCCGGTCTAATACCCCATGAGTTCTTATTTACACCATCATGGAATGCTATACCGCTAATCCTAACGATACTCAATCCAGTGGATGCTTCAATTCTAACTTCAACTGAATCAATTTCAATTTCACAGGTAACTGCTACTCTTTTACATTCCCCAGCGATTAATTCTTCGCCAATAGGGCATTGTTTGTCGCCACAATTGCATTTTTTAGTTTCTTCAACTAAATCAGCATCAGTGGCTTGATTACAGGAACACATAATGTATAGCACATACAGTTTGTCTTTTCAATGTTTACAATTCTTCCGACCAACTGGCATCGTTACGCCAGCCGTTCACATTGACCCATATGTTCATACCCAGTTTGAATCCGTCAGTTGGTTTACTGATATTAGTTATTAGAAGATACCTATTATCCGCCGCTATACCATCTGTTCCGTAATTAAAGGTATTAGTGTATATCGCGCTTGAGTTATTATCAAGCAGTTGTAAATCAATCTCTATTTCCTGTACTTCATCACAAGACCAGTCAGCATCCCATGTCACTCTCAAATTAATAGTATCATTGGTTTCATTCTCCCACTCATACATTACAGCATAGAAAGATGCAGTACCGTTACATGATGGTTCGGGTTCGGGCTCAGTGTCCACCCATACCGAGTCGGTCATTATACAGCATTCCTCACTTTGTCCCATAGGGAAAAAGCGTGTCTCAAGAGAGTAGTTGCCGTCACCTAAGTTGTTGAAGGAGTCATGTCGTATTGTTAGTGTTGTCTCGCCACCTATAATCCAGTATGTCGGGAAGTCATTATTCTCAAGCGAGAATTGATAACCGTTCTCATAGTAAAATGAAATCATCAGTTCTATTTCAGTATCACATTGGTTATTATTGGCAATAGTCATATGTACCTCAATGTTGTTACCATCATAGATTTCAGCCTTTGATTCAACGGCGGATAGGTCGCCTATACACTGTTCCTCTTTGTGTTCTTCCCAGTGACATGAGCCATCATCCCATGAGGCTTCGGGGGTGTAGTTATCAGCATCGGGGTTAAGACAACCACCATAATCATTATTGTACTCTTTGGTAGGGGGTGATTCATCATCACCGAGCATATTAACAAGACCCATGCCTTCCAGTGTCCCTCCTGTGAGGATAAGGAATATAGGGAGGACTACAAGTACTATTTTCTTAATGTTCTGTACCTTTCTATTAACCGATTCAATTGCCCTGTCAACAATGTCACCTTCTAGTGTAGTCTCAACAGTAACTTCTGTCTTGTTGTCCCCACCATTGAGGACACTGTTCTCAGCGACCTCATTATTGATTTGTTGAACGGTGGATATTAGTTCAGCCGCTTCTTTCAGTTGAGTGATTAAGTCTTTCTCGGACTTATTGGACTCATTGAGTATACCATCGTCACCTAAATCATCAAGAACATCAGCAATAGTTCGGCCAGTGGCCTCCGCTATTATCTTCGCCTTTTCCATTAACTCATCCGACATACTAATCACTAACATCGTGTGTCTTTTTGTTATTCTTGTTCAGTGTCGGTTTCAGTAGGTGCTGGGGCGTTTTCTTCGGGGTCGGGTTTAGAATCAGTCTGTTCCTTTTGCCGAGGTAGTTCGCCTAGTTCAGCAGGGGATGGAGAATCAAATCTCTTTTTACCTAATTCGCCTCTCTCGGCTGGTAATCCTAATTCATACCTTGCTTCATTTAGAGTAGTTACTCCCGCTTGGTATGCCATAGTACTGCGTCTTGTTACCTCAAAGTCGGATTCTTCGTCAATTGAATCAAACTCAAGTATAGGTAGGTCACTATTCAAGTGTGCTATGCCTAGTAATTCTAGGTGCTTAGAGAATAGTTTCTTCATGGAGTCGGCTAATACTTTCTGTAACCTACGGATTGCTTGAACAGACCATTGGCTTGCATTGAAAGTAGCGGCGAAGGTTGAACCCTTCTCTTGCCCCATTGATACACGCGGGACATGGAGAACTGCTGATATGTCAGCGTTGACTGAATCTAAGAAGCCGGAGTTATCGGGCACTGTATTTTTCAAATCAACGAACTCCATATTTACATAGTGAGGGATAATAGGTATTTGGTCGGAACGGAGGCCGTCAAGTAAAGTACCTACTTCATCCATTACATGGTTGAGTCTCTCGGCTGCTTCGTCGGGGTCAGTGATACCCTCAATTGCTTCCGGCCCAATAGTAATGTATTGCTTGGTTAGACTGTCCTCAAGGGCAATACGATTGTTGATGCTGTTATACTTAGCACGAATCGCTTGTTTGAGTGAAGAGAATCGCGATGCGCCCCATACTCCATAAGTCCAACGACCTAATCGGTCTTGGTACCAGTAGGAACGGTAGTCAATTCTAACATGGAGTATTTCATCCTTCTTAAAGAATAGAGCGTCTCTATCCTGTTCTCTTAGTATGTACTGTTCAACTGTGAGGATAGCGTTGTCTTTGTCGGTAGTGGTATTTGGTGGACGGTCGTCAATAATCGTCACTTGACTGATTGGTAGTGATTGCACTTCTGTTATCCCTACCCCCGATTTACCTACAAGTTTGTTAATATCATTACCGTAAACCATCAAGTTTCTTAGAGAATTGATAAGAACATCGTCAAAATCAATAGCCTCTTCAACCAACTGCTTGATAGCATTACGGATTGCCGAGTTACGGCCACCAGTTACTTTGTACTTGTTAGCGGTGAGGCTGATTGTCCTAACAGCCCCGTTTAGTTCGGGGTCGTAGTTGAGCATATTGTCGTATAGGTCAAACTCATTAGTGTTGTCAAACTTATTGCGAAAGGTATTAGTCTCAGTCATTATGTCATCAAGACCAGCAGCCATCGTTTTGAATGGACTTGACGCACTTCTTGATGCAGTCCTTTGTAGTGGGACTTTGATACCGGATGCGGATTTCTCCGATGCTTTAGTAAATGGATTATACCATGCCATGTATTAAACCACCTGTCGTGCGCTATTTAAATCTAACTCGCTTTCTTTTCTTTATAATACAATAAGCCACAAAAAGCCAAAAAGACACCTCTATTAGTATAATAAGTGCCGCTAATCCCTTGATTTCACCAATACTAATCATATACTGCTCAATCCTTTTATAGTATAATGTGTTTTAGCGTGGCATTAACATTATCTATTAAAGCGTATATACTTTCCGGTTGTAGGTTTACCTTTGCGGGTTTTCGTCGCCTTCTTGTCTTTACTCCATCCACCCATACTAGTAGTTCCACTAATCATAGGCATAAAGTCGGTGCGCTTTGGTTTGAATTGGTCTATTGCGTGTGCGAGAGCCATGACTGTATCGTTGTGTTTACCAACATCTATGATTTCACCATTCTTCCATACATGGTTTTCCAATTCATCAAGGATAATCCCAACCTTCTTTCTTGTATCATCATCACCAAAGGGGAATACTATTAGTTCTCTTTCAAACCACACTCGTAGTCGGTTGAGTAGTCCCTGCTTAAGACCCTTATTGCTGGCCTTAGATGCCCTGTAATCAATGACAGCGCCCTTTTGTTCTATGACTGTTTCATACAGCCGTTGGAAACCTACATCTTCGGCGGCAACTGGTGCTTTCATAAGCATAGCCCACTCAATAATCTTGTCAGCCTGCTTTGCTGGCGGGAAATCGTTGCGTCTCCACATATCAACAAAGTGTATATAACCTTGCTCGTCTTGTCGTAACGCTATTAAAACGGAGTAATCCTTACCTATACCATGAGCGGGGTCAAAACCGAGTATGAAACGGGAACTGTCATTGAGTTGCACATTGAAACCTCCGAAGGCGCTTATGTCTATGTGTTTACGGATGAGGTTGCGATTGAAGACTTGGGCATCATCGTCCACGACCTTGCACAGATACTCTTGCGAGAAGGCGAGGTCATCGTCCATGCTAATTTTCTGTTCCAAGAGAAAAGCGGTTGGTCGGTATTTGGGCCACAAGGGGATTAGTGCTATGTCGGGGTCGGCTCGGTGTTCATCCCAGTTGGGGAATGCTGACCATGTACCGGACTTCCAAACCTGCGAGGCTTTTTCCGATAGCATTTCAGTTTGGTATAGGTCGGTGTGGGACATTGGTGTACCTACGACGAAGCATGATGAATGCGGGTCAAGCATAGGAGTTACTACCTTCTTGAACCAGTTAGCAACGCTGTCCATTGTCATATCCCCCATTTCAGCGAGGACATCATCAAGTGCTACAACA
>Ga0307986_10000599_pt1 | contig 26502 bp, 23 predicted proteins | sample EllFjometageno82_FD_203170 | JGI IMG/M metagenome (GOLD analysis project Ga0307986, IMG submission 203170) | Marine microbial communities from Ellis Fjord, Antarctic Ocean - #82 | ecosystem: Environmental > Aquatic > Marine > Unclassified | place: Southern Ocean | collected 2014-10-09 | reverse complement strand
CAGACGCTTATGAAGTCGTTGGGCCTTGGCTCGGTCTACGCCATCATTGCCCTCGGGTTCGTCTTGATATTCAAGGCAACCCAAACCATCAACTTTGCCCAGGGCGGAATGGCTGCCGCCGGTGCGTTGTTTGTGTCGTTCGCTGTGGCCGACGAGAACATTCCGTTTACGACGATTCACAATCCCCTCATCGATATCAACCCCATTTGGTTGGGGTGGGGCCTGAGTGTGTTGGTGGCCTTGTCCTTTGCCGCTTTGATGGGCTTGATCATTGAACGAGTTGTGCTTCGGCCCATGATCGGCGAACCACTGTTCTCGGTTGCCGTTATCACGCTGGGTCTGGAAATTGTCTTTCGTGTCTTCAATGCTGATGCGACTCGGGTTAACATCCGTCAGGTGAATGCCCCATGGGGAGCGGGCGGATTTGACGTGGGCGGAGCGATCATCAGCTGGGCCTATATTGCTGCCATGATCACCGCCGGGGCTGCGTTCGTTGCGGTGTTCTTCTTTTATCGATCGCGCATGGGCATCTCCATGCGAGCGGTCGCCTACGACCAAGAAGCGGCCATGGCCCAAGGTATTAACGTCGGTCGCGTCTTTGCGATTGCGTGGGGCGCGGGAGCGGTACTTGCGGCCATTGGTGGTCTGTTTGCGACCGGTCCGCCTGTTGGTTACTCCGGTGGCATCGATGAAACCACAGCCAACATTGCGTTTCGGGCCTTGCCCGCCGTGATTTTGGGAGGGCTCGATTCGGCCACAGGAGCGCTGTTGGGTGGTCTTACGATTGGCCTTATCGAGATCTTTGCCGGTCAGTACGCAGCGGGCGAGGTCGGGCTACTCGGCGCTGGTTATCCGCTGATTATCCCCTACGTTGTCATGATGATTGGTCTGGTTATTCGGCCCTATGGCATGTTCGGCACACCGGAAATCCGGAGGGTCTGATCATGCGGAGTCGACCAAATCTTTACACGACCTACTCGCAAGAGTCGCAAATGCTTCCCACTTGGACCCAAAAGATGTTCATGGGTCTATTTCTGTTCACCCTGTTCGTCTTACCGTTCGACTTTCCGTTCTTTAGTGGTGGTGTTCCTGGTCTCGAGGGTGTGCCAATAATTGGCAAGGCGTTTGGTGATGGCTTGCCCTTGGCTCGGTTCCTTGGTGACAGCGACTGGTTACGGCCGATGACCGGCGTGCTGGTGTTGGTCGTCGCCGCACTTGGTCTTAATATTTTGAGCGGTGTCGCTGGGCAGGTATCTCTAGGACACGCTTTCTTTATGGGCGTTGGGGCGTGCACTGCGGTCTTTTTGGGCGGTACCGCAGGCGACAATACCTATGGCCTTGGGCTACCCATTTGGATTTGGCTTCCTGCCGCTGGCGTAATGGCCGCATTGGTCGGCATCGCCGTCTCTCCCGTAGCCGTGAAAGTACGAGGGTTGTACCTTGCCATTGTTACGTTGGGTTTAGTTTTCGTCGGTATCCACTTCTCCAACACCACATGGGGCCGAAAGATTGCCGGCGCCCCGGGTCTTGGGCGCAAATTCCCCAAGCTTGATATTCGGCTTTGGAAAGAAGAAACGCCATTTGTCAATATGTCCGATGATGGCCACTGGTTGTGGTTCGACGTCACCGACTCGCAGAAGCGGTATTTGCTTTTCCTCACCATCACCATCGGCGCCGTGGTCGTAGCCAAGAACATTTTACGTACCCGAACCGGTCGCGCCCTTCAAGCCATTCGCGATCGTGACATTGCCGCCGAGGTCATGGGTGTTCCGGAGTTCAAATACAAACTTATTGCCTTCGCCATATCTTCGTTCTTTGCTGGTATTGCCGGAGCGATGTTCTCGGCGTTGAGCGGGCAAATTTTGGCCACCGAGTTTGGGCTAACCCTTTCGGTCGAGTTTATTGCCATCTTGTTGATCGGTGGGGCGGGCACGACCTCTGGCATGGTCATTGGCGCATTCTTTGTGGTGATGATTCCGCAGTTCGTTGAGGAAGTCACCAAATGGCTCTCCGGTAACGATGGCGGCATAACAGGGGTTGTATCTGACGTCGTACTAACGGGCCCCGATGGCGACTTCGGGGTCATTGCCACTGGCACCCAGGCCCCTGGTTGGCAGTTAACTGTGTTCGACTGGAACATCGTGTTGTTCGGTGTCTTGATCATTGTGTTCTTGATCGGCGAACCCCTGGGCCTCTATGGTGTGTGGGTTCGCGTGCGCAACTACTGGAAACGATGGCCCTTTAGCTACTAGACCTGTAGCTACCAAGCCCAGCACTATCGGGCGAAACTTTCTCGACTGTTTCAGCGTTATCCCTACGGGGATGAAATAGTCACCCAAGATCTTTGGCACCGCCGGTGCCTCAGAAACCAACCGGCTATACCTGGAGGAAATACTAATGAGACGACTTCGATGGCTTACAGCCATGTTGTTAGCGTTTGCTATGTTGGCTGCTGCGTGCGGTAGCGACGGTAGCGATGACGCTGCGGCACCCGCCGATGAACCAGCTCCTGCTGAGGAGCCCGCTGAGGCAGAAGAACCTGCTGAGGAGCCCGCTGAGGCAGAAGAACCTGCTGAGGAGCCCGCTGAGGCAGAAGAAGCGGAAATTGTCACTGGTATCGGTGTCGATGCCGAGAACATGATCATCCGAGTTGGCCTTAACGCCGACCTCACGGGTGCCTTCGCCGCCCTCACCACCAAGATTGTCGATGGACAATTGGCGTTCTGGGAAGATATCAACGCTAACGGCGGTATCCAAGGCTGGACCATCGAACCTGTTGTTATCGACAACGGCTACGACGTTCCAACCCATCTTGAAAACTGGGATGTTTTCTCCGGCGACGGAGACGAATCCGTTGTCATGTTGACGAACTCCACCGGCTCGCCGCACACCGCAGCGATCGCCGAGGATGCCACCAAAAAGGGAATGGCCATAATCCCACTGTCCTGGTACTCAGGCTGGGCCGATCCTGAAATTGGCGCCAATGTCTTTGAAGTTCAGACCAACTACTGTGTCGAAGCCATCAACGCTGTCACCTATCTTTCCGAGACGTATGGCAACAAGATTGCTATCGCCACCTACCCCGGTGACTACGGCGAAGACGGTGCCCTTGGCGCCAAGCTTGCTGCCGAAGCACTGGGTCTCGAAGTTGTGTATGACGGCCAAGCGGCCGTTATTCCTGGGGCCGATCAGACGCCGGTAATCACCGGTATTGCTACCTCAGGCGCCGACTTCACGTGGATTACCGTCAGCCCATCGGTTGCTGCTGGACTCATCGGTGGCGCCGCAGCGGCTGGTTACACCGGTCAGTGGAGTGGTAACTCACCAAGCTACAACCCGGCGTTGCTCAACACCCCGCTAGCCGGAATCTACGACACCTCGTACACCCACTCGACGTACACCGCCCTTTACGGCACCAACGACGAGCCAGGTATGCAGCACATGGTGGCAACGATGGAAGCACTTCGTCCTGATGCTCCGTTTGATGACGTTTACATCATCAGCTGGGTAGAGGGCCTAATTGCCTCACAGGCAATCGAGCATGCCATCAACAGTGGCGACATCACTCGTGCCGGCATCACCGCCGCCATGAACGATATCGAAGCTGATCTACAGGGTCTTGCTCCTAACCAGGACTGGTCGGGCGAACCGAACGACAACGTTGTTCGCGAAAGCTACCTGTACGACATCACTTCGGCCGACTACACGCCCGGTGCCACCGTGACCACACCAGGAGCCAGCAACGGCTTCTCGCTGATCGAAGGACCGTACGCCTCACCGACGGCCGAAGCATGGGTCTATGAGCCCTGCTTCAAGGCTTCTTAAGTAAGTAAGTAAGTAAGTAAGTAAGTAATCAGTTGGACTGAGGGTGAGGTAGCTTTGGCCGCCTCGCCCTCAGGTTCTGCTCTCGTAAACCCTCGATTGTCCCAAGGGGATTTGTGCTCGAAGTTGCCAACCTAGAAGTCGTCTACAACGAGGTAATCCTCGTCTTGCGCGGCCTATCAATCGAAGTTCCTGATGGTCAAATTGTGGCACTGCTTGGTGCCAACGGCGCGGGCAAGACCACTACGCTTCGCTCCATCAGCGGGTTGCTCGATGTGCACAATGGCGACATCACCAAGGGGTCGATCACCTTCAACGGTGTCGACCTATCGGGTACAAAACCGGCCGGCATTGTTCATGCTGGCATCACACAGGTCATGGAAGGGCGTCGAGTATTCGCCGAAATGACCGTGCACGAAAATCTTATCTGCGGCGGCGTGACCGTCAAAGACAAGGCCAAGACCAAGGCGTCCTATGACCGGGTCATGGAACTCTTCCCTCGTTTGCAAGAGCGACGCACCCAAATCGCTGGCTACATGTCTGGTGGCGAACAGCAGATGCTGGCCATTGGTCGTGCCATGATGGCCGATCCCAAACTTCTCATTCTCGATGAACCGTCGCTCGGCCTCGCTCCCATGTTGGTAGAGCAAATTCGTGACATCATTGTCGACATCAACAAGAGCGGCACCAGTGTGCTGCTCATTGAACAAAACGCCATGATGGCGCTCTCTATTGCTGACTACGGATACATCATGGAGAACGGCAAAGTCGTGATGGACGGCACGCCGGAGAAACTCCTAGCTGACGACGACGTCAAAGAGTTCTATCTCGGTCTGCACAGCGACGGAGGCGGCGCCAAGAAGTCATTCCGCGATGTTAAACACTACAAACGACGCAAAAGGTGGCTGTCATGACCGACGCATCCTCACCGGCTCAGCCGCTGCTAGAAGTCGAAGACATCACCTTGCGCTTCGGTGGCGTCACCGCCATCAACGGTGCATCATTCAAGGTGAATCCGGGCGAACTATTCGCCATTATCGGTCCCAACGGTGCCGGTAAGACGTCGATTTTCAACACGATTAGTCAGGTGTATCGCCCGCAAGAAGGCGACATTCGGTGGAAGGGCGAGTCCATCATGGGCCAGCGCCCCGACCATGTTGCTCGTCTTGGTATTGCTCGCACCTTCCAGAACATTGAGCTTTTCCCGCAGATGAATGTCATCGACAATCTGCTCACCGGCCGCCACATTCGTATGGAAAAGTCCTGGCTTGCTGGAGCCATGTGGGTGGGGGGAGCGAAGAAGGAAGAAATCGCCAACCGCCGCAAAGTCGAGGACATCATCGATTTCCTCGAGATCGAACAATGGCGGAAGCATCCCGTTGCCTTGTTGCCCTACGGCTATCAAAAGCGAGTCGAACTGGGCCGTGCGCTAGCCATGGAACCCGAACTGTTGTTGTTGGACGAACCCGTGGCGGGCATGAACCTCGAAGAAACCGAAGACATGGCTCGGTTTATTCTCGATATCCAGCGCGAGCTAGGTATCGCCATGATCCTCGTCGAACACGACATGGGTCTGGTCATGGACATCGCCGACCGCGTCATGGTGCTCGACTTCGGTCAGCAGATTGCCATGGGCCTTCCGAGCGAGATCCAGGAAGACCCGGCCGTTATCGCCGCCTATCTGGGCTCGGAGTTCGCCGTTTAACGACGCGGCACGGCGTAGGTGACGCTGGCCGTCGCCACCGGTTTGCTTTCGTCGGGACTCACGTAGATCATCACCGTCATTTGGGTCATGCGCCCAAACTTGTTGACGGTTGCTTCAGCGATGAGATCGCCACCAATTGCCGGGCGTAGGAACGTGACATGTAAGTCCCAGGTGACTGCCATAGGGACGATGCCGGCATGGGTAAACACTGCTACCCAAGCGGCCAGGTCACTGAGTTGCATGATGGTGGGGCCACTGATGTAGCCGCCCGGTCGTAGCCCACACAGCTCATAGGGCGTAACGCAACGAGCAAACCCCTGATGGACCCGTTCGGTGGTCGCACTGGCGCCCATTTCTGACTTGACGTACTCGTCGATCTCCTTGGCGCTAACGGCACTGGGTAGATGATCGGAGCTCATAAAGTCAGCGGAGCTTGGAGAAGCGCTCGATGTCCTTGATGGCTCCGGCCGCCACGAGGAGATCGCCCTCGCTGGGGACGGTGTCGGCGGTGGCATAGGTGAACGTTCCATCAACGGGTTTGATGGCCACGACGGTGACACCAAATTTGGCGCGGATTTCGCTATCGGAAAGTGAGCGGTCGACCAAACAGTCGGGTGCTTCGACCTCGGCCAGCACGAATCCGTCGTCAAGCTCGAAATAGTCGACCACATGGTTGGCTACAACACGCGCCACACGTTCGCCCATCTGTTTTTCGGGCTGCACAACATGGTGGGCGCCGACACGTTCGAGAATGTGACGATGTTCGTCACTGATGGCTTTGGCCCAAATGTTCTTGCAGCCTGCATCCCACAAGGCCGCGGTAGCAAGCACGCTTGACTCGATGCCAGTGCCAATAGCGACGACGGCAGCATCAAAGTTCTTGGCGCCGAGTTGCTCGAGCACAGTGGCATTAGTGGCATCGGCGACGACCGTGTGGGTGAGCCCGTCGGCCCAAGCGGTAACCAGGTCGCTGTCGGTGTCGATAGCCATGACCTCGATGTCGAGCGTGACCAGTTTTTTCGCGAGGGCGGTGCCGAATCGACCGAGGCCGACGATGAACACTGACTCCGCAGCATGGCGATCGTCACCGCGGTGATCGTTTCCCCAGTTACGGAATCCTGACAGTGATGGCATGAGATGCTTGCTCCTACTCGGCTAACCGACGATGAGATCTTCTTTGGCGTAGTCGTACGCCTTTGGTTCGCGACGCAAGAGTACCGCGGTACCGAACGTGATTGGACCTACGCGACCAATGAACATAAGGGCGGCAACGGCCAAACGGCCGATGGTGTCGAGTTGGTTCGTGACACCGGTGCTGAGACCAACGGTGCCGAATGCGGAAGTGGCTTCGAAGAGCAACTGGGCTACCTCGATGTCGTTGTTGATGATCGTCAAGAAAAAGGTGGCGGTTCCCACGGTGCCTAACGCCGCGACCACGAGTGCCAGCGCCTGACGTTGGACAGCGCGTGATATGCGCCGGTCGAACATTGACACCTGAGGGTCTTGTCGGAACTCTGAAATGGTGGCCTTAATGACGACCGCAAATGTAGACGTTTTGATACCACCACCAGTCGAGGCGCTGCTGGCACCGACGACCATCAACAAAATCAGCGCTAACCACGTTCCACCCCGTAAAGCACTGACGTCAAGCGTATGGAAACCGGCGGTTCGGGACGTGGCTGACTGAAAGAACGATGCCAGGATTTTGGTGGGTGTGCCGTGTGAGCCAAGTGTGGAGTCGTTCGTCCATTCGACCAGCGCGATCATGAGGGTGCCGGCCGTGAGCAAAGCCGCCGTAACCGTAAGGGTGACCTTGGTGTGCAATGTCCAGGCATGAGGGGTCCGCCAACGCCGCCGGATCTCAAACACGACAGGAAACCCGAGCCCACCAATGATGAATGTGAGCGCGATAACGATGTTGATATACCAGTCATCTACGTAACGCTCTAGGCCGCCGTTTATGACGGAGAAGCCCGCGTTGTTGAACGCCGAAACTGAGTGGAAAACCCCAAGATGGATTGAGTGCAGGAGTCGATGGTCGTCCTCAATATGGAAACGAATCGTTAGCAAGATGGCAACCACAAACTCGGTTACCAAGACAAAGGCAACGATGTCGCGAACCAACCTCCGCAACGTGCCGAGGTCGGCCAAACCAATCTCGGCACCTGCGCTCAGACCGGCCCGGACACCCAATCGGCGATTGAGGATAATACCGATGAAGCCAGCCAAGGTCATGATTCCCAGGCCGCCAATCTGGATGAGTACCAGGAGGACAAGTTCGCCGAAACGAGACCACTCGGTGCCGGTGTCGACCACGGTCAGGCCGGTGACTGTCACGGCAGAAACAGCCGTAAAAAAAGCATCAGCGATACTGATGTCGCTATTGGCGGTAGTCGTCCGGTGGCTCACTGGCAAGGACAGTAAAACTGTGCCAAGGCCGATCAAAGAGCCAAAGGCTCCAACAACTAATCCACCGGGATGATGCGAACGCTGCATGGGCAAGAAATCCTAGAGCCTTTTGGTGCGATCGTTGTTATTTGGTAGAAAATCTGCCGAATGCTAGATCTGACCGTTCGCTTGGGCGATGAGTTCGTAGGACCGGACCCGAGCAGCATGGTCATGACAAATCGTCACAATGACGACTTCGTCGGCCTCGTACTCATCGGCCATTTGCTGAATTTCGTCTACTACCTGATCGGGAGTGCCGACGGTGAGTGGCTTGGCCGGTCGCCCGGTTTGGATTGCGAGAGGGTCGGGATTGGCCGCGTCAGTGGGTGTTTCGGACTGGGACCGGGTAGGTGCCGGAATTGCTCCTCGAAGCCCGCGTCGCCGCCACGCACGAACGCTGGAAGCAAGGTATTCGGCTTCGGTTTTGGTGGCGGCGCAGATCGCTCCAACTGCGAGGCTTACTTTTGGGCTGGGATACTTGGCGCTAGGGGTGTATTGACGGCGATAGCCAATGACCGGTCCAGGCCCACTGCCAGCAAAGAAGTGGGCCCAGCCAAGGGGCAGTCCCAGGTGCGCTGCTATTGACGCACTGTCGGGGCTTGATGAAAGCAACCATATATCGGGAGTGGTGTCGCCCTGGGGGAGCGCGTGCACCATCCGCAGAGGGTGGTTGTCGGGAAGGTTGTCATCGAGAAACTCGATTGTCTCAGCCACCTGGGCGGGGTAGTACTCGATTCCAAGCGGCGTACCGCCTCGCGCTAATGCCTGCATAGTCATGTGATCAGAACCCGGCGCGCGACCGAGTCCAAGGTCGATACGCCCGGGGTGCAGCGCTTCAAGAACACGGAAGTTCTCGGCCACCTTGTAGGGGCTGTAGTGGGTGAGCATGACTCCAGCGGAACCAACACGAATCGTCTCGGTGGCGGAGGCAATCGCTCCGATCATGATCTCGGGGCTGGAGCCAGCCAAACCTTCCGAGTTGTGGTGTTCGGCTACCCAGAAGCGGTGGTAGCCCAATCGCTCGGCATGTTGGGCCAAATTGATGGTGTTCTGCAGAGCATCACTGGCCGTAGAACCTTCCGACACGGGGGACTGATCGAGCACACTCAACAACATGACTTAAGTGTGCCTGAGGTTCTCCCCGTTTGAGGAATCCGCCAACGGCGCGCGAGGTGCTGCGTTTAGCAGCGGGGTGCCTTTAGTTGCGAGTTGCGCTGAGCACCACGAACTTCTTGTTGGAAGCCACGTTGGTGAGATTGCCGAACAGTTGTTTCAGCTTGGCGTGGTATCCCAGATGGCGGTTACCGACAACCAGAAGTTGTCCGCTCGGGCGCAGAACTCGCTTGGCATCGTTGAACATTTGCCAAGCGACCGAATCGTCGGTGGCATGTTGGTCGTGAAAGGGCGGATTGCATACGACTAGGTCGACACTCGCGTCGTCGTACAGCGTCAATGAGTCGCCGACAAAAAACTCGTCATTGCGGCCATCTCCCATGGCGCGACTGACGGTGGCTTGGGCCGATGCGACCGCGAGATGTGACGAATCTACGTAACTGACCAGACAAGACGGGTTGCTGCGCGCGAGCGAAACGCCCACAGCCCCGTTGCCACAACCCAGGTCAATGATCTCCATGCCGTCGGTGACCTCGGGCAAATTCTTCAGCAACAATCGGGTGCCGACATCGAGCTGGCTCTGAGCGAACACACCGGGCATGCTGACGACCTCGATGTCATTGCCAATTCCGTAGGTGGTAGGTGGCACGACTGGCTCGCTCACAAGTGAAGTGTCGAGTTCGGACCGGATGACGCGAGCTTTTTTCTTTGCCAACGAGGTGACCGTTGGGCCAAAGGCTCCCTCGAAAAGGTTGAGCGTTGAGGCGTGGATGTGTTTCACCATGCCGGCACCAATGAGTCGTACGTCGGACCGTAACTTCGGGCGTAGGAGGTGAAGCTGGTACTTGAGAAGCGCAAGAGTCTTGGGAATCTTGATGAGGACTACACCAATATCGTCGGGCAACGGGTCGGTGCTCGCTAATTGGGTAATGTCGGCCGGATCGACGCCATTGGCTTCGAGGTTACGGCGAGTCGCATCCTCGGCCAGAATCGAGTCAGACCAGGAGAAGACCTCATAACCGCTGAGCGCGCAGGTGAGTGCTCCGTGGCTGTCGTTGACGACGACGATGCGGCGTTGTGTCAGGTCGAGGTCGAGCTCATGGATCTCGTCCAGGAGGTATTCGTCGGCGCTGTCCCACGCCCGCATGTTGATTCGTTCGGGGTAGCGAGCGAGGTTGAAGGTGCCTTGGGCGACATGCATTTGATCCACCCGTCAATCCTACGGCGGCTCCATGCCAGAGCCAGCAGAGAATTGGGTTGTCTTTGTCCGGTCATTTGCTGGCAGGCTGTTGCGGTGGTAGTCACTGAACTCGACGAAACGACGCGAGCCGAACTCCAAACCAGAACACTTCGGACCTTGATGGTTGGGGTAATCCCGGCGGGGTTGGCAATGTCGGCCGGTTTTTCGGCGGCTGCTCTCCTTGGTGAAGAAATCACTGGCAGTAAGGCGTGGGGTGGGTTTGCGGCATCAGCGGCAACCGTGGGTGCGGCGTTGATTACCTTGCCGATGGCCCGTCACATTGCGAAGAACGGTCGTGGGCCCGGACTGTTAGTCGGTTGGGCTGTGGCAGTTGGTGGTGCGTTGATAGCGGTGTTGGCCGCGCTTACCGGCTTCTATCCACTTCTTCCTCTTGGCATGCTCGGTATTGGAGCGGGTAGCGCGTCTAACCTCAATGCCCGTTACGGTGCCGCTGACCTTGCCACCGATGCCACTCGTGCGAAGTCAATTGGCACCATGATGTGGGCCGTCACTGTTGGTTCAGTGATGGGGCCAACTGTGGCGCTCGGAGGGGCCGGCACTGTTTCGGAGTGGCTCGGGCTTTCTAAGTACGTCGGACCCTTTGTGGTTTCGGCGCTGGCGTTCGGGCTGGCGTTTGTATGGATTCAGCGCAAACTTCATCCGGACCCGTTGGTGGCATCCGGTGGGCTCGACTCGCCTGAGACAAAAAAGAAACCGTTCCGGGACTCTTTCGGTCTCATTTGGCACAACTCGGCGGGCCGGTTGGCTTGCCTGGCAATGGTGGTTGGGCACATGGTCATGGTCGGCGTGATGGTCATGACGCCGTTGCACATGAAAGACGGCGACCACGAGGTGCGCATTATTGGCTTCGTGATCTCCGTCCACGTCGTGGGTATGTATGCCTTCTCCCCCTTTGTGGGGTGGCTCGTTGACAAGGTTGGGCCGCGCATCATGATCGCCACCGGAGGGGTCATCTTGTTTTCCGGGGCCGAGTTGGCGGCGCATACAGACGCCGAGGATCGCATGGGCGTATTTGTTGGGCTGTTCTTAGTGGGGCTTGGTTGGAGTTTCTGTGTGGTCTCCGGTAGTAGTTTGTTGACCGCTTCCTTCTCGCTCGCCGACCGGGTCAGTGTCCAGGGGGCAGGCGACTTGATGATGGTTGCCTCTGGCGCTGGTGCTGGTCTGAGCGCCGGCCTCATCGCCGATTGGCGCGGCTACCACTCGCTCAGCCATTGGGCGGGCCTAATTGGTTTGGCTCTAAGCGCAGTGGCCGTGGTGTCATTCGTGAATTACCTCCGCCGACCCATTGATCATGGGCACCAATCTGACCGCGAACCAGAAACAGTCGATCAGTCCTGACCTATGGACCCGGTGGGGTTCATCCATAGTCAATAGCAACTCAGGCTGGTAGCGGAGCGTTGTTGTTTAGCGGTTGGCCGGTTCTGGTGGTTTGTTCCCGGTGGTGGTGGCCCAGATGGTGGGCATTTTTCGTCGTCGGCGGTATTTGTTGCGTTCGGTGCCGCCGAGGTTGACGTTGCGGAGCCGATTGTGGAACCCGCATAGCACCCGGGCGTTTTGGGGATCGGTGGTGCCGCCGTTGGACCAGGTTTGTTGGTGATCTATCTGGCATTGCCGCGCTGGTTGCAGGCAACCGTTTTGTTCGCAGTGGCCGTGGCTGGTTTGGCGGATGGCGTCGCCCAAATGTTTGGGAAACAGTCGTTGTTTGCGACCGTAGTCAATCATGTGCCCTTTGGGCCCGATGACCATACGTCGCACCCAACCACCCAACGCCATATCCAATGCTTCGGATGGGGCGATGATCGTGCCGGTGTCGGTCTCACAGATCCCGTCACGCGACGACCCAAACCGGTTAACCGCGTCTTGGTAACGATGCGAACGTTCACCGACCTGATCATCGTCGAGTTTGAAGTTGAGGTCGTTGTCTAAGGCGTACAGCTCGGCCAGCCATGACTCGTAATCCATCACCACGGTGACAACATGGTCGGCCGGTTTACCCGCGACACCGTGAGCGGCGGATGCTCTTGCCATTGATAGCAGGGCGTCGGCGCCTCGTTGTTGAGCGGTGCGACCCAAATGCAACTGCGCTTCATCAGCAGGCCACACGGTGCGGGCCTCATCCCAATCTTTTTGATACTCCAAGGTGCAGAGCCGTTCGAACTCCATACGAACCTCAGCCCCGCTAACCGGGTCGAGCCACGCCGAAAACACCGTCATCGCATCCAAGGTCTCATAACAGTTGGCGTAACGTTGTTCGAAACGACGCTTCTCGCGTTTCTCTGCCGCGGATTGGTCGGCGAGGTTGTCCCAATAAGACACGACCCTGTCAAAATCGCTGTACTCCTGGCCAACCGCGGCCTCAATCAGATACGCCTCAGCATCGGCAAACGCAGAATAGAGATGCGTCTTGTTAGACCTAGCCAAACGATCGGCATGGGACAAAGTGATACGGCCATCCCACAACGCCGCCATAGTTAAGTCCATATGACGTAAACGTTTACCGGTACCCACCAGACGCTTCGCATCAGCAGAACGCATCGCGAAATTGGCTCGCAGCCACCCCGCCGACGTGCGATGCCCACCCACCTCATATTGCATCGACGCATCAAAGGCCGCCACCGCCTCAGCAGTAGCCGCCGCCAAAACCGGCGCCACCGAAACCAACGCATACAAACGCGCCTCCAACTCAGACCCCGACAACGACGCCACCTCGACATCACGAAGCGAAGCCGCACTGTCGGCTAATTGTTGCAACTGGGCTAGTTGGTCTGACACGTGAAACTCCCCCCAAAATCGGTGCCTACCGGGCAACAAAGAGTTGCGATAAGCGAACAAGACAGGCGACCAAACCTAGGCCACAAAGGGGAAGCAAAACAACCGGTTCAGTACCTACAACCATACCAAACAGTACTCATGTACGCAAGGATAAATGTGTCCAAATCGTCGCGTAATCAGTGATTCTTGACTCAGTGGCGTTGAGTCATTAGAAGTCACCTGCCGGGGCCAGTTTTAACTACGTGAAATTGGGTTAGCCGCCGCCGGCGTCTTGCCCCCATGCCCTTGAAACCGCATTTGCCTTGGCAACTTCGGGATCGATCTCGTGCGCACCTTTACGACCAGCGTTCTACCTAGTGAGCGGATTGGGTTCGAGCAAAAGTAGGGCCGCTCCCGCTGATCTGACTACTTGTCGTAGAACGTGGCGAAGCTTTGACGCAACACGGACTTCTGCACCTTGCCCATGGCATTTCTGGGTAGTTCATCTACGACGATGACCTGTTTGGGGTGCTTGAAGCGGGCGATGGTTCCGTCGCAGGCGCTCGCTACATCTTCGGCCACCGTGTCAGCATTGTGGGCGACGACAAACGCCGTTACGGCCTCGCCGAAATCGCTATGGGGTAGTCCGACGATGGCGATCTCGTTGACGCTGTCGCATTCCTCGATGCAACTTTCGATCTCGGCCGGGTAGACGTTGAGTCCGCCGCTGATGATCATGTCGCTGGACCGTCCGGCCAAGGTGAGCCGTCCATCAGGGGCCAGCGTGCCAACGTCGCCGGTGCGGAACCAGGTGCCGTCCGCGGTTGCCTCAGCCGTTTTGTCGGGCATACGCCAGTAGCCCTCGGTGACATTGGGACCGCGGCATTCGACCGCTCCGGGTGATCCGTCGGCGATCGGCATCCCCGCTTCGTCGGTCACGCGAATCTCAACCCCTGGGAGCGGGTAGCCAACGGTGCCAGCGACTCGATCAGCGTCGAGCGGGTTAGACGTCAAGATGCCCACTTCGGTCATGCCATAACGCTCGACCATCTGATGTCCCGAGAGTGCTTCGAACTCTTCGAAGCTCAGCTCAGACAGAGGGGCAGACCCTGATGTGAACAGTCGCATATGGGCGCAAGTGGCGGGAGTCAGTCGGGCATCGGTGACCAGACGCGAATAATACGTGGGCACGCCCATGTGCACCGTGGCCTCGGGCAGGTTGGCAAAGAACGCGGTGGGATCAAACTTGGGCAAGAAGATGACCTCGCATGCACTCAACATGGCGCAATGCAAAGCAACAAATAACCCGTGTACGTGGAAGATAGGCAACGTGTGCAGTAGCACATCGTCAGAGGAGAAACCCCAACTGTCATGTAGCGCAAAGCCATTGACAATGAGGTTTTGATGGGAAAGTGTGGCGCCTTTGGATCGACCTGTTGTGCCGGAGGTGTAGAGCATCGCCGCAAGGTCTGATGAAGACCGCGGAACGATGGCGTCAACTGGCACCACGACCGCGGCGGCATCAGCCAATGTGCCGGTGCCGTCGACGCTGAGCGAGAATACCGCCCTGGTGATCCCCTCGACCGATTCGATGGGCGCGTGAGGGGCGTGCACGATGATCGAGGGTTCGGCGTCGTCCACGAAATAGCTGACCTCGTTAGCGGTGTACGCCGGGTTCAGAGCGACGAAAACGAACCCGCCCCGCAGACAAGCGAGGTACAGCGCCACGGCATCGGTCGACTTGTGAACCTGGATGACAACGCGATCGCCAACCACTGCTCCGGCGTCGCGGAGCACGCCAACGAACAATGATGCTCGGGCTTCTAACGCCCGATAGGTGAGCGTTGGCCCGTCCGGTTGCCGCAGAAAGACCTCATCGAGTCGGTGCGCATACCGGTCGTGGAGAACCTGCGCCATGTTGGCATCAATGAGGACAGGGGAGTGGATCATGCGCGTCACGCGTTCCATGGTGGCCTAATTGGGCCGGAAAAACGAACTCGGTGAACTATTCAGGAACAGCGACGAAATCGATCAATTGCTCGACAGCATTGATCAGTGGCGTTTCGACGTCTTTGTAAGAGTTCACCTTGCCGAGAACTTCACGCCAGAAACGGCCCGACTCGCCGGAGAAGCCGACTGCCGCCATGATGCCTTCCTTCCACGGTGTGCCCATGGGAATGACTGGCCATGCTTGGATGTCGACAACGCTGGGCTTGATGGCCTGCCAAATGTCGACATAGGGGTGGCCGCAGATCAACACGTTTGGATCGCTGATTGACTCGGCGATACGGGTCTCTTTGGATCCCGGTACCAGGTGATCGAGGAGGACGCCGATGCGACGTCGTTCGCCGGGTTGGAAGCCACGTACTCGTTCGGCCAGGTCGTCGGCACCTTCGAGTTGTTCGACCACAATGCCCTCGACGCGCAGATCATCGCCCCAGATGCGTTCGATGAGTTCGGCGTCATGAATGCCCTCCACCCAGATACGGCTGGCCCGGGCCACCCGAGCGGGAACATGGCCGGTGTCTACCGAGCCGGACGCGGTCATGGTGGGAGCGGCCGCGGCCTTCGTGTGGTGACGCGGTGCCCGCAAGGCAACGGGTTTACCCAGATGCAGAAAGAAACCGTCGACTGGCTTGAAGTGGTGGTCCCGACCGGAGTGATCCCGAAGCGCTACTCGTTTGCCCTCGACAAACTCCACTACAGCACCCTCGGTACCGCTGCCCCGGTGGGTGAGAACGGTTCCGATGGTCAGGAAGAGCATCTTCTTTTCGGGACCTCGTTGCTGGGGCGCATCGAGGTCCATGGGGCCAGCCAAGAGTCCGTCGTCAAAGGAAGAAACCATGGGCTGATTTGACCACACGATCCGACTAGGTGTGCGCATACCCCATGAGAAGGCCTGAAGCGCGGTCACGACCCTCCGGGCTAAGGTCTGCGGCATGAAGAAATTCTGGATTCTTGTTGTCATGGCAATGTTCGGTGCGGCTTGTAGCACTGATGGTCTTTCCGTCGAGGTATCCACTCCGGATGCACCAGCAGCGGCACCAGCTCCAGCGGAAGCGACCCCTACCGAAGCTCCGGCGGCGACCGAGGCCCCGGTGCCCACTGCGACTCCAGCACCGACGACTGTGCCCGAGCCCACCGCTACCCTCGTCCCGCCCCCACCTGCTCCGACGCCGACCGAAATCCCGCCCATCAACCCTGTTTCGACCATGACGGTCCATGTGGGCCAACTTGACCTGGGCGGCGTGGCTATCGGAACCGATGCCACAGCCGCAATTTCCGCCCTAAACGCGTGGTTCGGTTCGTCCCACGACACGGGCTGGATCGAAGGCTGCCCCTTCGGAGGCGCCCAAAGTGAGCGCACGCTTACCTGGGGTGGTTTGGCCGCCCTTTTTGTTGATGCCGCCGACACCCAGACGTTCGACTACTGGACCTACGAAGTCGATTTCGCAACGGGTGCAGTCATTCCCGGCGGCCCGCAGCTTGACGAAGTTCTGCTGCCTAATGGTTATGACATGACGGCAGCATTCGACACCGTGGTGCGGGCCGATAGTGGGGGACCCACTACTGATGAGGTCTTTGGCAGGCCCTTTTACGGTGGATTCGATTTCGTACTCTGGGGTGCCGGTGGGGTTGGTGACCGGATCAATGCGGTCGGAACTCCCCGCATTAGGTTCTGCGACTAGGCCTTTCGTCAGCCAGCGGAGGTAAGGTCCCTAAGCACATATCCAGGGAGAAATCATGCTGAATAATCCAATGCGGGACAAGTGGACCAGCGGCGACACAGCCATTGGTGGTTGGATGACTACCAGTAATTTTTTGGCCGCCCAAACAATGGCTAGCGCGGCATTTGACTATGTGTGCATTGATCTACAACACGGGGCCCTCGATTATGGTGACGTGCCCGCGATGCTTGGTGCGGTCGAATTAGAAGGCTGCTCGGCCATTACCCGGGTGCCGTGGAATGAACCGGGCATCATCGGCAAGGTTCTCGACGCTGGATCGGCCGGGGTGATAATTCCGATGGTCAACACCGTGGCGCAATGCGAGTCCGCCGTGCGTAGTTGTCTCTACGCCCCTGCAGGCGCGCGGTCCTATGGGCCCGTTCGTGCCGGGATTGCTCACGGATCTGAGTACTACAAGGATGCCAACGCAAACGTTTCGGTGATCCCAATGATCGAGACGGTTGAGGCCTTGGCCAACGTCGATGCCATCTTGGCCGTACCGGGTGTTGATGCTTGCTACGTCGGACCCGCTGATCTGTCGATCAGTTTGGGACTTCCGCCCGGCAACAACGATGACGAACCAGTGTTCATGGAGGCCCTTGCAACGATTGTCGCGGCTGCCAATAACGCTGGGGTCGTCGCGGGTTGCCACACTAGTTCGGCGTTGGTGAGCAAGCGTCGCGAGATGGGCTTTCGGATGATCACGGCCACCTCAGATTTGGTTGCACTCAAGGTAGGAATTGCCAGCGAGTTGGCAAGTGCCCGTGGCAGTTCCGACGCCGCCGCCGACGGCGGTATGTACTAGAGAGAAGCACTGGTGAAAGTCGTCTACTCCGATCGCCACCAACTGCATAATCCCCAGCGCGAAATCGAGTCGTCGGCATTTCAGGATCCTTTTGAGCATCCGGGGCGAGCCGAGATCATTCGTGCGGCCTTGCAAAGTGACGAGCAATTCGAGTTCGTTGACCCGCAGCAATGGGGGACCAAACCAATTGATGCCGTACACGACCCAGGACTCAATCAGTTCCTGGCTACGGCGTGGGACCGCTATCAGCTGACCGTGGGCCCTACACATGACGTTGTCCCCGACGTCTTCTCAATGGCTGCGTTGCGCGAAGGCATGGGCCCGGCCAAGCGTCCAACGTCGGTCGACATGGAACTTGGCTGGTGGTGCTTTGAGACAACCACGCCGCTGACATCGGGCACGTACGAAGCAGCACGGTCATCGGTCGACGTTGCCTTGACTGCCGCGGGGTTGGTGGTGTCAGGCGAGTCGTCTGCCTATGGGCTCTGTCGGCCTCCCGGCCATCACGCGCCGCGGTCGGCGTACGGCGGTTACTGCTTCTTCAACAATGCCGCAATCGCGGCCAACCATCTGGTGGCAACTACCGGCGGCAAGGTCACGGTTTTGGATGTCGATTATCACCATGGCAACGGCACCCAACAGATCTTTTATAATCGCGACGATGTGCAGTTCGTGTCGTTGCATGGTGATCCGATCCGGGCCTACCCGTACCTGACGGGCTTCTCCGACGAAGTAGGTACCGGCCCTGGTAGAGGATCCAATGTCAACATGCCCATGGCCGTGGGAACCACCGACGATCAGTTTGTCGGCGCACTCGGCCTAGCGCTGGAGAAGATTCAGTCCTTTGGCCCGTCGACACTTGTGGTCTCGTTGGGTATGGACACGTATTACGACGACCCGATTAGTGATCTTTCGGTAACCGAAGATGGATTCCAACGCTGCGGGGCCTTGGTCAAAGAATTGGGTTTGCCAACAGTGGTGTTGCAAGAGGGTGGATACGCCGCCGACCAACTAGGCGAAAACGTAAGACGATGGTTGGTAGGACTGCGTAATTAACGGACTAGCGAGGCTTGCGGGCGACGAGTTCGGCCTCGTGGCGACCGCTGTCGCTCCACATCTCGGTGTGGTGAATGATTTCCAGGTCCGATACCAACGTGGCAATTTCGCCGTCGGCTAGCAAGAACTGAGCAGTAGGTCGATCATTTCGTTCGAGGTTCGTTGCCGTCGCAATATTGATCAACAGCAGTCCACCGGGTGCCAGCGCTTCGACCATCGTGGGAAAGAGATCACGCTGTAAATAATGCAGGCAGCTGATCACGTCCCAGGGGCCGGCCGGGAACGGTTGGTTGGCTAGATCGGCTAACAGGGGAGTGATCACCACCCCCAAGCGCGCGGCCCGAGCCGCGGTGAGATCTAGCGCCACGTCGGACACCTCGGCCAGCGTGGTGTCGAGTCCGCGCGCCGCTAACTCACACGCCACGCCGCCACGACCACCGGCAATGTCAATCGCCCGGCCCGATGTCGGAAGGAAACCGACCAGTCGGCCGAACGCCTCGGGCACACCGTCGGGGTCATCAGCGTCGTTGTACCGATTGTTCCAACGTTCTTGCTCGTTGCTAAAAGTGGAGCGGTCGGTGGCGTCACGTTTGGTCATGTGTGCATCGTAGAACCAGGGTCGGCGGAGACCTAACCTGCTGCCATGGCATATACCCCGATCGTTGGCTCCTTGGCCTATGTGTTCAACCGCCCGACCAACGAGGTCTTACTGATTCACCGCAATGCTCGCGCCGACGATGAACACCTGGGTAAATACAACGGGCTGGGCGGCAAGCTCGAAGCGGACGAAAACGTCGTCGCTAACGTGCGCCGCGAGTTGATGGAGGAAGCCAATCTTACGCTCACCTCCCTTTCGCTTCGAGGGACCATTAGCTGGCCAGGATTCGGAAAAAATGGTGAGGATTGGCTTGGGTTTATCTTCCTGGTTGATGGGTTCGAAGGCGACGTTCCGTCTGAGAACGCCGAAGGATCCCTCGCGTGGCACCAGGTTGAACGGTTGCTTCAAGCCTGTTCTCCGGAACCCGAGCAACGAGAGCAAGCGAACTTACCGGTGTGGGAGGGTGATCGGCATTTCGTCCCGATGGTGTTTGACGACGACCCCCGCGCCTTTCATGGCGTGATGCCGTACAGCAATGGTCAGCCAACCGGCTGGACATTTGAACGGCTCTGATGGTCGCTCGGGTTAGCTGATTGCGGCTGGGTTCTTGCTGCTTTTCAGCGAGACCGCCACGGCAATGGTCATGATGGCGGCGATGACCCCGAGCGAGATCAATGTGTCGATGTGATACCACTCGGCAATGATCATTTTGACACCGACAAAGAACAAGATGGCCGCGAGTCCTTCGTCCAAATAGACGAGGCGGTCTTTGGCGCCTGCGAGCAAGAAGTACAAGGCGCGCAAACCAAGAATCGCCATGATGTTCGAGCTGAGAACCACAAACTGGTCGCGACTGATAGCCAAGATTGCTGGCACGGAATCAACGGCGAACACGACGTCGCTGCCCTCGATCATCACGAGGACGATAAAGAGCGGGGTGGCGACTCGTCGGCCATTTATACGCGTGAAGAGCTTCTGGCCATCGAGGTCTTTGGAGATAGGAACGAGCCGACGGATCAGGCGCAAAATTGGGTTCTTCTCTGGCTCCAGATCGTGATCGTCGGCTCGGGCTAAGCGGATGGCTGTGACAATTAGTAGCCCACCAAACACATAGAGCAACCAGCTAAAAGTGTCGAGCAGTGCAATGCCAGCAAATACGAATATGGCTCGTAGACCGATGGCGCCGAATATGCCCCAAAACAGCACTCGGTGTTGGTATTTCAGTGGCACCGAGAAGTACGAGAAAATCATGGCCCAGACAAACAAGTTGTCAACCGACAACGACTTCTCGATGATGAATCCGGCCAGATACTGGTTGGCGGCATCACCGCCGAGCACAGTCCAGACAACAAACGTGAAAGACAGCCCTATAGAGATCCATGCTGCGCTGGCTACAGCGGCCTCGCGCATTGTGGTCTCGTGGGCGTCCTTGTGGAGCACCAATAGGTCGACAAGCAACATGACCACAACGCCGACGAGGAAGGCGATCCACAACCACAGCGGCGCGTCGAAGCTGCGCAGTTCATCGGAAATTTCGGATGACGCGAACAAAAAAAGCATTACACAATGCTAGCGGTGCAATACGGCGCCGGCCGTGGGACAATAGGGGACGCGTCTCAGGCGGCGGCGTTCGATCTCCCAGGAGTAAATATGACTACTAACCCACTTCTTACCCCGCAGAGTCTTACGGGTCATTCCGATGGCAGTTCGTTGACGGCCGGCGAACGCGCTGCGTTCTCGGACATGGCTGCCAAGTCGGCTATGGGCGATGATTTAGGGGGCGGGGCCGTGAGCGGCGATCGCTTCACCATTGGCGGGGTCGTTCAGAAAGCGGCCATTATGGTTGCGTTGCTTGTCGCCGGCGGCGTGGTCGGATGGGGCCAGGTAGCGGCGCCCACCGAGTTAGAACCCGCCCAAATTCCTGGGTGGATCTTCTTAGGTTTCATCGGCGGTATTGGCGCCATCTTCGCGGCAAACAAGATGCCCCATCTCGCCAAGTTCATTGCGCCGCTGTACTCCCTTCTCTACGGAGCTGTGGTTGGTGCCATTTCTCACATCTACGAGATCCAGTACGAAGGCATAGTTCTCCAAGCGGTCGTTGCTTCGATCGGCGTATTCGTCAGCATGTTGTTCCTCTATTCCAGCCGCATAATTCGGGTGACTGATCGACTGCGTCGAGGCATCATGATGGCCACTATGGGCCTAATGGTTGTGTACGGGTTCCAGTTCGTCATGAACATGCTCAACGTTGACCTCGAGGTTCCTTTCCTTCACTCGTCGGGCCCAATAGGTATCTTGGTGAGCGTGGCAATTGTGGGTCTCGCTGCCTTCAACCTGCTCACCGATTTCGACATGATCGAGCGGGCCGAACGCGCCGGTGCCCCCAAACAGACCGAGTGGCTCGCTGCTATGGGTCTTGTGGTGACACTCGTATGGCTCTACATGGAAATCTTGCGACTGCTAGGGAAGACCCGTCGATAATGGCCGCTCCACTCATCGGCATCAACGGGCGCCGCACACCTATTGAAGAATTCAGCAAGTACCCCAAAGTCATGGCAGGCCGTGACGCCTCGCTGTACTGGAGCGACTATGCACGCGGGGTCGTCGAAGCGGGAGGCTTGCCTGTCTACCTCTCGATGGACGCCGACGCAGCAGCAGTCGTCGAACGCCTCGATGGTGTCTTGATTACCGGTGGCGCCGATATCGACCCAGCCGAGTATGGCCAAGAGGTCGAAACCGAGTTGTACGGTCCCGAACCCGAACGCGATGCCTACGAATTGGCGTTGTACAGCGCAGCGGTCGAACAAGGTGTCCCGGTGCTAGCTATCTGCCGTGGAATCCAGTTGATCAATGTCGCCCATGGTGGCACATTGCACCAAGACCTTCCTGAACATCGCCAATTCAAGGGCGATCCACTGCTTGCCTCTCATGGTGTCAATCTGGCGGAGGGCACCACGTTGGCCGCAATGTATGGCGAGTCGGCCAAGGTCAACTCGCTGCATCACCAATCGGTGGCCAAAGTAGGTCATGGACTCACCGTGGCAGCGGTGGCCGACGATGGAACGATCGAGGCCCTCGAATCCGATAGCCACCCCGCGATCGCCGTGCAGTGGCACCCCGAAATGCTCGGAGGTCGTAGTGAGAACCCCATCTTTGCGTGGCTTGTGAACCAAGCCCAGGAGTTTGCGAACAGATAGGTTCGATGGGCTACATTCGGCTCATGTTTATTGACAAGTTGCCTGAGTTAACCCTCGAAGAAAAAGTGGGCTTGCTCACCGGTGCCAGCATGTGGCGCAACTTTGGTGTGGAGCGACTTGGTATTCCTCCGGTAAAGATGACGGACGGACCCAACGGGGCTCGGGGTGAATCCAAGGTAAGCACGCCGGCGGTTCTTGTTCCCGCAGGTATTGCGCTTGGCGCCAGTTGGGACCCAAATCTGCTCGGACGCGTCGGCGACCTTTTGGGCAAGGAAACGCTGCGCAAGAAGTGTCACGTCCTGCTCGGACCTACTATCAACATCCAACGCACCGCCGTTGGTGGTCGAACTTTCGAGTGTTATAGCGAAGACCCCGAACTCACGGCTCGCCTGGGCGCCGCCTTCATCGCTGGGGTGCAGGCCAATAGGGTCGCGGCCACACCCAAACACTTCTTATGCAACGATCAAGAGTTCGAGCGCCACCGGGTCGATTGTGTCGTGGACGAAACCACGTTGCGCGAGATTTATCTGCGACCGTTCGAAGCTGCGGTCATTGAGTCCGATGCCAAAGCGCTCATGTCTGCGTACAACAAGGTGAATGGCGTTCATGCCACCGAGAACAAGTCGCTGTTGCGCGAGGTGCTGCGCGAAGAGTGGGGGTTCAGCGGGTATGTGATGTCGGATTGGTTTGCTGTTCGTTCTGGCATTCCGACGGTCGAAGGTGGCACGACGATGGAGATGCCCGGTCCATCGGTGCACTTCGGTGAGCACTTGGTTGCAGCCGTTACTGCCGGCCACGTAGATGTGTCAGTCATCGATGGGCTTGCCGCCGAGGTCCTCAGTCTTTTGGATTGGGTCGACACGTCATTCGGGGTAGACGAGCCCGAAGAAACTGTCGATGCCCCCGACGAGCGGGCCCTTTGCCGCGAGGCCTCGATCTCGGGCACGGTGATGTTAAAGAACGACAATGTGCTTCCGCTCAACACCCACATTATTGACAAGGTGGCGGTAATTGGGCCCTTGGCTGGTCGGGCGCAGATCATGGGGGGTGGGTCATCAGCCGTGGTCCCGATCTACCGGCGTACGCCGTACGAGGCAATTGCCCCGCGCCTCTTCAACGAGTTCGAGATCGAAACCGACTATGCCGAAGGCTCCTACATAGACAAGATGGCGCCGACATTTGGGGCTGGCCAGGTGTTTCGAACCAATGGCGAGCCTGGGTTTGATGTCGAAACCTATGCCGGGCGTGAGTTTTCAGGCGAACAGGTGCAGGCCGGCAGTCAGATTAATAGCGAGATTCGTTGGCGTAGCGGTGCTCCGGACGCGGTCGACCCGAAGGATTGGTCAGCGCGAGCCAGCGGCCGTTACGTGGTCAGTGCGTCGGGCCTACATCGGTTCTCGGTATCGGGAACCGACCAAGCCCGTCTGCTGATTGACGGCACGGAGATAATCAGTATCGACCGGTTGACGCCGCGTGGCGATGCGTATTACACGCTTGGCTCACAAGAGGTGTTTGCCGAAGTTGAACTCGAGGAGGGTCAGTCGATTGACCTTGTCGTGGAAATCTCGTTCGGTTCGAACATCATTTATGCCGCCCGAATCGGCTGCGTGGTGCCGCGCAGTGGCGACTTGCTGGCCGATGCCGTTCGCCTGGCGAAGAAATCCGATTGCAGTATTTTGGTTATTGGAACTACCGACGAATGGGAGACCGAGGGGACCGACCGAGCCGACATAGAAATTCCCGCCGGTCAGAACGAACTTGTCGCTGCGGTCGCGGCGGTGAGCAAGCAGACCATTGTGGTGCTCAACATCGGCGGCCCAGCAGCGATGCCGTGGCTTGATGATGTTGACGCCGTGATCGTTCCCTGGTTTGGCGGTCAGGAGATGGCCGAAGCTGTTACCGACATCTTGGTCGGCGTCGCCGATCCGGGGGGTCGGTTGCCGATGACATTCCCCTTGGCCGTTGAGGACAACCCGAGCGCTGCGTTCTATCCCGGCGAGGATCTGGTTATGCCCTACGGAGAAGGCCAGATGGTGGGGTACCGAGGTTACGACGCGGCGGGAACCGATGTGTTGTTCCCGTTCGGCTTTGGATTGTCTTACGGCGAGCACACCATTGGGTCGATCACGGGTCCAAGCGAAGCGTCGGTCGGCGAGGTGATTGTGCTCGGTGTTCCGGTGAGTAATACCGGCGATCGTGATGGATCAACGGTGGTGCAGGTCTACCTCGAACATCCGGACACGCACGGTCGGCCACTACGCGAACTCGTGGCGTTCCAGAAGATTGCGGTTGATGCGGGCGAGTCGAGTGCGGCGCAAATCAGTGTGCATCCTTGGCGCCTCTCGCGCTGGGACGACATGGCCAAGGACTGGGCGACAGCGGTCGGCACTTACCGCTTCCATGTCGGCGAATCGAGCCGAAACCTCACCCAATCCATAGATATCACCGTCACCTAGCCAACTTGCAAATAACGGGTGCGGCGAGCTTCTTATGAATCGAACACCATACGAATGATGGACTCGATGACGGCGGCTGGCTTATCCTTGCCTTCGATCTCGATGGTGATGGTGCGAATCTGATCTATAGCGGAACCCTTGAGGGTCACATCGGACAAGACGCTGCTGGCACGAATGCGGCTGTTTACATTCACCGGGTTGATGAAACGAACCTTGTTAAGACCGTAGTTAATGCCCATGATGAACCCGTCGAGCGGTGGGGTTTCCCGCTTGATGGTGCCGTCCAGGTGAACCAGCAAGGACAAGGTTAGGAACCCGTGGGCAATGGTGGAACCAAAGGGGGTCTCGTTGAGGGCACGTTCGGGGTCGATGTGGATGAACTGATGGTCCAAAGTGGCATCGGCAAACATGTTGATGCGATCTTGGTCGACTAGTAACCAGTCGCCTTCGCCTTCGTGGTTGCCTTCTTGAGCCTTGAGAAATTCGTAGGCCTTTACTGCATTCGACATGATGTCTCCTCTGCGATGTTGACCCCTAGAACAACAGATTTTTGTGCTCGGGGCCAATACGGAACCCCTTTGTATCGGCTACAGACAGAATTGTGGCCAATGTGCGTACAAAGACCGGTGTGCGCCGTCATACTCGTTAGGCGCTATTCCTCTTTAGTGCTAGTCCTTGAGGGGTCCAATGATTCAGTCGCTCTGGCATCGTCTACTTACACTTGTTGCAACGGTTGCCCTACTGGCCTCTGCGTGCGCTCCGGGCGGTTTAGGCACCATCGAGTCCGAGGGTGCAATTGCGGACAGGCCAGAACCCACCGAAGTTCCCGAGCCGACCGAGACTCCCGAACCTACCGCCACCCCAGAACCGACAGCGACCCCCGAACCAACGCCGAGTGTCGAAGAACTCATTACCGCTGAGATCGACCAGTTCATGGAGACCAACGGCATCCCGGCGCTTTCACTGGGGGTAAACGTGGGTGGCGAAGACGCCCTGGCAATTGCCCGAGGTCTTAGCAACGTTCAGTCAAGCACCGAGGCCACGGTGGATGATTACTACCGGATTGGCTCGATAACCAAGACGGTCACCGCCACCGTGATGTTGCAGTTGGTGCAAGAGGGACTTGTCGATCTAGACGCCACGGTGTCAAGTTACCTCGGACCGTGGGCACCGGGTTATGAGTACGAAGGTGTGGTTACCGTTCGCCAACTGCTCAATCACACCAGTGGTTTCATCGAGTATGCGTTCGATCTCGGCTTTTATGCGCAAACATTATCCCGACTCGAAGTGGCTTTTGAGCCCCAAGAAATTCTTGACTACACCGCCAGCAGGCCGGCGCTTTCGGAGCCCGGCACCCAGTACAGCTACACCACTTCCGGCTTTGTCGCTGCTGGCCTGATAATCGAGGCGGTTACCGGCAATCCGGCTGGCGAAGAGATCGCGACGCGGGTATTTGAACCGGCGGGCGTTACCCAAGTTTTCTTGCCGCCCCAAGCATTGCCACCGAAAGAAGCAATAACGGGCTACAACCGGGGCAGCTTGGGCGCAGCGCTTGAAGGTCT
>Ga0307986_10000597_pt1 | contig 26544 bp, 20 predicted proteins | sample EllFjometageno82_FD_203170 | JGI IMG/M metagenome (GOLD analysis project Ga0307986, IMG submission 203170) | Marine microbial communities from Ellis Fjord, Antarctic Ocean - #82 | ecosystem: Environmental > Aquatic > Marine > Unclassified | place: Southern Ocean | collected 2014-10-09 | reverse complement strand
CCGCCTTATCAAGGCAAGGGTGAAAAGGTGTGGTAAGAGCACACCGGTTTTTTGGTAACAAAAAACGCATGGTAAACCCCACTGGGAGCAAGGCTAAATAGAGATGACATTGTGCTGATTTATCAGCACTAAAAACCGTCTTTAGTTCGTTGTCTGGGTTAGCTGCTTGAGTCTAAACGTGAGTTTAGACCTAGAGAAATGACTGCTTTAATGACAGAACCCGGCTTATAGACTATCTAGCAACTTGAACTATTTTCTTTGAAATTTAAGAGTTAAATTCTATCTTTTCTGGCTTTTGGCTTAAAAAGTAATGTGTTGACTATTTTAAATACAACCCATAATATCCCATAAAAACCCAAATTTGATGTTAAATAAAATATTTAAAAAAAAAAGTGTTTTGGAGGACTATGTTTTTATCAAATTACGAAAACAAAATAGACAAAAAAGGGAGAGTTTCTGTGCCTGCTAGTTTTAGGTCTCATTTAAGTTCTTTAGGTTACAATGGGTTCATAGCCTATCCTTCGTTTAACCATGAAGCTTTAGAAGCTTGTTCTGAAGACAGAATAGAAAAACTTTCAAACACAATAGATTCACTGAATCCATTTGAAGAAAAAAGAGATTTTTTTGCAACTTCAATTTTATCTGAATGTATAAGTTTACAATTTGATAGCGAAGGACGAGTTTTAATTTCAGAAAAATTATTAAATCATGCAAAAATGAAAAATAATATTTTGTTTGTTGGGTTGGGAAAAACTTTTCAAATATGGGAACCAAAATCTTTTGAAAAATTTAAAGTAGCCGCAAGAAAAAAAGCATATCAAAATAGATCTAATTTAAAATGGGATAACAATCTAACAGGGGAGAAAAAATGACTATAAGAATAGGTGGTGGAGAGCTTAAAGAATTAAAACCAAGAATTTTAGTTTTAGGCATAGGTGGTGCTGGTGGTAACGCTATTAACGCTATGATTGAGGGAGGCATGCAAGGAGTGGAATTTGTTGCAGTAAACACTGATGCTCAAGATTTAAAAATGAGCAAAGCTGATGCGAGAATTCAAATTGGAGCAAGTCTAACAAAAGGTTTAGGAGCTGGTGCAAAACATGACATAGGACAAGCTGCTGCTGATGAATCTTTAAATGAAATAATTAATTTTTTACAAGGTGCTAATATGGTGTTTATTACCGCTGGTATGGGTGGTGGAACCGGAACTGGAGCTTCGAGCGTAATTGCAAGAGCGGCAAGAGAACTTAATATTTTAACTGTTGGTGTAATTACTCTTCCTTTCTCTTATGAAGGCCCCAAAAGAATGCGTAGAGCAATCGAAGGAATGAATGAACTAAAAAAACATTTAGATACCTCTATAGTTGTTCCAAATCAAAATCTTTTTAAGGTTGCAAGCGAAACAACAACATTTGAAGATTCATTTCATTTATCTAACGATGTTTTAAACCACGGAGTTCAAAGTATTACTGACCTTATGGTTAAACCAGGAATTATTAATTTAGATTTTGCTGATGTTGAAACTGTCATGAGTTCTATGGGAAAAGCCATGATGGGAACAGGAGAAGCAGAAGGAGAGAACAGAGCTTTAACCGCAACTGATCTGGCGTTAAACAATCCTTTAATAGATGATTATTCTCTTAAAGGAGCCAAAGGTTTATTAGTAAATATAACAGGAGGAAAAGACATAACACTTTTTGAAGTAGACCAGGCTGTAAATAAAATAAGAGCAGAAGTTGACCCAGAGGCTGAGCTTATATTTGGAGCCATTAAAGACGAGTCTTTAAATGGAAAAATGAGAGTATCTATAGTTGCCACTGCTTTAGACGGCCAAGTTGCCAGTACTAACGGAGTGGTTAATATGGTTAATCGTATTCAAAATAGAAATAGCGGTTATTCAGATGGATTATTTTCTACAAGAGGAACTTCAATTCCTAATAACTCTCACAATACGTCAATTGGTGCAACAGCCTTAAAGTTGGACGAACATTTTGAAGTAGATGAAGCACCACAATCCTCGTTAGATACTCAGGAAGAAACAATAGTTCAAAACAACAACGAACAATTTTTAGATACAACTGAAAATAATTTTGTTGAGAACGAAATAAATATAGAATCATCACCAGATGAATCTATATTCGAGGTTGATTCCATAGAACAAATATCAGCAAATGGAGAATCTATTTTGTCATCAGAAGAAGAAAATATGCCAAAGCTTTTCTCTGAAAATAATCTTTCAGGTGAAAACGATAAACTTGCTACAGAACCAGATCAAAAAATTTTTGATCAAGAAAATAATCAGGATGAAGATTTTGAGATTCCTGCATTTTTAAGAAGACAAAAGTTTTAATGATAAAAAAAAAATTATATGAATTCTATTTTCTCATCACTGGAAAGAAAACATTTTCCAGTGATGCTAGACGAAATAGTCGAAACCTGCGCTAACAATATTAAAGATCAGTTAATCGTAGATTGTACTTTTGGTGGAGGTGGTTATACAAAAGCATTATTAAAGTTTCCTAATATTAAAGTTATAGCTTTAGACAGAGACAAATCTGCAGCTAGTAGAGCAAAAAACTTACAAAAAAATTTTCCAAAAAAATTCACTTTCTATAATGAAAAATTTAGTAATTTAGATAAAATTATAAAAAAAGAAAATAAACCTGATGTAATTATTTTTGATTTAGGCCTGTCTACTTTTCAACTACAAGATTATAAAAGAGGTTTTTCATTTAAGTCTAATGAAAAAATAGACATGCAAATGGGTCTTTCAAAAACTTCAGCTGAAGATGTAATTAATACTTTGGATGAAAAAAACCTCAAACTTATAATAAAAATACTTGGAGAAGAGCATGAGGCAGGTAGAATTGCAAAAAATATAATTAAAGCACGTGGAATAAAAAAGATTAATACTGTTACAGAGTTAGTAAAGATAATAGAAGCAAGTAAAAGAAAAAATTATAATAAGAAAATAAATGTTTGTACAAAAACTTTTCAAGCTTTAAGAATATTTGTAAACAAAGAAACAACAGAATTAATAGAAGGTTTAATTAAAGCAAGCCAACTCGTTAAATTCGGTGGAAAAATAATTGTTATAAGTTTTCACTCAATTGAAGATAAGATCATTAAATACTATTTCACAAACTATTCATGCAACAAGTCTAATCCTTCTAGATATATGCCAGCTGAAAATAATCAAAAAAACTCATTTTTTGAAAAGTATAAAAATAATTTTTTAACACCAAGTCCAGAGGAATTAATTAAAAATCCACCTTCAAGGTCAGCTAAATTAAGAGAAGCAGTGCGCACAAAACAAGAGTTTATTTACCCAAAAGAATTTATTGAAAAATTCAAAAAATATATAGAAATAGAAAATGCTGATGTTTAATAAAAAAAAATTAATAGTAATCTCAATTTATATTTCTTTTTTTATAGTTATCCCCATAGTTAAAAATGAAAGCAGGATGATAGAAAAAAAAATTGAAAATTTTGAAAGTAAAATATTTATTTTAGAAAAAAATTTATTAGAAGCTAATTTAGAATTTCAATACCTGAGTTCCCCCGCAGTTCTTTCTGCTAAAATAGAAAAAAATTTAGATCAAGAATACAATAGCTTACACTTGTCACAAATTTATTTAAATATTGATGATTTTAAATCCGAACAAAAAATAACAAGTATTTCAAAAAATGAAGAGAAAAAAAAATAATAAAAATTTTATTCACGAAAATCAAAAATCTTTTTTTTTTGATGATTTTCTTGAAAAAGATCAAAAAAATAAAAAGTTAAATAAATCTAAGACTTACGAAAATAGACTTTATGTATTATTTTCTTTTTTCTTTTCTTTAATACTCATTTTTTCAATTTCTATTTTTTCTATTTCTATTCAAGAGTCTAATTTTCAAGGATACAAGAAAGCAAATTATAATTATCCGTTATTGAGAAGAGATATTCTAGACAGAAACGGAGAACTAATGGCTCGAAATATAAATTCTTATCACGCTGCAGTAAAACCAGAGCTCATTAAAAATAAAGAAAATTTCATTTTAAAAATAAAATTAAACTTCCCTGAAATTTCTACGAGCACATTGAAAAAAAAATTAAAAAAAAATAAAAGATTTTATTTAAAAAGAAGGTTGACCGAAGATGAAAAAAACAAACTATGGTCTTTAGGTGAAAAAGGCATAATCACCGAATTATTTCAAAGAAGAGTATATCCACACGGACAATTATACAGCCATGTTTTAGGTCAAATAGATGACGATAATTATGGGATTTCAGGAATTGAAAGTTACTTTGATATAGAATTAAGAAATAGACAGAAAGCACAAGAACCTTTGATTTTAACGTTAGACTCAAACATTCAATTTTTAATTAAAAAACAATTAAAAAAAGCTATGGAAGATTTTAAAGCTAATTCAGCTGGTGGCTTGTTAATGAATGTAAATAATGGCGAAGTACTTTCGCTGGTTTCTTTACCGGACTATAATTTAAATCTTAGAGAAAATATTTCTGCTATTAAATACATGAACCAGATAACAAAAGGTGTGTTTGAACTTGGATCAGTTTTTAAAACATTTACTATTGCTCTTGCATTAGAAGAAAATATTTTATCTCCTGACACCATGATTAATAATATTCCTGATAAAATTAAATGTTCCATTCACAATATTGGAGATATACATAATTTTCCTGAAAGTTTATCAGTTGAAGATATTTTAATCAGGTCTTCAAATATAGGCTCTTTGATGATTGCTAGACAAATCGGTGAGACTAAATTAAAAAATTTTATAGAAAAACTTGGTCTTTTAAAAGTTATAGATTTTGAATTAGAAGAAATAGGCCGACCTCATAATTTTAAGTGGGAAAAATGTAAATTAGAAACTGTATCTTTTGGACACGGTATTACGACTACTCCACTACAAGCTGCAACGGCTTATGCATCCATTACAAATGGAGGGTATATGATCAAACCAACACTGAAGGTCAGAAAAAATTCTAATTTTGGAAACAGAATTTCTATCGTTTCTAAAAATACAAGTGATCAAATAAATATAATGCTAAGAAAAGTAGTAGCTGAAAAAAGAGGAACAGCAAGCAATTCAGATATTTCCGGGTATCAAATAGGAGGAAAAACGGGGACTGCTAAAAATTATAAAAAAGGAAAAAAAAATATCAATACATTTATTTCTATATTCCCGACAAATGAACCTAAATATGTTCTTCTTATTATTCTAGACGATCCTAAGGGAGCGCCTCATCTTAATTACAATTACAAAGGTAAAGTAATTAGCAATATTTCTAGAACTGAAGCAGGCTGGAACTCCGTGTATGTTGCAGGCAAAATAATAGAAAAGATTGGACCTATTTTAGCCATAAACAACGACGAGGTTCACAATACTCATGTTGTTAGAAAAAATAATTAAAAAATTACCAGTTGATATTCAAAAAATTAATATTAAAGGATTGTCTCTTGACAGCAGACAAGTCAAAAAAAATTATTTATTCTTTGCTGTAAAAGGTGAGAAATATAACGGTGAAAATTATATTATAGATGCAATCAGAAAAGGAGCACGGGCCATCGTTTGTGACGCAAGTTGTAAAATAATAAAAAAAAATACCCCAATTATAAAAGTCAAAAATATTAAAAAAATACTGACAGATGCATGTAAGGCATTTTATCAAACAAAACCAAAAAATATTATTGCTGTTACCGGTACCAATGGAAAAAGTTCAGTTGCTGCGTTTTACCATCAAATTCTCATGGCTCAAAAAATTCCTGCTGCATTTTTAGGAACTTTGGGAATTAAAATAAATAATAGAGTAACAAGAAGCAATTTAACAACTTTAGATATTATTTCACTACACAAAGAGTTGGTAAAAATTAAAACACTAGGCATTGATAACGTCATATTAGAAGCCTCTAGCCATGGGCTAGAGCAAGGTAGGCTAGACGGATTAAATTTTAAAACAGCGATTTTTACAAACTTTTCACAAGACCATCTTGATTACCATAAAAATATGAAAAACTATCTAAACTCTAAATTAATTTTATTTTCAAAATTACTAGGGCCAAAAATTTTTTTAATTACTGACAATGAAATCCCAGAATTTTTAAAACTAAAAAAAATTGCTAAAAAAAATAATTTGAACTTGTTAACAATTGGTAAAGAAAATTCTACAATTCGATTTAAATCAGTTGAACCCAATAGCAATTATCAAAATATTATTTTTAAATACAAAAAGAAAAATTATACAATTAAGATTCCTTTAATTGGTTTTTTTCAAATTAAAAATTTATTTATGTCAATTTTAGCAGCTAAACAATCTGGTTTTAACATTAAAAAAGATTTGCAAGTTGTAAAAAATATAAAAGAAGTAAACGGTCGCCTACAGTTAGTGAAAACCACATCCAATAAAACAAAAGTATTTATTGATTATGCTCATACCCCAGCTGCTCTGGATACAGCTCTTAAGACACTCAAAGAACACTATGGTGTAAAACCAGATGTAGTTTTTGGTTGTGGAGGTGAAAGAGATAAAAAAAAAAGATCTAAGATGGGAAAAATTTGCGAACAAAATGCAGGAAAAGTTTATGTAACAGATGACAACCCAAGAAATGAAAACCCAAAATTAATTAGAAAAATGATCATATCAGGATTTAGAAAAAAATTTAGTATTTATGAAATACCTTCGCGAGTTAAAGCTATTGAAACCGCAGTTATAGAATCAAAGCCTAACAGCATTTTATTAATAGCAGGCAAAGGACACGAAACTACCCAAACCTATCGTAGTAAAATTATTAATATTTCAGATAAAGAGATTGTAAAAAATATTAATAATAAAAAAATTAAATTTAAGAAAAAAAATTATAATAAAATTTTCAATGCAGAAATTATCAAAGAATTGACTACAAAGAAAAAAATAAGATTTGAGGGAGTTTCAATTAATTCAAAACAAATTAAAAAAGACAATCTCTTTATAGCAATAAAGGGCAAAAACTATGATGGACATATTTTTGTAAAAGAAGCGTTAAAAAATAAAGCTAGCTACTGTGTAGTACAAAAAAATATTACAAAATTAGACAAAAAGAAATTAATTAAATGTTCTAATACAATTAAATTTTTAAACAAACTAGCTGTTTTAAAAAGAAATCATATAAATACAAAACTTATTGCCATAACTGGTAGTTCAGGAAAAACTACTCTCAAAACATTGATTGGCAAAACACTAAATGAGTATGGAAAAACTTTTTTTTCACAAAAATCTTACAATAATCACTTTGGAGTACCTCTCAGTTTGTGCAATTTAGAGAGTGATCATAAATATGGAGTTCTTGAAGTCGGCATGAGTAATGCAGGTGAAATACGAAGACTCTCTAATTTAGTCAAGCCTGATATTGCAATAATCACTAACATAGGAGAAGCCCATATAGAAAATTTTAAGAATCTAAATGATATTGCAAAAGCAAAGTCTGAAATTATTGAAAACATAAATAGTGGTGGTTATTTAATTCTAAATAGAGATGATAGGTATTTTAATTATCTCTCAAACATTGCAAAAAAAAAAAAAATTAATTTTTTATCTTTTGGTAAATCAGTTAAAGCAAATGGTAGGCTGATAAAAAATAAATCATATAAAAATTATAATGATCTTCATTTTAGAGTGCTAAACAAAAATATTTATTTAAAAGTTAAAAATATTAATCCGTTAATTATTAATAATATATTATTTACTTTGCTCACTATTCACGCCTTAGATTTAGATTGTTCCAAAATAATAAATTTTTCAAATTATTCTCAGTTAGCAGAAGGAAGAGGAAAAATTCAGGTTATTTCAAGGTACCAAAAAAAATTTAAGCTCATAGATGAAAGTTATAACGCAAATCCTTCCTCAGTCAAAAATGCCATTAATAATTTCTCAAACATCAAAAAAGATCGTCAAAAAAAATATTTTTTACTTGGAGATATGTTGGAACTAGGTAAAGACTCAGATAATTACCATAAAGATTTAGCTAATTTCATTAATCGTAGTGATATTGATAAGTTATTTGTATTTGGGAAAAATGCATTTAAAACTTATCAAAAAACCTATAAGTCTAAGCAAGGCAATATTTTACAAAATTTAAATGATTTCGATGAAATTTTTTCAAAAATTATAAATAAAGATGATTACTTAATGATTAAAGGCTCAAATGCTACCGGTTTAAACAAATTATCTAAAATAATTATTTCAGGATATAAACATGTTTTATAGTTTTTTAACATCTCTAGCCGAAAATTATTCTTTTCTAAATGTGTTCAAATATATAACATTCAGGACAGGACTTTCCGTAATCACATCTTTTACTATAGTTTTTTTAATTGGAGAGCCATTAATAAAAATATTTAGAAAAAATCAGATATCGGGACCCATAAGGCAAGATGGTCCGATAGATCATATAATAAAAAAATCTGGAACCCCTACAATGGGCGGTTTAATTATTATATTGGGTATTTTTTTAGGAACTTTTTTGTGGGCAGATCTAAATAATATATATGTTTTAATTGTAATTTTTATTTCTATAGGTTTTGGGCTTTTAGGCTTTGTTGATGATTTATTAAAAATTAAACTAAAAAACTCCAGAGGTTTAAATTCACTATCGAAACTTTTGGGACAAATTATAATTGGGTTAATAGCAATCTATATTTTGCTCGAGCACACCGAACATCAATTTTTAACTAATTTATATTTTCCTTTTTTTAAAAATTTAATTTTTCCGATGGGTATTTTTTTTATACCATTTGCGCTTTTTGTTATTGTAGGCGCATCAAACGCAGTAAATTTAACTGATGGCTTAGATGGCCTTGCAACAGTACCCGTTATGTTAGTTGCATTATCTTATACACTTATAAGTTATGTTGTTGGCAACACAATTTTTGCAGAGTATTTAAAAATTCCCTATGTTCAAAACGCAGGTGAATTAAGTATATTTTGTGGAGCAATATTTGGCTCATGTTTAGGATTTCTTTGGTACAACGCACCACCAGCTAAAATATTTATGGGAGACACTGGATCGCTTTCTTTAGGCGGGTCATTAGCTGCTGTAGCTATTATTGTTAAGCACGAAATAGTCCTAGCAATAATTGGAGGGCTCTTTGTTCTTGAAACTGCTTCAGTTATTATACAAGTTTTATCTTTTAAATTGACAGGTAAAAGAGTTTTTATGATGGCTCCAATTCATCATCACTTTGAAAAAAAAGGTTGGCCCGAGTCGACAATAGTAATAAGATTTTGGATTATAGCAATTATTTTAGCGTTAGTTGGTTTAGCCACGTTGAAGCTGCGATAATTAATGAAAACCTCAACAACAATAAAAAATAGTTCTTATGCTGTATATGGTCTTGGTTTATCAGGACAATCAACATTAAAATTTTTACAAAAAAAAAATGTAAAAAAAATATATACTTGGGACGATAAAAAAAATAAAAATGATAAAAAAAAATTTAATCTATTTAAAAAAGCTTTAGACAAAGTAGACTATATTGTAATTAGTCCTGGAATTAATATTCAAAAAACAAAATTTAAATTACAATTATCTAGAAATAAAAAAAAAATAATTACAGATTTAGATTTATTTTATATGCAAAAAATACCTATAAAAACTATAGTAATAACAGGGACAAATGGAAAATCGACAGCGTGCAAACTTACGCAACACATATTTAAAACAAACAAATTGGACGCTCAACTTGGTGGAAATATAGGTAAGCCAATATTAGATTTAAAAATTCAAAAAAAAACAGTGGTAATTATAGAGGCATCTTCATTTCAATTAGCATATACGAAATCTATAAAACCAACTCTTGCAGTAATATTAAATATCACTAATGATCATTTAGACTGGCATAACACAAAAGTAAATTATAAAAACTCTAAATTTAAAATCTTTTCAAAACAAAGCAGTGAAGATATTGCTTTATTAAATAATAAAAAACTTATTACGTTATTTCAAAAAAAAAATTACTTAAGTAAATTAAAAATTATAAAAAAAAATAATTTAAATAATAAAGTAAAAAAAAAAATTACTAATAATTATTTAATTTCTGAACCCAATTTAGAAAATCTTGAATTTGTAAACGAGATATCTAAAATATTTAAAATTAAAAAAGAAATTTTTCTTACAGCGGTAAACACTTTCAAAGGAATGCCACACAGGCATGAAATATTTTTAAAAAAAAATAAAATTACTTTTATCAACGATTCTAAGGCAACAAGCTTTGAATCAACAAGATATGCTCTAAAAAATAATAATAACATATATTGGATTTTTGGAGGTCTTCCAAAAATTAGAGATAAATTTAATTTTAAGGGAATAGGTTCAAATATAATAAAATCTTTTATTATTGGTAAAAAAATTAGTTATTTTAGAAATCAATTAAAAAAAAAAATAAAGTATAAAATATCTTTTAATTTAGATAATGCAATTAAAGATGTTTTTAAAGAATTACTTTTAACGAAAAATAATAAAGCCACTGTTCTGTTTAGCCCCGCAAGCGCTTCTTATGATCAGTTTAATAATTTTGAAGATAGAGGAAATCAATTTAAAAAAGCAACGAAAGCTTATGCTAAAAAATTTTTTTAAGGAAAATTTAAAAAATTATTGGAGAAGCGTTGACAAAACTATACTTGCAAGTTTTTTTTTACTATTCGCTTTAGGAATTTTTTTTTCATTTGCATCAACTTCAACTTTAGCTGGAGAAAGATTGAATAAAGATTATTATTTTTTTTTTTCCAAACATCTAATTTTTTCAATATCTGCAATTTCTTTAATGATTTTAATCTCTGCCATTCAGTTAGATCTTTTTAAAAAAATTTTAATTCCAATTTTTATCGTTTCAATAATCTCTTTAATCGCAGTTCTTTTTTTTGGAGTGGAAGTAAAAGGATCAAAACGATGGTTAGATTTACTTTTTTTTCGTTTTCAACCTGTAGAAATTGTAAAACCTTTTTTCATCGTCATTATTGCTAAGATATTATCTAAAGACGATCTTAGTATATCTAATACTTCTTTTTTTTTAAGTTTTTTGATTTTAACTATGCCATGCATTATTTTATTAAATCAACCAGATGTCGGTCAAACCATATTATTAATTCTATCTTGGTTGGCAGTAATTTTTGTTTCAGGAATAAAACTATTTTATATTTTTAGCCTTTTCGGCGTAACTATTGGTTCTGTTACTGGATTGCTTTTAATTTTCCCTGATAAGTTTTCATATATTTCGAGGCGGATTGAAATTTTTTTTGACCCAACAAAAGGTGATCGTTTTCAGTCTAGTAATGCTCTAGATGCTATTAGAGAAGGGGGTCTAACGGGTCAAGGCATGGGAGAAGGAACATTAAAAGTTCGTGTGCCTGAAGCTCACACAGATTATATTATTTCTGTTATTGCTGAAGAGTTCGGGTCAATTATTTCAATATTGTTAATCTGTATATTTTTATATATTTCATTTAAGGTTATTAAGTTGGCACTATTAGAAGATGAAAAATTTATTAAAATCTCGCTCTCAGGACTCGCATCTCTTTTGATTTTTCAAACATTTATTCATATTGGAGTAAATACTAGTTTGCTCCCAACAACCGGCATGACACTACCATTTTTAAGTTACGGAGGTTCGTCAATGGTTGGAAGCGCTATACTTGCAGGGATTATATTAAATTTTACAAGGAGAAGATATCCGAATGAATACCATTATTAAAAATAAGATTATAATTGCGACAGGAGGGACAGGAGGACACGTTTTTCCAGCATATAGTTTAGCAAAGAATTTTATAAAGAATAATTATTCAGTTGAAATTATAACTGACGAGAGAGGATTAAAATATTTAGACAAGCACAAAGATATAAATTTTATTTTAAATAACTCCACAACTATATTTAAAAAAAATATAATAAATTCATTTCTTTCAGTATTTATAATATTCTTTTCTTATGTAAAATCTTTAGTAATTTTATATAAAGCAAAGCCTATGCTTGTATTTGGTATGGGCGGGTATGCTTCTTTTCCAGTTTGCATAGCAGCTAGAACATTAAACATACCATTCATTGTTTATGAAAATAATATTCAAATAGGTAAAAGTAACATGTATTTACTTCCATTTGCACTTAAGATTTTTGTCTCATACCGGGATCTTGTTGGAGTTAAAAATAAATATAGCCATAAAGTAATTTATACTGGGAATATAATCAGAGAAGAAATTTTAAATTTTAAAAAAAAAAATGAATTTATACCTGAAGAATTAAATATTTTAATTTTAGGTGGTAGCCAAGCGGCAAAATCTTTCGGTGAGTTGCTACCTAAAGTATTTGAAAAATGTATAAAAGAAAAAATAAAAATTAAAATATTTCAACAATGTATTGAGTCACAACACAATAAACTTAAAGAAAAATATGAAAATTTAAAAATTAATTATGAATTATTTAACTTTACCAATAATATTCTAGAATACTTTTCTAAAGCGGAATTAGTTATTACAAGATCAGGATCTTCAATAACAGCAGAACTTTTAAATTGTAAAATACCTTTTATTTCAATTCCTTATTCATATTCAACAGATTCGCACCAAGACAAAAATGCAGCTTATTTTGAAAAAAAAGGGTACAGCTTTCTAATTAAAGAAAATGAAGTTAACGACAAACTATTCCCTTTGATTAAATCAATTTATAAAGATAAAGAAATATTAAACAAATTAATACAAAAACAAAAAAATCATTCTGATTCAGATGTATTTTTAAAAATTAACAACGAAGTAAAAATTTTAATTAATGGAAAAAATTAAATTAGGAAAACAGGAAATTATTCATTTTATAGGTATTGGTGGCATCGGTATGAGTGGGTTAGCTCAAATCATGAAAACGATGGGCTTTAAAGTTCAGGGTAGCGATGTAAATAAAAATAAAAATACGGATAATTGTAAAAAGCTAGGTATTAAAATATTAATAGGACACAGTAAAAAAAATATTAACAAAGCAACTATTTTAGTAAAATCTTCGGCAATCAAGTCAAATAATGTTGAATTAGTAGAATCAAAAAAAAAAAAAATTCCAGTTTATGATCGAATTGAAATGCTCGCTAATGTAATAGATTTAAAGAAAAATATTATTATTACTGGGTCTCATGGCAAGACCACAACCACTTCACTTGTAGCAAAAATCATTTCAACAGCAAAATTAGATCCAACTATTATAAATGGGGGAGTAATTAATTCATTAAAAAATAATGCAAAATTGGGTCAAGGTGAATGGGCTATAGTTGAAGCTGACGAGTCAGACGGAAGTTTTTTACGAGTACCAATCAATTATTCAATCGTAACTAATGTTGATAAGGAGCATTTAGATTATTATAAAAATTTTAATAAATTAATGGATGCTTTTAAGTCATTTATTGAAAAAACACCACCAATAGGTAAATCTTTTTTATGTCTAGATGATTTAAATTTAAAACGAATAATTAAAAAATTAAAAATGAAAAATTACTACACTTATGGCTTTGATAAAAATTCAAATTATCAAGTTTGCAAACCAAGGTATGAAATTAGCCACACAAAATTTGATTTAAAAGTAAAAAATACTAGTTATAAAAATTTATATATTAAAAATATTTTCTTGAATTTAATTGGCAAGCACAATGTCCTAAACGCTTGTGCAGCAATAGGTTTGTGCTTAAATTTAGGTTTAAGTGTAAATATAATTAAAAAAGCCTTAAAAAATTTTTCAGGAGTACAAAGAAGGTTAACAAAAATTTTTAAAAAAAATAAAATAGAATTTTATGATGATTATGCACATCATCCTACGGAAATAAAATCAGTATTAGAAAGTTTCAGAAAAGTTACATCAAAAAGAAAAATTATTTCTGTGTTTCAACCCCATAGATACTCTAGAATTAAAAGTTTAAAATCTCAATTTGCATCAAGTTTCAAAAATTGTGATCAAGTAATACTTTGTCCAGTATATGCTGCAGGTGAATCTATCAATCACGGGTATATTGATAAAAATTTTGCTCAATTGATTTCAAAATATTCCAAAACTCAAGTAATTCTTATCGAAAATGAAAATAATCTAAGTAAATATTTAAAAAAAAATCTAATTAAAGATGAGATCGTTATAGGCATGGGTGCAGGATCAATATCAAAATGGATGCACAACTTAAAGAATATTTTATGAAATTAATATCAGAAGAAATAGAATTAAAGTATGGGAAAAAAATTTTATTTAATGAAAAATTAGCTAATTATAGTTGGTTTAATCTCGGAGGACCGTCTGAGATTTTTTTTAAACCTAACAGCATAGAAGATATAATTTATTTTTTTAAAACAGTTAAACCAAACAAAATTACTATTTTAGGAGCTGGTTCAAATACTTTAATAAGAGATGGTGGGGTTAAAGGAATTACAGTAAAATTAAGCCCTCATTTTTCATATTTAAATTTAGAGTCTTCTAATATTATAGAAGCTGGAGCAGCAACATTAGATAAAAGAATAGCTGATTTTGCATTAGAAAATTCATTAACGGGATTAGAGTTTTTGTCATGTATACCTGGTTCAATAGGTGGAGGCATAAGAATGAATAGCGGGTGTTATGGTGAAGATATTTCTCAAATTCTTCATTCCATTAAAGTTGTTGATATTTATGGTGATAAAAAAGATATTCCAGCTGCTGATATTAAGTTTCATTATAGGGACAGTAGTTTGAATAATAATTTAATAATTACTAGTGTAAAATTACAAGGCAAGGTTTCTTTAAAAGAAAAAATTAAAAAAAAACAACAAATATTAATTGAAAAAAAAAAAAATTCTCAACCAAATCAAATAAAAACATGTGGAAGTACTTTTAAGAATACAAAAGATAAAAAAGCATGGGAATTAATTAATGAATCTAATTGTCAAAACCTACAATCCGGTAATGCAAAAATATCTGATAAGCATAGTAATTTTTTTGTTAATGATGGTAAAGCAACCGCAATAGATTTAGAGGATCTAATCAACAAAGTTAAAGAAACAGTATATCAAAAGACAAAAATTAATTTAGAATTAGAAATTAAGATAATAGGACAGAACAATAAAAAATAATGAAAAAAAAAAAAATTTTAGTCATTCAAGGTGGTACCTCAAGTGAAAGAGAGATAAGTTTAAAGTCAGGTAAAGCTTGTATTGTAGCTTTAAAAAAATTAAAGCATAAAGTCATATCGTTTGATCCCGCTAAAGAGCATTTAAGTAAAATTAAGCAATATAAAAAAAAAGTAGACCTAATCCTTAATGCTTTGCATGGAAGAGATGGAGAAGATGGTATAGCTCAAAGTTATTTTGAGTATTTTAAAATACCTTATACACATTCAGGTGTAATTTCATCGATGAATGCTATGGATAAAATTATTTCAAAAAAAATATTTAAAAAGAATAATCTTTTAACACCAAATTATATTAATTTAAACTCAGTTAATTATAAAAAATTTTTAAAAGAAAGTGTTTACAAAAATTTAAATTTTAATTATCCGATGGTTGTTAAACCCTCAAATGAAGGATCAAGCATTGGTGTAGAAATCTGTAAAAATTTTAATCAATTAAAAAAAATAATAACTAAATTAATAAAAAAACATAAAACTTTGTTAATTGAAAACTATATTGCAGGGCAAGAAATTCAAGTTGCAGTTATTAATGGAAAAGCTTTAGGAGCAATCGAGTTAAAACCAAGAAGAAAATTTTATGATTACAAAGCCAAATATTCTAAGACAGCATTTACGAAACATATTATGCCAGCCGATATAAATCGAAATAATTATATTAATGTTCTGAAACTAGCAGAAAAAGCGCACCAAGTTTTAAATTGCAAAGGTGTAACTCGATCTGACTTTAAATTAATCAATAATAAATTTTATTTATTGGAAATAAACACTCAACCAGGAATGACAAATTTGTCCCTAGTACCCGAAATAGCAAAGTATGCAGGTATATCGTTCAAAGAACTTGTAAAAAAAATTATTGATGATGCTAGTATTAATAGATGAAAAGTTCGCTAAAAATATATTTTCTTATATTTCTTTTTGTTATTTTTTCTACCTTCCACACTAAATACAATAAAGAAAGTATTAGTTTTTTTTTTCCTGTAAAAAAGATCTTAGTCGAGAATAATGTAGCTACTGATTTATTTGAGCTAAAATCCAATTTAAATTTTTTATTAAACACCAGCCTATTTTTTTTAAATAGAGAAGAAATCTCAAAAGTTATTCGTAAACATAATTTTATATTAAATATTCAATTAAAAAAAAAATATCCAAGTACCTTGAAAATCGTGATAATTGAAAAAGTACCAGTGGTAATACAGATATCAGGTGAAAAAAAATTTTATATAACTAAAAAAAATGAAAAAATAAATTTTATTGATCTGCAAATCTATGACCATTTACCTTTGGTTTTTGGCAAGTATAAAAACTTTGATATTTTTTATAACGCACTGGAAAAAAATAATTTTAAAATAAATGAAATTAAAAGTTTTTACTACTTCGATGTCGGCAGATGGGATATTGTTCTTAAAAATGAAAAAGTTATTAAACTTCCAGAAAAAAACTATTTGAACTTGTTGCCAAAAATTAGTTCAATAATAAACGACGATAGTTTCTCAAAGTTTATAGTTTTTGATTTCAGAATAGAAGACCAGTTAATTTTAAAATAATATGCAGCCAAATGAACCGCGTCTAATTATAGATCTAAATGATAGCAAATTAATATTTTTTGTTGTTTTATTTAATGAAAAAAAAGATTTTAAGATATTAAAAAAAATTATTCTACAAGCAACAGGAATTTTTAATGGCCGCATAATTAATGTTGAGGTGGTTAGTCAGTTATTAAAAAAAACTATTAATAAAATTGAAGACGAGATAAATTATTTTTTTTCAAGTGCAGTTATTATAATTAATCCAACCCAAATTAACTGTTTGAATGTTAGTGGGTACAAAAAATTAAATGGATCTCAAGTATCAAATGAAGACATAACTTATATTCTAAATAATATAAAAAAAATTATTCTAGAAAGTGAAAATAATGATTCCTTAGTTCACCTTTTTAATTCAAATTTTTCACTAGACAGTGATAATTTAGAAAATCTACCTATCGGTTTATTTGGTGATTTTTATAATCAAAATATGACTTTTTTTTTAATAAACAAAAATATTCTTAAAAATATAAAATCAGTCTTTAAAAATTGTGGATTGAATATAGAAAAAACAATTTTAAAATCTTTCGTTGAAGGAATTCATCTATTTTCAAATAATCCATCAGAAAAAAATTTTACAATTTTAAGATTAGAAAAAAATAGAATCAATATTTCCTTATTTAAAAACAAATCATATATTTTTGCTGAAGATTTTAGCTTTGGTTTAAACTTAATTATTAATGATTTATCAAAATTATGTTCTCTTAAAATTGAAGAAGTTGAGCATTTTATGAAAGAAATAGAATTAAGAAATGTCATAGAGAATAACAACGAATCTTGTTTAGAAAAAAAATATTTTTATATTTCGCCCTATAGAAAAGTAAAGCATCAACTAATTCTAGATATTATTACGGCACGTATGGAAGAATTATTTGAAGTTTGTTACAAAAAAAATACTAACATTAAAAATTTAAAGAACAGTGATAAAATTTATATCTATGTTGATTCTCCTCAATACTATAAAAATATTCAGTATGTTCTAGAAAATAGTAAACTTACTACCTTAGAATGCATCTTCAACAATAACACAGAACAAAGCTTTCTAGATGGTGTCAAAGGTGCCGCTGAGCTCATTGGTAAAGGTTGGGAAAAAGAAGCAATACCAGTAAGTCATAAACAAAAATCTATTATTTCCAGATTTTTTTCAATGTTATTTAACTAGATATTTTGTATTTTTTTGAAACATTAGTTGTTTTAAGCACACCTGCAATGTTTTGTATAAACAAATGAATGTTAAGTTTATTTCAAAAAACAATTTTAAAGCACACAGAATTCAAAGGGATTGGTCTTCATAGCGGTTCAAAAAGTACTGTTAAAATAATACCTGCTGATGAAAATCATGGAATTATTTTCAAAAGAACCGACCTCGATCAAAATAATGTTGTAAATGCAAGCTATGAAAATGTCTCATCTGCTAAGCTTTGCACAACAATTCAAAATAAATTTAATGTAAGCGTGTCAACTGTTGAGCACTTACTAGCTGCACTTTATATAACAGGTATTGATAACGCTTTAATAGAAGTTAATGCATCTGAAGTGCCAATCATGGATGGGTCTTCAAAAGAATTTGTTGAAACTATTCTGAAGATTGGAATTAAGGAGCAAAATCAAAAAAGAAAATATTTAAAAACTTTAAAAAGATTTGAATTTAAAGAAAATGAAAAACTTATTTCTATAGAACCTAATGATAATAGCTTAAACGTTGATTTTGAATTAGTTTATTCTAATAATATAATTGGAAGACAAAGAAATAAAATAAATTTTTCTGACAAAGATTTGTCTAATGTTTACACATCAAGAACATTCTGCTTATTTGAAGATGTAGAAAAAATAAAAAAAATAGGTTTAGCTAAAGGTGGATCGTTAGACAATGCAATAGTTGTAAAAGATAATGAAATTTTAAATTCTTCAGGACTTAGAAATAGCAAAGAATTTGTAAATCATAAAATTTTAGATCTAGCTGGTGATTTTTTACTATCGGGCTGCAGGATCCTCGGAAATGTAACATGTGTTCAGGGCGGACACAGTTTAAGTAATTTATTTCTAAAATCTTTTTTAAAAGACAGATCAAATTATTCAGTGGTTGAACTAGAAGAATCTAAAAGCACAAAATCATATTTTAAAACGTCAATAAACAAGCTAGTGGTTAACGCTTAAGATCTTTAAAAATTTACCTAGTTAATTTAATTTGATATGAGTTACGCAATGTATCAAAAATTAATCTATTTATTTATAATATTTTTTTTAGTTGTGTCATGCTCAAAAAAAGAACCAGAATTAAATATACCCGTCTCTAAAGAAAAATCTTTTGAAATTTACAAGGAAGCCGTAGAGGCAATGCAGAATGGAGATTTTTTTTACGCCTCAAAAAAATTTTCTGCAGCAGAAGAAATTTTACCTAAAATCACATTTTCTGCAAAAGCTTCACTAATGTCTGCTTATTGTCTTTATTTGATAAATTTTTATCCAGAAGCAACAGCCAACTTAGAGAGATTTATTACACAATATCCTACAGATAAAAATATAGCTTACGCTCACTATCTAATTGCAATTACTTTATACGAACAAATCTTAGATGAAAAAAAAGATATTCAACCACTCTTAAAATCTAAAGATAAAATACAATACTTTCTACAAAATTTTCCTGACACAGAGTATGCAATGGATTTAAAATTCAAATTAGATCTAATAAATAATCAGCTCGCAGCAAAAGAAATGTATATTGCAAAATACTACATAGCTTCACAAAAGTGGATATCTGCTATTAATAGATTAAAAACTATCGTTAACGATTATTCCCAAACAGTTTTTATTGAAGAGGCTCTGCATAGATTGGTGGAAGTGTATTATAGGGTTGGATTAATTGAGGAGGCAAAAGCAGCTGCAGCAATTCTAGGTTATAATTATAATTCAAGCGAATGGTATGCACAATCTTATAAAATTTTAAATAAATCCTATAAATTGTCAAAAAAATCTGAAATTAAAAAGGACGATGGATTGATAAAAAGAACAATTAAAAAAATCCTTAAATAAAATAAATGCCTATTACAGAAGATAATACAACCAAAAATTATCTCGAAAAAATTAAATTAATAGAAAAATATAATAAATCTTATTACGACAAGGATGCACCTGATATTTCAGATAAAGAATACGATGAATTAAAACAAGAAACTTTAGAACTGGAAAAAAAATATTTATTTTTAAAAAAGTATGGATCAATTAACAATAAAATCGGGTTTAAGCCCTCTTCAAAATTTAATAAAATAAAACACTCTAAGCCTATGCTTTCTCTCGCGAATGCATTTAACAATAACGATATAAAAGATTTTATTAAAAAAATTAACAATTATCTAAACAATACAAACTTAAACTTGTCCTTTTCATTAGAGCCTAAAATTGATGGAATTTCAGCATCTCTAACATATAAAAATGGAATACTAACTAAAGGACTATCAAGAGGAGACGGTGAGGTAGGTGAAGATATTCTTGAAAATCTTAAAACTATAAAGCAGATACCTCATATCATTAAATCAAAAGACATACCAAAAATTTTTGAAGTTAGAGGTGAAGTTTATATTGGAAAAAAAGATTTTGAGAAATTAAAAGATAAGTTTGCTAACCCAAGAAATGCAGCAGGTGGATCATTAAGACAAAAAGAATCTACTAGTACTGGAAAAATTCCGTTAAAATTTTTGGCATATGGTTTTGGAGAAGTAGAAAATTTTGTTTTTAAAAAACAATCAAACTTTCTAAAAAAAATAAATGAGTGGGGATTTAAAACTAATCCTTATAATTTTTTAGCTAAAAATCTTAAGGAAATTAATAATCAATATAATAAAATTGAAAAAATTAGATCAGATCTTGATTATGATATTGATGGCCTTGTTATAAAAATTAATGACTTACCTTTACAAGCAAGGCTAGGTAACACATCCAATTCCCCAAGATGGGCAATAGCCTATAAATTTTCATCTGTTAAAGCTAGAACAAAAATTAATGACATTATCATTCAGGTAGGTAGAACAGGAGCATTGACACCTGTAGCAAAAGTTGAGCCAGTAACAGTAGGAGGGGTAGTCGTTTCTAATGCTACGCTACATAATGAAGAAGAAATTATTAGAAAGGATATCAGAATAGGAGATGTTGTTACCATCCAAAGAGCTGGCGATGTGATTCCTCAAGTTGTTTCTGTAGATTTAAATAAGAGAGATAAACATTCTAAAAAATTTATTTTCCCAACTAAATGTCTTTGTGGTTCTGACACAATAAAAGAAATTAACGTTAATACTAAGAAAGTAGATGCGGTAAGAAGGTGTCTGGATAGAGAACAAAAGTGTCAATTTATTGCAAAAGAAAAAATGAAACATTTTGTATCTAAGGATGCTTTTAACATTGAAGGATTGGGAAAAAAAGTTGTAGATCAATTCTGGGATCTGGCATTAGTTAAGGAACCTTCGGATATTTTTGATTTAGATTATAAAAAAATAAAAAACTTAGAAGGGTGGGGTGAGTTATCAATTAAGAATTTAAAAACTGCGATAAATAAAGCCTCAAAAATTTTACTTGATAAATTTATTTATTCGCTTGGCATAAGACATATCGGACAAGAAAATGCTAAGCTTCTAGGTAATTTTTTTATAAGTATTGCAAAATTCACTGAACTTTTTAGTTCTTCTAAGCGAGAAAACTTATTAAAAAATATTTCTGAGTTAGATGGAATTGGATCAGCTCAATTAAAATCTTTACGAGAATTTTTTTCAAATAAAAGAAATAATGAAATTATATCTTCCTTAATTAAATATTTAAAAATAGAAAATTCTAAAGCTTTAAACAAAGATGGCATGTTAAGTGGTAAAACAATCCTGTTCACAGGAGGATTTGAAAAAATTAGTCGATCAGAAGCCAAATCTCTAGTAGAGGAAAATGGTGGTAAGGTTTTAGGTAATATTTCTAGTAAATTAAATATTTTGGTCAGCGGAAATAAAAAACCAACAAAATCAAAAATAAGAAAAGCTAAAGAATTAGGTATAAAAATTGTTTCTGAATCTGATTGGTACAAACTATTAAATATCTGAACAAGCTTCTTTAAGTTGAGCTAATTCTAGCTTATTCATAAATTTATTTAAATGACCAAATACTCTTTGATGATATTTATTTAGCCAATTTTTTTCAAAAGAAGTTAAGAGTTTTTTTTCTATTAGTGTTTTGTCTATAGGAACTAAAGTTAAGTCTTCGAATTGTAATTTATTTTTAGTTTTTTTTACATAAACTAAATTTTCAATTCGTATGCCAAAGTGATTTTTTTTATAATATCCTGGTTCATTAGAAGTTATCATACCTTCTTTAAATTTAATTTTATTTCCTTTAGAAATAGCTTGTGGTCCTTCATGAACATTAGAAAAATAGCCAACACCATGACCTGTTCCATGTGGATAGTCTAAACTTATATCTCTTAAAAATTTTCTTGCAGATTTATCAATTTTATTTCCATCAGAATTTTTATTAAGCTTGAATGACGCAACAGCGATATGCCCTTTTAAAACTCTAGTAAAAATATTTTTAATTTTGTAATTATATACATCAAGAGATAAAGTCCTCGTTACATCAGTTGTACCATATAAATATTGACCTCCAGAATCCACCAGGTACACATCACCTTTTCTTAATAAGCGATTACTTTTTTTATTAGCTTTATAATGAATTATTGCACTATTAGGTCCAGATCCAGAGATTGTAGGAAAGCTTAAATCATGAAAAGTTTTATTTTTCTTTCTATATTCTAACAGTTTTTCTTGCGCTAAAATTTCAGTTATTTTTTTTGTTCGAAAATTATTTTTCAACCAAAATATAAATTTAGTTAATGCTGCGCCATCGTAAATATGAGATTTTATAGAATTTTTGATTTCAGTTCTATTTTTTAAGGATTTTAAATAATAAATCGGATCTTGTTTTTCTATAATTAAATTATTTTTTTTAATAACTGCTTTATAAAAAATAGAGCAAGTTAAAATATCTATTAAAATTTTTTTATTAGATAAATTTATAATGAAATTTTGCAGTAAACTAAAATCGTAAATTTTAATATTTTTATTTATTTTACTTTTAAAAGATTCACTAATCTTTTTTAGATTACAAAACAGCAATACTACACCAGTTTTATCAATTATAGCATGCGCGTTAGGCAGTGGAGAATAACTAGTATCTTCACCTCTTATGTTTAATAACCACGCAATATTCTCAGAAGCTGTAGTAAATAAATAATCGGCTTTATTAAATTTAATTAGTTTTATTAGGATAGCTAATTTTTTATCAACTTTTAATCCAGCATCTTTATCTTTAATTAAATAAAAAGATTTAATATTTAAATTTTTTTTTCTTTTCCAAAATAAATCAATTAAATTTTTATTAACTGGTTTTAGTTTTATAAAAGCATTTTCAAAAAGTCTACTTAATGAATTTTCTGTGTGTAGTTTTGGGTCAAACCCTAAATTTAATTTTTTATTTTTAAAAATATTGAAAGGGTAGTCTTTTGGAATAGTACAGACTTGAAAATGCTCACCACATTGGATCTCTGCTTGAGTGGTATACCTACCATCTACAAAAATATAATTTTTATTTTTTAAAATAACAGCAAAACCAGCAGAGCCTGTAAAATTAGAAATATATTTCAAATTATCTTCCGCAGTAGACACATATTCGCCAAAAAAATTATTATTTTTTGGTATTACATAACCATCTAAATTAAAAGTTTTAAAAAACTTTCTTAATTTTGTTATTTTTTCCATTTCAACATTTTATTTTTTTTAAATCTTTCCCAACCTGGGCTTCTATATTCTCCATTAAAATCCATATCAATATCTTGATTAAACTCGAAGTCATTTTTAAATTCTGATACATCTTCTATTTCATTTTTTTCTACGTTTTCATCTGGTATTTCATTTATAAATCTTGATGGTAAGGCATCCATCCACTCTCCGTGATATGATCTTTTCATAGCAAAAGACAAGTAGGCTTCTTTTTTTGCTCTAGTTATTCCTACGTAGGCAAGTCTTCTCTCCTCTTCTAGAGCCAAATCTCCTTTTTCCTCTAATGATTTTTGATGAGGAAATAAACCTTCTTCCCACCCAGGTAAAAAAATAACATCAAACTCTAAACCTTTAGCAGCATGCATAGTCATTAGATTAATTTTTTCTCCTTCCCATTCTTTATCAATAGATGTAGCAAGCGCAACGTGTTCTAAAAAAGATTGTAAATTATCGTATTCATGCATTGCTCTAAGAAGTTCTTTTATATTATCAAGTCTGCTCTCATTTTCGAAATCTTTTTTATTTTTAAGCATTTCAGAGTAACCTGATTCATCTAACATAATTTTCAATAGATCATAATGTTTGTTAGTTTTTGCATCTATTCTCCACTTGTCAATCATATTAGTTAACTGTAATAAGCTTATTTTAATTTTAGGTTTTAAACTATCATCTTCTAATTTTTTTTTAATAGAATCTTCAAGACACAATTTATTTTGGCTACCAAAATTATACAATTGATTGAGAGTACTTTCACCCACACCTCTTTTAGGGTTCTCGATTACTCTTTCTAAAGCTAAGTCATCATATTTTTGATTTATAATTCTTAAGTATGCAACAGCATCTTTTATTTCAGATCTTTCGTAAAACCTAGTTCCTCCTAAAACTCTATAACCTAAACCGACTTTAAGAAATCTTTCTTCAAATTCTCTTGTTTGATAAATAGCTCTAACCAGAATAGCTACGTTATTAAGAGAATATTTTTTTTTTAATTTATTTTCAGCAATATCACTTATATTCTCCGCTTCTTCACGACCTGTTTGATAACAATTAAGTTTTACTTTTTCTCCTTGTTGAGCAGAGGACCAAAGTTTTTTTTCAACTCTTCCTTTGTTGTGTGAAATTAAAGTTGACGCAGTTTCTAAGATATTTTTAGTTGATCTATAATTCTGTTCTAATTTAAAAACTTTGCAATCTTTGTAGATGTGATCAAAAGTTAAAAAGTTTTTAATTTCTGCACCTCTCCAGCTATAAATTGATTGATCATCGTCTCCAACACAACAAATATTTTTTTGTTCATTAACCAAAAGGTTTAACCATTTATTCTGAATAAAATTAGTATCTTGGAATTCATCAACTAAAATATACTTAAAATTATTATTATAGATTTTTTTTATGTCTGAGTGATTTTCAAACAATTTTACACAATATAAAATAAGATCACCAAAATCACATGCGTTAAGTTCCCTAATTTTAGTTTGATAAATTTTATAAACCTTAAAAATAGATTTTTCTAACCCAGTAAACTCATCTTCTTTAATATCTTCTGGAAGCAAACCTTTATTTTTCCATTTATCTATAAACGATAAAATAAACCGAGGTGTAATTTTTTTGGCATCTATTTCTTCAGCTTTGCAGATATTTCGAACAATTTTTTTTTGATCATCGGTGTCTAGAATAGTAAAGTTTCCCTTTAAACCGATTGCTTCTGCGTGCCTTCTTAAAAATTTAACACTTATTGAATGGAAGGTCCCTAGCCACGGCACTGCAGTCGATTTTTCGCTTACATAGTTGAGCACCCTATTTTGCATTTCTTTTGCTGCTTTATTTGTAAATGTCACGCAAAGAATTTGATTTGGCCATGCCTTTTTTGAATTAATAATATGTGCTAGTCTTGTTGTTAAAACTCTTGTTTTACCCGAACCTGCTCCAGCTACTATTAAATTAGGTCCCTCTGTGCTTAGCACAGCTTCTTTTTGTTCCTTGTTTAAATTTTCTATTAATTTATTTATAGAATCCATAATTATATTAAACAACTATATACTATTTATTTAAACATTATAAATGATTAAAAAATTCAATTTAATTTCAAAAAAAATAAGTATTTACAAAATTATTTTTTATTCATTCTCTTTTTTATTTATTATTTTTTTTTCTTATTTTCTTACACCAAATTTTTTTAATTATTCTTCTTTGTTAGTAGAAGAAAGTTTTAAAATAAATAATAATATTAATATCAAAAATATTTCTAAAATTAGTTACGAAACATTCCCAACACCAAGACTTAAGGTGTATGGAAGTAACTTAAATATTAAAAAAAATATTTTAGAAATAGACGGAAGTGAGATTGAAATAATTCTTAATCTAGACAGCATCTTAAACTATAAAAAAATCTATTATAAAAAAATTATAATCAAAGGTGGATCTACTAAAATTAATATTAATAACATAACTCAATTATTAAATTATTTTAAAAAAAATAAATTAAAAATTTTTTTAAAAAAAAATAATTTTATTTTTAAAGAAGACAATGAATTCTTATTTGAAATTAATAATAGCACAGCAGAAATAAGTTCCTCTAATAACAAACAACAATTAAATATAAATGGAATTTTCTTAAACCATAAAATTAATTTTTTATTAAATAATAAATTAGGAAATGGGAGCAATATAGCAATCAAAATTCCTAAACTTGATATATTAAGTAACATTTCTCTTGGAAATAAAAATGATCTTGGCTTTTCTGGCGGCTTTGTTAATTTTGAAGTTTTGAACAACTTTTTTCAATTTAATTTTATAAGAGAAAAAAATATTAAAATAAAAAAAGGCTATGTTAGAAATAATTTGATAAATTCTTCTTTTGACGGTGAGGTAGAATTTAAACCAAATTTTTTTTTAAATTTAACTTTTGAACCCGCTATTTTAAAGATGGAAAAATTATTTCCTGTAATAAAAAAAAGATATTTTTTTGACGATATTGATAAGTTAAAATT
>Ga0307986_10000596_pt1 | contig 26549 bp, 30 predicted proteins | sample EllFjometageno82_FD_203170 | JGI IMG/M metagenome (GOLD analysis project Ga0307986, IMG submission 203170) | Marine microbial communities from Ellis Fjord, Antarctic Ocean - #82 | ecosystem: Environmental > Aquatic > Marine > Unclassified | place: Southern Ocean | collected 2014-10-09 | reverse complement strand
CAAAAGTAAATTAGGGAATTGTTTTTGAGCTGCAGACGGATTTCTCATAGCTCCAGAAAGGTAGTTACCGAAAATAATTCCGATACCTACACCAGCTCCAGCTAGTGCGATTGCAGCAAGACCTGCTCCAATCATTTTTGCCGCTTCTAACTCCATTTTTCCTCCTTTATTAATTAATGATGTAAATTTAATGCATCATTTAAATAGATGCAGGTTAATATTGCAAAAACATAGGCTTGAAGAAATGCAACCAAGATTTCCAAGCCGGTTAATGCTACTGAAAAACTAAGCGGTAACCAACCACCTAATATTCCTAAACTGACCACAAATCCACCGAATACTTTCAACATTGTATGACCGGCCATCATGTTAGCAAACAATCTAACCGATAAACTTACTGGTCTACTTAAATATGATATTATTTCAATTACGGTAATTAAAGGCAAAAGAACAGTAGGAACTCCACTTGGAACAAATATACTCAAATATTTGAATCCATGCTTCATAAAACCAATTATAGTTACTGCTATAAATATAAATATAGCCATAATTAAAGTTATAATTATATGGCTTGTAACAGTAAATGCATATGGAAGCATACCAACCATGTTACACAACAACACAAACATAAATAAACTAAAAATAAATGGGAAGTATGGTTTGGCTTTAGAACCGGCAGTATCACTAATCATTTTAGCAACAAAGTTATAAACCATTTCTGAAATTAGTTGAATTTTATCGGGAACAATTTTTTTTTCTTTTGTTCCTAAAAAAAGAAAAAGAATAATTAAACCTGCGCTGATAACCATAAATAAACTTGCATTAGTAAATGATAAATCTACTCCAGCTATTTTAATTTCAGGTCCAATTTTATGGACGTTAAACTGTTGCATTGGGTTACTTGCCATAAAAATCCTTTGTTTAATCTTCTTTTTGCATTCTGTTAGCCGCCCTTATTACATTAAGCATTCCTGCGGCTGCTCCTAAAAAGAAAAAAATTATTATTAACCATGGTTTAGTACCAAACCAACTATCTAAAATAAACCCAATTATTGTCCCAACCCCCACAGCAGCAACTAATTCTGTGCCTAATTTGAATGCGGTGCCCATAAAAGACCCTCTTTTTTCACTTTCAGAAAGAACATCTTTTTTTACTTTTGATTTTGCAATTCTAAGGCGAGTTTTAAAGTCATCTGGATTTGTCATTTTTAAACTAAGCTACTAAGTCTTCGGCTTTCTGAAGATCAACAGCAACTAACTGACTAACTCCTTGCTCAGCCATAGTAACCCCATACAATCTATGCATTCTTGACATCGTTAAAGCGTGGTGGGTAATTATTATAAACTTTGTTTTAGTAATTTTTGTTAGTTCATCAAGTAGGCCACAAAACCTGGTTACATTAGCATCATCTAATGGTGCGTCTACTTCGTCCAAAACACAAATTGGAGAAGGGTTAACTAAAAAAACCGCAAATACTAAAGACAACGCTGTTAAAGCTTGCTCACCTCCAGATAATAATGTTATCGACTGAAGTCTTTTGCCAGGTGGGGATACAAACATTTCTAATCCTGCTTCTAAAGGGTCATCAGAGTCAACTAATTCAATTTTAGCTGTTCCCCCACTAAACAATTTAGTATAAACCTCATTAAATTTTCTATTTACTTTTGTAAAGGCTTCCAGAAGTCGTTCTCGACCTTTTTGATTTAATTCATCAATACTTGTTTTTAACTTTACAATAGCGGAGTAAAGATCTGCTCTATCATCTTCCATTCTTTTAATATCAGTTTCATATTTTTTTGTTTCTTCATCAGCTCTTAAATTTACAGAACCTAAAGACTCTCTTTGTTTTTTTATTTTTTCTACTTTTTGTGCTTGATATTCCATACTTGGTAAATTTTCTAAAGATAAACCGTTTAAATCTGATTGAGATAGTAATAATATTTCACTATCAATATTCAACTCATTTTTTACAGAGTACATTAAATCTTTTTTCCGATTATCAATTCCCTCAACTGTTGCTTCATTTCTAGCTTTATTCTCTTTTAAATTTGAGAGTTTTAATTGTATTTCTTTTAAATTTTCATTAATCAAATTATATTTTTCTTCAGCTTCCACCAAATCTAACTCAATTTCTTCATTTCTTTTTTTTGTATTTTCTAAATTCTGTAAATTTTGTCCTTTAGAAGTTGCAATTCTTTCTGGATTTTTTTGATTTTCATTAAGCTCTATTTGAAGTTTATTTTTTCTTTCATTTAATTCTAAGATCATTTTTTCTGAGTTAGATCTTAAATTTCTCCAATTTTCTAGCTCAATATCTATATTTTTAATTCTTTCTTTTCTTTTAATAGAGTCACTCTGAATAGATTTGTTCTTTCCATATTTTTCAGCGTATTCTTCCTGAGACAAAGTAATCTTTTTAACTAGTTTTTTTAAGTCTTGAAAAATGTCTTTTGTTAGTTTTTTATCTTGGTCGATATAGCTTTCTATTTTATCTAACAATGCGTCGAGTTGATTTTGTAAATTTTCAAGATTTGATTTTGAACTGTTAAGCTCCTTTGATGACATTGCTTCTACCTCTAAAAGCTCATTTTCTGTTTTTAATAATTCTTCTTTTTCTTTAGAAATTCTTTTTTCATTTAGACCTGCATCCAAAGAAATGCTTCGCTCTCGTTCTAAATCGGACTCGATAGTTTTAATAGATTTCTCAAGCTTTTCTTGTAAAGATTTTACTCTAGACTCTTCATCATTTAGACTAGACATGTCTAAATTTAATTTTTGTAATTTTGCAGCACTCTCCATTTTTTTATCTCTTAATGGCGAAAGTTTTCTGTTCTCTTCTTCTAGAAGTGTATTGTTGTGATTAAAATCGATGTATATTGCGCTTAACTCATCATCTAATTCATTAAGTTTTTCTGTTATTTGTTTTTTGTCTTTCTCTATTTCCTCAATTTTTAGATAGTATAAACCAGCTTCAATCTTTTTAATTTCTTTTGAAATTTCTTTATATCTAGTCGCTTCTTCGGCTTGTTTTTTTAAATTATCTAATTGTTTTTGTTGCTGTTTTTTTAGTTCATCAGCTCTTTTAAGGTTATTTTCAGCTGCATTAAGTCTAGTTTCAGCCTCTTGTCTTCTTGCATGTATACCGGAAATTCCAGCAGCTTCTTCTAAAATTGCCCTTCTTTCAATTGGTTTTGAAGTAACTAACTGTCCAATTTTACCTTGACTTATTAGCGAAGGGGAATGAGCACCAGTCGATAAGTCTGCAAAAAAAGTTTGAACGTCTCGAGCTCTTACTTCTTTATCATTTATAAAATATTTTGAACCTTTATCTTTTTCTATTTTTCTTTTAACTCCCACTTCATCAAAATCATTATATTGAGGTGGCCCTTCTTTATTTTTATTATCAAGAAGCAACGCTACCTCCGAAATATTTTTTGAAGGTCTGTTTGAGGTTCCAGCAAAAATAACATCCTCCATTCCTGAACCTCTCATACTTTTAGCTGAATTTTCACCCATGCACCATCTTAGTGACTCAACAATATTGGATTTACCACACCCATTTGGACCAACAATTCCTGTTAAACCACTCTCAATTAAAAAAGTTGTTTTATCAGAAAAAGATTTGAACCCACTAATTTCTAATTTTTTAAATTTCATATTCTTTTAAAAGTTTCTGTAAAGTCTTCTTGAATGATTTATACTCGTGGTCACCTTTGTACTTCTTTTCATTTATATAAATAGTCGGCGTTGATTCTATTTTATATTTTTTTTGAGCCTCAATTCTTTCATTTAAAATTTGGTCTTGGGTTTCTTCATCTTTAAGACAGTTATCCATTTTTGCATTTTCCAACCCTGATTCTAAACCAATCTTTTTAATAACTTCGTTAATAATATTTATATCAGATCCTATGGCCCATTTTTTTTGCTGTTTATAAACCTCACTTAATAATTGAAATTTTTTATTTTTGTCTGTATGGCACCTAACTATAATCTCAGCATTAAGCGCAGCAAGATCCAATGGAAAAGCATGATGTTCAAAACGCACTGAACCATTGTCTATATATTCTTTCTTTAATTCTTCGAATATATTTTTGTGAAAATTCGCACAATGTGGGCAGGTAAGAGAAGAAAAAACTTTTACAGTAATTTTAGCATCTATATTACCAATGTTTAAATTTTTATTCTCAGCATTTGCTGGAAATAAAATTAAAACAAAAAATATTATTTTAAAAATAAAATTATTCATTTCTTTCATTAAAAGCCTTTACAAAATTATTTAGTGAACTTTTAAGTTGATTATCTTTCACCTTATTCATTTTTTCATTAATTTTTGGTAAGTCATTTATCTTAGGAAATTGATATTTTTTAAATTCAATTTTCTCTTGAACAATTTTTAATGTTATCTGATTAATACAATTGTATCCGAAAAAGCTATTTATTTTGTCCAATATTTCCTTTTTTTCATATTCAATTTCCAATTCTTTTCCATGAAGCACATTTAGCACTAAAGTACCATCTCTCATCTTTTTCCCCATTTTAACAGTAATTGGATAGCAAGCATCTGAAATTTTCCTGTTTACCATTTTAGTCCAATTATCGACAATATTTGAATAGTTATAGCCACCCTTTTTTAAATGTTTCTTCAAAGTCTTTGGTATTGAGCTTGAAAAAGGCCTCAAGCCTTGTATGAAATTCTGTGATTTATTATTATTTTTTTTATTATGCATTTAAATTCTAATTTAACAAAAAATATTCTTCGTTGGTACGATAATAATAAACGCAGCTTACCTTGGCGTGTTAGCAAAAAATCCCCTAAAAGTCTGTATTATAGACTTCTAAGCGAGTTTATGCTTCAACAAACCCAAGTCAAAACAGTAATTCCATATTTCAAGCAATTTATTAAAAAATTTAAAACATTAGAGCTCCTATCTAAGGGAAAAGAGAAGGAAATTTTAAAATTATGGGAGGGACTAGGTTACTATAGAAGAGCGAGAAATCTTTTAGCATCCTCAAAATTATTAGTTCAAGAATATAATTCTAAATTACCTTATGAAATTCAAGAAATTAAAAAATTACCTGGAGTAGGAGATTATACTGCAAATGCTTTAATAGGCCTAGTTCATGATAGACCCACAATAGCAATTGATGGAAATGTAAAAAGGGTATTTGCAAGAATATTAAATAAAAAAGAGTCTAATATTGATTACGAAAAACTTATTAAATTGAATAAAAAAAAATTATTGAACTCAAAAAGAAACTCAGATTTTGTTGAAGCAATAATGGAATTTGGTGCACTTATTTGTAAACCAAAAGACCCAAAATGCGGTGTTTGTAATTTGAATAAAACTTGTAAGTATTTTAACTCTTCCAATAAAATAAATACAATCAAGATCAAAATGATAAAAAATAAAAATTACGATGTATTTTGTTATTTAAACAAAAAAAAACAAATAGCACTTACCAAAAAAAATAATATTGGTTTTTTAAGTGAATTTAACTTACCTAGAATAGAAGAAACTAAATCTGAAGTTAAAAATACAAATTGGCAATTTTTAAATAATTATAAAAATTCTATATCAAATATTAAATTAAATATTAATTTATATTATAAGTTTTCAAATAAAATACCTTCAAATTTTAATTGGTATTCGATAAATAAAAATAAAGAGTTTATTCCAAGTTTTACAAAGAAAATATTTAAACAAATTTCGATTTTATTTTAATGAATAAAAAAATAGCTATTATTGGAGCTGGTGTAGCAGGATTAACATTTGCAAATTTAATTAAAAAAAATTCTGATTTTGAATTTACAGTTTATGAAAAAAAAGAAAGTTTACCATTAGAAGGGGTTGGTTTTGGAATTCAATTGGCAGTTAATAGTATAGCAATACTGAACAAAATTGGTTTCAATAAAATTCAATCAGAAAATATATATCATCCGGAAAAAATAAATTTTTATTCAATAAACAATGATAAAATTTGTGATTTAAAAATTTCAAATTTTAACAGTGAAAAAATTAAATATACAACATTAAAAAGATCAACATTGATTGAGTTTTTAAAAGATGAAATTTACACTCAACATTTAAGATTCGGGAAACAAATTAAAAAAGTTTCTGAAATTAAAAATAAAATATTAATAAACTTTGATGATGGTACTAATGATTTAGTCGACTATTTAGTGGCTGCTGATGGAGCTTTCTCTAATACAAGATCTTTTTTTGAAAAAGATAAGAATAAACCTAAGTTTAAAAATGCGATTGCTATAAGAACAATATTAAAATCAAAAAGTAGTTTTAAAATTGATGAAAAAAATATTAATTTGATTATGGGTGATAACGTGCATTTGGTTATTTATCCAATAAATAATAAAGAAGAACTTAATATTGTTTGCATTGTAAGAACAAAAAAATTTGAACCAGATAATATAAAAGACTTAATTAATAAAAAAGTTTTTAGCCAAAATGTAAATTTGAAAAAATTATTTCAAGGAGATTTAAATGCATGGCCATTATTCTCAACAAATGTAGCTCTTCCTTCATCGAATAAAAAAGTATTTTATCTGGGTGATTCTTTTCATGGATTTCTTCCAACTATAGCTCAAGGAGCTTCTCAATCAATTGAAGGAGCTCATGAACTTTTTCAACTATTAAAAGATAACAAAGAAAATGCAAATGATACTTATTTTAAGAATAGAACGAAAAAAGTAAAAATGGTTAAAAAAAGATCAGATTTAAATTTTTTAGTGTTTCATATTTCTAATCCAATAATAAAAAAGGTAAGGAATATTGTTTTGAAGAGATTGATTAAATCTAAGGTTTTTATCAACAGTTACCTTGGTGATGTATATAAAAATTAAATTCCTTTTTGAGAAATAAATTTTTGCCTAAAGCTATCTATTAAAACTGTAGATCCATTAATATTGCAATGCCAATAGGTCCATCCGTTACAACTTTCTGTTCCCATAATTTTAGCAGCAACTTTGTGGATAGATCCTTCAGCTTCTTTAGATTTTATGCTACCGTCAACCATAATTTTAGCATTAAATTTTTTCTTTGGATCAAATAAAACGGTTCCAGGTTTAAGAATTCCCAATTCTACTAATGAACCAAAAGGTATTCTTGGTTTTGATTTGTTGTTTTCAACAATATCCAGATAATCTTCTTTAATAACTTTTGTTTTATTAATTCTTTCACTTGCAGCCTTGAAGTAAGTTTTGTCTCTTTCTACGCCATAATATTTTCTACCTAACTTTTTAGCAACTACTGCTGTGGTTCCTGTTCCTAAAAAAGGATCAAATATTACATCACCTTTGTTAGTTGTAGCTAATAAGATTCTATGTAAAAGAGATTCAGGCTTTTGAGTAGAGTGAACTTTTTTACCGTTTTCTTTCTTCAATCTTTCTTTTCCACTACAAATCGGTAGCATCCAATCAGATCTCATTTGTAAGTCATCATTTAGACATTTCAGAGATTGATAATTAAAAGTATATTTAGATTTTTTGTTTTTTGAAGCCCAAATTAAAGTTTCGTGAGCATTAGTAAATCTTGTTCCTCTAAAATTTGGCATTGGGTTATTTTTTCTCCAAATAACATCATTTAATAACCAGTAGTTTAAATTTTGTAAATGATAGCCTAAACGAAAAATATTATGATAAGAACCTATAACCCATATACTTCCGTTATCTTTTAAAATTCTTTTACACTCAATTAACCATGACTTACAAAAATCATCGTAGTGTTTAAAACTTTTAAATTGATCCCATTTATCATTAACACCTTTGACTTTACTTGCATCAGGTCTTCTTAGTGTTTCACCGATTTGCATATTGTAAGGAGGGTCTGCAAAAACAAGGTCAAAAGATCCATCTGGAATTTTTTTAAGCTCCTTCAATGAGTCCCCATTAACAATTTTATTTTGAAAATCTAACATTTCAAGATTCAACTTTAAATTGAATTATGAATCAAACGATTTCTAAAAAAAAAAGAGTTCTCTTGTGCCTCAAGTTTTTATTTCGACAACATCTTGTATATGGGTTTAAAACCTTTTCTATGAAGAGAGGTGATACCGAATTTTTTTAAACCCTCCATATGAGCCTTAGTACCATAGCCAAAATTTCTTTCCCAAGCATAATTATTAAATTTTTCAGATAATTTAATCATTAGTAAATCTCTGTATGCTTTAGCAACAATCGATGCTGCACTAATACATTTAATTTTTTCATCTCCATTGATGATAGTTTTATATTTTTCTAGCCCTTTTGGAGCAAAAGTGCCGTCGATTAAAACTAATTCTGGTTTAATTGATAATTTATCTACTGCTCTTTTCATAGAAAGCAAAGAGGCTTGCAAGATATTTAAGTCTAGTATTTCATTAACTGAAGCCACACCTACAGAATAATATGAATTTAATTTTATATGCTCAGCTATTTTTAATCTTTTATTAAAACTTATCTTTTTAGAGTCTTTAAGCAGTTTTAGACTTACATTTTCTTTAAGTATTACAGCGGCAGACACCACAGGTCCAGCCAAACATCCTCTTCCAACTTCATCAACTCCTGCTGTTATTAATTTATTTTTCAATTAGATTTTTAGTTTAGATTTTTTTTCTCTTATCATTTTAAGATCGATCCAAGCCATTTTTTTTTGGGCCGGTTGTCTCATTAAAAAAGCTGGGTGAAAAGTAACCACAAGAGAAGCACTACATTTTCCAAATTTTTTATCTATCCATTTACCTCTCACCTTAGAAATAACTTCATCGCTACCGATAAGAGCATTCATAGCAGTGCTACCTAATAAAACTATTATTTTTGGGTCAATTATTTCAATATGTTTTTTTAGATAAGGTAAGTATCTTGCTATTTCTTCCTCTGTCGGCGTTCTATTTTCGGGCGGGCGATAATTTACAACATTTGTGATATAAACACTTTTTCGGTTTAAGTTAATTGAAGCTAGCATTTTATCTAATAATGCTCCTGCGCGACCAACGAAAGGAAGGCCTTCTTGATCTTCATTAGATCCTGGGCCTTCTCCAATTATCATAATCCTCGATTTGGGGTTACCATCTGAAAATACAATATTAGTAGCATTTTTTTTTAATTCACAGTTTTTGATATCAGAAATAGATTTTTTAAGACTTTCTATTTCTGCTACTTTGTCACCAGAAATTTCAAAAGTCTCTTTTTTATATCTATTGATTGCTTTATTATTGTAAATTAAATTATAGTTAATAAAGTTATAAAACTTAATTAACTTAATTGTTTTAGTATTAATTTTCTTTATCATGGCAGCTTATGAACATAATTAAACTTTTAATCAAGAGTATCTTACATTTACTTTTTGTCATCATTTTTTTTTCAACACTCAATGCTAAAAATCTAGATAAGTTTAACCAAGGTAGTCAAATTTCAAATTATTTTTCAGGAGTATTGCTTTTAAATGATAATCAATATGAGGAGTCTTACAAATTTCTAAAAAAATTAGATGGTCTAGAAGAAAGTCATATTAATTTTTCTTCTAGGTATTTATTTTCACTCGTAAATTCTGGAAAGCTTACTGATGCCTTTAATTATTCAAAAGAATTAGAAAAAAAAGAGTTAGAGAATTTTGAAAGTGATTTAATAACTGGTGTTTATTATTTAAAAAATAATAAACTCGATCTAGCACAAAAATATTTTTTAAAACTTCGAAAAAGGAAATCCCAATTTTTAATTAACGAATTTGTATCTAGCTCTCTTTTAAATTGGGTAAGCTTAGAGGACCTAGACATAGCTAAAGCCCAAAATAAAATTAATAATATAGATTCTAGATTTCAAAACTTAAAGGATGTTCAAAATGTATTTTTACATTGTTTTTATAATAGTGAAAAAACAGAATTACATTTTCAAAAACTCACTTCCAATGAGAAAGTAGATTTTTCTAGATATAATTATTTTTACGCAACTTACTTGAATACGGCTGGAAAGGCTAAACAAGCCAAAAAGTTAGTTGATACTTCACTTAAATTATACCCAAGAAATTTATTGCTAAATCAATATAAGCTAGATGACGAAAATAAAAAATATTCAAATAATTTTAATTGTCAGAATTCATCCCATGTAATTGCAGAAATTTTGTACATTACAGCCAATGCGCTATCTACACAAAATATTTATGACGCATCAAACTTTTATCTAAATCTATCCAAATATTTAAACAAAAATTTTTACTCTTTCGATATTTTGTTGGCAGAAAACTTTTATAAAATAAATAATCTTCAAGATGCTAAAAAAGTTTATGAAAAAATGGGAAAAAATGGACAAGCTTATCTTTGGCATTCTGCTAAACAAAAATCAAGAATTCTTATTAAAGAAAAAAAAAAAGAAAAAGCATTACAAGTAATGTCCGACGCATATGAAAACCTACAAAATAAAAATATTTATATAAAATTTGATTTTGCTAAATTTCTAAAAGTTAATGACCAGTTTGAAAACTCAATAAAATATTATACTGAAATAATAAATAATATTGAAAAGAGTCATCCACTATATTCTAAGTCAACCGATGGAAGAGGAGTTGCCTATGAAAGAATAGGTAAGTGGGATAAAGCAGAAAAAGATTTATTGTCTTCATTAAAAGCAGAACCAGACCAAGCACATGTTATTAACTATCTTGCTTACTCATGGATTGAAAAAGGTATAAAAATAGAAAGATCCCTAAAAATGTTAGAGAGGGCAAATAGTTTAGAATCAAATGATCCGTATATTATAGACTCATTAGGATGGGCTTTATTTAAATTAAAAAGATACAAAGACTCAAAAAATTACCTTCAATTAGCAGTTAGATTAATGCCAGCTGATCCAGTAATCAATGATCACTATGGTGACGTGTTGTGGAAGAATGGAAATAAAATTCAAGCAAGATATTATTGGAATTATGTTCTAAATCTTAATGAAACAGAAAAAGACTTAAAAAGTAAGATAAAAAATAAATTGATACAAGGCATATAAAACAAAATGTTATTGAAATCTTTTTCAAAAATTAATCTTACACTTAATGTTAATCAAAAGTATAAAAAAAACAGTTTACATCAGATACAGTCTTATTTTTGCTTAATAAATTTATTTGACCAAATAAAAGTAAATAAGATTGAAGGTCAAAAAGATATAGTCAGATTTCAAGGAAAATTTGCAAAATTTGTAAAAAAAAAAGATAACTCAATTACAAGTGTTTTAAAAATATTAAGAAAGAAAAAAATTATCACTAATTTTTATTCTATTTTAATAAAAAAAAATATACCGGTTTTTTCAGGAATGGGTGGAGGTACGGGAAATGCAGTCATTTTAGCAAATTATCTTACTAAAAATAAAATAAATAAAAAATTATTAAATATTTTTAGTAATGAAATAGGTTCAGATTTTCAATTGTTTTTTTATAAACAAGGTTTTCTAAAAAACCTCAAACAAATCAATAAATTTAACAAAACATATAAATTTTATTTCTTATTAGTTTATCCCAACATTAAATCTTCAACCAAGTTTGTTTATTCAAAAATAAAAAAATATTCTTCTAAAACTAATTTTAATTTTAATAAAATTAATAATAAGTCTAGATTTATTAATTTTCTTGTTGATAAAGACAACGATTTACAATCAATTGTAGAGAATCAATATCCAGTAATTAGAAAATTGGTAGGAGAAATTAAACAAACAAAAGGGTGTTATTTTTCTCGAATGACTGGTTCAGGATCTGTTTGTTATGGCGCATTTCAAAGTGAAAGACTGGCAAAAACTGCCTTAAATAGAATTAAGACAAAGTACCCAAAATTTTGGCTATCAGTTGCAAAAACTATTTAAATTAATAAATTTATGATATATCAAAAACTTAATATTGGGGCATAGCCAAGCGGTAAGGCAGCGGTTTTTGATACCGCCATCCTAGGTTCGAATCCTAGTGCCCCAGCCAATTAAATATGTTTAATTTCAGCTTAATCAAAAATTTAAAAAAAAAATTTTTTCCATTTTATAAAAATAAAGACTTAAAATTTGTTTTTAAAAAACTTCAAGAAGGTTACTCAAGACGACCAAGAACAGCTATGTTTGTTGGAGGATGTGTTAGAAACCATCTATTAAATGAGGATATAGACGACATTGATATAGCAACTTCTCTCACGACTGATCAAGTTAGAGAAAAATTTAAAGATACAAAATATAAAGTTATTGATAGTGGAATAAAACATGGAACAGTGACTCTCGTTTTAAAGAAATTAAAACTCGAACTAACAACTCTGAGAAAAGATATTAAAACCGACGGTAGACATGCTGAAATAGAATATACTGACGATTGGCAAGAAGATTCTAACAGGCGAGACTTTACAATAAATGCAATTTATTTAGATGCTGATGGAAAAATATTTGATCCTCAATTAGGTATTCATGATTTAAAAAACTACATTGTTAAATTTATTGGTGACCCACAAAAAAGAATTGAGGAAGATTATTTAAGAATTATACGTTTTATAAGATTTTCTTTATTATATAAAAATGAAATTGAAAAAAAAATTATTGAAGTAATAAAACTAAATTTAAACGGTATTAAAAAAATCTCTAAAGAAAGAATTCTAATTGAACTGTTTAAAATTTTAAATACAAAAAATTTTGAAAAATTGAATAATAAACAACCTTTAAAAGAGATTTTTTTACTAATTTTTCCAGAATTTAAATATTTTGAAAGATTAAATAAGCTGAATGAAATTAAAATTAGCAGTATTTTTGATAAAACAATCCTTTTATCGATACTGCTTATAGACGAAAAAAATAATCATGAATACTTTCTTCATAAGTATAATGTTTCAAATAACCTTAAAGATGATCTTAACCTCATTACTAAAAATTATATAAATTCTCTAAAAAATAAAAACTTTTTTAAAAAAGACTTAAAAAAAAATATTTTTCATTTTGGAAAAAAACACTTAGAATTATTAAGTATAGTATGCTTTTCAATCAATAAAAAAATTAAATTAGATGATTATCTAAATATTTTAAATAACATTAAAAAGATTTCTTTGCCACAATTCCCTTTTGATGGAAATTATTTAAAAGATAAGGGAATAAAGGAAGGAAAGAGTGTAGGAGAAACTCTTAAGCTGATACAGGATGAATGGCTTAATAATGGTTTTAAAATTTCCAATCAAAGAATTTCAGAAATAATTGATAATCAAAAAAATTAAATATATTGAACATCTTTTATTTCAAAATTTCTTTCACCTGATGGTGTACTAACGTTTACCATCTCACCTTTGTTTTTGCTTACTAAAGCCTTACCAATAGGGCTTTTATAAAAAATTAAATTTTTTGAAATATCAGCCTCATCTTGCCCTACCAGTTTATATGAAATTTCCTTATCGGTTTCTAAATCTTGAACTTTAATAGTTGATCCAAAGATAACTTTTCCATCATTATCGATTTTTGTGACATCTATAACATTTGCTCTAGCAATTAAATCATTTATTTTAAGTATTCGACCTTCAATTAATCCCTGCTGTTCTTTTGCGGCATGATATTCTGCATTTTCTTTTAAGTCTCCATGCGATCTAGCCTCAGCAATAGCTGCAACTACTTTTGGTCTTTGAATATTTTTTAGATCTTCTAATTCTGATTTTAAGTTTTCTAGACCTTTAACGGTAATAGGCTCTTTTTCCATAATTTATTTCCAACTTGCCTTAGGAGGCATTGACATTAAGATTGACTCAGTATTCCCACCTGTGTTTAAACCAAACTTAGTACCCCTATCATATAGAAGATTAAATTCAACATATCTTCCCCTTTTTAAAAATTGTTTTTCTTTATCTTTTTTTGTCCATTTCGATTTCCTCTTTTTTTGAATTATCTCTTTTGACATATCAATAAAAGTTTGACCAAGCTCTCTAATGAATTTAAAATTTTTATTCCAATTTTCAGTTTCATAATCAAAAAAGATTCCTCCAATTCCTCTTGCTTCATTTCTATGAGGTAAATAAAAATACTTGTCACACCATTTCTTATATTTTTTGTAATTTTTATTATTCTGAACACAGACTTTTTTAAGTTTGTCTTGTATTAATAATTTTTCTTTTTTATTTTCATGGCTTGGTGTCACATCTATTCCACCTCCAAACCACTCTTTTGAGGTAACAATAAATCTTGTATTAAAATGAATTGCAGGAATTTTAGGATTTTTCATATGCGCTACCACAGAAACACCTGATGCCCAATATTTTCCATCTTTTTCGGCTCCTAAAATTTTTGATCTAAAAGGTTTTTTAAATGTTCCTTTGACTGTAGATTTATTAACTCCAACCTTTTCAAATATATTGCCTCCCAGTAATAAAAAAGATGTTCCACCACCTTCTTTTTTATCTTTCTTACACCATTGTCTCTTTATAAATTTTTTTTTACCACTATCTATAAATTGGAATTCTTTACAAATTTGACTTTGCAAATAAGAAAACCAACTATCAGCCATTTTTTTTCTAAAATCACAGTTTATCATTTTATAAATTATTTTGTCTTAAAGCTTCGGACGCCACAATCGCGACACTCATAGCAACATTAAGAGATCTTGTTTTTTTATTAATTGGAATTTTCAATCTATTTTTTATTGACTGGTGTAAAGCCTCGGGAACTCCAGCGCTTTCTCGCCCAAATAAAATTATGTCATTTTTTTTGTATTTAAACTTAAGGTATGTTTTTTTTGATTTGGTGGTCATAAGAATTATTCTTGATTTTTTATTTTTTTTTATAAATGTATCATAATCCTCATATCTAAAAATTTTACTAAAACCAATATAGTCCATTACCACTCTTTTAAATCTTGAGTCATTAAGATTGAAGCCACAAGGTTCGATAATATGAACTTTAAAATTCAAACACGCACCCAATCTAATAATAGCCGCAGTATTCTGGGGTATGTCAGGTTTATATAGAGCTATGTGCATTATTTAGGCTTTATTTGCTTTATTTATGTGTCATTCTGACCCTAGAAAATAGAATTATTTAGTCTTATTAATTATTTGCATTATAAACACATACATAAATGAACAAAGAAGAAAAAAACGTAAATCGTAGAGATTTTTTATTTACAGCAAGTTACACAGTTGGAGCTGTAGGTCTAGGAGCTGTTATTTGGCCTTTAATTGATCAGATGAATCCTGATAAAGCCCAGCAAGCTCTAGCGACAACAGAAGTTGACATAAGCCAAGTTGAACCTGGAAAATCTATAACAGTATTGTGGAGAGGAAAGCCTGTTTTTTTGAAAAGAAGAACTACAGATGAAATTGCAGAAGCAAGAGCTGTGAGCATGAGTGATTTGCCCGACCCACAAAAAGATGAAGAAAGAGTTAAAGAGGGTAAAGACGAATGGTTAGTTATGTTAGGGGTTTGTACACATCTTGGGTGTGTGCCATTAAAAGATAAAGGAGATTTCAAAGGATGGTTTTGTCCATGTCATGGCTCTCATTACGATGGCTCTGGTAGAATTAGAAAAGGTCCGGCGCCAAAAAATATGGAGATACCAAAATTTGAATTTGTAGATAATAACACTATTAAAATTGGATAATAATTTATGAGTGATCACGAATATACACCTCAATCAAAAGCTGGAAAATGGTTTAATGATCGTTTGCCTTTATTAACATTAGGCGCTCATTTAAGTGATTACCCAACACCAAAAAATTTAAATTACTGGTGGACATTTGGTGGAATATTAACTTTTTGTTTATTAACTCAAATCATTACAGGAATAGTTTTAGCAATGCATTACGTTGCTCATGCTGATTTAGCATTTGCTAGCGTGGAACATATAATGAGAGATGTAAATTATGGCTGGCTAATAAGATATATTCACAGCAATGGCGCATCGATGTTTTTTTTAGCAGTTTATATACATATTTTCAGATCACTATTTTATGGGTCATATAAATCACCAAGAGAAGTGATTTGGATCATAGGCTTAATGATTTACGTATTGATGATGGCGGCAGCGTTTATGGGTTATGTTTTGCCTTGGGGACAGATGAGTTTTTGGGGCGCTACAGTTATAACAAATTTATTTACCGCTATACCTTTAGTGGGAGAAAGTATCACAACTTGGTTGTGGGGAGCTTATTCAGTTGATAACCCAACTTTGAATAGATTTTTCAGCTTACATTATCTGATACCATTTTTAATTTTAGGTTTGGTAGTTTTGCATATCTGGGCTTTACATATCCCAGGAAATAACAATCCAGTTGGAATTGATATTAAGAAACCTTCAAAAGACACTGTACCTTTTCACCCATACATAACCATTAAAGATGCTTTTGCTTTGTTAATGTTTATGATTATTTTTGCGGGATTTGTATTTTTTACCCCAAATATTTTAGGCCACTCAGATAATTATATTCCTGCTAACCCATTAGTTACACCAGCTCATATTGTTCCAGAATGGTACTTGTTACCTTTTTATGCAATATTAAGATCCGTTCCAGACAAACTTGGAGGAGTTATCTTAATGTTTGGAGCAATTTTTATTCTATTTGTTTTACCATGGCTTGATACCTCAAAAGTTAGATCTGCTGTATTCAGACCAATTTATAGACAATTCTATTGGATATTTGTGGCAGATGTTTTAATGCTAGGTTATATGGGCGCAATGCCAGCTGAGGGGATTTATTTAGTTTTAGCTAGAGTAGGAACAATTTATTATTTCCTTCATTTTATTGTTGTAATGCCAGCTGTAGGTTTATTGGAAAAAACAGACCCTATACCAATGAGCATTTCAGAGCCTGTCTTATCGGGTGGTGCCGAACCATCTTTAGCTAAGAAAGATAATGATAAAATTTAACTTTAAAAGACTTTTATCTTCCGCTTTCATATTTTGTATTTTAATTAACCCGCTGCATAGCGCTGAATCTGAGGAACTTCTTAAAGTAAAATGGAGTTTTAAAGGTTTGACGGGAAAATTTGACAGAGCCTCTCTCCAAAGAGGATATCAAGTATACAATGAAGTTTGTTCTTCGTGTCACTCAATGCAGTACCTGAGTTATAGAAATCTAGGAGAACCGGGAGGACCTGAATTTTCTGAAGTAGAGGTTAAAGCTATTGCAGCCAGTATAGAAATTGAAGATGGGCCTGATAGCCAGGGAGAAATGTTTACTAGACAGGGCAGACCTTCTGACAAATTTAAAAGTCCATACCCAAATGTAAATGCTTCGACAGCAGCTAATGGTGGGGCGTATCCACCAGACATGTCAGTTTTAGTCAAAGCAAGACCAGGCGGTTCTAATTATATTTATTCAGTATTAATGGGCTACAAGGAACCACCAGCAGGTATGAAATTAGATGATGGCGTATATTACAATAAATATATGATTGGAAATAAAATTAAAATGTCTGCACCATTATCAGAAGGTATTGTCGAATATACAGATGGCACAGAAGCGTCAGTAGATCAAATGGCAAAAGATGTTACAACATTTTTATCATGGGCTGCTGAACCGGAGCTTGAACAAAGGCATAAAACTGGAGTAAAAGTGATAGTTTATTTGATTCTTTTAACTATTTTAGTTTATTTAAGCATGAAGAAAATTTGGTCAAGGATTGACTCTGAAGTATAAAACGTCTCCATCTTTAACAGTATAATCTTTACCTTCTATTCTTAATTTTCCATTTTCTTTGCATTTTTCTGAACTACCAAACTTTATAAAATCTTCACAAGATACGGTTTCAGCTCGAATAAAATTCTTTTCAAAGTCAGTGTGTATTACACTCGCCGCTTTTGGTGCTAGTGTATTTTTTTTCACTGTCCAAGCTCTGCTTTCTTCTGGACCAGAGGTAAAAAAAGTATCTAGATCTAAAAGAGCATATCCTTCTTTAATTAATTGATTAAGGCCAGTTTTGTTCAATCCAATTTCTTTCATAAACGTTTCTCTTTCATCTTTATCTAGGCCCATAATTTGATCTTCAATATCTGCACAAATAGATACGATTTTTTCATTTGGATACTTTGATTTGACACTTTCAGTAAATTTATTTCCAGTTACAAGGCTTGTCTCATCCACATTGCAAACAATGATTTTAGGTTTAATACTTAACAAACCAATACTAGATAAAAATTTATTTTCTACTTCATCACTTTTAACTTCATCGTTTCCTTGATCTAAAAGTTCTAATTTTTTTTCTAAAATTATTATTTCTTTATCACTTAATAATTTTTTTTTACCTTTTTCTAATTTTTTTTGAATAATATCAATATCAGATAGTATAATTTCTGTTTTAATTGTCTCTAAATCAGCAGTTGGATTAATCTCTGCATTTACATGAGTAATTTTATCTGACTCAAAGCATCTGACTAGATGTATTATTGCATCCACTTCTCTTATGTGGGATAAGAATTTGTTTCCCAAACCCTCACCTTTTGAGGCGCCTTTTACAAGGCCTGCGATATCTACAAAAGTAATATTAGTATAAATTTTTTTTTTTGAATTGGATAATTTTGATAATTTATCTAATCTTTCATCAGCAACATCTACTATTCCGATATTGGGATCAATTGTGCAAAAAGGAAAGTTTGCGGCTTCTGCATTTTTAGAAGCAGTAAGTGCATTAAACAATGTAGACTTACCAACATTAGGAAGCCCAACTATTCCACACTTAAATCCCATTAAGATTTTGATTAACCTTGCTTGAAAATAAATCTATTTTTTTATCTATAAGAGTGGGTATCATTTTAACAATATTATCTGCAATATCTTTAATTTTTTCTTCTTCATCTTCTTTAAAATCTTCCAATACATGATTATTAACTTTCTTTTTCTCTTTAGGGTGACCTATTCCAACTCTAACTCTTGAGTAGTCTTTTCCAATGAATTTATCTATAGAGTCAATTCCATTATGACCCGCGCTACTTCCTCCAAATTTAACTTTTATTTTTCCAAAATCTATGTCCATGTCATCATGAAAAACAAAGACATCTTTGGCGTCTATTTTAAAGTAGTCTATTAATTCTTTAATTGCTGTGCCTGAATTGTTCATAAAAGTTAAAGGTTTTATGGCATAAATTTTTTTAGACTCTATATTTCCAGTTGTTAATAATCCTTTAAACTTTGGCTTTTGTTTTGATAATTTAAAATGCAAATTAATAGCATCAATGATTTTGAAACCAATGTTGTGTCTAGTATTTGTATAATTGGAACCGGGATTACCTAATCCAACAAGTAAAAGCATATTAATTATTTTTTTTCAGCAGGTTTTTTTTCTTCAGGTTTTTTATCAGCAGTCCCATCTTTTCCTTTTTCATCTTTTTTAGCTGGATCACCATCTTTCGATGCTTCTGCACCCTCTGCTGCTGGTTCACCTTCAGTACCTTCTGCTGCAGCCTCTGCAGGTTTTTCTGGTTCTTTCATTACTGTTGGAGCAGCTACTGTCGCAATTACAAAGTCTCTATCTGTTATTGTAGGAGAAACATTTTCTGGCAATTTTACAAAGGATATTTTAATACTCGTTCCAATATCTGTTCCAGTTAAATCAATTAATATTTCATTCGGTATATTGTCACCAGGACATTTTAATTCTACTTTTCTTCTTACGATATTTAAAACTCCACCTCTTTTTAGACCCGGAGATTCAGGATGATTTTTAAAGTTTACTGGAACTTCTATTACAACTTTTTTTCCAGCTTCGATTCTCATAAAATCAATATGAATCGGTTCTTCAGACATTACGTGATAAGCAACTTCTCTCGGTAAAACTTTTTCTTTTTTTCCATCAATTTCCATTTCTAAAACTTTTGATAAAAAACTATCTGAGTTAATAATGTCTCTAATAGCTTTTTTTTCGATAGAAATTTTTTGATTTGAATTTTTTCCGCCGTATAAAATTGCAGGAATAAATCCAGATTCTCTCAATTTATTGATTGAACCAGACGAGGCTGTATCTCTTTTTATTGCTTTTAAGTTGCTCATTTAAATTTTTATTGAAGAAGGTGTATAACTCAACTTATTTGATAAAACAAGTATTAATTGAATAAATCAGATACTGAGTTCGAATTAGCTATTCTTTTAATTGCCTCAGACATTAATGAGGATATAGATAAGACCTCTATTTTATTGTTATTCTTAATTTTTTGAGAATTATTAATTGTGTCAGTAATAATAAGTTTTTTAATTTTAGAATTTTTAATTTTTTTTATAGCATCTCCACTTAAAACAGCGTGAGTAATAAAAACATAGACTTCATTAGCGCCACTTTTCTTCAAAGCATCAACTGCATTTATAATAGTTCCACCACTGTCAATTATATCGTCAACAATTATGCATGTTTTGTTTTTAACATTTCCAATAATATTCATTACTTGAGATTTTCCTGGAGCAGGTCTTCTTTTATCAATAATCGCAAGATCTGCTTTAATTCTTGTAGCTAAGCCCCTGGTTCTTTGCACTCCCCCAACATCAGGAGATACACAAATTAATTTTTTGTTATTCAATTTTTTTTTAATGTATTTTGCAAAAAGAGGAGTAGTGAATAAGTTGTCAACTGGCATGTCAAAAAAACCTTGAATTTGTCCGGCATGTAAGTCAACCGTAACAACTCTACTTGCTCCAGCGTTAGTAATTAAATTGGCAACAACTTTTGCAGAAATAGAAGTTCTTGGTGCAACTTTTCTATCTTGTCTGGCATAGCCAAAATATGGAATAACTGCTGTGATGTTTTTTGCTGATGACCTTCTCAATGCATCTATTACAAGAAGTAATTCCATTAAATTATCATTAGCGGGATTTGATGTAGATTGAATTACAAAAACACTGTTACCTCTTATATTTTCGTTTATTTCAATATAGATTTCACCATCTGCAAATCTTCTAATATTTGTATTGACCAATTTTAACTTTAATTTTTTTGAGATATCCTTACTTAGTTTAAGATTGCTAGTTCCAGATAAAATTTTCATGAAATATATTTATTTATACAATTATTTTTAAAAGTTTTCAAACCAAATTCAGTCTAATTGCATTAATTGTTGTTTAAAATTTATTAGTTAAAGAGCTTTAACAATTATAAAGATAACAGTTAAACTTGTCCAAACTTTGACAGTCTTTTAAAGATTTATCTAAGCAGTCAGGCTTATTACAGAAATGCACCTACCATAATCTATTTCCTTTAATTTTTGAGACCTTCTATAACTAAAAAAATTATCTTTATCTTTAAAAGTATCATGATTTACATGACTGACTTTAATATCAAGCTTTAAAAGTTTATCATTAACATATTTTCTCAAATTAAATTTTTTTTTATTTCTATTTACCTTTTTAAAATAAATAGAATTTTTTTTTGATTTAAGTAAAAAGGTTTTGTAGAATTTTAAGTCTACTTCATAACTTTTTTCACCAATACAAGGACCGATACAAGCAAAAATTTTATTATTTTTATTTAGTTTCTTAAATTTTTTTATTGTATTTTCTATTATTCCTGAATGAGCACCTCTCCAACCAGCATGTATACATCCAATTATTTCATTTTTAAAATCATAAAGAAGAATCGGAGCGCAATCTGCCGTCATAACTCCTAGAGCAAAACCCTTAATATTTGTAATGATAGCATCTGAATTAAATTTTTTGAGTTTTTTGTTTTTATTATTAATTACAATTACTTTATTGCTGTGAGTTTGATTCATCAACAATAATTTTTTTTTAACCCCAGTTATTTTTGATACGAAGGATAAATTTTTTTTAACATTATTTTTACTATCTTTTGATCCACTACCACAGTTAAGACTTTTATAAATTCCTTTTGAAGCTCCTTTGTTTCTTGAAAAAAAACAATGATTAATATTTTTAAATTCTTTAAATTTTTTTGAATAAAACATTATTAAAATCCTAAAAAATTATCTTTTTTAAAATTATATGTAAAAATTACTTTAAATAAATTACCCATTAATTTAGTGTCTAATAGTCTTTTTAGTCTTAAATATAAATCAGATTGTTCTTTAAAACTCATTTTTTTACTTAAATTATAAGCTCTTTCAATTATCCCCATTTTTTCTAAAAAAATTTTTTGTGATACAATATTTTTTACTTTCAAATGACTTTTAGTAAAATATTCATTTAATAAATTGAAATTGACTAAGGATGTAATATCTGCCATTCCCAAATTATCAAATAGATTATTTCTCTTATGCTTTATTAATGACTGTAGAGTATTTTTATTTTTTGACACCAAATATCCGTAATCAATAAGGAGAAGACCCCCTGTATTTTTTGATATTTTTTTTACTATCTTTTTTAATTCATTAAGCCCTAATTTTGGAAATTCAATAAATTTTAAATTTTTTAGTGTTTTGAAATTATTAATCTTAGCAACATCTTTAATTGAAGCTTTTTTGTAAATTTCATTAATTTTATTATTTTTAGTAAGTGAATAGTATTTTTCAAATAAAAAATCACCTTTATATAAAAATTGTTTAATAGGTATTGAGTCGAAAAATTCATTACCAAAAAAAATAACTGGTCCTTTTTTGATAGCTGTAAAATTATTTATCCATTTTACTTTTGAACTACTAATATTTTTTTTTTGTAAATTTTTTAGTAAAATACTTTTTTCGTATAAAAAAATATTAATTGCTTTATCAAATTCAGGAAATTTTTTGAATGTTTTAATTAATATTTTTGTTAAACTTCCATCTCCGGGGCCAAGTTCAATTATATTAAATTTTTTAGGCTTACCCATAGTGTTCCAAGTAGACACGAGCCATACCCCAACTATCTCAGAGAATAAGTTAGATACCCCGGGAGCTGTTAAAAAATCTCCTTTATGCCCAAACGGAATATTTGATGAATAATAGCCATTCTTTTTATCAAAAAGAACATTTTCTAAAAATTTATCTACCGGGAGTATTCTAGCTCTATTAAAAAATTTTTGATTAAATGTCATTTTTTTTTAAAAAAAATAATTGTGCCAGCCAATATCATTAAGATACTTAACAATGTTCCCATACTCAATAAATTAAACAAATATCCAATCTGAACATCCGGTTCTCTAAACAATTCAGCAAAAATTCTAAAAGAGCCGTAAATTATCAAAAATAAATAAGAGCAGGTTCCAATTCGATAATTTTCCTGTAATAAAACAAAATTTAAGATGAAAAATAAAACTAGACCTTCTAAAAATGCTTCATAAAGTTGGGAAGGATGTCTTGCAATATTATCAATTCTAGGAAAAATAACGCCCCAGTACATATTTGTTGTTTTACCAATTAACTCTCCATTAATAAAATTAGCCACTCTTCCAAAAAATATACCTACTGGAGCTACGCAGGAAATAATATCTAACAAAAGAAAGGTGCTAATCTTTTTTTCAAGTGAAAATAAATAGACACCCAGAATAATACCTATTAATGCTCCATGAAAGGACATGCCTCCCCTCCAAATTTGCAAAATTTCAAATGGATTTGAGAGATAAAATCCTAAATCGTAAAACAAAACATACCCAATCCTGCCTCCCAATATTATAGAAATAATTATATAGGTAATTAAATTGTCAAATTCGCTGACACTAAAGTTATCAAATTTTCTTATTATAATTTTCTTGCCTAGCCACCAGCCGATTAAAATCCCAAAAATATAAGCAAGAGAGTACCATCTGATTGCCATAAACCCAAAATCAAACAAAACAGGGTCTAAATTATGAGTGTACATAATTTCTTATAACATATTTGAAATTAACTTTTCTATCAAATAAGATGAATTTATGAGTAATTCAGAAAAGTTATTAAAAACTATATCTAGTTTAATTGAAAATGGAATATTAAGCTCAAAAGATATTAAAAAAGAGCTATCCACTGATTTAAAATTTACAAGAGATAAACTAATTAATAAACTTCATCTTGTATCAAGAGAAGAATTTGAAGTTTTAAAGAAACTTACTCAAAAACAAGAGATAACTATAAAAAATTTATTAAAGAAAAAAAAAACTAAGAAGGCAAAGAGATCTTAACTTGCAAGCCTTTATACTTGCTTTCTCCTAACTGAATAGTGCCGCCATGAGAATTAATAATATCCTCAACTATAGCTAGACCTAAACCAACTCCAGATTTATTAAGATTTCTGCTTTTATCAAGCCTAAAAAATGGTTTAAACACATTTTTGTATTGATCTCCTGGTATGCCAGGTCCATCATCTTCTATACTAACTATAATTCGATTGGTTCCTTTTTGTAAGCTTAAATATACTTTTTCCCCGTAGGTTAAACCATTTTGAATTATATTTTCGAAACATCTTGTTAAAGCAGACAATCTACCCTTGAGTAAAACTTCTTCTAAATTTATCAAAATCAAATTTTTATTGTTTAAATTTTTTTCAATTCTTTTAAATAAACTTGATAAATTAATTATGGTTGTGTCTTCATGAGTTTGAGTTTTAGCAAATTGTAAATAATCGTTAAGCATACTTTCCATTTCATCAATATCTTTAGACATTTTTTCAGAAATACTTTTTTGCTCTATCATAGCTAGTTGAAGTTTTAATCTTGTTAAAGGTGTTCTTAAATCATGGCTGATTCCTGACAACATTTCAGATCTCTGATTTAAATGACGATTAATTCTTTTTGCCATTCTGTCAAACTCATATGCAGCTTTTCTAATTTCAGCTGCACCGGAAAGTCTAAAGTCATTAACATAATCACCTTTTCCAAATTTTTCAGCAGCCTTTGCGAGTCTTACCAGGGGCTTAGTTTGATTTTTAAGAAATAGTAATGCAATTAAAATTAATAGAATTGAAGGTAAAGTAGTCCATAAAACAAACAATCTTACGGAAGAAGCAGATATCATTTGTTTAGGTACCAAAAATTCAATTACTTCATCTTCCAACTTTAATTTTATTTCAACCACATTCCTAAACTTAGATGTATTAAAAAAATAATTATTATTTCCAAAAGCTGACTTTAATTCACGCCTTAAAGACCTATCCATAGGACTAAACTTTCTTTCACCACTTGATAAAGGAAATGGATTATTATTTATATCTATTTCAAAATTGAAATTATTTTTATAGCTATCGGTAAAAAAATCTAAATTATCTTTATTATTTATATATACATCTTGAATAGTTTTTAATTGTGAAACTAAAGATCGAGTTATATTTTTATTGGCTTTTATCCAAATGCTATCGTAGAAAACGATAGTAATAATTAATTGCAATATTATCGTTGGAGCCGCAACTATTATAAGAGCTCTATAAAATAGTCTTTTTGGCAAAATAATTTTTAAGAAATTATTCAATCCAGAGAACATAGCCTGACCCCCTTATAGTTTGAAGATATTTTGGATTTTTAGGATTGTTTTCTATTTTTTGCCTTAGTCTTGTAATCATAACATCAATAGATCTTTCTTGATTAATTCCCGATAATTTACCTATTTGTTCTCGTGAATATGTTTTTCCAGGATTTGCTAACATCTCAATTAAAATTTTTTTTTCTGATGTATTAATTTTTTTATTTTCTCCTCCCATATTTATTATCATCCGGTCTAAATCAATTTGAGCTTTACCAACAAAGTGTTTCAAATTTAAGTCAATCGTATTATTTTTATTAATTATATTTCGTATTCTTAACAATAATTCTTTTGGTTCAAATGGCTTGCTTATATAATCATCTGCTCCTAGCTCCAAACCTTTTATCCTATTTTCCACTTCGCTTTTTGCAGTAAGTAAAATTATTGGAACTTCCATATTTTTTTTAATATCTTTTGTAAGATCATATCCATTTTGACCTGGCATCATTACATCTAGTACAATTAAATCAAATTTGAAATGAGAAAGTTTTATTTTAGCATTTTCAGCATTTTCAGAAGTTGAAACCATATAGTTATTATCTTTTAAGTATTCTTTTAAAAGATCTCTAATTCTATTATCGTCATCTACAATTAAAATATGTGTTTTATTATTTTCCATCAACAATTTTTTTTAAAACCTCTTTAAACCTTATAACCGAATCAGAACTAGAATTTTTTAATGCATTAAACACTCTTTTCTTTTGGGCGTTGTATACTGTTTCAAAAAAAATTCTTCCCTCTTTATTTAAAAATAAATTTTTCTTTCTTGTATCATTCTCATCTTTTACTTGTTTTATCATCTTAGACTTGATTAAATCTCTTAATACCCTATTTAAACTTTGTTTGGTGACTTTTAGCTTAAACATTAATTCTCCTAAACTTATTCCTGGATTTCTTTCAATCAGGTTTAAAGATCTCAGGTGCGCAAGACCAAAAAATTTTTTTGCCAGTATTTCTTTTGGATCAGCAGAAGTTTCACGATAAGCGTAAAATAGTAGTTGAATAAAATCTTTAATTTGTTCGTCTTTAAGATAAAGTAAATCTTTCATAATGGTAAGTTATATTGACTTATCTTAATAAGAAATATACTTTTTTGTAACAAAAAAATCTATATATTTACATTTTAATGGAAAACGTACCTTACGACAAAAGATCTGGGAAAATTTGGTTTAACGGTAAAACCGTTGACTGGGCTAATGCTAATATTCATGTTTTAAATCATGGCCTACATT
>Ga0307986_10000594_pt1 | contig 26584 bp, 19 predicted proteins | sample EllFjometageno82_FD_203170 | JGI IMG/M metagenome (GOLD analysis project Ga0307986, IMG submission 203170) | Marine microbial communities from Ellis Fjord, Antarctic Ocean - #82 | ecosystem: Environmental > Aquatic > Marine > Unclassified | place: Southern Ocean | collected 2014-10-09 | reverse complement strand
ACATCATATAAAGTTGCTGCTGACGCAAAGGTTCCAATATGTCCACCAAGTTCAGAGCTTTTTTTATTAGCTTTAACGACCATAGCTGCAGCGTTCCATCTTATGTAAGCCCTAATTCTTTTTTCAATATTCTGATCACCAGGTGATTTAACTTCTGCATCAGGCGGGATTGTATTTATATAAGGTGTGGTTCTTGTATCAGGCAAAACTAGGCCAGATTTGTAAGCTTGATTGATAACTTTATTTAATAAGAAACTTGCCCTGGAGGCACCATCATTTTCTATTACAGAATTGAGAGAATCTATCCACTCATTAGTTTCCATTGGATCAATATCATCTTTAGAAAAAGGTTCAGCAAAAACTTTTTTTACAGATTTAACATTTTTTTCATTGTCTAAATTAATACTTTGGTTAGGTGTATTTTCGACAGTTTTTTTATCATTTTCTTTCTTTGAGACATCAATCTGGCTACCTTCAACAGTAGCCAAAATACTTCCTTCTGAAACCTTATCACCTATCTTGACTTTTAAATCTTTAATTTTGCCGGTAAAAGTAGAGGGTATTTCAACACTTGATTTATCACTTTCAATAGTAACAATTGTATCATTTATATTTATTTGATCTCCAGGTTTTACCAAGACCTCTATCACCTCGACTTCTTGAAAATCTCCTATATCTGGAACTGAAATATTTTGGACCATAAATTTTTATTATAAACTGGAATGAAACATATTAAAAATTCTATCAACAATAAACTTTAAAGATTGTGGCATAATATATGATAAGTGGGTTTTTTGACACATTTTTCTCTCTTTTTGAACATTTAAATTTGATCAATTAAGATATGCAATGGCTAATAAACTTATTGTTTAAAAAAAAAGAAATACAATCTGGAAAATTGATAATTATCCAGAAAAATTTATTAAAAAAATATCTGTTAAGATAAATATATAAAAGTTAGATTAGTTTTATGAAGAAACTTCTTTGGCAACCTTCTGAAAAAATAATTCAGAACTCTATTTTGAAAGATTTTTCAAAATTTATTAAATTTCGATCCAAAAATAATTTTAAAAAACTTTGGGAATGGAGCGTTGCAGAACCTGAGATTTTTTGGTCAAAATTTTGGGATTATTCAAAAATTATTGGAGATAAAGGTAGTGAAATTATTAGAAAAAATAAAATCTTTAATCAGACTAAATTTTTTCCAAATTCTAAATTAAATTATTCTGAAAATATTTTAAAAAAAAAATCAAATAGCACTGCCATCAATTTTTTATCTGAAACAGGTTTTGAAGAAAAAATATCTTGGAAATTATTGTACGAAAAAGTATGTAAATTTTCTTATTATTTGAAATCGTTAAATCTAAAAAAGGGAGATAGAGTAGCAGCCTATGTTCCAAACAAAATAGAATCTGTTATTTGTTTTTTAGCTTGTGCTAAAAACGGAATAATATGGTCCTCGTGTTCACCTGACTTTGGTGTTCAAGGCGTTGTTGATAGATTTAAACAAATTGAACCAAAAATATTAATTACATGTGATTACTATTTTTATAATGGAAAAAAAATTGATATTTTGAAAAAAGTTAATGAAATTTTAAGCAAAATCAATTCAATAAAGAATGTTATAGTTTTTCCCTACAATAGTAACATTTCGTCAACAGATAATGAATTTATAGATTTTGAAGAAGCGTTAAGTGAATCAAATTTAGATGAAAACTTTGAAAAATTTGAATTCAACCATCCAATTTATATTCTTTATTCAAGTGGTACGACCGGTAAACCAAAATGTATAACGCACGGTTCTGGAAATGTTTTAATTGAACACAACAAAGAATTTATGCTGCACTGTAACGTTAAAGATAACGAGAGATTATTCTATTATACAACAACAGGCTGGATGATGTGGAATTGGCTGGTTGGTGGGCTTGCTACAGGTTCCTCAATTTTCTTATTTGATGGTTCACCAACTTATCCAAAAATAGATACTTTGTTAGAGTACTGTCAAAATAAGAAAATTAATTTATTTGGAGTTAGCGCAAAATATATAGATCATTTAAAAAATGAAAAATTTATTAATAAAAATTTAGACTTAAACTCTGTTAAAATAATAACATCAACAGGCTCACCTTTGGCAGAAGAGAGTTTCAAATATATTTATAACAACATTAAAAAAGATGTTCATTTGGCATCCATTGCTGGAGGCACAGATATGGTCGGCTGTCTAGTATTGGGAAATTTATATTCGAATGTTTATAAAGGAGAAATACAAGGGCAAAGTTTAGGCATTGATGTTGATGTATTTACTAAAGATGGAGAAAGCACTAAAGACGGAGAGAAAGGAGAACTAGTTATCAAGCAACCATTTCCTTCAATGCCAGTTAAATTTTGGGGTGACACTAATGGGGAAAAGTATCATAAAGCTTATTTTACAAAGTTTAAAAATATTTGGCATCATGGTGATTTTATAGAAAGAACTTCTAATAACGGATTTATTATGCGGGGTAGGTCTGATTCTACTTTAAACCCGGGGGGTGTTAGAATTGGTACATCTGAAATATATCAGCAGGTTGAAGATATTGAATTTATAACAGAAGGTCTTGTTATTGGTCAAAATTTTGATGACGATGTAAGAATAGTTTTATTTGTAACAACAAAAAACGATAAAGAACTAGATAGTGAAAAAATTAAATTAATAAAAGCTAAAATTAGAAAAAACTGTTCTCCAAAACATGTGCCGTCTATTATTATAAAAGTTCCAGAAATTCCAAGAACAAAAAGTGGAAAAATAGTAGAGCTTGCTGTTAAAAAAATAATTAACAAAGAGGCATTAGATAACTTGGAGGCTATTGCTAATCCAAAATGCTTGAGTTTTTTTAAAAATTTAAAAGAATTATTATAGCTTATCTTTCAATACACATAGCGATACCCATGCCACCACCAATACATAAAGTTGCTAAACCTTTATTAACATCCCGTTTAATCATTTCATGAATTAAGGTAACAAGTATTCTAGTTCCTGACGCGCCAATAGGATGTCCTAAAGCAATAGCACCTCCATTGACATTAACTTTTTCTTCTGGAATGGAAAGCGCTTTTATAACTGCAATACTTTGTGCAGCAAAAGCTTCGTTAACTTCAAAAAGATCAACATCCTTAATAGTCCAACCCGCAATATCTAGGGCTTTTTTTGATGAAGGAATCGGCCCAGTACCCATTAATGCCGGATCTACACCGCAGCTCGCCCAAGATTTAATTGTTACTAATTTTTCTAATTTTCTTTTTTTCGCTTCATCATTGGACATTAGGGTTACGGCAGCCGCACCGTCATTTAGTCCTGAAGCATTACCAGCTGTGACAGTCCCGTTTTTTTGAAAAACTGGTTTAAGCCTTGTTAAAGTTTCTAGTGTAATACCTTCTCTTGGGTGTTCATCTTTACTAAAGTTTATTTCATTTGTTTTTGATTTAATTTTTACGTTAACAATTTCATCTTTAAATTTATTTTTAACCTGAGCTTGTACAGCTTTTATGTGAGAAGCTAATGCAAACCTGTCTTGTTCGTCACGTGTAATTTTAAATTTAGTAGCAACATTTTCTGCTGTCACACCCATGTGGTAATTATTAAAAGCATCCCATAAACCATCATTAATCATGGTGTCTACAATTTCTGCGTTACCTAATTTTTTACCTTCTCTTAAATGTATAGCATGCGGAGCTAAAGACATATTTTCTTGCCCACCGGCTATAATAATTTTTGAGTCTTTAGATTTAATACTCTGAAAAGCAGAAGCTATTGATCTTAAACCCGAACCACAAACTTGATTTACAATATGTGCTGGTTTCTCATTTGGAATTCCAGATTTTATTGCCGCTTGTCTAGCTGGATTTTGTCCAGCTCCTCCAGTAAGAACTTGACCCATTATAACTTCATCAACTTCACTTTTATTAATTTGCGATCTTCTTATTATTTCCGAAATCACAACTGATCCGAGTGCGGCACCTGGAATATTTTTTAAAGATTTTCCCAAAGAACCCACAGCCGTTCTACTCGCTGAGGTAATCACAACTGAATTTTTATCTATCATTAGACATAATTTAGAGTTTTAAATGTAAAATAACAAGAATGATTCTTAATGAATTTTCCTATATATATTTATTTTATGTGCCGTTAGCTCAATTGGATAGAGCGCGAAGCTACGGACTTCGAGGTTGAGGGTTCAAGTCCTTCACGGCACAGACACTCTAAAAAAATTAAACTAAAATATTTAAATAAAATCGATGTCACTATCTATGTATTGAATATCTTTAAACTTATTTCCAATTTCATTAATTTTAGATTCTTCTTTTGAAAAAAAAGCAAAATTGATATTTTTTTTTGGAGATAAAAAATTGCTTGATGTATTTATTTTATTTTCTATGTAAGACAAATAATCTATATGATTTTTTTTAGACCATAGTAAAATTAATTTAAAAATTTTATTACTTGTTTTGTGGGTTGAAAAAATAATGTTCATTCTTTTAAGCTTATTTTTTTTAAAAATATGAGCAATCAAAAATTCTCCTTCATAACAAAAAATAGTAATATTTTTTTTGTATGGACAATTAAGCACCCTCCATCTAAACCAATTTTCATCTCTTAACAAACCTGTATTTTGATTAGAAGAAATTTTTTCGGTGGTTTCGATTATTTTAGATAAATCTTTATTGTTTACTACATTAATATTTAATTTATCTACGTCAACTTTTATGTTTTTTTTATTTTTTTTAAAATTTCTTAAAAAGGGTAGTAAATGAAAATAGTTTAAAATCTTAACAGTTCTTAAAAAATTATTATTATGTTGCCATTTAAGCTTTTTAAAAATTTTAAGAGAACTATTATTACATAATGTGATTTGTAACGGACATATATTCATCCATTCTTCGGTTAATAACTTTCCATAACCTCTATTTCTATATTTTGAATCTATGTAAAAATCCGTAAACCAAATAGCATTTTCTTTAATATTATTAACTTTTAAATCCACAGGTATTAAACCTGCGTGTCCACAAATCTGATTGTTTATAGTGAGAACTATTGGCTCACAGTTATTATATCCTGTCCTGTATCTCCAGGTATAGTTTTCAAGAATGTCTTGCTCAAAGTTAAAAGTTTTTGCATAAAATTTCTTTAAAACATTAATATCTATCTCAGAAATTTTTCTAATGCTAATTTTTTCCATAATATTTGTAAAAGTACAGATTAAAATACAGTTTATTTGAAATTATTTTTAAAGTATATATTTACTATTATGTTTGAAGCAATAAAAAAACATACGTGTTTATTAATTCGTTTAGACGACATTGCAGAAAATATGAACTGGAACTTAATGGATAAGTGCGAATTATTATTTGATGATCTTGAAATTAAACCTCTATTAGGTGTAATTCCATTTAATAAAGATCCAGAATTATTAAAATATCCAAAAAACTCAAATTTTTGGAATAGAGTTAGAAGTTGGCAGAAGAAAGGATGGGAAATTTCTATGCATGGTTTTTCCCATCTATATAATCAACAAACAAATAAACAAGATTACTTTAATTATGGAGGAAATTCTGAATTTTATGGTCTAGATTATAAGACTCAACGAGGGAAAATTCAAACAGGTATCAAAAAGTTTAAAGAAGAAGGTTTAGAAGTGAGATCATTTTTTGCTCCAAATCATACTTATGATTTAAACACTTTAAAAGCACTAGAGAGTTCTGGAATAAAAATTGTAATCGATGGCTATGGTTTATTTCCTTTTTTTAAACATAATCTTTTTTTTATACCTCAACTTTTTTATAAAGAAATCATGTTACCGTTTGGAATTCAATCTACTCAAATTCATTTAAACTACTGGAAAGAATTTGATTATGATAATTTTAAAAAATTTATTTTAAAGAATCAAAATAAAATAAGTAGTACAGATAAAATTTTATCTTTAGAGAAGCAGAATTTTTTTAAGACATTTGTGAATTTGTCTGTAGAAAAAATATTAAAAGTTTTAAGAACAATTAGATAAATAATAGAAGAAAATTAAAACTTAAAAAGTCAAAAAAATTGCCTTGATTTTATAAATTTAAAACTATAATCATCTTATATAATGAAATTTATTACACATTTGTCACTTCAAAAAGCTGTAATTTTTTTTTTAGCTATAATTTTTTTAGTTATTTTAGGTCTGACTTTTATACTATAAGTAAGCTAAAAATAAAATTACTACACCAAGTATAATTCTATAAATTATAAAAATATTCAAACTGAATTCCTTTATATATTTTAAAAAATATTTAATTGTTATTAAGGAAAAAGTGAAAGATAAAAAAATTGATAATAAATTAAGCAATGACAAAATTGAATTTTCATTTTGGATAAAGTTATTAATTCCGTAGAAACTTACAGCAGCTAAAGTTGGTATAGACAGCAAAAAAGAAATTTTTGCAGATTCAACTCTTTCGAATTTTAAAAATCTTGCCGCTGTGATGGTAATTCCAGATCTACTTACTCCAGGAATAAGTGAAAATATTTGAAAAAATCCCACAAATGCAGCTGATTTGTAATCAAAATTTTTACTTATATTCTTTATTTTTTTTGATCTATCGCTCATAAATAATAAAACTCCAAAAATAATAGTTGTCCAACCGATTATTTTTACATTTCGTAAACGTTCTATTAAGTCAAATTTTATTAGAATATATCCAACAATCATTACTGGTATAGATGATAGTAAAATCCTAAAAAATATTTTTTTATTTTTTAAAAAGTTTAAAATATCTTTTTTAAAAAAAACTATGACAGCTAGAAAAGAACCGATATGTAAACTTACATCTATTGATAAATTTTGATTGTTAAAACTTAAATATTTAGAAACTAAAATAAGATGTGAAGATGAGCTAATCGGTAAAAATTCTGTAATACCCTGAATTATAGATAATACAAATATTTCAATCATAAATTAATTTTAGACCCCTAGATTGTTTTTTTTGTGACAAGACATAATGCATAGCAGGTATGTTCAAATCAATCATAAAATATATAGGTTTTTTATAATATAGGTAAGTAGGCCATACCTGTTTCTTCTTTTAAATTATTCTATGATGAAATAATGTAACTTAATTATGTCAAATAAAATGTTACAATTTACAAATTTATCCCAACAGTCTCCAAAAAAAAGAGAGACCGTTAAAAGGAAAAATGATTTCAATGAAATATATAATGAATTTATAAGTGATAAGGCTAAAGAGCAGTCAAGTAGATGCTCGCAATGTGGTGTTCCATTTTGCCAAATACACTGTCCTTTGCATAACAACATCCCAGATTGGCTAAAATTAACAGCTGAAGGCAGAATGCAAGAAGCCTATGAATTATCACAGAGTACAAATAATATGCCAGAAGTTTGTGGAAGAATATGTCCACAAGATAGGTTGTGTGAAGGAAATTGTGTAATAGAGCAATCTGGGCACGGAACCGTAACAATAGGTTCAATCGAAAAACATATAACAGACACCGCATGGGAAAAGGGCTGGGTAAAACCATTTAAAGTTAAAAAAGAATTAAAACAATCCATAGGAATTATTGGTGCTGGGCCAGCAGGAATGGCCTGCGCAGAAGAGCTGAGAAAATCAGGTTATCAAATTACGATTTATGATAGATATGATCGGCCGGGAGGGCTCTTAATTTATGGAATTCCAAATTTTAAATTAGAAAAATTTGTTGTAGAGAGAAGAACAAAACTACTAAATGATAGTGGTATTAAATTTGTGCAAAATTTTGAAGTAGGACAAAATAAGACGCTACATGAATTAAAAGAAAAGCATGATGCAATATTAATAGCTACTGGAGTCTACAAAGCTAGAGAAATTGAAATACCTGGACATGATTTAAAAAATATTTTTCCTGCAATGGATTTCCTAACCGCCTCCAATCGTAAAGGACTAGGTGATAAAGTAAAATTATTTGATGATGGAACTCTAAATGCTGAAGGAAAAAAAGTTGTTGTTATAGGTGGGGGGGATACAGCAATGGACTGTGTCAGGACCGCAATTAGGCAAAAAGCAAAGTCAGTTAAATGCCTCTATAGAAGAGATAGAGAAAATATGCCAGGATCTGCAAGAGAAGTTTCTAACGCTGAGGAAGAAGGAGTAGAATTTATTTGGTTAACTAGTCCAAAAAATTTTTTAGGAAGCAAAAAAGTTACTGGAATAATAGTTAACAGAATGGAACTTGGTGAGCCAGATTCTTCTGGAAGAAAAAAACCTGTTCCAATAAAAGATTCTGAATATAAAATTGATGCCGATATTACTATTAAATCTTTAGGTTTTGATCCAGAAAATATTCCGAAGTTATTTAATGCAGACGATCTTAGTGTTTCAAAATGGGGAACAATAAAAATAGATTTAAAAACTATGCAAACTAATTTAGACGGAATTTTTGCTGCTGGAGATATTGTCAGGGGAGCCTCACTAGTTGTATGGGCAATTAGAGATGGAAGAGATGTAGCTGAGCAAATTGAAAATTATCTTCAAAACAAATCTCAAAAAGAAAAAAAAATTCAAGCAGCTTAAATATTGATGAAAAATTATAAAAAAAATAAAAAACTATTAGAAGAAAATCATGCTTATGACTCAAGTATGGAACACGATGCATGTGGTGTTGGTATGATAGCTGCAACTGATGGAAAGAAATCAAGAAAAATAGTAGAATATGGAATTGAAGCTTTAAAAGCTATTTGGCATAGAGGAGCAGTGGATGCTGATGGAAAATCAGGAGATGGAGCAGGTATTCAACTTGAAATAGCACCTGATTTTTTTAAAGAAAAAATTCTTTCTACGGGACATAGTCATGATAACTCTAAAAGAATCTGTGTAGGAATGATTTTTTTGCCGAGAACCAATTATGCGGATCAGGAAAAATGTAGAGAAATAATAGAGTCAGTCTTATTAAAAGAAAATTTCTATATTTATGGCTGGAGACAAGTACCTGTAAATTCTAAAGTTTTAGGAAAAACAGCTGACCAGAGCAGACCGGAAATTGCCCAGGTTTTATTTAAAAAAAATGAAGAACTTGAAACTAACGATTTAGAAAGAGAGCTATTTGTTGCCAGAAAAAAAATTGAAAAATTAGCAAGAAAATCTCAACTTAAAGAATTTTATATATGTTCATTTAGTTCTAGGTCAATTGTTTACAAAGGAATGTTTCTTGCAGAATCATTAGCTGACTTTTATCCAGATTTAAATAATAAAAAATTAACATCAAGGTTCGCTATTTTTCATCAGAGATATTCAACCAATACTTTTCCAAGTTGGGATCTTGCGCAGCCATTTAGAACTCTAGCACATAACGGTGAAATTAATACACTCAAAGGTAACATTAATTGGATGAAGATTCATGAGCAGGATATGTCTAGTAAATTATTTAAAGATGTTGAAGATTTAAAACCTGTTATTCGAAGCACCTCAGACTCTGGAGCCTTAGACAATGTTTTTGAGTTGCTAACACATTCCGGTAAATTAGCTCCATTAATAAAACTTATGATGATACCTGATGCTTGGTCAAAAAGAAGTAAAACAGTTCCAAAAAACCATCAAGACTTATTTAATTTTTTAAATAGCACAATTGAACCTTGGGATGGTCCTGCTGCCATATGTGCAACAGATGCTAAATGGGTGCTAGCTGCAACTGATAGAAACGGCTTAAGACCATTGAGATATACAATTACTTCGGACAATTTATTTTTTGCAGGATCTGAGTCTGGAATGATAAAGATTCCTGAAGAAAAAATTATTTCAAAAGGAAAATTAGGCCCGGGTCAAATTATTGCTATTGATTTAAAAGAAGGTAAATTGTTCAAAGATAAGGAAATCAAAGATTATATAGCTAATGATTATAAGAAATATAATAAACAGATAATTGATTTAGATAAAAAAATATCATCTAAAAAAGAAAAGGTGGAATTTGTAGGTGAAGATTTAAGAAGAAGACAGTATCTTTCAGGACTTAGCATTGAAGATCTTGAGTTGATACTTCATCCAATGGCAGAAGAAGGTAAAGAAGCGTCTGGCTCGATGGGAGATGATACTCCTGTAGCTGTTTTATCTAGTCATTTTAGACCTATTGCTCATTACTTTAGACAGAATTTTAGCCAAGTTACTAACCCACCTATTGATTCTTTGAGAGAAAATAAAGTCATGAGTCTAAAAACTAGATTTGGAAATCTTGGAAATATTTTAGATTTTGATAATTTAACAGAAGAAGATATCTATGTTTTAGATAGTCCCATTTTAACTAACTCACAATTTACAAAATTTAAAAAAATATTTTCTAAAAAAACTAAAGTTATCGACTGTACATTCGATATAGATTCTTCATTAAAGGATAGAATTGAAAAAGTAAGAGAAGAATGTGAAATAGCTGTTCGTCAAGGAAGTAATAACTTAATTTTATCAGATAAAAAAATTACCGCAAATAGAGCAAGTATACCAACAATTTTATCCGTTGGCGCGGTTCACTCTCATTTAGTAAAATTAGGTCTTAGGGGTTATTGCTCAATAAATGTTGAATGTTCAGATGCTTTAGATACACACTCATTTGCTGTTTTAATTGGAGTTGGAGCCACAACGGTAAATCCATATTTAGCTATTGATAGCATTAATCAAAGATTTGAAAAAGAATTGTTTGGAAAATCAGATTTTCAAAGCTGTGTTTCAAAGTTCAAAAAGTCTATAGACGCTGGTCTTTTAAAGATAATGTCTAAAATGGGAATCTCTGTAATTAGTTCATATAGAGGAGGATGCAACTTTGAAGCGGTAGGTCTAAGCAGAGCAATAGTTGCAGACTATTTTCCTGGAATGACTTCAAGAATATCAGGAATTGGGATAATTGGTATAGAAACAAAAATAAAGGAATTGCATAAAAAATTTTCTAAAAAAAATGTTTTTGCACTGCCAATCGGTGGCCTCTATAGATATAGAAAGACTGGAGAAGATCATCAATTTCAAGGAAATTTAATCCATGTGCTTCAACATGCTGTAGGAACAGGCTCATATGACCATTATAAAAAATATTCTAAAGGTATGCATAACCTCTCTCCTATTAATATTAGAGATCTCCTTGAATTTAAGAGCAAGAAAAAATCTATTAGTACTGAAGAAGTTGAACCGTTAGAAGATATTTTAAAAAGATTTGGAAGTGGAAGCATGTCCCATGGAGCATTATCAGCAGAAGCCCACGAAACTCTAGCAACAGGTATGAATAGAATTAAAGGTGCATCTTGCAGCGGTGAAGGTGGCGAAGACGCAAAACGCTTTGCTAAAATGCCTAACGGTGACTCAGCTAATTCAAGAGTAAAACAAATTGCGTCTGCTAGATTCGGAGTAACTATTGACTATCTAAATAACGCCAATGAAATTGAAATTAAGATGGCTCAAGGGGCAAAGCCCGGGGAAGGTGGGCAGTTGCCAGGGTTTAAAGTTACAAAAGAAATTGCAAAACTTAGGCATTCAACTCCAGGCGTAACATTAATTTCTCCCCCACCACATCATGACATTTACTCGATAGAAGATTTAGCCCAATTAATTTATGATTTAAAACAAGTTAATCCAAATGCAAGAGTTGGAGTTAAATTAGTGGCCTCAACTGGAATAGGAACCATTGCAGCTGGTGTAGCAAAAGCAAAAGCAGATATAATTTTAATTTCAGGTCATTCTGGTGGAACAGGAGCGAGTCCACAAACAAGCATTAAATATGCTGGTATACCTTGGGAAATGGGATTAACAGAAGTAAATCAAATTTTAACATTAAATAACTTAAGACACAGAGTGACCCTCAGAACAGACGGTGGTTTAAAAACTGGTAGAGATATTGTTATGGCAGCAATGATGGGTGCAGAAGAATATGGTATGGGAACTTCTTCACTTGTAGCCATGGGATGTATTATGGTACGTCAGTGTCATTCAAATACATGTCCCGTCGGAGTTTGCAGTCAAGACAAGGAGCTTAGAGAAAAATTTAGTGGCACACCTGAAAAAGTTGTAAACTTTTTTACTTTTGTTGCGACAGAAGTGAGAGAAATTCTTGCTACACTTGGTTTTAAATCTATAAATGAAATAATTGGAAGAACTGATCTCTTAACCCAAGTAAACAAAGGTTCACCAAACCTTGATGACTTAGATTTAAATCCTCTTCTAGTTCAAGCAGATCCAGGTGAAAATCCTAGATTTTGTAAAGATAAATTAATTAATAAAGTTCCGGACACATTGGATGAAAAAATTTGGCTTGATATTAAAGAACAGGTAGATGAAAAAGAAAAAAAATATTTTGAGTACGAAATAAAAAATACCTCTAGGTCAGTAGGTACAAGACTTTCTCACTATGTTTATAAAAGATTTGGAAATAATAAATTAGATAAAGATAGCATAACTATTAAACTCAATGGCTCAGCAGGACAATCTTTGGGAGCATTCTTATCTAAAGGAATAAAATTAGTAGTAGAGGGAGATACAAATGATTATGTAGGAAAAGGACTTTCAGGAGGGACAATTATTGTTTATCCTCCACTTAAGAGCAAACTTATATCAGAAAAAAATATAATTATAGGTAATACAGTTTTATACGGAGCAACAACAGGAAAACTATATGCCTCTGGACAAGCAGGGGAGAGATTTGCTGTAAGAAATTCTGGATCTTTAGCAATAGTTGAGGGATGTGGAGCACATGGATGTGAATATATGACAGGAGGGACGGCGATTATACTTGGACAAGTGGGTGATAATTTCGGTGCTGGCATGACAGGAGGTATGGCATTTATTTATGATATTAAGAAAAATTTTGAAAATTTTGCTAATCCTGACTCAATAGTATGGCAACATATAGAAACTAATTTTTGGAAAAACTATTTAAAAAATAATTTAAATGATTTTGTAAAAGAAACCAAATCAAATGTTGCTAAAAAAATCCTAGAAAATTTCGACAAAGAGATTTTGAATTTTAAGCAAATTTGTCCAATAGAAATGCTTGATAAATTAGATAATCCAATTACCGTAAAAGATAATGTTAAAAAAGTGAGCTAAATGAAAGAATTAAATATTTTTTGTTTTGGTTTTGGACAAGTGGCTAAAAATTTTATTAAGAAATTTAATCATGAAAATATACCTATAAATTTAAGCACTACTTCACGAGAAAAAACTCAAAAAAAAAGTTATGAAAATATAAACTATGAAAGTTTTCAATTTAATGAAAAAAGTTTTGATTCTAAATTAGAGGAAAAATTAAAAAAAGCAGATTATATTTTAATTTCAATAGCTCCTGTAAGCGGAGTTGATATTGTAATAAAAAACCTTCAATCAATTATTAAAAGTAGTAAGGCTAGGTGGATTACCTACTTATCAGCAACAAGTGTTTATGGAGATCACAAAGGTAAATGGGTAAATGAAAAAAGCGAAACTAATCCAACATCATTAAATGGTTTACACCGGCTCAAAGCGGAAAAGTCTTGGATGAGTTTAGCAATCAATGAGAATTTACCTTTTCAAATTTTCAGAATGTCAGGAATTTATTCCAACGAAAGAAATATATTAACAAGATTAAAAAAAAAGGAAGTTAAAATAATAAAGAAGCAAAACCATTTTTTTTCAAGAATTCATGTAGATGATATTGCAAATATCTTATTCAAATCTTTAGAAAATTTAGTTTCAAAGGAAATTTACAACATTTCAGATGACAGACCAGCTTCGTCTGAAGAAGTAACTTTATATGGTTCTAGATTATTAGGTATTGAGACACCTCAAGAAGTTGAGGCTAGCACAATAGAAGATGAAATGTTAAAAAATTTCTATAAAGATTCAAAAAAAGTATCAAATAAAAAAGTAAAAAATGTTTTTAATTATGAATTTAAACATCCCACGTATATCGAGGGGTTAAATTACATAAGAAATAATTTTATCTAATTCTTTCATTATCCTTTTTAGAAAAACCTTATTAGAAAGGCTATGATCACCGTTCTTAATAAGTACAAGCTTTTTTCTTGAACCCGAAAATATAGATAAAACTTTTCTAGAAAAAGAAACTGGAACCACTTCATCTTTTTTCCCATGCACCATAGTTACATTAGTTAAAGAAAAAATTTTTTTTGTTAAAACTTTATTTTTTTCTCCATCTTTAATTAATTGAAAAGTTATGGGATATTCATGCTGCCCATGTTTTATAACTTTTATTCCTTTTTCTTTTATTTCTTTTTTTGTTTTTTTTGAAAATTTTTGCCAAATTAATCTTTTTAAAAATTCTGGAGCTGATCCAATACCGAGAAACCCTTTAATTTGATTTTTAAAAAATTTAAATTGATTTAGAGCAATCCATGAACCCATGCTTGATCCGATTAAAATAAAATTATTTTTTTTAACAATTTTCTCTATTGCAATTCTAACGTCGCCGGTCCAACTGCTAATATTTTCTTCAGTAAATTTTCCTGAAGACTTTCCATGTCCGGAATATTCTATAGCTAAAAAACCTAATTTATTTCTAATAGCGTATGCTTTAAATGTATGTGGTTTTTTCCCCTCAACATCAGACATAAAACCTGGAAGAAAAACAATATAAAGATTTTTTTTGCTATATTTGTCAATATATCTTAGTTTTCTGGTCTTTGATATTTTTAGGTATTTATATTTTTTCATAAAAAGTTTAATCAATTAATTTGATCATATATAAGTTTAACATATGCCATCTAAAATAAAAGTTTTACAAGTTATTCCAAGACTAGGATACGGAGGAGCCGAAACAGGTTGCTACGATCTTGCGCATTATTTAGCCGAGCAAGGATGTAAGTCATTTATAGCAACAAGTGGTGGAGATTTATTAAAATATGTTAAAAAAAATAAAGTTAAAGTTTTTCGCATTTCTGTAAATTCAAAAAATCCATTGGTAATATTTTTTAACTCTTTGATAATTTCACTAATTATTATTTTTTATAATATTAATATATTGCATGTTAGAAGTAGAGCGCCAGCTTGGTCTTGTTTGATTGCAAGTTTTATTACGAGAAGAAAATTTATAACAACTTTTCACGGAACTTATAATTTCAATAGTTCAATTAAACAATTCTATAATAGCATAATGTTGAAATCTAAGCTTATCATAGCAGGTTCGAATTTCATTTTTGGTCATATAAATGAAAAGTATATAAATTATTTAAATCCAAAAAATAAACTAATGGTTATATTTAGAGGAATTAATTTAGATTATTATAGTAAAAAAAATATATCAGAAAATAAAAAAAATAAAATATTTTTAGAATGGGGTTTGGAAAAAGAAAAAATCACTATTTTAATGCCAGGTCGATTAACAAAATGGAAGGGACAAGAAATTTTTGTAGAAGCTTTAAATATTTTACTTGAAGATTATAACAAAAATAATTTTCAAGCGATAATATTAGGATCCGATCAAGGTCGAAATGTTTACACAAAAAAACTTGTCGGTTTAGTGCAGAGATATAGATTAGCTAAAAAAATAAAATTTATTAACCATTGTAAAGAGATGCCACATGCCTATGCATTAGCTGATATTGTGGTTTCACCATCAATTGAACCAGAAGCTTTCGGAAGGGTAGCCGTAGAAGCACAAGCCATGGAGAAGCCAATAATTGCAAGTAATATTGGCGGTTCAAAAGAGACAATAATTAATGAAAAGTCTGGTTTTTTATTCGAATCGGGAGATCCTAGAGAATTAGCAAAGAATTTAAACAAGGTTATGGAATTAGATAGAGAAGCATTGTATTTAATTGGAAACGAAGGTAGAAAAAACGTAACTAAAAAATTTGACGTCGAAAAAATGTGCCAAACAACTTTAAACGAATATCAAAAATTTCTTAATGCCTAATATCCTACTTTTAGATGGAAAAAAAATCCCTTTTACAAACTCAATAGATGGATTTGAGTTAACTAAAAAAATTAGCAAATCATTAGAAAAATTAGCTTTAATTATGGAAGTCGATGGAGAGTTGAAGGACTTAAGTTTTAAGATTATAAAAGACTCCAAAGTTAAAATAATTACACCTACAGACAACGAAGGATTAGAAGTAATACGACATGATGCGGCACATATTATGGCTATGGCAGTTCAAGAAATGTATCCTGGAACTCAAGTTACAATTGGTCCAGTTATAGAAAACGGTTTTTTCTACGACTTTGCTAGAAAGGATCCGTTTACAGATGAAGATTTAAAAAAAATTGAAAAAAAAATGTCTGAAATAATTGATCGTGACGTAAAAACTAGACGTGAAGTTTGGGAAAGAAAAGAAGCAATAGAACATTTTAAAAAAATAGGTGAAAAATATAAAGCTGAGATAATTGAAAGCATACCAAAAGATCAAGAACTTTCGATTTATCACCATGGAGAAACATGGCATGATCTCTGCAGAGGTCCACATTTGGCATCTTCTGGCAAAATAGGCAAAGCATTTAAATTAACAAAAGTTTCTGGCGCTTATTGGAGAGGAGATTCAAACAATGAAATGCTTCAAAGAATTTACGGAACCTGCTGGAGTAGTAAAAAAGATTTAGATGAATATTTGCATAGATTGGAAGAAGCCGAAAAAAGAGATCACAGAAAACTCGGTAAAGAAATGGATCTTTTTCATTTTAGAGAAGAAAGTCCAGGTGCAGTTTTTTGGCATGAAAAAGGATGGCACTTATTTCAAAGGTTGATTGAATATATGAGAATGAAACAGAGGCTAGCAGGGTATAAGGAAATTAATACTCCAGAGTTATTAGACAGATCGTTATGGGAAAAATCTGGACACTGGGAAAAATTTGGTGAGCACATGTATACTTCAGAAACACCTGACGAAAAAACTTTTGCTGTTAAACCTATGAACTGCCCAGGATGTGTGCAGGTTTTTAATCAAGGTTTAAAAAGCTATAGAGACCTACCTTTAAAGTTATCTGAATTTGGAAAGGTTCATAGATATGAGCCTTCTGGAGCACTGCATGGTCTACTACGTGTTAGAGCTTTTACACAAGATGATGCGCATATTTTTTGTACCGAGGAGCAAATAACACAAGAATCTCTTAGTGTAACAAAACTAATTTTAGATATTTATAAAGATTTAGGTTTTGATAAAATAATTTTAAAATATTCTGATCGACCAGAAATAAGAGTAGGAGATGATGAGACATGGAACAAATCAGAAGCAGCACTCCTTTCAGCAATCAAACAATCAAAACTTGATTACACAATTAATAAGGGAGAAGGGGCATTTTATGGACCTAAAATTGAATTTGTTTTGAGAGATGCAATTGGAAGAGATTGGCAATGCGGCACTCTTCAAGTAGATCTCAACTTGCCGGGAAGACTTGGAGCCACTTTTGTTGATAAAGATGGTACTAAAAAAGTTCCAGTTATGTTGCACAGAGCTTTATTTGGATCTCTTGAAAGATTTATTGGAATATTAATTGAAAATTATGCCGGCAAACTGCCTTTTTGGTTAGCGCCAATACAAGCAGTAGTATGCCCTATTGCAGAAGAAAACAACGAATATGTAAAAAAGTTATTTGAAGATCTTTTTAAAGAAGGTATAAAATGCGAAGTGGATTTAAGAAATCAAAAAATAAATTATAAAGTTAGAGAACATTCTTTAGCAAAAGTTCCAATGATATTGGTATGCGGAAAAAAAGAAGTTGCAGAAAACACAGTGACTGTAAGAAGGCTCGGGTCCGATAAACAGGAAATTTTTAAAAGAGAAGATTTGATAAAAAATATTCTTAAAGCTAATAAGCTTCCTTTAAACTAAGTGTCAAATTTTAAACCAAATTATTTTCAAAGAAGAAGTAAACCCCAAGGTCCAAAGGCTAACGAAAGAATCAGAGCAATTGATGTGCAGGTGATTGGTAGCGATGGAAATAATCTTGGAACATTACCTTTAAAAAAAGCAATCGAGATAGCAAGAAATGAAGGGTTAGATTTAATTGAAATCTCGCCAAATGCAAAACCTCCTGTTTGTAAAATTATGGATATGGGTAAGTATAAATATGATTTACAAAAAAAAGCGAATATTGCTAAAAAAAAACAAAGAGTAGTTTTACTAAAAGAAATCAAATTAAGACCGGGTACAGATGTTCACGACTATAATTTTAAGATAAAAAATGCCAAAAAATTTTTAACCAAAAAAGATAAAGTGAAATTTACAGTCAAATTTAAAGGTCGTGAAATGCAGCATATACAACTAGGAAGAGACCTAATGAAAAGAATTATAGAAGATACGAAAGACGTAGGGAAAGTTGAGACACACCCAAAATTTGAGGGTAGGCAAATGATAATGATAATTCACCCCAACCAGTAAAGGTAATATCACCTTGTAAAGAATATTTATTATCTGTATAAAGCCGAGTAATTATGCCTAAATTAAAAACTAAAAGCTCAGCAAAAAAAAGATTTAGATTTACTGCTACGGGAAAAATTAAAATGCCCCAAGCTGGTAAAAGACATGGTATGATAAAAAGAACAAATTCTCAAATTAGAAAACAAAGAGGCACTACGATTATGTCAAAACAAGACACAAGAATTGTTAAATCGTATATGCCCTATAATAATTAAGAGGCTAAAATGGCAAGAACAAAACGTGGAGTAACAAGCAGAGCAAAACATAAAAAAGTTTTAAAAGCTGTTAAAGGTCAATATGGAAGAAGAAAAAATACAATTCGTATTGCCCGTCAAGCTATGGAAAAAGCTATGCAGTATGCTTATAGAGATCGAAAAGCTAAAAAAAGAGAATTCAGATCTTTATGGATCCAAAGAATTAACGCAGGTGTAAGAGCTGAAGGTTTAACATATGCAAGATTTATAAATGGATTAATTAAGTCAAAAATCAGATTAGATAGAAAAATTCTGGCCGAAATGGCGTATACCAATCCAGAAGCCTTTAAATCAATAGTAAAAAAAGTTCAATCCTCCCTTAACTAATCAGGGTCTTTGATTTATTCTATAAATAGTAAAAGAATCAAAAAACCCAATGAGTGATTTAGATCAAATAAATTCTAGTTTTAATGAAAAAATTAAGTTCGTTGAATCAAAAGAAGAATTACAGAATTTAAAAACAGAGTTTTTTGGAAAAAATGGCCAGATAACAATTCAATTTAAAAAATTAGGATCCTTACCCGTTGAAGAAAAAAAAGAATTTGCGTCTTCCATGAATAAGTTAAAAGATAATTTAACCAATCAAATAGAATCAAAAATTATAGAGTTGGAAACTAAAGAAATTAATGAAAAATTGAAAGATGAGAAAGTAGATATTTCCTTACCTATTAGATCTTTTGATAAAGGTAAAATACATCCTGTATCTCAAGTAATAGACGAAATTTCATCTATTTTTTCAGAAATCGGATTTTCAGTAGCTGAAGGACCCGATGTAGAAACAGAGTATAATAATTTTACAGCTTTAAATACACCGGAGGATCATCCTGCGAGAGATATGCACGACACTTTCTATTTAGAAGAAAATAAAAAAATTTTATTAAGAACACATACATCTCCAGTTCAGATCAGAACTATGTTGAATGAAAAACCACCTTTTAAAATTATTGTTCCAGGAAGAACATATCGATGTGATAGTGATCAAACGCATGCTCCAATGTTTCATCAGCTTGAAGGACTACATGTTGATAAAAATATTACCATGAGTCATTTGAAAGGTTGTTTGGACTATTTTATAAAAGAATTTTTTGAAGTTAAGAATATTAAAATGAGATTTAGACCAAGTCATTTTCCATTCACAGAACCTTCAGCCGAAGTTGATATTGGATATAGAATAGAAAATGAAAGAATTGTAATAGGAGAAGGAGATAAATGGTTAGAAATTTTAGGCTGCGGAATGGTACATCCAAATGTTCTTAGAAATGTAAAAGTTGATCCAAAATATTTTCAGGGTTTTGCATTTGGAATGGGCATTGATCGATTAGCAATGTTAAAATATGGCATTAATGACCTAAGAGCTTTTTTTGAAAGTGATTATCGTTGGCTAAGCCATTTCGGCTTCGATTCTTTAGATGTTCCAACTAATTATAGAGGATTAAGCAAATGATAATTACTATACCATGGCTTAAAGAACATTTAAATACCAAGGAAAAAGATGCAAAAATTATTAACCAATTGACTAATATTGGGCTTGAAGTTGAAGATATTAAAGATAGCTCAAATGAATTGAAAGAATTTAAAATAGCGAAAATATTAAAAACAGAGAAACACCCAAATGCAGACAAGCTTAAAATTTGTGACGTTAGTTTAGGAGACAAGAAGATCACAAAGGTTGTTTGTGGAGCTCGAAACGCACGAGAAGGAATAGTAACTATTTATGCGCCACCAGGTGCAATAATACCTAAATCTAAATTTAAGTTAAAAGTGGCTAAAATCAGAGGTGTAGAGTCGAGCGGTATGCTTTGTTCTGGAAGCGAATTGAATCTTTCAAATGTAAGTGACGGAATTATAGAATTAAAAAATAAAGAAAAAGAAATTGGAAAAAGTTATTTTAAAAGTAAAAGCAAAAATTTAATAGATATATCAATAACCCCAAATAGAGCCGACTGTCTGGGCGTCAGAGGTATAGCTAGAGATTTAGCCTCTTCTGGATTGGGAAGGCTTATAAAAGTTAAAAAAAATTTAATAAAACAAAAAAATAAACAACCAATTAAGGTGTCAATTTCTAAAGATAAAAATCAAGGATGCTTAACATTTGGTAGTTGTTATATAAAAAATATTACTAACAAAGAAAGCCCCGTGTGGTTGAAAGATAAAATTATAGCTCTTGGGTTAAAACCTATTTCAGCAGTTGTAGATATTACAAACTATATAATGTTTGATTTAAATAGACCTTTGCACGCGTACGATGCAGATAAAATTGATAATGAAATTGTTATAAGAGGATCAAAAGAAGGAGAAGGTTTTGAAGCCTTGGATAATAAAAACTACAAATTAAAAAAAGATATGTGTGTAATTGCAGATAAAAGTAGTGTACTTGGTTTAGGAGGAATAATTGGTGGTATCAAAACATCAACAGAATTAAAGACTAAAAACATTATATTAGAATCGGCATATTTTGTACCAACTTCCGTTAGAAAAACTTCAAAAATATTAAATATTAATACTGATGCAAAATATAGATTTGAGAGAGGAGTAGATCCTAATTCAATTAAGAATGGTTTAGAAATTGCAACATTTCTAATAATAAAAATTTGCGGGGGTGAGGCTAGTAAATTTAATATAACAGGAACGGTAACTCACAAAAATAAAATAATAAATTTAGATTTAGAGAAATTTAAAAAAGTAATTGGGATCTCGATTTCAAAAAAAGAAACAAATCAAATTTTAACATCTTTAGGATGTAATATTAAAAATGGAAAAAATATTTTTAAGGTAGAAGTACCTTCATGGAGACCTGATATTACACAAGACATAGATTTAATTGAGGAATTAATTAGAATTAAAGGCTTTGATAAAATTGAATTAATTAAGCCTGAAAAGAATAGAAAAAAAGAAACGTTAAATTTTAATCAAAAACTTTTTCATCTTTCACAAAGAGCTCTAGCTTCCAAGGGTTATATGGAGGTAGTAAGTTGGTCGTTCACAGACTCAAAAATTGATAAACAGTTTTCAAGAAATGAAAAAGAAATCAAAATTTTTAATCCTATCTCTCAAGATTTAGATGTATTAAGAAGATCAATTTTTTCTAATTTATCTATTTGTATGAAAAAAAATCAAGATAGAGGGTACGAAGATTTATCTTTATTTGAAGTTGGGCCAACTTTTTTTGGAAAAAATCCTGGGGAACAACAAACTGTAATTGGCGCTTTAAAAAGTGGGTTAGTTGGAAGAAAAGGTTGGTTAGAAAAATCTAGAGAAATAGATGTATTTGACATTAAAAGTGACACGATTAGAACTTTAGTAGAGTTGGGATTTGAAGAAAACGATCTATGCATAACAAGCAATACAAAAAATTGTTATCATCCTGGTAGATCTGGCTCTATAAATTTAAAATCTAAAAAAGGCCCTCATCTTGCCTACTTTGGAGAATTACACCCAGCAATAATTACTAACTTAGATTTTAAAGAAAAAAATATTTTTGGATTTGAAATTTTTTTAAAAAATATTTCTAAACCAAATAAAAAATTAAGAGTTAGTAAAAAAAATTATATAGTTTCCGATTTTCAAAAATCAGAGAGGGACTTTGCGTTTGTTATTGACAAATCTTATAATGTTGGAGATCTTGAATTACTAATTAAAAAAATTGATTTAGAAATAATAAAAAAAGTAATAACGTTTGATGTTTTTGAAGGACAAAATATTCCAGAGAATAAAAAATCAGTTGCAATTAATGTTGTTATTCAATCTTTAGAAAAAACTTTATCTGAAAAAGATCTTGATCAAATAAGTCAAAAAATAATCGAAACCGTTAAAGAAAAAACAGGTGCAATAATTAGATCCTAATGTCAGATATTAAAAGAATACGTAATTTTTCAATAATTGCGCACATTGATCATGGAAAATCTACCATAGCAGATAGAATAATTCACAAGTGTGGCGGATTAACAGATAGGGAAATGAAAACTCAAGTTCTAGACTCAATGGATATTGAAAGGGAGAGGGGGATTACAATTAAAGCTCAAACAGTAAAATTGAAATATATAGCCAAAGATGAGAACGAATATATATTGAACATAATCGATACTCCGGGTCATGTAGATTTCGGATATGAAGTAAGTAGATCTTTATCAGCATGCGAAGGTTCGTTGCTAATAGTTGATAGCACACAAGGAGTTGAGGCACAAACTTTAGCAAACGTCTATCAAGCACTTGAAATAAATCACGAGGTTATACCAATTTTAAATAAAATAGATTTACCTGCCTCAGATTTAGAAAAAACAAAAAAAGAAATTGAAGATGTGATAGGAATTGATACATCAGGTGCAATTGGATGCTCAGGAAAAACTGGTGAGGGAATTGATCAAATTCTAGAATCAATTATCAAAAATTTACCACCTCCAAAAGGTATTCAATCTGAAAATTTAAAATCACTTTTAGTGGACAGTTGGTACGACACATATTTAGGAGTTGTGATTTTAGTAAGAATAATAGATGGAAAAATTAAAAAAAATATGAAAATTAAATTAATGTCTAATGACAAAGAATATGTCGTTGAAAAAGTAGGAGTGTTTACTCCTAAACCAACTGATATTGAGGAATTAAATTCTGGTGAAATTGGTTTTATTATTACAGGCATTAAATCTTTATCTGAAACAAAAGTCGGTGATACAATTTGTGATGCATTAAATCCGATAGAAGTTCCATTACCAGGATTTAAGCCAAGCAAACCTGTGGTTTTCTGTGGCTTGTTCCCAGTAGATAGCTCTGAATATCAAAAATTAAAAGATGGTCTAGGAAAATTAAAACTTAACGATGCAAGCTTTTCTTATGAGGCAGAATCTTCAAGTGCCTTAGGTTTAGGCTTTAGATGTGGCTTTCTAGGTTTGTTACACTTAGAGATTATAACGGAAAGATTAGAAAGAGAATTTGATGTTAACTTAATCACGACAACGCCGGGTGTTATTTATAAAGTACATAAAGCTAAAGGAGAAGTAGAGGACTTACAGAACCCTTCAAATATGCCAGACCCAACACAAATTATAAAAATTGAAGAACCGTGGATTAAAGCTACAGTTATAACTCCAGATGAATACCTAGGTTCTATTATAAAAATTTGTCAAGACAAGAGAGGAATCCAGACTAATTTAAGTTATTCAGGGAATAGAGCGGTTCTTTCATACGACCTACCTTTGAATGAAGTTGTTTTTGATTTTAACGACAAATTAAAATCAGTTTCCAGTGGATATGCAAGTTTTGATTATGAAATTACAGGTCATAAAGAAGGCGATTTAGTGAAACTAGGTATTTTAGTCAATGCAGAGCCAGTAGATGCATTAGCAATGATTATTCATAAAGACTTTGCTCAAACAACCGGAAGACAGGTTTGTGAAAAATTAAAAGATCTTATTCCAAGACATAATTTTATGATACCAATCCAAGCAGCAATCGGTGGAAAAATAGTTGCTAGAGAAACTATTAAAGGTTTTTCAAAAGACGTGCTAACAAAAATTCATGGAGGTGGGGCCGGTGATAGAAAGAAAAAATTACTTAAGAAACAAAAAAAAGGTAAAGCTAGGTCAAAACAGTTCGGTAGAGTTGAAATACCACAAGAAGCATTTATCGGAGTATTAAAAATTAGTAAAGAAAACTAATGAAAAAACTATTTATAATTTCAAACGAAAGCGTTTTTAATTACGAAGGAAATTTTTTTTGTGACAATCTTGACTTAAAATCTACTCCAGAGGGACTAAGTGCTAGCTTTGAAATTAGTATTTTAGCTAGAAAATCTAAAAAAATTAGATCACATCAAATAAATTTAAAAAATATAAACACATTCAATAATATTTTCTCATTTTTGAATGGAATTATAAAAACTTTGAGAGATAAAGAATCAAAGTATTTAATATTTTCAATATCTCCATTTACATTTTTTGCTTGTGTTCTTTTAAAAATATTCAAAAAAAATTCATTAGTCTATTTAAGGAGTGATGGATATAGTGAATATAAATCTATATTAGGTTTTATTGGTCCTTATATATATCATTTAATGTATTCTGTGGTTTCCAGAATCTCTTCATTAATAAGTTGTAGAAATTATATTTTAAGAGGAAAAAAAGGAGAATTGGTTTCGCCTTCACAACTCAGTCCTGTCTGGATGGAAAATTTTAAAAAAGAAAACCTCGAAGAAATTAAGCTGTTATATGTGGGGCGAATAAAAGTTGAGAAGGGAATTCACTCCCTCTTGGAAATTATCAATGATAATAACAGTGTTAAATTATCTATCGTTGGTGCAGAAAAATTTTTAAATCACAAAATTAATCAAAAAAATGTAAACGTTTATGGAATAGAAAATAATGAAAAAAAATTAATTAAATTTTACGATGATCACAATATATTCGTATTACCTTCGTTTACAGAAGGTCATCCAATGGCATTATTGGAGGCTCTATCTAGATTTCGACCAGTAATTATTTTTAAAGATATAGAACATGTTGTTGGAGATAAAAAAGGAATATTTGTTGCTGAGCGAAATTCTATAAGTTTTTTTGAAAAAGTTGATTATATAAAAAAAAATTATAATAAAATTCAAGAAATAATGAAACAAAATCAATTACCAACGAAAAAAATGTTTTTAGAAGAGTTTGAAGTTTTAATTTCAAACATGAGATAAATAAGGAGAGGTGGCCGAGTGGTTGAAGGCGCACGCTTGGAAAGCGTGTATACGAGCAATCGTATCAAGGGTTCGAATCCCTTTCTCTCCGCCATCATCAACACTTTTAAATATTTGCAAATATGAAATTTAGTGATTTAGCTAATACAGACGTCGTACAGACGTCACTTCTTCCTCATATTAATTGCATTAAACAGCCACGAGCAATACAACTTGATAAAGACTTTAAATAGGTTACGCTTAATTATGAAAAAACTATTAGCAACACTAGTGTTACTATCTTTATGCTCAAGCGCAAATGCTGGATCTTTAAACGGAGAAACAATGTATTACGGTGCTCACTATTATCATTACACTGAACGAACAACAACTAAAGATCCATTTATGCAGTTAAAATCTCAACTCCCAACTATTAGCTTGGGGTTAAGAGATGAGAGCGCAATAAGAACAAACAATTCTGATAAGTTATTTTCATATTTTGTTGAAGGTCAAATTGGTAGAGTAAATTACACTCAACACACTGGCACTGGTGCGCACGCACATAATTATTGGGCTTATCAAACCGAAGGTGCTCTTGCCTTACCACTCAATTTTTATGCAGGTTTAGGTTTTAGACATTTAAAAGATTACTTAAGCGCAGGTGGAGCAGGAGGATATGATAGACAAAATCAACTACTATATTTACCTGCGGGATATACAATTAAAAATCCAAATGATTCTAGTTTAAAATTGCAATATAATTTTTTAATCGAAGGCACTCAATTTTCTCAATTATCGCAAATTCCAGGTTATGGTGACATGACCAATACACAAAATGAGGGTTATGGATTAGATCTTTCTTATGTATTCCCAGGTGGAGGCATGGAAATATTTGGAAAATATTGGAATATAGAGGACTCAACAACCAATACATCTAAAGGAACTAAATGGATCGTTAGTGGAATGGAACCGTTAAATGAAACCTTTGAACTAGGAATAAAATACTCGTTTTAAAAAACTCCGCCACCACACAGACGTCACTTCTATTTCAGTTTAGCAATTTTCAAAAAAATAATGCCGGCTAATCAACAATTCTAAGCCGCAAGGTTGAAGGCGCACGCTTGGAAAGCGTGTAAACGGGCAACCGTTTCAAGGGTTCGAATCCCTTTCTCTCCGCCATTATGGATGGTTTTATTGGTTTTTTTAAATTGAAATTAATTTTATCTTAAATAGATTGTTCAAAATGTACTTAAAGTTTATTTTATTTTTTTTTAGTTGTTTATTCTTATCCCAAA
>Ga0307986_10000593_pt1 | contig 26602 bp, 27 predicted proteins | sample EllFjometageno82_FD_203170 | JGI IMG/M metagenome (GOLD analysis project Ga0307986, IMG submission 203170) | Marine microbial communities from Ellis Fjord, Antarctic Ocean - #82 | ecosystem: Environmental > Aquatic > Marine > Unclassified | place: Southern Ocean | collected 2014-10-09 | reverse complement strand
TACCGTAGCCATTAATATTGCCAGCGTCTTTTTTATGCTGCCTTTATCCATTGGACTAGCAGCGGCAACGCGCGTAGGCAATCTTGTAGGCGAGGCAGATCCCACTCAAGCTCAATACGCAGCTTATGTCACTGTCTTGGTCTGTTTTGCAGGTGCCTGCTTCAATACCTTGTGTATCTTATTGCTCAGGGAGAGTTTAGTGGGCTTGTATTCAGGCGATGCTGATGTCATAGCCATCGCCGTTAATCTTTTGTTGTTTGCTGCTATTTTTCAGATTCCAGACGGCTTACAGATGGGCGCGCTGGGAAGCTTGCGAGGCTACAAAGATACCTTTGCACCGATGCTGATGCTCATTGTGACCTATTGGTTTCTCGCTTTACCGGTTGGGTATGTCTTGACTTACTATGGAATTCTGGGAAATGCCCTTGGGGCCCCTGGCATTTGGATAGGAATGATTACAGGTCTGATCACCTTCTCAGCATTGATTCTGCCACGACTAAGATACACCAGTAAAAAATTTATTCTTAAGGCTAGCCTAAAACCTCTTTCACCTTAGAGCCAATCTGCAGTAAATTTTCTGCAATATGAACTCCACATTCTTGAAGTTTTTTGATCTTATCAGCCGCAGTCCCTTTGCCACCTGCAATAATTGCACCAGCATGCCCCATTCTCTTTCCAGCCGGAGCTGTTTGCCCTGCGATGTATGAAATCACTGGTTTGGTCACATGCTCTCTGATGTATTCGGCCGCCTCTTCCTCTGCAGTGCCTCCAATCTCTCCAACCATGACGATAGCCGTTGTCTGATCATCTGCTTCAAAGAGCTTTAAAACATCAATGAAGGATGTCCCAGGGATTGGATCGCCCCCAATGCCAACACAAGTGCTTTGCCCGAGACCTAAATCGGTTGTTTGTTTGACAGCCTCATAAGTCAAAGTGCCCGATCTGGAAATGATTCCCACAGATCCTGGAAGATGGATGCTGCCTGGCATAATGCCGAGCTTGGCTTCGCCTGGGGTAATAACGCCTGGGCAATTGGGTCCAATTAATTGAATTCCAAGCTCATCTATTCGCTTTTTAACCACCAACATATCAAGCGTTGGAACCCCTTCGGTGATACAGATAATTAATTTAATACCCGCATCCGCCGCCTCTAGAATAGAGTCTTTGCAAAAGGGAGCCGGAACAAAAATAATGGATGCATTGGGCTGCACAGCTTCCATAGCATCATGCACGGAATTAAAAACTGGAGCGCCTAAGTGAGTTTGACCGCCTTTTCCAGGAGTCACTCCGCCCACGATATTGGTTCCATACTCAATGGATTGCTCTGAATGCAAGGTAGCCTGAGAGCCAGTAAAGCCTTGAACCAAAAGACGTGTATCTTTATTAACTAATATACTCATTGACTTAACTCCACTGCTTTTTTCGCTGCATCTTCAAGGTTATTTAAACTCACAATTTCAGCATTAGACTCAGCAAGAATGGCACTTCCAAGGTCAGCATTATTTCCTTCTAGCCTCACCACCACAGGAATGGAGACGCCCACCTCCTCAATCGCTGCCAAAATACCTTCGGCTATAAGATCACACCTTACAATCCCACCAAAGATATTGACCAAGACAACTTTCACTTCTGGGTCTGCCAAAATAATTTTAAATGCTTTGGATACTCTGTCTTGAGTAGCTGTTCCACCCACGTCCAAGAAGTTTGCAGGCGCCCCACCAAAATACTTAATGGTGTCCATGGTGCCCATAGCTAGACCAGCTCCATTAACCATGCAGCCAATATTACCGTCCAAAGAGACATAACTTAAATCATGGGTGGCAGCTTCTGATTCCTGCGGATCCTCTTGCGAGGGATCATGCATAGCTTGAATTTCGGGCTGACGGTAGATGGCATTTGAATCAATCGATATTTTTGCATCCAAACAATGTAACTTGCCTCCTTGTGTAATGACCAGCGGATTAATTTCAAGCAGACTTAAATCATGCGTGATAAAAAGATCGGTAAGCTGGGGCAACATTTTAGAAAACTGTTTAGATTGCTCTGAGTTTAATCCAAGAATCTTTGATATTTTTCTTGCTTGAAAAGGCATGGGTCCAGTCAAAGGATCAATGGGCTCATAAATAATTTTTTCCGGTGTATGTTCTGCCACCTCTTCAATGTTCACACCCCCTTCAGACGAGCCAATAAAAACAATTCTTTGGCTCCCTCTATCAATCACGGCGCTTAAATAAAGCTCTTGATCAATGTCCGTGCATTCCTCAATTAAAATTGAGTTTACAAGCTGTCCTTGAGCATCAGTTTGATAGGTCACCAAGCGCTTACCCAGCCAGTGATTTGAAAAGTCTACTGCTTCTTCAGGCGTACCAATTAACTTAACACCTCCAGCCTTACCTCTTCCGCCGGCATGGACTTGGGCCTTAACAACCCATTTAGTGCCCCCAATGTCTCTGCAGGCGTTAACTGCATCATCTGCAGAGGTGATCACTCTATTGTTGGAGACGGGTAATCCAAATTTTGCAAAAAGCTCTTTGCCCTGATATTCATGAAGATTCATTTTTTTCTATTTCCTATATGTATTGCTTGCCCGTTCACTGCCATTGCTGCTTCATGCAAAGCTTCTGAGACTGTTGGGTGACTAAAAATTGTTAGTCCCAAATCCTCAGCGCTTGCTCCAAACTCCATGGCCACAACGCCTTGTTGCACTATGTCTGCTGCTGAAGGACCGAAGGCGTGAACGCCGAGTATTGTATCTGTTTTTTTGTCTGCAATGACTTTTACAAAGCCTGTACTTTCACCAGATGCAAGCGCCCTGCCGCTAGCTGCAAATGGAAATGAGCCTGTCTGAAATTCAACCCCGGCCTCTGTGAGTTCGGCTTCATTTTTTCCAACCCAAGCCACTTCTGGGTGAGTGTAAATAACGGAAGGAACAAGGTCATAGTGCATCTCTGCGTGTTTTCCAGCAATACGCTCCACCACCATGATGCCCTCTTCGGAAGCTTTATGCGCAAGCATGGGTCCTCTTACAACATCCCCAGCTGCCCAAATATTTTTTACCGAAGTTTCACAAAAATCATTCACAGGAATAAAGCCACGCTCGTCTAGCGATAAGCCTGAGTCTTCCCCCAGCAAGTTTTCAGTATTCGGCTTTCTTCCGACTGCAACAATTAATTTATTAACGGTGATTTCGGAAGAGCCTTCTTTGGTATCAAAGCTCACCTTGACATTTTTAGCGGAGGGTTTGGCTGATGTGACCTTGCACCCAAGGTTAATATTAAGTCCTTGCTTATTAAATTCTCTCAGCACATCTTTAGAAATCTTCTGATCTGCCATGGGCAGAAAATCATCCATCGCCTCAAGTATTGTTACCTCTGAGCCCAATCTTGCCCAGACACTGCCAAGCTCAAGACCAATGACCCCTGCCCCAATAATACCTAATGTCTTGGGCACTGCAGAGAATTCTAAGGCACCGGTGCTATCAACAATATTTTGCTGATCGATCGGAGCAACCGGAATATTGATTGGAGATGAGCCGCTCGCTATAACAATATTTTTAGTTTCAATAATTTCAGTATTTCCATCCAATGAAACTTCTATTTGATTGGAGTTTAAAACCTTAGCTGATCCAAAAATTGGTGTCACTTTGTTGGCTTTAAACAGACCTGAAACCCCTGAAGTTAACTGAGATACTATCTGATCTTTTCGAGCCATCATCTTCACAATATCAAGTTTGGGAGGACTAATTTCAATCCCATGATCTGAAAAATGATTCAAGGCATCAGAATATCTGTGAGAGGAATCTAATAAGGCCTTTGAAGGAATGCAGCCCACATTTAAACAGGTGCCTCCAAGTTGAGCCTTGCCACTGGCATCAAAAGATTTCTCAATGCAGGCAGTTTTTAGGCCAAGCTGAGAGGCTCTGATAGCCGCTACATATCCAGCAGGTCCGCTTCCAATTATGACAACATCATACATATTTCACCTTCATATATTGAGTAATAGTTTTTCTGGAGACTCGAGCTGATCCTTGATAGCTATGAGAAATGCTACCGCTTCTTTTCCATCTAGCAATCTGTGGTCATAGCTCATTGCTAAGTACATCATTGGTCGAATCACAACCTCGCCATTAAAGGCGATGGGTCTGTCTTGAATCGTGTGCATGCCTAGAATTGCAGTTTGCGGTGCATTTAAAATAGGCGTTGATAATAAAGAACCAAATACGCCACCATTGGAAATAGTGAACGTACCTCCCTCCATATCAGCCATGGATAATTTTCCATCTTTTGCTTTGATCGAGTAATCTAAAATAGATTTCTCCACATCGGCTAGCCCTAGATTGTCTGCATCTCGAATAACTGGGACAACCAAGCCTCTGTCTGTTGAAACAGCAACTCCTACGTCTTGATAGCCATGGTAGACAATGTCACTTCCATCGATGGATGCATTAACAACTGGAAATTTTTTCAAGGCATGAACCGCCGCTAAAACAAAGAAACCCATAAACCCCAGTTTGACTCCATGCTCAGCCTCAAAATCTTTGCCAAATTTTGCTCTTAGATCCTTGATGGGCTGAAGATTCACCTCGTTAAAGGTGGTGAGCATAGCTGTCTCCTGCTTAACAGCAAGCAATCTTTTGGCGATAGTAGAGCGTAATCTAGACATGGGAACGCGCTCTTCATGTCTCCCCGAAGGTGCTGAAGTCTTGGGCGCTGCCAGGGCACTCTGTGTTGCTGGGGCTGGTGATAGTGGTGCAGCATCTTCTAAATGATTCACCACATCGGCCTTAGTAATTCTTCCATCTTTTCCCGAGCCGCTGACCTCTTCGGCCTTCAGATTGTGCTCTTTAAGTAATTTTTTAGTGGCTGGGCCATTCTCCTTAGCGTCTGAAGAAGAGCTAACAGGCGTGCTTGTCACTGCTGGTTTATTTGGCTCTTTAGCTTCATTGACTGGTTCTTGCTGAGCCGTTTGCTGCTCAAATTGCGCAATCAATTCCGCGCTTTGAACCACCTCACCTGCAGGCTTAAAAATTTTTACTATGATTCCATCAAAAGGTGCGACCACTTCTAACACTACCTTATCGGTTTCTATCTCGGCTATGACTTCATCTTGCTTTACTGGCTCTCCTTCTTGCTTAACCCAGTTAGCAATCGTGCCATCAGCAACTGATTCTGGAAAGGTTGGTGATTTAATTTCTGTCGTCATAATATCTCTCTATGATGTTAAAGCTTCATTGACCAAAGCTTCTTGTTGTTGAAGGTGTAATTTGTTTAGACCAACCGAAGGTGCTGCCGAGGCTTTGCGGCTGACCAATCTAATCTGCGGCCCATTAATGCGATCAAGGACAATTTGAAGTCTATGTCGATGGCTAAACCAAGCCCCTTGATTTCTCGGCTCTTCTTGGCACCACACAAAATCCTTAGCTTGAGGGTATGTCTCCAAGATCGCTTGCAAAGCATCGTATGGAAATGGATATAACTGCTCCACTCTAATCAAAGCCACCTCTTCAATGCCTAACTCCTGACGTTTGTGATCAAGATCATAAAAAACTTTACCAGAGCACATGATGATCTTTTTAACTGTCTCGGATTGAGCATTAGCATCATCAATTACATAATGAAAATAACCATTTGTTAAGTCTTTGATTGTAGAGACCGCTTTAGGATTTCTTAGAAGACTCTTGGGAGAAATAATAATAAGAGGACGCCTCATATTTCTAATAGTTTGCAGCCTTAACAAGTGGTAAATCTGAGCGGGAGTGCTGGGTACACACACTTGGATATTTTCATCTGCACAAAGCTGCAAGAATCTTTCTATTCGTGCGCTACTATGTTCAGGGCCTTGGCCCTCATAGCCATGTGGCAACAACATAACCAAACCGGATAGTCTTTCCCATTTGTGCTCTGCAGAGACGATAAATTGATCAATTACTACTTGTGCTCCATTTACAAAATCACCAAATTGAGCTTCCCAAATAACTAGACCAGATGGTCGTGTTGCAGAATACCCATATTCAAAACCCAACACAGCCTCTTCGGATAAAAGGGAATCATAGATATCTATAGTTGTGTCAGCATTATCAGCAACTTCTACCAGAGGCATATATCCAACACCATCAGTTTGATTGTGAATGACGGCATGTCTATGAGAAAAGGTGCCACGACGAACATCTTGGCCGGTAAAACGAATAGGGTAGCCCTGATCTAGGAGGGTCGCATAGGCCATGTTCTCTGCAAAGCCCCAGTTAATAGGGGCTTCACCCGCGATCATTTTTAATCGATCAGTAAATAATTTTTCTACCTGCTTTTGCAAGACAAAATCTTCAGGTGGTGTAAAGATTGTCTCAGCTAACCCTTGGAATCTTTTTGAATCAAAGGAAGCATCAATGACCTGGTCACTAGTTTGGTTTATATATGGGGTCCAATCAAACCACATGGATTCATTGGGTTTGGTTGCAAGATTGTGGGCAACTGATTTGCCCTTCTCTAAGGAAGCTCTATATTTTTTTTCAATCTCTGTACATTCACTGTCGCTGATGACGCCACTCTCGACTAAAGATGCTTGATAAGAGCTCTTAACTGATGGGTGGGTGGCAATTTTCTGATACATGAGTGGTTGAGTTGCAGAGGGCTCATCCGCCTCATTGTGGCCACGTCTTCGAAAGCAAAACATATCAATCACGATATCCTTTTTAAAATTATGCCTGTATTCACACGCTAGCTTTGCAGCAAAGACAACCATTTCTGGATCATCTCCATTGACATGCAAAATTGGAGCCTCAATCATTTTTGCAACATCAGTTGCATATTGAGTTGAGCGCGCATCTTTCTCATTGGAGGTGGTAAACCCAATTTGATTATTAACAATCACGTGAATGGTTCCTCCAACACCATACCCTCTGGTTTGGGACATTTGTAATGTTTCCATAACCACCCCTTGACCAGAAAATGAAGCATCGCCATGAATAAGAATAGGGACAACTAGTTTTTTTTCAGTATCTTTTAATCGATCTTGCCTGCCTCGCACTGAACCCATGACGACTGGGTCTACAATCTCTAGATGAGATGGGTTGTTTGTCAGCGATACATGGATTTCCCCATTGGGGGTTAAAATATTTGATGAGAAGCCTAAATGGTATTTCACATCTCCAGTGTGTGCGCCCTCTAACTCAAAATCTTCCTCAAATGCGCTAAGTAACTCTTTAGGAGATTTACCGAGAACATTAACCAATAAATTTAATCGTCCGCGATGAGCCATACCAAAGCAAATCTGCTCAGCTCCGAAAATACCACAGTTTTGAATTAAGCTATCAACCAGAGGGATCAGTGATTCAGCGCCATCAATACCGAATCTTTTCATACCTGGATATCTAGACGCTAAGAATTTTGCGAGACCCTCAGCAGAACTTAGTCGCTTGAAAATATATTTCTTTTCTTCTGAGCTAAGGTGAAGATTTCCTAGATTTGGTTCTAACCTCTGCTGGAACCATGTTCGCTCATGTATGTTAGCAATATAGTTATATTCAATGCCGAGAGTTCCGCAGTAGATTTTCTCTAGCGACTCTATGATCTCACCTAACGATGCAGATTCCTTGTTAATTTTTAAGGTGTCAGTATCAAAAAGATCATTGAGATTGGATTCATCCAGTTGATGAAAGGCAAGCTCAAGATTGTCAGAATGCCTAATTGGTTTCAAGCCCAATGGATCTAAATTTGCTTTTTGATGACCGCGATTTCTATAGGCTTGAATTAACTGAATCACCCTTACCTGTTTATCATTTGGCTGACTCTTAGATGATTGGGGTAACTTTAAAGGGGCGTTAACCTGCTTGCTTGTAATTCTAGAGATGACCTCTTGATGAGATATCTCAGGGAGGTCTTTTTGAACCGCTGGCAAAGAGTCAAAATACAATCTCCAATCATCAGTTACTGAGGCGTGATCCTGAAGATAAAGCTCATATAGAGACTCAAGGTATGATCCTTGAGCGCTTGCAGTCTCCAAGGTAGGCTGATCACCTTCCATATTATTCATAATTAATACTAGCTTGCACCGTCAGATGCAATAATATTTCTTTTGTTGGATAGCAACATAGATTTAATTTCTCCAATTGCATGATTTGGATTTAAATCTTTTGGGCAGGCGCTTACGCAATTCATGATGCCGTGACATCTGTAAACGCTAAAGGGATCTGATAGATCATCCAATCTCTCTAAAGTTTTTGTATCCCTCGAATCAGCTATAAATCTATAGGCTTGCAGAAGAGCTGCTGGCCCAACAAACTTATCAGGGTTCCACCAAAAAGATGGGCAGCTCGTTGAGCAGCAGGCACAGAGAATACATTCATAAAATCCGTCCAATTTGGCTCGATCTTCTGGGGATTGAAGTCTCTCTATGGCTGGTGGCGCAGAGTCATTTTGTAAAAAAGGTTTAATTTTATCGTATTGCGCATAAAACTCCGTCATATCTACCACGAGGTCTCGAATTACTGGCAATCCAGGTAAGGGCCTTAAATCAATCTTATCTTTTTGAATTGCTTTAGAGATCGGAGTAATGCAAGCAAGACCATTTTTTCCATTAATATTCATGCCATCTGATCCACACACACCCTCTCTGCATGAGCGTCTATATGAAATTGAGGAATCTTGCTCTTTTAAAATATTCAGAAGCTCCAGCAGCATAATATCTTTTTTAGGACGCTCGATAGAATAAGCCTGCATATATGGAAACTGATCAGTTTCTGGGTTATATCTGTATATGTTTACATTAATCATCTGCTCTTCTCTCATTTAGTAATTAATAAGTTCTGATTTGAGGCTCAAAGGTTTCTACTTGCTTGGGTTCAAAATTGACGCCTCTTTTGCTCAATTCTTTGTTGGTTGGATTGTACAGAGAATGACAGAGCCAATTCTCATCGTCGCGCTCCTTAAAATCATCGCGTGCATGCGCGCCTCTGCTTTCAGTTCTCTTTAAAGAAGCAATGGCCGTAGCCTCAGCAACTTCAAATAAATTTCTTAGCTCCAAGGCTTCAACCCGACTGGTGTTAAAAGCAGCGCTCTTATCTTTAAGATGAAGATTGGAGATTTTGTCTCTAATAGTATTTAGCTCAGCTACCCCTTTTTCCATGTAGTCGCCCCTTCTAAAGACTCCAAAATAGTTTTGCATTACCGCTTGAAGTTCTCGTTTAACCTCGGCAACCTCAAAGCCACTCTCTGAATGATTTAGGGCATTTAAGCTGCGCAAGGCTTGATCTATGTCATCACTGTCAGAATCTGAGACTCCACCACCTGATTTTAAGGCCTCCTGAATATGTAATCCTGCTGCTCGACCAAAGACAACTAGGTCTAGCAGAGAGTTCCCACCCAATCGATTCGCGCCATGTACTGAGACACAGGCAGCCTCACCCACTGAGAACAAACCTGGAATAATTTCATCCACACCGTTATATTGAGTAAAGGCTTGGCCATGGATATTGGTAGGCGTTCCTCCCATCATGTAGTGGCACGTTGGAACTACAGGAATGGGTTCGTAAACAGGGTCTATGCCTGCAAATGTTTTAGATAGCTCGCATATACCTGGAAGCTTTGCATTCAGGACGTCTGTTCCCAAATGATCAAGCTTGAGCAAGACATGGTCTTTGTGCTCTCCACAGCCTCTGCCCTCAAGGATTTCAAGAACCATTGATCTTGCAACAACATCTCGACCCGCTAAATCTTTGGCATTAGGTGCATAGCGCTCCATAAATCGCTCGCCTTCTGCATTGATTAAATAACCACCTTCACCTCGGCATCCCTCGGTTACAAGAGATCCTGCTCCATAAATTCCAGTGGGATGAAATTGCCACATTTCCATATCTTGAGCTGGAAAACCAGCTCTTAAAGCCATACCTAGACCATCTCCTGTGTTGATTAATGCATTGGTTGTGGAGGAGTAAATTCTTCCGGCTCCACCAGTTGCCATGACAGTTGCTTGAGCCTTAAGATAAGCAACCTCGCCAGATTCAATAGAAAATGCTATTACTCCTGTTACTTCCTTGGACTTATTGAGCACTAACTCAACTGCAAACCACTCGTTTAAAAAATTAGAGCCTTCTTTGATGTTATTTTGATACAAGGTGTGCAGCAAAGCGTGTCCTGTTCTATCTGCAGCTGCACATGTTCGAGCTGCTTGACCGCCTTTTCCATAATCCTTGGATTGACCGCCAAAAGGTCTTTGGTAAATTCTGCCATTTTCAAATCTAGAAAAAGGTAAGCCCATATGCTCAAGTTCAAAAACTGCTTTTGGGCCTTCTGAGCACATATATTCAATCGCATCTTGGTCTCCAATGTAATCTGAGCCCTTAACAGTGTCATACATGTGCCAACGCCAATCATCGTCTGGATCAGCACTTCCGATTGCGCAAGTTATCCCACCTTGAGCAGAAACTGTATGGGATCGAGTGGGGAAAACTTTAGATACAACGGCAGTCTTTAATCCAGATTTTGCAAGCTCCAATGAAGTTCGCATACCAGAGCCACCACCACCAATAATCAAAGCGTCAAACTCTAGAGTTTGGATATTATTAGAATTATAAGTTTCCATATTAAGACCAGATGATTAAGAGATATAAAATAACAATTACAATACCCAGCAAGACAAAAAATCCTTCGTAAATTTTTCTGATCAGATCTCCATAACTCCCAAGTCTTGGAGAGATAAAGCCAAGGGTTCTTTTTGTGAAGTAATCTGTGCCCACGGTCCACAGTCCAACAAAGCCATGCATGCATGCAAGAATGATAAAAAGACTTAGAGAGACCTTTAGCGCAAGATTAGAGGTAACTAGGTCAAATGCCAATTGATCACTCCAATATAAGTACTCAAGATAACCTAAAAAAAATAAGAAGTATAAAGCGCTGTATCTTTGTAGATACCAAAAAAATTTTCCTATATTCATAGAATCACCCAGGCCTGAATGACTGCATTTATTAGAAATAGTATCAAAGTAATGACAGCAGAGGTTTTAGTCGCACTCAGGGTTTCACTGATTAAATGAAAATCAAGCAGCATATGTCGAGCGCCTGTAAAGACATGATAGGTGAAGATCAACGCAAGAAAAAGGACAAATGTTCTTAAAATAAGATTATTCACATATAAATCAAGAAAATTCATGTAGGAAGATTCGCTAGAAAGAAGTAATGACAGAAAATACACAGAGGCTGGAAGCACAAGAAAAAAGATTAATACTCCAGTAACTCTATGAGTAATAGATAGAAAGGCTGCAAGTGGCAGACTTATTTTTAATAAATTAATAAAAACAGGTTTTCTAGACATTTGTTCCTTAAAACTTAATCCTTAGGTTAAATTATACGGAATATATATAAGAAAATCTTACTTTTTTGATTTTTTAACGTGCTTGACAAGTCTTTTTTTCTTTTTAATTTGACGGGCCGTTAGATCATTTTTTTTGCCTTCAAAGGGGTTTTCACCCTTTTTGAATATTAAATTTAATCCAATGCTCTTAAGGCTCAATTCCTCTCTAAAAGAGTTAATTAAATACCTTTTAAAATTTGCTGGAATTTTAGTGGAGACATTGGCATGAATAATTAACTTAGTTGGATAAATGCCTCCAAAATGGATGTATCTCATCTTGACTGGTCGGCCGGCAACGCTCGGCATATTGGTTGCATTGCTAAATTTCTCAAGAAGCTTATTGAGTTTGCCTGTTGAAAATTTTGTAGTAGCAATCTTGTGGACCTCTGCCAAGGTGTCGAATAATTTCTTGAATCCTGTTTTTTGAAGCGCGGAGATTTGCATGATGACCAAGTCACCCATGATAGTATTGTGGTATTTTTTCGAGTCGAGCAAATTTTCAATATCATTAGAGGTGAGCTCATCTACTTTATTTAGAGCAATAACTACTGGCTTACCATGCTCTCTGATCAAATTAAGTATTCGTAAATCTTGATCAACAACTCCATCATTAGCATCAATCAGCATGAGAACTATCTCGGCTTCAGCAACAGCATGCATGGCCCGAACATAAGAAAAGTATTCCACAGCATGACTTTGTTTATATTTTTTTCTTATTCCGGCTGTATCAATAAAAACAAATTCCTCCTCATCAAACGTAAATGGCACATGAATTGAATCAATGGTTGTTCCTGGGATATCTGAAACAATCAGTCTGTCTTGCTTCGTAAACTGATTAATAAAGGTAGATTTACCAGCATTGGGTCTACCAATAACTGCAATTTTGGTGCCAGATGTCTCAAGGACAGGGTTATCTTGTAAATTTTCTGATATATAAAGCTGAAGGTCTTTGATGCCTCTTGAGTGTTCTGCGCTGATCTCTAAAATCTCACCAGCACCATATTTTAGGAGATCTTCCTTAGCGTTAGAGCGAACTTTAATATCAATTTTATTAAGCACTACAACAAATTTTTTATCAAACTTTCTAACAGTTTGAAATAGATTGATATCGTCTGAGGTAAGTTCTTGCGAGCCGTCAATTAGCAATAAAATAAGGTTTGATTCCTCAGCAGCAATAAGAGCTTGCTCGGTAATCGCTTCACTAAATTCAGTGAGCTCAGAGCCGACCCCGCCTGTATCAACAACTAAATACTGCTTGCCTTTAATATCGCTATAGCCAAAATTTCTATCTTTAGTAAGACCAGAGAAATCTGAAACAATTGCATTTCTGCTTTTGGTTAGCTTGTTAAATAAAGAAGATTTTCCTACATTGGGCCTGCCTAGGATAGCAATAGAATTTAGCATTAATCCGGACCATGCTAGAGCGAAATTGCAACTAGATTAGAGTCCTGATCTACTATATATATAAGGTCTCCAAAGGTTACAATGCTCTTGATTGAGTTACCAGAAACTTTTTTTCTGCCAACAGTTTTTCCGGTTAATGGGTTGATAACATGGAGATATCCTTCTATGTCGCCTACCAACATCATGTTCTTAAACATCACCCCATTAGAAAGTTCCCGCAGAAGGTACTCCTCAGATGTCCATGAAGGCTGGAGGTTTCCAGAGGCAAATGAAAGAATAGAACCGTTATCCTGGATAACCATAATCATCCCATTACCAACAACCGGAGAATGAAATGAAGAGGCTTTGGCATTCCATACAGGTCTTTTTTGAGTTGTATCAAAGGCCGTAAGATTACCTTGATAATTCACAGCAAAGATCAACTGATTGACTACGACAGGTGAGGAATCTGCATCTAATAAATTTTCAAGTTCAGATGAGCCTGAAACAAACGAAATTGGGCCATCCCATAAAAAGAATCCAGTATTTAATTGAAAAGCTCCAAGGCGACCATTGTCAAAAGTAGAGAATACTATGCCATCTTTTATAATCGGCTCTCCAGTACCTCGAACAGTTAAGGCTGGTAACTGGGATCTAAAAGTCCATTTCTTCTCCCCAGTCATACCATCAAGCGCCACCAACTCACCAACAGAGTTCTTTGCCACCACCAGCGCTGCATCCACAATTGCTCTTGCTAAGACTTCTCCGCCTATGTTTTGTTCCCAAAGAATTTCTTGAGACTCTATATCAAGAGCTATTACAAAGCCATTAATATCAGAGACAACAAGTCTCCCAAAACCAGCTGAAACTCCTGCTGCAAGATTTCTTTCTAGAGTTTTTTGCCAATTCACAGCTCCATTTTTAGGATTAAAAGAAATAATATTTCCCGATGAATCTGCGGCTATCATTTGTCCTGAATAAAATGTGGGTTTAAATGCCCCTAAATTATTGCTGCCTTTAAAAGATTTTTTCCAAGCTATATCTATTAAATAATCACTAGTGAATGGAAGTAATTTAGCGGGAGTGGTGAAGTCTTCATCTGACTCATTGCTCCAAAAATTAAGAGATGAACAAGAGGTCATTACTCCCATAAGAAGAAGAGCTAAGATAATTTTATATTGCATGTATTCTACTGAGTTAGCTGATTAATTTTAATTTTTAATAACGATTTCTGCGATTCATCTTTCATGTTTTGTAAGGCTAAATTGTATTGATCCAAAGCTAGCTGAGTTTTATTTAACCCGGACAAGGCATCACCTTTAATCTCATGAACCATGGCATGCTCACCATCAGAGTTAAATGACTCTAGAGCTTCTAAGGCAGGTAAAAAATTCTCTTTACTGATCTCTATTCTAGCGATATTAATTCTAGCCAATGAATTTAAGACGTCATTCCCAAAGAGACCCGATGTAACCTTTAAAAGCTCTCTAAATTCATCCAAGCTATTAATTATGTCGCCCTCTCGAGCAAGCTGAGAAGCCTTGATTAGACGAGCCAAGCTCGCATATCCTGTCTTAGGGAAATTGCTTTGCAATGCATTGAAGTCGCTAGTTGCTTTCTCTGGATCAACAGTCTCTAGGGCCATACCAGTAAACCATGCGTCATAAAGATCAGCGGCTTGATTGTTTTGATTAGTCTTATAGGCATTAACACTAATGCTACTGACGGCAATAAGAACAATAGCTGCAAGGGTAAAAAGAATGCTATTTCTATTCCTTTTAAAGAAATCAGCAATAGCTGTAAATCTCTCTTCGTCTGAATTGTAATCTGCCATCTTCTCTCCTAAAGATTTTTATATTTATCGATCAAAGCTTCAAAATGCAAAAGCTCTTGATCTCCTTGGGCGCTAAGATCCTTCCACAAATATTTTCCTAGCTCTCTTTCCTCTTCACCAATAATAATTGCAAAGTGATGCTCATGCTTATTGGCTCTTTTAAGCTGAGATTTTAGAGTAGCTGAGCTCAAAAATGCATCCAAGATCACGCTAAGGTTAGCTTCCCTTAAAGCATGCGCTATTTTATAGGTTTTTTGCTGATCTTGCTCACCCACAGTGATGAAGGCTACTTTTTGAACATTTTGAAGGGGCTGTATCTGCATTAAATCAATTATTCTCTCTAGACCAATTGCAAAACCAATAGCCTCCATGCCCTTGCCCCCAAGCTCTTTGCTCAAATGATCATATCTACCCCCGCCCAAAAATGCGTCTTGTGCGCCAAGATCCTCAGAAACAACCTCAAAGACTAAGCCCGTGTAGTAATCAAGGCCTCGAACTAGGCTTGAATCCACTGCAATATCACATTGATCAGTAAAATGCTGCACTATGTTTGTCAGAAAGGTTTTGGGGCTCTCTGAAAGAAAATCTTGGAACCGCGGGGCTGTGGCTAATAAGTTTTGAGTGGCCTCTTCTTTGGAATCTAAAATGCGCAATGGATTAGATTCTAGCCTAGCGATATCCTTTTCATGCAAGGTATCGAGATGCGGCTCAAGAAATAGTTTTAAAGCATTGCAAAAATTTTCTTTTGTATCTTTGTCTCCCAAATGATTAATTTTTATTTTGTATTTCTTAATGCCCAGCTGCTGATTAAGTTGAATCACCATTGAAATTAACTCGTACTCAGAAAGTCCTTCTTCATAACCCAGATATTCAACTCCGGCTTGATGAAATTGCCGAAAGCGGCCTTTTTGAGGCCTTTCATAGCGAAACATAGGCCCCTGATACCATAATTTGTGTTTTTCATGCTCTTGTTTTTTTTGTATGATTGCGCGAATCACGCTAGCGGAACCCTCGGGTCTCAAGCTAATACTTTTATCATTTCTATCTAAAAAACTATAGAGCTCTTTATTAACAATATCTGATGAGTTTCCAACAGAGCGATTGAAGAGCTCTGTTGATTCTAGTAACGGCGTCCGAATCTCTTTGGTACCACAAGAGTGAAAGACCTTGGAGAGAGTTTTTTCAAGAATATGCCATTTCTCCAGATCCTCTGGAAATAAGTCTGGCATGCCTCTTAAAGATTGAATATCCACTTACTAGCCCTTTGCAATAATATTATCTGATGCTTTTTGCTCAAGTTTTTCTCTCACCTGAGATTCTATTGTATCAACAAGTTTCTCATTAGAGACTTTTTTCAAAGGTGAGCCATCAACATACAATAGATTGCTGGGGCCACCAGTTAAGCCTACATCGGCAGCCTTAGACTCACCCGGCCCATTAACATAACACCCGATGATAGCAACCTCAAGGTCATCAGAGATATCCTCAAATCTACTTTCTAGCTCATTTACAACCTCAATTACATTAAAATTCTGTCTAGAGCAGCTTGGGCACGCAATAATTCTAATGCCTCGACTGCGTAAATTTAAGCTTTTTAAAATATCCCAACCTATTTTAATTTCATCTACGGGGTCTGAGGCTAAAGAAACCCTAATGGTGTCACCAATGCCTTCAGCAAGAAGCAACCCCAGGCCAATAGAAGATTTAACTGAGCCAGCTCTATAGCTACCAGCTTCAGTAATGCCTAGATGGAGTGGTTGATCAAGGAGTTGAGAAAATTTTCGATAGCTTTCAACAGTCATTTTAATATTTGAGGCTTTTAAACTAAGTTTAAAATTTTTAAAATCATATCTATCAAGAATTTCCACATGCCTTAAAGCAGACTCCACAAGAGCATCAGAATTGGGTTCGCCATATTTTTTTTGCAAATCCTTTTCTAGCGATCCAGCATTCACCCCAATTCGAATTGGCACATTATTATCTTTTGCGGCCTGAATGATTTGCTGCACCTTATCTGCTTTGCCAATATTGCCAGGGTTTATCCGAAGACAATCAGCGCTATCAGCCACTAAAAGAGCAATTTTATAATCAAAATGAATGTCTGCTACCAAAGGAATGGTAACCGCAGTTTTAATTTTTTTAAAAGCTATTGCACATTCTTTGTCCGGGACCGAGACTCTGACTATATCTGCGCCTGCAGCCTGTAGATCTTCTATTTGGCGGATTGTTGCCTGCACATCGGCAGTATTTGTATTGGTCATGGATTGAATAGAGATTGGGTGAGTGCCTCCCACGCCAACATCTCCAACAAAGATTGGCTTCGTTTCTTTTCTAACTATCCAAGAATCATTCATGTTCAATCTCAATAAAACTTACGTTAAGCTCATTGGCAACCTTAGTAAAGTTAATTTTACTTTCGCCGTAAAAACCAGCCACGCCATGGGCGTTACCTGCGATAATTTTAAATGGAGGAGTGATAGATATGTCCAATCTCTCATCCTTATTGAACAATCTATAGATCAGCTGAGTGGTTCCTTGATATATTTCTAACCAACTATCTTCAGTAAAGCTGAGAGATAATTTTTTAAGTTCACCCGCAGTGACTTGAAATTCACTTGCACTATCTGCCTCTGATACATTCATCACCAGTCCAAGCAAGGGATTAATTTCTTCCAAAGCATGTGCAATAAAATTTCTATCTATCTCTGATATATCGGCCATCTGATTCTCTAGAATGTCTGTTGATAGGCGAGGCTCCTCCATGGGCAAACCCGCTCGAGATGAAGGGAGAAAATTATATAGCCCATAAATAGTAATGCCTGCAAAAAATAAGATAGAAATTAAGCTTGTAATAAAACTATATCTGCCGCTCTTAATGGCCTCTGTTACGCTATTAAAATGAGAAAGGTTGCTCTCACCATCTTCCTGATGATGCTTTGCATCATAAATATCAAAAAATTCCTGCTGGATTTGTAAAAAACTTGCATATTTTTCAAAGTACCTCAAGGCATACATTCTAGCGGGAAAAATAGAATAATCCCCTGATTCAATTGCCCTGATAAAATCAATATTAATGAATGTGCGAGACGAAACATCTTGTTCCGATAGGCCCAACGCCTGTCTTGCGCCTTGAAATTTTTTGCCAATTTTAGATGTTTGTGCCGATTTCATGATTATGAAGTATGCACAATATTGATTTGATTGTTATTATTTTTTCCCTTGATGCTATTTTTTAACTTGCCGACCAATTGGCCGCAAGCGCCATCTATAGCGTCTCCTCTAGTAATTCTCAAGGTGGTAATGACTCCCTTGCCAATCAAATAGTCTTTAAATTTTTGTATAGTTAATTCCTGTGATCGTAAATAATTGCACCCATCAAATGGGTTAAATGGAATGAGATTGACCTTGCAAGACAAGCCTTTCAGCACAGTGACTAATTGAGTGGCATGCTCGATTGAGTCATTCACTCCATCAATTAAAATATACTCAATGGTAATGGTTTTTCGCTTGCTTTGATTCTCTAAGTATCCTTTGCAAGATTCAATCAATTCATTTATAGGATATTTTTTATTTATTGGAACTATCTCATCTCTCAGCTCATTATTTGCAGCATGAAGAGAGATAGCCAATGAGACATCAGTTTTAGCTGCAAGTTTTTTAATCTCTGGAACAATGCCGGAAGTGCTGAGAGTGATCCGGCGCTTAGAAAGACCGTATGCATTTTGATGCTGCATGATAGAGATCGAACTCATAACAGGATCTATATTTAGTAATGGTTCGCCCATTCCCATAAATACTACATTAGAGATTTGTTGCGAGGGCTGCTTATAAAAATTGGCAATCCAGAGTTGGCCAATAATTTCTGCAGGACTTAGATTTCTCTCAAAACCCTGGGCTCCAGTTGCGCAAAATGTACATTGCAATGCACAACCTGCTTGAGAGGATATGCATAACGTTAATCTTTTTTTCTCAGGAATTTTAACCATCTCTATCATCGAGCCAGACTCAAGCTTGATAAGGTATTTTTGTGTTCCTTCCGGGGAAAGTAAGCAATCTTCTACCTCTGGGGGCTGCGCTATTGCTAATTCAGCAAGTTCTTGTCTTAGCTCTAAGCTAAAATCTGTCATCTCCATAAAATCTAAAACCCCTCTTTGATGAATCCACTTCATCAATTGAGAGGCTCGAAATTTTGGTTGCTGGATTGAGTCGAAAAACTCCACCAAGGATTCATGAGAGAATCCCAATAAGTTTAATTTTTCTTTAGGCACTCAACTAAAAGATTTCGCTAGCTTCAAAGAAGTAGTTAATCTCTCTTGCTGCACTTTCAGGGGAATCAGACCCATGCACGGCATTAGCATCTATGGTTTCTGCAAAGTCAGCTCTGATTGTTCCAGGCTCTGCCTCACTTGGATTAGTGGCTCCCATGAGCTCTCTATTCTTAAGCACAGCATTTTCTCCCTCTAGAACCTGGACAAAAACTGGAGAAGAGGTCATATATTCAACGAGGCTTGAAAAAAATGGTCTTTCTTTATGCTCCGCATAAAAACCTGCAGCTTTAGATTCATCCATTTGAATTAATTTGCCTGCAACAACTTTAAGTCCATTAGATTCGAAACGATCTATAATTTTTCCAATCACATTTTTACTGGTTGCATCTGGCTTGATAATGGAAAGTGTTTTTTCTACTGACATAAGATTACTCCTGAATTTTGCGACATTATATGTGAGTTAGTCTGATTCATCCATCCATGCCATCTGAATTGCTTCAAGTATTTTTTCATTAGAGGATGATGGGTCATCGTTAAAATTTTTTAAGGAGCATATTTTATGGTGTAAATCAGGAAAACTTATCCACTGAGCATCTATCTCAGGATAAGTCTCGCTCAAATCTATGGCAATATCTAAGATATCAGACCATTTATATTCCATAATTAATGATCTTCAGACACCTGATTGATGGTGTATTTTGGTAATTCAACAGTATAAATGCCTTCAATTGGGCAAGTTTGGCAGCTTAACCGTGAATTAGGCTCAAGTCCCCAGGCCTTATCGAGCATGTCTTCCTCTGTTTCAGAGGCGGCATTTAGCTCTAAAAAACCTTCTCGAACAATTATATGGCAAGTTGTGCAAGCACATGACATCTCACAAGCATGCTCAATTTTAATGCCTTCTCTTAAAGCGGCCTCACATATTGATTCATCTGCTCTAGTTTCGAACTCAGCCCCGCCTGGGCAAAGCTCAGAATGAGGAAGTAATTTAATGGTCGCCATTTCAGATGGTAAAACTTTCTCCACAACCACAAACAGCCTTTGCATTTGGGTTGTGAAACTTAATGCCCTTGTTGAGACCATCCTCAGAATAATCAACCATGCTGCCCTTGAGGTAATTTAGGCTATCAGAATCTACATAGATTGTGCATTCCCCCTCTAAAAAGATCACATCCTCAGCAGTGGTCACAGGTTGCTCATCAACATAATCAAAAAAATATTCAAAACCTGAGCAGCCAGCTTTTCTAACACCAATTCTTACACCATGGCCTTTACCGCGATTTTGAATACTAGATAAGAAGTGCGCTACAGCCTTATCAGAAAACTTTAATACTTCTGCAGAGAATTTTTCCATGCTTATTGTTTTTGTTCGTAGTCTTCTATCGCCTGCTTAATTGAATCTTCTGCTAAAACAGAGCAGTGAATTTTGATGGGGGGAAGTTCAAGCGCTTCAACAATGTCAATATTTTTGATTTCTTTGGCTTCCTCAAGTGTTCTGCCAAGAAGCATTTCTACAAGCTCGCTTGACGATGCGATAGCGGAGCCACAACCGTATGTTTTAAATTTTACGTCCTTAATAATATGGGTATTGCCTTGACGTTCACATTTAATTTGGAGCTTCATCACGTCACCACAAGCAGGCGCACCCACCATTCCAGTGCCTACATTCATTTCCTTGGGATCAAATCTACCAACATTATATTTTGCTGGTTCATTGATAGTATTTTCAAATTTATCAACTACTTTTTTACTATACGCCATAATTTTCTCCTAAAATTTAGTGTGTTTGCCAATCCACAGTATCAAGATCAATTCCATCAAGATACATCTCCCATAATGGGGATAGTTCTCTAAGCCTCTCAACCGCATGATTAATTAAAGATAATGTGTAATCAACATCTTCTTCTGTTGTGAAGCGGCCAAAGGAGAAACGAATAGAGCTAGAAGCCAGCTCATCTTTCCTGCCCAGCGCCCTTAAGACATAAGATGGCTCAAGACTTGCTGAGGTACAAGCAGAGCCAGAGGATACTGCAATATCTTTCAAAGCCATGATCAATGACTCACCTTCTACATAGGCAAAACTGATATTTAGTATGTTACCAACTTTTTTAGAAATATCGCCATTGACATAAATTTCTTCAATTTTAGAGACAGACTCATAGAATCTATTATGTAGAACCTCAATACGTTTTGCGTCTTGCAACATTTCTTCTTTTGCAATTCTAAAGGCTTCACCCATACCTACAATTTGATGGGTAGGGAGTGTGCCTGAACGCATGCCTCTTTCATGTCCGCCACCATGCATTTGTGCTTCAATTCTTACTCTGGGCTTCCTGCTAACATACAGTGCCCCTATGCCTTTTGGTCCATAAGTTTTATGAGCCGAAAAAGACATTAGGTCTACTGGCAGTTCAGCCAAATTGATTTCAACCTTGCCGGTGCTTTGTGCAGCATCAACATGAAAAAAGATACCTTTTTCCCTTGCTAACGTTCCTATACCCTGAAGATCATTGATTGTTCCAAGCTCATTATTAATATGCATGATCGAGATTAAAACTGTGTCCTCTCTAATTGCTTCTTGAATGGAATCAACTGCAATAACGCCGCCTTCAGTGGGCTCTAAATATGTTACCTCAAATCCTTCGCGCTCTAGCTGCCTACAAGGGTCTAGTACTGCTTTATGCTCGATTTTAGATGTAATGATGTGCTTGCCTTTGGATTGATAAAAATTTGCAATGCCTTTAATAGCAAGATTGTCAGCTTCTGTAGCCCCTGATGTCCAAACAATCTCTCTCGGGTCACAACCAACAAGGTTTGCAACATGAGACCTTGCTTCCTCCACAGCTTCCTCTGCCTTCCATCCAAACTTATGAGAGCGAGATGCAGGATTTCCAAAATTTCCATCTAGGGTTAAGTGATCGCAGATTTTTTGGGCCACACGAGGATCGACAGGAGTGGTAGATGCGTAATCTAAGTAAATGGGTAAATTGATCGGAGCGCTCATTATTGTATTTCCTTAATGGTAATTTGATGGTCTGGAGAATCTGCAAGTTCGGCAATGGATATTTTACTTAAAAAACTATCAACTACATGATTTAAATCATCCCATAATTGATGGGAATTGCATTGCTTTCCAGACAGACAGGCTGAAGTTCCAGCGCAATTAGTGGCATCAAGATTCTCTTCTACAGCATCCATGATTGATTTGATGGTAATTTGAGTCGGTTCAGCAGCGTATACATAGCCACCATTTCTTCCTCGAATACTTTTTACTATCCCAGCCATTCTTAACTTTCTAAATAATTGCTCAAGATAGCTTAGCTCTATGCCCTGTCTCACCGCAATATCTCTTAAGGCTACTGGGTTAGAGTGATTAGATAGGTGTTGAAGATCAGCCAATGCATTTACCGCGTAACGACTCTTTGTTGTGAAATTCATACAGGTATTATCAATACCTGACTCTTTTAGTCAAGTTTTATCTGCATGCCTAAGCGTTCAGCCACTTCGCTATAAGTTTCTATCACATTACCTAAATCTTGGCGAAATCTATCCTTATCCATTTTTGTTAAAGTATCCTTGTCCCATAAGCGACAACCATCAGGGGTAAACTCGTCAGCTAAGAGCATCTTGCCTTTAAACATACCAAATTCAAGCTTGTAATCAACCAGGATGAGGTTAGCTTCCTTAAAAAAGTTAACCAATAGATCATTTGCTTTGAGGGTCATCTCTCTCATCACATCAGCCTCTTCTTGAGTTGCCCAACCGAATGAGACAATATGATGGTCATTAATCAATGGGTCACCTAGAGCATCATCTTTTAGAAAAAACTCAAATAATGGAGGATCTAGCAATAAACCATCCTCAATACCCAGTCTTTTGCATAATGAACCAGTTGCTCTATTTCTTACAACACACTCAATTGGGAACATGTCTAGTTTTTGAACAAGGGACTCATTACTTGAAAGTAACTCAATAAAGTGTGTCTCAATGCCCTTGGAGGATAGAAATTCCATGACAAAAGCATTGAATTGATTGTTAACTTTTCCTTTGTTATCTAGGGCCGCCATCTTTTTTCCATCAAATGCAGATGTATCATCCCGAAACTCCATGATCAATTGGTCTGGGTTAGAGGTTGCATATAAAGATTTAGCTTTACCGGTTGTGATTTGTGATAGTTTGTCCATAACTCTAACTTAATAATTCATTAATTTTAGAAATGAGAGCTTCAGCGTCTTCAGGAGAGCCGGCTAGAGACTCAACAACAATATTGGTTTTCTCATTTTCCGTCGTGAGAATAATTTTAAATTCAGCTTGCTCTTTTAACAATAAAGAATTTGAATTTGAATCATCTGCAAAATTTAAAAAATTAAACCAGTTATTTCCCTCAGACTCTACGGAATAACTAACTAAAAAAATTCCGCCATCTCTATCGATATCATTCGAGGTAATATTTCCAGCAGTTAGAGCTCTGCTAACTGCAGACCAAGCTCTGTTAAACCCCAGATCTAGCTGAATGGTTGTTAAGTTATTTAAATTAAAGATTTTTGCTTTTTTTCTATCATTTAAACTCTGTGCTGCCAAAGATGTTCCAGAAAAGGATGCTGCTGAGCTAGCAAAATACTGAACCAGCTTTTCAAGCTCTGCCTGGATAAATTCAGAGTCAGTATTTGAGTTAAATGTACTATTTGTTGAAGCCTGCGAGCTTAAAAATATTTCAGTAGAGGCTTCTTTGATGCCATGTTCAATAGTGAGAATTAGGTTTAATGCTTCAGAGTATTTGATGGTGAGTGTGCCGGCATCTGGATCAGCGCTTAGAATCGACATTGAAGAGGCTTCAATGTAATTCTTAGCAATAGGCCATGCAGTAGATGGAAGCGTCTCAATATAAACCCACATTAATTCACCCAGCCTTCTGAGCTGAACTTCATTAGATTCTCCTGAAGAAAATATTTGTCTTGGAGCAGGAACATCTTGAACTTCAGCGTTTGAGATGCCATCAGTGATAGGTGGATAATGATCATCTGTAATAATAGTAAATTCTTCATTGTCCAATAGAATATCTGGATTGACGACTTCTTCAAAAAACTCATATTTTTTTTCAGGATAAAGGCCTTCGGGACCACTAATATAAGAGCAAGAGCTAAAGAAAAGAGTTAGACATAGCAAGTGGTAATTTCTTATATATTTCATAGTAATTTTAATTTAGTCATCTCGTTAATTATTGCATCATGGTACTGACTAGCCAAGGGCACAAGCGGCAATCTAATTCCAGAGTCAATTTTTTTCATTTTTTCAAGCATCCATTTAACTGGTATTGGATTAGATTCAATGAACAAAAGTTCATAGATTGATAAAAACATCTCATTAAGATCTTTGGCGTCGTCAACCTGCCCCTGAAGATTTAGGGTGCAAATTTTTGCAATTTGACTTGGCAGGATATTTGCAGCTACAGAAATAACACCATCCATGCCCTCAGCCATAAAGGAACTAAATGTAGGGTCATCACCAGACAAAACAGAGAAATGTTTTTGATCCTCAAGCCTTTCAACGATTGATATTAATTCACTCACACGCATTGGATCATCTGCAGCTTCTTTAATTCCAATAATATTAGGGTGTGTTGCAAGTCTAGCAACAGTCTCAGGTTTTAAATCACAGGCTGTTCTGGATGGAACGTTGTATAAAATTTGAGGAATTTCCACGGTGTCTGCAATTTTAGTATAGTGCTGAAATAAACCATCTTGATTTGGCTTATTGTAATAAGGCGTAACTATCAAGGCATAGTCAGCTCCCAGGGATGCCGCCGTTTCAGTTAATTCGATAGCTTCTTGAGTCGAATTAGCTCCTGTTCCCGCTATGACAGGGATTCGTTTGTCCACAAGCTGGATGGTTTTATTGATAATGTCGAGATGCTCTGCAACAGACACCGTGGCTGATTCACCCGTGGTCCCAACAGTAACAATGCCACTCGTGCCTGATGCAATGTGCCATTCAATCAATGATTCCAAGGACTCATCATCTAAGGTGCCATTCGCGTGCATCGGTGTCACTAACGCTACGAAACTGCCTTGAAGGGGTTGCATCATTCTTGTTTTCAGTAAAAAATGAAACTATACACTTTTTTTATAAAAAATAATGGCTAAAAATCTACTAGGCAAAAAATGTCCTGCATTCAAGGCTGAGGCAACAAATAATCAAACTCTTTCTAACGCCTCATTTGAAGGAAGAAATCTTGTGATCTACTTCTACCCTAAAGATAGCACTCCAGGCTGTACCACTGAGGGTCAAGAATTTCGCGACAGCTATAAGATATTTAAAAAAATGAATACTGAGATATTAGGGGTGTCCAGAGAGTCCATAAAATCTCATGAAAACTTTAAATCAAAGCAGAGTTTTCCTTTTGAGCTTCTGTCAGATCCAGACGAAAAAGTCTGCAAAGCATTTGATGTGATGAAACTTAAATCCATGTATGGAAGAGAGTATATGGGGGTTGATAGAAGTACCTTTATTGTCGATAAAAAAGGAAAAATTCAATCAGAGTGGCGAGGCGTTAAAGTTACAGGTCATGTCCAAGAAGTGCTGCAGGCAGTTAAGGAGCTAGTAAATTAGGCTGTATTTAATCAGTTAGCATGTCTGGCCATGCATTCCATATTGCTTTGATCAAGGTTGCTATTGGGATTGCAAAAAATACTCCCCAAAACCCAAAAAGACTACCAAAGACAAATACCGCCAGAATAATCGCTACAGGATGAAGCTTCACAGCGTCAGAAAAAAGAATTGGGACCAATAAATTACCATCTAAAATCTGAAGAGCAAGATAAGAACCCATGAGTAGCGAGAATTCAAATGTGAGGCCAAGTTGCAGCAAGCCGACTGCCGCGACAGGAATTGTCACAATAAAAGCGCCCAGGAATGGTATTAAGACAGAGAAGCCAACCAGCACAGATAGCAAAGCTACATACTCTAAACCAAAATACATGAAAATTATTGCAGCAGCGCTACCAACAATCACAATTTCAATTGCCTTACCTCGAGCATAATTGCTGAGCTGCTCATCCATTTCCACCCAAACATTCTTTAGCATGCTTCTTTCTTTAGGCAGAATACTTAAAAATCCTGAAATAATGCTTTCCCTGTCGCAGAGAAAGAAAAAAACAAGAATAGGTAGTAAGATTAAGTTAATAGCAATCGTGGCTGTATTTTGAATGCCAGCAATTGAAGCTTTAATAAAATCTTGGGATAAAGTAGTTATTTGGCCAGATAAGCTCTCAAGAAAGACCGTGATTTGATCAGAGGAAACTAAATCAGGGTATTTTGAAGGAATGTCCTGCGCAAACAATCTAAATGAACTGAGCCACTTAGGCACTTCTAAGACTATGGCTTGAAGTTGTTGATATACCAAAGGGGCTAACCACACCATCAAAGTAATCCCGAGCAAGAGAAAAATACTATACGTTAAGAATAAAGCAATAGAGCTTTTAATTCCAAGGGACTCAAACCGTGACTGCATCCCAATTAATAAATATGCAAAAATGATACTAATCAGAAAAGGTGTGAGAATAGTGCCCAGAAAGAACAGGATCAAAAAGGCAGATATTACTAATAAGGAAAAGACTAATGTCTCTTCATTCGAAAAAATCTTTTTAAATAAATTATTTATTTCTTCTAGCACTTTTCTTAGTTAAAATTGTCAGAGAACCATATGTTAATTGAAATTAATCAATAGTGTAAGCCTAACAAGCATAAGCTAAGATAGACTCATGTTTGTTAGATT
>Ga0307986_10000591_pt1 | contig 26699 bp, 28 predicted proteins | sample EllFjometageno82_FD_203170 | JGI IMG/M metagenome (GOLD analysis project Ga0307986, IMG submission 203170) | Marine microbial communities from Ellis Fjord, Antarctic Ocean - #82 | ecosystem: Environmental > Aquatic > Marine > Unclassified | place: Southern Ocean | collected 2014-10-09 | reverse complement strand
GCATTTTACAAATTGCGTTACCAGTTTGGAAATATACTCCAGTTGGTCCACCCGTTCCTATCGTGAAGAACTCTGCAGATTTTGCAACACCAGTAAAAGATAAAGATGCAACAAAGATTAGTAGAGCGCTCGATAGAGATGTTATTACTTTTTTCATGATCTCTCCTCTATATCGTTATTTTTATTAATTAATTCTAACAGTAATCAGAGGGTTATGTATAGATAGTTTTTATATTGATTCAGACCATTTTTTTAACTTATCAACACCCTCTACTATTTTAGGTGCAAGTTTTAAAATTAAAGTATTATCAATTTTTTGTTTATTTTGAGTTTGATTCATAAAATTTTGGCCGTCAAAATCTGTAAAGCTTAGCCTTGCGAACATTTTATTTTTATCAAAACCAAAATCAGATCCAGGCAGTAGTGCTACACCTGTTTCTTTTAAAATATTGTCACACATTTCTGCTGATGTATTAAATTTTTTATTTAAAAATTCTGGCATAAGATAAAAACCACCTTGAGGTTTATTAATTAAAACCTTGTTTGATTTTAGACTTTCATAAACATAATTACCAACTGCTTTAAGAATATTTTTAGAACTATTTATGTATTTGCTATGATCTTTTGTATAAGCGGTAATAGCAGCATATTGAATTGGTGCACTGACAGCTGAAAAAGTTTCACTAGCTAAAACATTAATAGAATTTTTTAAAATATTTAAAGAATCTGGAACTATAAAATAACCTAACCTCCAACCTCCTGCGCCACACCATTTACTTAAACCCGTGCTTATAATAGTTTTTTCAGGGCAAAAACTAGAAATAGATTTGAAACCTTTCTCAAAGTTTAACTCAGAATAAATCTCATCTGATAAAATAATAAGATTATAATTTTTGGCAATCATACTAATTTCTTCTAGATTTTTACAAATTTGCCCAGATGGATTATTTGGTGAATTCAAAAATAATAGATAGTTTTTATTCTTATCTTTTAAAATAACTTCTTCAATTTCAGATCCAGTAGGAAACCAGTTGTTTTCTCTTTTTGTTTGTATTGTTTGAATTTTATTTCTTCCAAGAATTGCTTGTGGAGCGTAAGAAACCCAACTCGGTGCTGGCAATATTATCTCTCCGTCAAATAAAATATGTAGCAAAAACATTAATTCTTTTGAGCCTGGGCCGATAATTACATTTTCAGATTTATAATTATAATTCTTTTTAGTTGATGTATATTTTGCAATAGCCTCTCTAAGCTCATTAAGGCCTTGCATTGGTAAATATTTATTTTGATAGGCATTATCTTTTAGTGCATTAACAATATCTGGTGGAATTTGAAATGGAGATTGGCCAAATCCAAATTTAAATATTTTTTCACCTTTATCCTCTAGTTTTCTAGATGTTTCATTAATTTTTAAGGTAGAGGATGGTTCTAAACCTTTAATTATATTTTTTAACATTTAATAACTTAATTCCTTTAAATCTTTATACTGTTCTAAAACTTTTGGATTTGCTAGGGCTTCTTTATTTTTAATTTCGTTTCCTTCTATTGTATTTTTTACAGCTAATTCGACTATTTTTCCATTTTTAGTTCTTGGAATATCATCGACTACTATAATTTTAGATGGAACATGTCTTGGGGATGCATTTTTTTTAATTTGTATTGTGATTTTTTTTAATAAATTTTCATTAAATATATGTTTTGGGTTTAAGACTATGAACAGAACAATCCTAACATCATTATCCCATGCTTGACCAACAACAATAGATTCTTTGATTTCTCTAAACTTTTCTACCTCAGAATATATTTCGGCGGTTCCAAGTCTCACTCCTCCAGGGTTGAGTGTCGTATCTGATCTACCATGAATAATAAAACCACCACTTTTTTTTATCTCAGCGAAGTCACCGTGGTACCATATATTTAAAAAATTGTTAAAGTATGCATTTTTAAATTTAATATCATTTTTATCATTCCAAAATTTTAAAGGCATTGATGGAAAAGGGTTTTTACAAACTAGCTCTCCTTTTTTATTAATTAAAGGTTTACCCCTTTCGTTAAAGACATCGACATTCATGCCCAACCCTTTATTTTGGATTTCACCTAAAATTACTGGTTGATATAAATTTCCCAAAACAAAACAAGAAACAATGTCTGTACCCCCAGATATTGAAGATAAGTGAACATTTTTTTTTATATTCTTGTAGACATATCTAAACCCATCATTTGATAGTGGAGATCCGGTAGAACAAATTGTTTTTAATTTTGTTAATTTATATTTATATTTTAAAGTAGGTTTAAATTTACGAAGAGCATCAACATATTTTGCACTAACACCAAATAAAGTAATTTTTTCTTTATCAGCGATTTTTAATAATAAATCTTCTTTTTTGTACATCGGTGATCCATCAAATAAAACAATCGACGCTTTTGAAGCTAAAACACTCACTAACCAGTTCCACATCATCCATCCACAAGTAGTAAAATAAAAAACATTGTCACCTTCTTTAATATCACAATGGAGCTGATGCTCTTTTTTATGCTGAAGTAAAACTCCTCCACTTCTATGACATATACATTTTGGTTTTCCAGTGGTCCCACTTGAATATAAAATTGCAAGTTCTTGCTCAAAATCAAACTTAGGAAACTCAATCTTCTCGGAATCCTGTTTGATTAATTCATTCCATATAACTGTTTTTATTTTTTTAGATGTGTATTTATTATGTAGGTATTTTTCTCCTGGATAGTTAACAATGACAACATGTTTGATAGATGGTATCTCTTTCAAAATTTGAGGAACTCTCTCTAAGACATTTATTGTTTTTCCATTATAATAATATCTATCTACTACAAATAAAACTTTAGGGTTAATTTGTGAAAAACGTTCTACCACACCTTTAATACCAAAATCAGGAGAACAAGACGACCATATTGCACCTAGCGAAGAAGAGGCTATAAATGCTTCAACTGCTTCTATGGTATTGGGTAAATATGCTGCAACCCTATCTTTTTTTTTTATCTTAATACTTTGCAAAAATTTAGATACTTTATTTACATTAATGTTTAGTTCGTACCAGCTTTTTTCTTCTCGAAATCCATTCTCGCTAATAAATGTTATTGCTTTATCCTTGTTATTTTTTGATAATAAATTTTCAGCGAAGTTTAACTTTGAATTTGGTAAAAATTTATTTTTATAAAATATTTTTGATTTTTTTATTTTTACTTTACTCTTGAGCCCTTTGATTTCAGAGAAATCCCAAATAGAACTCCAAAAATTTCCTGGGTTTTTAATGCTCCATTTTAAAATGTTTTCATATTTTTGATTAAAATTTTTTTTGAAACGATTTGAAATGAATTGCTCATAATTGGATAAAAGGGATTTTTTTTTCTGGTCAGATGACGCTTCCCATAATTTTTGTTTCATAATTTTGCTACAAAATACTAATACAGAATTATTTTTATTATGTTAATCTAATAAGCAAATAAAAGATAAATGAGAACTTTTAACCCTACGATTCGGTCATGTTTTAACCCATTTTTGTTCTTTGTGAGTAACAACATGTGGTGGAGCAAAAATTAAAGGTACCATTAATAGAAATGTCACAAAATAAAATTACAGCTGTTCTCGGTCCCACAAATACTGGAAAAACCTTTCTTGCGATTGAAACCATGCTTTCATTTGATTCAGGAATGATTGGTTTTCCTTTAAGGCTGCTAGCAAGAGAAGTTTATGATAAAATTATTAAAAAGATAAGCTTAGATAAGGTTGCACTAATTACAGGTGAAGAAAAAATAATACCTCCAAATGCTAAATATTTTCTTTGTACCGTTGAATCTATGCCAATTAACAAACATTTAGATTTTGTTGGAATAGATGAAATCCAAATGTGTGCTGACCATGAAAGAGGGCATATTTTTACAGATAGATTATTAAACCTTCGCGGAGAAAAATTAACAATGTTAATGGGATCAAGCACTATAAAAAGTATAGTTAATAAGCTTGGTGAAGATACTGAATTTATAAATAGAAATAGACTTTCCAAACTTTCGTATGTTGGTCATAAAAAAATTTCAAGAATAAATAGAAAAACGGCAATAATTGCTTTTTCTGCTGAAGAAGTTTATGCAATTGCCGAACTGGTTAGAAGACAAAAAGGTGGTGCAGCTATTGTTATGGGTTCGCTAAGCCCCAAAACTAGGAATGCTCAAGTTGGGCTATATCAATCAGGAGCCGTCGATTTTCTTGTTGCTACAGATGCAATTGGAATGGGAATTAATATGGATTTAGAAAATGTTTATTTTTCAAATTTAAAAAAGTTTGATGGAAGAAAATTAAGACGACTTAACTTATCTGAAATTGGACAAATTGCAGGCAGAGCTGGAAGATATCTAAATGATGGTAGTTTTGGGATTACTGGTGACTGCAAAGAGATTACTGCTGAAGATGTTGATTTACTTGAAAACCATAAATTTGAAGAGATTAAAATTTTATTTTGGAGAAATTCTAGTTTAAACTTTAATAATGCTCTGAGTCTAATTAAATCACTTGATGAGAGACCCAATAAAGACTGGTTGCGGAAAATACATGAACGTGAAGATGAAAAACTTTTAAAATATTTTTTAAAAGATATGGAAAGTCATAATATTAAAAATAATAAAGAAACATTGGAATTGCTCTGGGACTGTTGTCAAATTCCTGATTTTGTGAAAAAAACATATGGTAATCATCTAGAGGTTGTTAGTAAAGTTTTTAGCTTTTTAAATGGAAAAGAGGGTAAGATCACCAACGATTATATGAGGTTACAGTTGATGAAATTAGACAAATTAGAGGGAAATGTAGATTCTTTATCAAATAGAATTGCAAATGTTAGAACTTGGTCATATGTTTCAAATAAAATTAATTGGGTTGAAAACCAAAACTACTGGATTGAAAAAACAAAACTATTAGAAGATAGAATATCTGACAGACTGCATGAAGAACTTACTAAAACTTTCATTGATAAAAGAGCAAGTGTTTTGGCAAGAGGATTGAAACAAGATATGGATTTTAAAACTGAAATAATGAAAAATGACAAAGTAATAATAAACAGCGAATTTATTGGTAATTTAAAAGGTTTAAAATTTGAATTAGATTTAAAAACTGACGCGTTAGAAACAGATATAAAATCTTTAAAAAAAGCAGCAAGACAGACTGTTGGCCCGGAGCTTGAAAAAAGAATACAAACAATTATTGATACTGGATTATTGGAAATAAAAGATGATTTTAAAATTTATTGGAATAAATTTCCCATCGCAAAATTATTAGTAGGTAAAGATTATTTAAATCCTGATTTATTTTTAATAGTTGACGATATATTGGAAAATAATCACAAAAAAAAATTATCTGAATTTCTTAATGAATGGATTAAAGAAAGAATTAATACTGTGTTAAAAAGCTTAATGGATTTAAAAAATTTGAAAGAAAGCAATTCGTCTATTAAAGCTTTGGCTTATCAACTTTATGAAAGCAATGGCGTTATTAAAAGAGAACAAGTTTCTAATTATTTAAAAGAACTTGGACAAGAAGAAAGAAAAATTTTGAGAGACTTGGGTGTAAAGTTTGGAAGGTATCATGTTTTTTTATTTAAGCTCCTTAAACCAGAGGCAGTTTTATTAAGAGTTTTGTTGTGGAAAAACTATCATCAAAAATACTTCAATTTATCACCACCAACATTTGGCTTGAATTTTTTAGAAGATACAAAATTTAATAATAAAAATTTTATGCTTCTTTGTGGATTTGAAAATTTCGACCAGTATTTTGTAAGGATAGATATTTTAGAAAGATTATTTGTTCAAATTATCAATACAAACCCTGATAAAAAAAAAGAAACAAAACTTGTTCCTGAAATGCTTAATTTGCTTGGGTGTAGTAAAGATAATTTTAAAAAACTTATACAAAAAATGAATTATAAGACGTTTGAAAAGGATGGAGAAATTTACTTTCAATACAGCCCAAGAAAAGAAAGGGTTAAAAAAAATTTTAAAAAAATAAATACGGAAAATAGTCCTTTTAAAGTTTTAAAAAATATTAATTTTACTTAATGAGTACTTTTTTCAATAAAAAAGATAGAATTGATGATAGCCATTTTTTGTCTAAAGTTGCTTCATTGTTAATTCATGCAGCCAAAATAGATGAGGCTTATACAGAGGATGAAAAAGTAATAATAAAAAAGACTCTAATTAAACTGGGTGCTGAGAGTTCGAATATAGAAAAACTAATGTCCGAAGCTGCTCTGAATGACGACAATTCAAATCAAATTTTAGATTTCACAAGTGAAGTAAAAAAAGCATCTGATATAGATAAAATTAAAGTTGTTGAAGCATTATGGGAAATAATTTATTCGAACAAAAATGCAGATGTGTATGAGGCAAATTTAATGAGAAGATTGACTGGTTTACTTTATTTAGACAATAAAATAGTGGGAGATATAAAAGAAAAAATAAAAAATAAATCTTAAAATGACCTACTTAGTAAATGACAAATGTATCAAATGTAAACTAATGGATTGTGTTGAGGTTTGTCCAGTTGATTGTTTTTATGAGGGTAAAAATATGCTTGTAATTAAACCGGATGAGTGTATAGATTGTGGCGTTTGTGAACCTGAATGTCCAGTGGATGCTATAGTGGCTGATACACAAAAAGGAAGTGAACAATGGTTAGAGATGAATACTAAGTATTCAGAAATTTGGCCAAATATAAGTGAAAAAAAAGATCCCCCAATGGATCATGAAAAATACAAAGATGAAAAGAATAAGTTTGAAAAATATTTTAAAGAAAACCTTTAAACAAAAACCCAAAAAAAAAGCTAAAAGTAAACCTGCAATTAAAGTGGTTAAAAAAAAGGTTATTGTAAAAAAAAATAAACCTATAAAAGTCTCTAAAAATACTAAAATAAAAAAAAGTTTAAAACCAGCTATAGGTAAAAATATTATCAAAAAAGGAACTTCCTTAAAAGTTGAACCTAAAACTGATAATTTAAGAATTCCAAAAAATAACGAATTAAAACCAGAAATTAAAAAAGTAAAAAAACAAGAAACAGCAAAAAAAGAATATAAGATTAAAGATTTTGTTGTTTACCCCAAGCATGGTGTTGGACAAATTACAGAATTTAAAAAAATAAATATCGGTGGAATTGATGTTGAAACATATGTCTTGAAATTTGAAAAAGACAAGGCTAATGGAATGGTTCCAGTAAATAAACAATCACATCTTAGGCCTTTAGCTTCTATCAATCAGGTTAATAAATGTATTGCGATACTAAAAAGTAAGCCAAAAGTAAAAAGATCAATGTGGAGTAGAAGAGCTCAGGAATATGAGGCAAAAATCTCTTCTGGTAAAATTTATGAATTAGCAGAAGTTGTTAGAGATTTGAATAAAGGAGATGATTTGATGGTTGATCAGTCTTATAGTGAAAGACAACTCTTCGAAAAGGCCTATGAGAGAATATTATCAGAATTTCAAATCGTAATGGGAGTATCATTAGAAGATACTCAAAAAAAGTTAGATAAAGCATTAAAAAGAAACCTCGAAGTACAAGAAAAAATTAAAACTTTAAATCCTAAATTAAGTGCTCCCGCAAGTTCAGATGCGGAGCCCGTTGCTGAAACCGAAGATCAAATTACAGAATAAAAAAAACGCTCCACACAACAAATGTTATGAGAAGCGTTTTTTGAAAAGATTAAGGTATTATCTTTTTCTTTTCTTAGCTTTTTTAGCTTTTTTTGCTTTTTTCTTAGTTTTCTTTTTAGCTTTTTTTGCTTTTCTCTTTGTAGCCATCTTTAGCTCCCTGTTTAAGTTAAACGAATCAAAGTGATTCGCTGTTAAGTTATTTTTATTTTTTTATGCAAGTGATGTCAATTCTTTAATTAAAGTGTAATTTTCAATATTATTTTAAAAGAACATTTTTTTTTATCAATTTTCGAATAGGTTAAAAATGTTAGAGTTTATGCGCTTAATAATCTATTTTAAAAAAAAAATTAAAAAAGTTTTTCTATTTCACTTTGATATTTTTTTATAATTTTATACCTTTTTAATTTTAATGTTGGTGTCATCATTCCATTTTCAATTGTAAATTGTTTTTTTATAACAGTAAATTTTTTTATTTTCTCTATTTTAGATAGATTTTTATTTATGTTTTCTATTTCTTCTTTAATTTTTTCACTTTTATAGTTTTGTTGATCCGAAGATAAAACAATTAAACAAACTAGATATGGTTTATTATCGCCATAAACTAACGCTTGTTCTATAAAATTTAATTTAGTCAAGTAGCTTTCAATTTTGACTGGTGAAATATTGTCTCCTCCTGGAGTTATGATGATATCTTTTTTTCTATCTGTTATTTTTAGAAACTGTCCATCAAATTCCCCTATATCCCCTGTATATAGCCAGCCACCTCTTAAGACTTTATTTGTTTCCTCTTCATTCTTCCAGTAACCCATCATTACATTTTCTCCCTTAACTAATATTTCTCCATCATCTGCTATTTTAACCAAATTCCCTTTAAATGGCAGACCAACGGTTTCAACTCTAATATCATCTATCGAATTGCAACTTACAACTGGAGATGTTTCGGTTAATCCGTATCCTTGAAGTGTTGGTAAACCTATTGCATTTAAAAATGAACCAACTTCTTTATCTAATGCCCCACCACCTGAAATGAATGCTTTTAGACATCCACCAAACTGTTTTTTTATTTTTTTTCTTACTATTTTGTCACAAACAAAATCGTTTAGATTTTCTATTAATGATAATTTCTCTTTGTTCAATTTTTTCTTTCCCAAACTAATTGTTTTATTTAAAAATATTTTTTTTAATCCAGTAGCCTTATTAAAAGATACGTTGATTTTTTGATATAGATTCTGATAGAATCTTGGGACAGCCGTCATAATCTCTGGTGAACAGTCATTCATGCTCTTGATCAATTTATCTATACTTTCTGCATAAAATACTCTTGCGCCAACGACTATTTGAACAAACTGAACTGTGTGTTCATATGAATGAGATAATGGAAGCCATGTCAGAAATTTTGGTCTATCTGAAATAAATATTTTTAATAAATTAAAAGCTCCTTCACAATTATTAAGTATTCCTCCATGACTTAGCATCACACCCTTTGGATTTCCTTGGGTGCCTGATGTGTAAATAATACATGCAATATCTTTTCTGCAAATTTTTAATTCAAAAAAATCTTTTCTATTATGTTTTTCTTTTTTATTAATATCATCTATGTTTAGAATAAATTGATCATCAAGGTCATTTATAGACTCAAAGCTTATAATTTTTTTAACAAAATCTTTTTTAGGGATAATATTTTTTATTTTTTCATACTGTGCTTTGTTTGAAACAATGATTATAGTGGGTGTGCAATCATTAATTATGTATTCGTAATCCTCTTCTGTATAGGTTGTGTAGGCTGGAACTGTTGTGCCTTCTGAAAGCATGATCGAAAGATCTGAAATCATCCACTCAGGTCTATTTTCAGAAATCAGTAAACACCTATCACCTTTTTTTATATATTTTGATATTTCATCGGATAATTTAATAATATTTAAGTAAACATCTTCCCATGAATATGTTTTTTTTGGTTCTTTTAGAGATTCTAAAAAAATACTTTCTTTATCCTGTTTTAAGTATTGCCTGTAAAATAATTCTAGTAAATTGTTAATTTTATCTATTTGCATATATTTTTGGTGGGCGAAGAGAGAATCGAACTCTCACTTCTTACGAAACACGATTTTGAATCGTGCGCGTCTACCAGTTCCGCCACTCGCCCTGTATTTAATTATTATAACTATAAAATTAAATAGTATAAGAACTTAATTTATATTAAAACCGAATAATGATTAAACAATTATATCAAAAATCTTTAAAACTTGCAGCACACAAAAGATCAAAAGTATACCTGGCCGTACTATCTTTTGTAGAAAGTTCATTTTTTCCAATTCCTCCAGATATCATGATTGCACCAATGGTTATCTCCAAAAAAGATGATTACTTAAAAATTTTTTTAATTGCCACTTTCTTTTCTACGTTTGGTGGTCTATTGGGTTATTTTATAGGTTTCTCATTTTTAGATTATGGAATGAAAGTTGTCGAGTTCTATGGGTATGAAGATAAAGTAATTAATCTTAAAAATAATTTATCTAATGGAACCTCTCTCTATATTTGGCTATTAACATTATTTCTTGCTGGTTTCACTCCCCTACCATTCAAAGTTTTTACAATAACAAGTGGCATGATCGGCTTTAATTTACTAATCTTTTTCTTAATCTGCCTAATTTCTAGAGGTTTAAGGTTTTTCATTGTTTCCTATTTATCCTTTAAATTCGGTGACGCTTTCAATAAATTCATGGAAACTAGTGGAACAAAATGGTTTACAATTTTGGGGATTTTAATTGTAGGTGTTTTTAGTTTGATATATTTTGTGATTAAATAGCATGTCTGAAATAAAATATAAAAAACCTCTCAATTTAATATTATTATTTATTATTTTTTCTCTTTTTAGTGCTTATTTTATTCAATATGTGCTTGGTCACCAACCATGCAATTTATGTTTGATTGAAAGATTGCTCTATGTCTCTGTAATAATAATTATATTTTTATGCTTGTTTTTTAAAAAATTTGAAAAAATCACTTTAATTGCTCTAGCTTCAATATTTATTTCAGCTATGTTATTATCTTTCTATCACTTTGGAATTGAACAAGGGTTTATTAAAGAATCTTTGGTTTGTAATTTAGGCCTTGAAAATAGTGTTTTAACCAAAGAGATGCTTTTAAATCAATTAAAGGAACAAGTTATAAGTTGTAAAGATGTTACTTTTAAAATTTTTGGATTATCTCTCACAACTATTAATATTTTTATCTCTTTAATATTGAGCATTATAACTATAAGACTTTTTTTTAATTATGAAAAAAACAAATAAAAATATAGTAGAAAAATTTATTAGAGTAGATCACGCTGGGGAAAGAGGTGCTATAAAGATTTATGAAGGCCAATTATTAGCACTAAATACATTTGTAAAAGATGATAATCTTAAAAAAAAAATTGAAGAAATGAAAGTTCATGAAAAAGAACATTGTGATTATTTTGAAAATGAAATTAAAAAAAGAAATATTAAACCAACAAAATTTTTACCTTTGTGGGACCTCTTAGGCGTTGGCTTGGGTTTTGGTTCTACTATATTAGGAAAAAAAGCTGCTATGCTCTGTACTGCATCAGTTGAAGAAGTTATAGATGAACATTATTTAAATCAAATTAAAGCATTAGAAGATGATGAGATAAAATTAAAAAAAAAAATTACAAAATTTAGAAAAGATGAATTACATCATAGAGATATCGCATATGAAGAGGGTGCTACTAAAAAAGGTGTTTATTCTATTTTAGATAAAATAATTAAAACTGGTTCAAAAATCGCAATAAACATATCTGAGAAGATATAATTAGGCTTCTAGCTCAACATCCCAATATAAATAATCCATCCAACTTTTATGAAGAAAATTTGGTGGGAAATTTTTACCATTTTTATGTAGGTCTTCGGTGGTAGGTTGATAGGGCTCTTGATTAAGCGTCATATCAGAGTTTTTTAATAATCTGCCGCCCTTTCTAACATTACATGAAGAGCAAGCTGTTACGACATTATCCCAATTTGTTTGTCCTCCTTTAGATCTTGGCAATAAGTGGTCAAATGTTAATTCGTCTCTGTTGCCACAATACTGACAGGAAAATTTATCTCTTAAAAAAACATTAAATCTTGTAAAACTTGGATTAGATTGAGGTTTAATAAAACTCTTCAAAGCAATTACGCTTGGGAGCCTCATGTTAAATGATGGGCTTCTAATTATTCTATCATAATTACTTACTATGGTTACCCTGTCTAAAAATACTGATTTTACAGAGTCTTGCCAGCTCCATAACGATAATGGATAATAACTTAGAGGTCTATAATCAGCATTTAAAACTAAAGCCGGGCATTTTTCTAAAGAAAGATTTTGTTCAGCAAAATTCATTAATATAAAAGCTTAACTGAAATGATTTATTTTATCAATGAATACAAATTCATTTTTTATTAAAGGTTTATTGTGTCTTAAAATTATTCTTTATGTATTTTAATGCTTCGCTTGAAGCCTCAATTGGAATATGATGTTCACAATTTTTAATCATCTTTGTTTCAACTTCAATACTATTTCTAATCAAAAAATCTTTGGCTTCTAATAAAAAAGTTGGCAGAACAACCGTATCTAAATCTCCATGTATTAAAAGCATTTTAGTTGAAGATTTTTTTCTATTAACAAGATCTTCTTGATTAATTATTTTACCTGAAAAACCAACTATACAATTAAAATTTTCATCATTTATTAATCCCAAATTTATAGACATCATGCACCCCTGGCTAAAGCCCGATAAACAAATTTGCGTGTTTTTAAGGTTGTATTGATCCTTTACCTCATTAATAAATTTTTGGAGTTTTTTTTCAGCTTTTTTTGATTGTTCTAAAATATATTGAGGATCATCTTTTGTCAGATCAAACCATTGATACCCGGAAGGATTAATTGGACATTCTTCATGACCATTTGGGCACAAAAAAATAGTATTTGGTAAAAATCTTTTCCAATTTAAAGTTAGCATGCTTATGTCTTTGCCATCACCACCATAACCATGAAGTAAAATAACAGCATTGTTAATAGGGGTATCGGCTTTTGGTTTTATTATCGTTGTTTCAAGGCAAAATGTCATAGTTAACCTTTTATGTTTTTTTATTTTAAAAATATTCTACAATACAATTATGGTTTCTGGAACATTTGTAAAAATTTTAGGTATAATGCTTTTGATGGTGGTTGCAGTTGTTTTAATTCTTGGTATCGGTACTCTTTTTAAGGGAGGTGAAACTAGCAAAAAATACTCTAATAAATTAATGCAATACAGGGTGCTTTTTCAATTCATAGCAATAATTGCCCTAGTTTCTTTTGCTTATTTTTTTAAAAATTAATTATAGATTTTTAACCAATTAACAAACTCTTCATTATTAAAATCAATAGACCCTAAAATACGTGCAAATTCTTGTCCTTCTTTATTAAATAAAATTGTTGTTGGAACTCCTCTTAATCCAAACTTTTTTGCCAAGGTGATTGTAGAATCAAAATAAATATCTAAATTTTGGATATCTAGTTCTTTAAAAAAAGTTTCTGATTTTATTAAACTCTCTCGACTAATATTTATTGGAAAAACCTTTAAGTTATTAAGCCTGTTATCTGACTGTAGATTGTCCAATGAAGGCATTTCCTCTCTACAAGGAGCACACCATGTTGCCCAAAAATTCAATAATACTAATTTTCCTTTAAAATTGAATAAATCAACATCTTTTTGATTTTTGTCCTTAAAAATCACCCCATCATAAGTTTTTAGTTTTTTTATCAAGACTAGGTTTTTAATATTTGGTTTTTCTATTGCGTAACCAAAGCTAGTCGTTATTAAATAAATAAATATTAAGAGTTTCATACTAAATATGTATAATTAATTATCATGATAAAAAATAAAAACAACAAAACAATATGGAGTTCAAGAATCAAAAAAGATGTCTCCACTTTATTTCAAAAAGTTGGAAATTCAATAGATATTGATAAAAAACTTTTTAAAGAAGATATTGATGGATCAATTGCTCATACAGAAATGTTGTGCAGACAAAAAATTATTTCTTTTAAGGTTAAAAATAAGATTGTTTATGGTTTAAATAAAATTGAAAAAGAAATACTAAATAATAAATTTGAATATAAAAAAAAATATGAAGATATTCACATAAATATAGAGAAAAGATTATTTGAAATAATAGGTGAAGAAGCAGGGTACGTGCACACAGCAAGGTCTAGGAATGATCAAGTGATTACTGATTTTAAAATGTGGACCACATCTGCTACTAAAGAAATTAATAAAGATTTAAGTGCTATTATCAAAACAATTCTGAAACTTTCGGAAAAAAATATTGATACTATTATGCCAGGATTTACACATTTAAAAAATGCTCAAGCAGTATCGTTTGCTCATTACTTAATGGCTTATGTTGAAATGTTTGCTAGGGATAAAAAAAGATTCTCTAGTAATCTGGAAAGTTTATCTGAGTGTCCCCTTGGTGTTGCTGCTTTAACTGGTACTTCTTTTAATATTGATAGAAACTTTACATCAAAAAAACTAGGTTTTAGAAGGCCTACAAATAATTCTATAGATACTGTTGCCGATCGAGATTTTGTCCTAGATTTTTTATATAGCGCATCTGTTTGTTCTATGCATATTTCAAGGATTGCTGAAGAACTTATTATTTGGAACTCTGATGGATTCAACCTTATTACTCTTTCGGATAAAGTTGTAACCGGCTCTTCAATAATGCCTCAAAAAAAAAATCCTGATTTATTGGAATTTTTAAGAGGAAAAACGGGTGATACTTATGGTAATTTATTTTCAATGTTGACAATACTTAAGGGTCTTCCAATATCTTATTTTAAAGACCTTCAGGACGATAAGGAAATACTATTTAGATCGAATAAAACTCTTAAGAACTGTATTGCCATTCTTAATGAGGTTTTAAAAAACTTGAAGCCCAATAAAAAAAAGATGTTAGAGTTGGCAAATTCTGGCTATATTACTGCTACAGATTTAGCAGATTATCTTGTTAAAAATCATTCTATGCCCTTTAGAAAAGCGTACCAGGTTACCGCTTCTATTGTCAATTTTGCAGAAAAAAGGGAAAAAAAATTAAACGAACTAAGCATTGAGGAGTTAAAAAAAATTGAACCAATGCTTACAATTGACGTATTGAAGATTTTTAACTTAAAAAACTCAGTAAATTCAAAAAAATCTTATGGAGGAACATCTTTTGATAATATTAAAAAAATGATAATGAAATATAAAAAGACTTAAAATGATCAAAAAAATACTTTTAATTTATATAGCTTGTTGTTTGCTATCTGCTTGTGGAAAAAAAGCAGACCCTGAATACAAGGCTAATAAAAATAATATCCTTATACAAAGGGTTTAATGAAATACATAAATAAAAGTCTCTCTATTGAAAAGGTTAGGGTTCAATATATAGCAAAAAAATTTGGTACACCGACCTATTGCTATTCGTATAAAATTCTAAAAGAAAATATAAACAATTTTAAAAAAAATTTTGGGTCATTTTCTCCACTAATATGTTTTGCTGTTAAGTCCAATACTAATATAAATCTAATTCGAGAAATTAAAAAACTGGGTTTAGGTGCAGATGTGGTTTCAATGGGGGAATTAATGCTGGCACTTAAAGCTGGTATAGATCCAAAAAAAATTGTCTTTTCTGGTGTTGGAAAACTGTCATCAGAAATAAGTTTTGCAATTGATAAAAAAATATTATTAATAAATGCTGAGTCTAAAAGTGAAATTATTGAAATTGAAAAAATTGCAAAATCAAAAAGAAAAATTATAAACATCGGTATTAGGTTAAATCCAAACACAGATGCAAAAACATTAAAACAGATCTCAACTGGCAAAAAAGAAAATAAATTTGGTGTTAATGAAAAAACATTTCTTGAACTCGTAAAATATTCTAAAAATTCAAAAAATATTAAACTTAAATGTTTAAGTGTTCATATAGGGAGTCAAATTTTAGATCATAACCCTTATGAAAAAATGCTTAACGTAATTGATAGGATTATTAGAAAATCTAACTATAAGTTTGAATATATTGATCTTGGAGGAGGTATGGGGATTTCTTACGAAAATGATAATAAAAAACTCAATTATAAAAAATATAACAATGCAATTAAAAGATTTTTAGAAAAACATCCTTCGAAGATTATATTTGAACCAGGTAGATCAATAATAGGAAATGTCGGTTCGTTAATTTCTAAGGTTATTTACATAAAAGAAAATGAAAAAAAAGATTTTGTTATTCTAGATGCTGCTATGAATGACTTAATGAGACCAGCACTATATGGGGCTAATCATAAAACCTTACCTGTTCTTAAAACAAATCAAGTTTCAAAAAAAATTTATGACTTTGTTGGGCCTATTTGTGAAAGTACAGATAAGTTTACAACTTTGCAGAGATTTCAAAAATTAAGAGAGAAAGACCTTATTGTAATGTGTGATGTTGGGGCGTATGGAATGTCATTGAGTTCAAATTACAATGTTAGACCTAAACCGCCAGAAATCCTTATTAAAGGATCTAAAATTTATGTTATAAAAAAGAGACAAAAGCTAACAGATTTAATGTAGCCTTTGATTCAAATGATAAGAAATTTTTTATTTTCTCTTTTCTTTTTTCTAGGAATTATTCTTATTTCTATTGTATTTTTACCCACATTTTTACTTCCGCAAAAAATAGTTCTATTGGGTGGAAAAATTATGGGTTATTGGGCTTCATTTTGTTTACAGTTATTTTTATCAACAAAAATAATAATTAAAGGCAAAGAGAATATAATTAAGAATGAAAAATTTTTTATAGCTGCCTCACATCAATCAATGTTTGAAACATTTTTTTTACAAACACTTTTTAATTCGCCAGTTTTTATTCTAAAAAAAGAATTACTCATGATACCAATTTTTGGTTGGTATCTCAAAAAAATTGGCTCAATTTCAATTAAAAGAAATAAAATATTAAAAGAAAACTTGAGCTTTTTTGATGATGTTTCTGAATTAGTTAATTCATCAGACAGGCCTTTAATAATTTTTCCGCAAGGTACTAGATTGCCACCAGAGGACAGGAGGTCATTTAAAAAAGGTGCTAGTAGAATTTATGATGAATTAAAAATCTCATGTCAACCAATAGCAATTAACTCTGGTTACGTTTGGCCCAAATACGGACTCAAAAAAAAAAACAAGGTTTTAACTGTTTCAATTTTAAAATCTATTAAACATGGGCTGGATAAAAGAGTCTTTTTAAAAAAATTACAAGATGATATTTATTCTGAGCTTGATGAGTTAAGTTAACCCTTCATAGGCATCACAACAAAAATACTATCAAAATCCCCTGGATCTTTAATTAAAGCTGGTGAGCCAGTATCATTAAAAAAGATTTCTATTTTATCACCGTCAAGCTGCGAAGCTACATCTATTAAGTATCTAGAGTTAAAGCTAATTTCTAAATCATCATTAAATTTTACATTTAAGCTTTCTTTTCCGTCTCCACTATTAGTATTGTTAACTGATAAATTTAAAACATCTTTTGACAAATTAAATTTTACCCCATCTTTTTTGTCTAGTGAGACTGAGGCAACTCTGTCAACTGAGTCCAAGAATAACTTCAGGTTTATTTCTAGTTTTTTTTGATTATTCTTAGGTATTACCTGAATATAATTTGGGAACTTTCCATCAATCAACTTGGAAATCAAAATGCTATTATTTAGCTCAAATTTAATTTTTGATTTAATGTTAGAAATCTTAACATCACCATCATAACTTTCTAGTAGAGAGCACAATTGAAATATAGTTTTTTTTGGTAATATAATTGGTTCAAAATCTACTTTTTTTTCTAGTCTTATTTTAGATATGGACATCCTGTGGCTGTCTGTGGCTGCTGCTGTTAGAAAAATTTTATCCTCTACTTCAGTTTGGTGAAAAAAGATTCCACTTAGGTAGTGCCTTGTTTCATCATTTGAAACTGAAAACTTACATTTATTTAATAATTTTAACAATTGTTTTGACTTTAAAGTAAATTCATTTTGATTAAAATTTTCATCTGTTAGAGGAAACTCAGTTGAGCTAATACAATTTAAGTTAAAAACAGACTTGTCTGACTCAACTTGTAATTTACTAATATCCGTTAAAGATAAATTAATCTTTTTTCCAGAAGAAAATTTTCTAATGATATCATAAATAGTCGATGAGGTAGTTGTTGTGCTTCCCTCTTCAATAATTTCCACATTATTAATTTGGTGTATAAATATTAAGTCTAAGTCTGTAGCAGTAATTGTTAAATTTGAATTACTGGCATTCAAAAGGACATTTGATAAAATTGGAAGAGTACTTCTTTTTTCAATAACTCCCTGACAATAATTCAGTGCTTGCTGCAAATCTTGTTGATTAACGTTAAATTTCATTTTCTTTATTATACAATATTTGATTTTTTAAGTTATTTATATTGTTAGTCATTTCTGGGTCATTTTCTTTTAGTTTTTCAATGGTTTTTACCGAATGTATTATCGTAGTGTGATCTCTATTGGAAAATTCTCTGCCAATTTCTGGTAATGACTTAGATGTTAGAATTTTTGTTAGATAAATAGCCGTTTGTCTCGGTCTTACTAAATATCTTGATCTTCTAGAAGAAAGCATTTCATTTTTACTTATCTTAAAAAACTTACAAACCGTAGATTGAATCAAATCTATAGTTACTTTATTTTCTGCAAGGTTTAACAAATCTTTTAATACAACTTTAATTTCAGATAAATTTGGAACTTTGTTGTATATTCTTGAAAAAGAAACAATTCTGTTTATTGCTCCAACCAACTCTCTAATACTAGTTGTTATTTCAGAACTAATGAATTGTTGTATTTCTTCTGGAATATTTATTTGATTTGAATAAAAAATATTCAATTCTTCTACCTTCTTTTTCACTATCTTTCTTCGTAAATCAAAATCAGGCTTTTGAATATCCACAACCAAACCACCAGAAAACCTGGATTTAATTCTTTCTTGAATTCTGGCTAGTTTATTTGGTGCTCTATCAGAAGAAATTATAACTTGAGATCCTTTATCTATTAAAGCATTAAAAGTATGAAAAAATTCTTCCTGCATTGCTTCTTTGCCATTCATAAATTGTATATCATCAATTAGTAAAATATCTGTATTTCTAAAGTATTCTTTAAATTTAACCATTTCATTTGATTTAATTGCTTTTACAAATTGGTACATAAATCTCTCAGCAGAAATAAACATAACTTTATTTTTTTCTTTTAGCTTAAGTCCAATGGCGTTTAATAAGTGGGTTTTCCCCATTCCAACTCCGCCATATATATACAATGGGTTATAATGGGTAATATTTTCTGAAACTTTTAGAGAAGCTTCATACGCTAACTTATTACTACTACTGGTAATAAAATTATCAAATCTCTTATTGGGATCAATTTTATTGTATTGTAGGTACGTATCTTTAATGAATGATACATTTTGACTCGTTTCTAGTAAATTAATATTACTTTCCTCATCGTTATTTGAGCTATTCTCAATAATTTTAAATTCGATTCTAGTAAGACTTTTTTTATAGATTTTAACGATCTGTAAAATTTGGTCTAAATACCTTGAGGTAATCCAGTCTCTTATAAATCTAGTTGAAACTGACAAAACAACGTAACTGTTAACTTCTTCTACAAAATTTATTTTTCGAAGCCAACTTTCATAAATATCAGCTCCCATTTTACTCTTCATATCACCCTGCACCACACTCCAATCTAATTGGTTTGAGTTTATTGGTTTTATATTTTGTGTTGAATTGATGTTAGACATAATTTTTAGGAATAATGTCAGTTAGAAGTAAATTTAAAGTATTGCAATAAATAATTATAAAAAATAAAAAATAAATAAAATCTACAGGTGCATTTTTTTTATCTTTAGTAAAAAAACATTTTGCAAAAAATTAAATCTGTGAGTGCAAGTTTTAGAAATTTAAAGATCAATTTTATTAGCGGTCTACATGTGGTATAAAAATAAGTCTTAATTTTATATTTAGTATGTGTACTTTTAGTTGAAAATTTTTAACAACTTTGGATATTTGTTTAAAGTGCGGTAATTTTTTTGGTGATCCTAGAAACATTTCTTGAGGCATTCTGCTTTTTTATAATCCCTGATTTTACAACTTTCATAAGTTGAGAATTTAACTTAGGTAGAAACTTTAATGCCTCATCTTTCTTTTTTTGTTCAAGCAATAAGTTCATCTTTTTAATAGCATTTCTGTATTTGCTTCTACGCGCCTTATTAACCGCAGTTTGCTTAGAAATTCTTCTTATTCTTTTAATTGCCGATTTTGTGTTTGCCATAAGCGCAGTGGTATAGCTCGAGAATTTATACTGGTCAATAGAATAATTGCTTATTTTTGACAGATATTACAAAAGAAAGTTGATCTATTGGATATAAATATTTTTTTTATTTTGCCCTCACATTTGCTCCTTTGACAATCTAGGTTTTCTCTTTGGTAGACTTTAAACTCTTTTTGAAAATTGCCACTTTTACCAGAGGTATTTTTAAAATCACGAATACTTGAGCCTCCTTTTTTTATAGCTCTTTTGAGAACACTTTTTGAAATAGTAACAATGGTTTTACAATCTTCCCTAGATAATTTCATCGCATATGTTGTTGGGTTAATTTTACTTAAGAATAAAATTTCACTGGCATAAATATTTCCTATTCCTGATACAAACTTTTGATCTAATAAGAAACTTTTTATATTTTTTTTTTTATTCAAAAAATAACTTAAAAGATATTTTGAATTAAAACTTTTAAAAAATGGTTCTGGTCCCAGATGACTCAATCTATCTACAAGTGCTTGTTTATTATCTATGAATTTGAAAAAACCAAACCTTCTAGGATCATTATAGACAATTTTTGAGTCCTTAAACTCTATCTCGACGTGATTGTGTTTTTTTGGAAGATTTGGTGAGTTATAAAAACTTGTATTGGTAAATTTATTTAAATAATCTTTTTTAATTAAATGAATAGTGCCTGACATACCAAGATGAATCAAGCAAAATGATCCATTAGAAAAGTTTAAAATTAAATATTTAGAGAATCTTGTTACTTTTTTTATTATTTTATTCTCTAATAACTCTTCAAATCCAAGGGGAATTTTAAACCTTAGATTTCTATTTTTAATTATTACTTTCTTTATTTTTTTTTGTTGTATTTTTTTAGCTAGTGATTGTTTGACTATTTCTACTTCTGGTAATTCTGGCATTTGACAGTATATTATCATTAAATAATAAATTTAACATGCAGCAATATCTCCAAAATAAAAAAGGGCTTGTTCAAAGTGTCTTTGACAATGTTTACGATAAATATGATTTAATGAATGACTTCATGTCATTGGGTGTTCATAGGGTTTGGAAAAGAAATTTAATGAATTGGATGAATCCCTCAAAAAATAAAACTTTAATTGATGTTGCATGTGGTACTGGTGATCTTGGTAAACTTTTTTTAGATTTAACTAATAAGGGTGGTAAAATTTTTTGTGTGGATCCAAATAAAGGGATGATTGGCAAGGGTAAAACTAAATTAACTGCGTATAAAAACATTAATTGGGTAATTGCACCAGCAGAAAAATTGCCCTTAGATGATAATTCTTGTGATTACTATACAATCAGTTTTGGTTTACGTAACACCAAGGATCTTAATAAGGCTCTTTCTGAAGCTTATCGTGTTTTAAAACCAGGTGGTCGCTACTTGTGTTTGGAGTTTTCAAAAATTCAAAACTCAAACTTAAATTTTATTTATAAAAATTATTCTAAACTTATTCCTTTAATTGGAAAGGCTGTTGCAGGTCAAAAAGAGCCTTATGAATATTTAATTAAAAGTATCAAAGAATTTATTAATCAAGAAGAGTTAATTGATATAATGAAAAAAAATAAATTCCAAAATTGTAGTTATAGAAACCTATCTGGTGGAATTGTAGCAATTCACTCTGGTTGGAAGGTTTAATGATTAAAAAACTATTTACTCTACTTAAATTAGGAAGGAAGCTAGCTAAATCTGATATTTTAAATGTCGTGTCTAAATTTAAAAAACCACCCATCGCAATTAAAATTCTATTTCAAGTACTTTCATTTTCTTTTTCAAATCAGCAAAGAACTAATTTTAATAATACAGAAGGAGAAAGACTCTCAAAATCATTGCAGTCTATGGGAACGACTTTCATTAAATTGGGACAATTTTTAGTTACGAGGCCAGATATAATTGGAGATGAGTTAGCCAAACAGTTAGAAGGATTACAAGACAGACTTCCAGCTTTTCCTTTGTCCGAGGCAATGGCTATCATTAAAAAAGATTTGGGAGAAGAAACTTTTAATTCAATAATAGATTTGAGTGAACCGGTTGCCGCTGCCTCAATAGCTCAAGTTCACAAAGCCAAAATAAATGACGATGGCACAATAAAAGATGTGGCTATTAAAATTTTAAGACCAGATATAAAAAAATTATTTAATGAGGAAATTGATGCTTTAATGCTTTTTGCTTTTTTTGTTGAATCATTTATTAAAAAAACAAAAAGATTAAAATTAATTGAAGTTGTTTTTTTACTTAAAGAAATAACAAATCTTGAAATGGACTTAAGATTTGAAGCCGCTGCTGCAAATGAGTATGCGGAAAACACAAAAAATGATGCTGGTTTTAGAGTTCCTGCAATTTATTGGAATTTTACCAGCGAAAATGTGATGACTCTTGACTGGGTTGATGGTGTTTCTATTCGTGAAACTGAAGATTTACAAAAAAGAAATATTGATACTAAAGGAATCGCTTCTGATATTATTCAGCATTTTTTAAGACACGCAGTTAGAGATGGTTTTTTTCACGCTGATATGCATCAAGGTAATATATTTATTGATAACAATGGACAAATTGTACCTATAGATTTTGGTATTATGGGTAGATTAGATGATTTAAGTAAAAGATTTTTAGCTGAAATTTTATTTGGCTTTATTCAAAGAGATTATAAAAAAGTTGCTCAAGTACATTTGCTGGCCGGTCTAGTTCCTAAAAATGTACCTGTAGATGACCTTGCGCAGGCATTAAGGTCAATTGGTGAGCCAATATTTGGCCAGTCAGTCAAAGATATTTCTGGTGGAAAATTATTAAAACAACTTTTTGATGTTACTGAAAAATTTAATATGCAAACTCAACCTCAATTATTAATGCTACAAAAAACTATGGTTGTTGTAGAAGGTGTTGCCAGAAAACTTAATCCTAATACCAACATTTGGGAAACTTCAAAACCTGTTTTAGAAAGTTGGTTAAGAGAAACTAGGGAACCAGTTAATGTTTTAAATGAGGGTTTAAAAAGTACAACTGAAGTAATTAAAAGACTGCCTGACTTTCCTGAAATTATGGATAAAGCTAATCAAGCGCTTACATTTTTGGCAAGCGGGCAAATACCTCAGAATTCAAACTCCTATACAGCGTTAAACGAAAAGAAATCTGAAATGATTGCGTTTAGAAACCGTTCTATTGTTGGATTATTACTGCTTGTAATCTTTAGTCTATTAGTATTTTAATTTGCCAAATGAATAATTTATCACAAAGAAAAGTACTTTTAATAATATGTGGGGGTATATCTGCATATAAAAGTTTAGAACTTATTAGGTTATTAAAAAAACAAGGTGCAGAAATTAAAACTATCCTCACTAAAAATGCTAAAGAGTTTGTAACTCCTTTATCTATAGCCTCACTGTCTCAAGAAAAAGTTTATGACGATATGTTTAGCGCTGAAAATGAAGCAGAAATGAACCATATTTCTCTATCTAGGTGGGCAGATGTAATCCTAGTTGCTCCTGCTACCGCAAATACTATTTCAAAATTAAGTGCTGGATCTTCAGATGATCTTGCTTCAACTGTAATTTTAGCATCTGATAAAGATATTTTTTTAACGCCTGCTATGAATGTTAGAATGTGGGAGCACCCATCAACTAAACAAAATCTCAGTAAATTAAAATCTTTTGGTTACAAAATTATTGGCCCTGAAGTAGGAGATATGGCTTGTGGTGAATTTGGTGAAGGAAAAATGACCGAGCCTAAAGATATTTTTAAAATAATTGAAGCATATTTCAGTGAATTAAAAAAAAATAATAAATTAAAAGCTCTGGTAACTGCGGGGCCAACTAAAGAATATATTGATCCTGTAAGATTTATTACAAATAAATCTTCAGGAAAGCAAGGTTATGCTTTGGCAAAATCCTTGGCCAAAAGAGGATTTCAAACAACATTAATTTCTGGGCCTACAAATCTACAAATAGATAATAATATAGATTTAATCAAAGTTGAAACAGCAGATGAAATGTTTAAAGCTACGAAAGAAAGCTTACCTGCTGATGTGGCAATTTTTTCTGCTGCTGTTGCTGACTTTAAAATAAAAGAAGAAATAAATAAAAAGATGAAAAAACAAGATTATCTATATTTAGAGCTTAAAAAAAATATTGATATTCTAAATTATGTATCGAAACATAATTCTCTTAGACCAAAATTAGTTATCGGTTTTGCAGCTGAAACGAACGACATTCATGATAATGCCAAAAAAAAATTAATAGAAAAAAATTGTGACTGGATAATAGCAAATGATGTATCAAATAATTCTATTGGATTTGATTCTGATTTTAATGAAGTTTCAATTTTTTATAAAAATGAAAATATTAAAAACGAAAAACTTACTATGAAAAAAAAATCTGAAATCTCTGAAGAAATAATAGATAGAGTTATTGAGCAGTTAAATTAAAATTCAATGGCAAAGGTATTAATTAAAAAACTGAATCCTAACGTGGTGCTTCCAGTCTACAAAACAAGCGGTGCTTCTGGTATGGATTTAATGGCCTTTATAGACAAACCTCTTAAAATATTACCCAATAGCTCACATTTAGTGCCTACAGGGCTTTCTGTGGCTTTTTCAGGGGATTATGAGGTGCAAATTAGACCTCGATCCGGTCTTGCCGCAAAAAATAATGTAACTGTTTTAAATACGCCAGGAACTATTGATAGCGATTATAGGGGAGAAATTAAAGTCATTCTATTTAACCACGGAAAAGAAGATTTTCTGATTAATAACAAGGATAGAATTGCTCAGATAATCCTAACTCCAGTTGTTAAAATAGAATTCGAAGAAACAGATAGTTTACCAGATACATTGAGGGGAGAGGGTGGATTTGGTTCAACTGGTAAATGAAAAGCGAACTGAATAAAAAAATAATTGAACGATTTTCAAGACAAATAGTACTTAAGGATATTGGTATTTTAGGTCAAAAAAATATTTTGTCCTCAAGGGTTTTAATTATTGGTGCAGGCGGTCTAGGATCTCCAGCAGCAGAATTTCTTTCAAGAGCGGGAGTTGGAATGCTAGGGATTGTTGATGACGATAAAGTAAGTCTTTCTAATTTGCACAGACAAAGTCTTTATAACATGTCTGATATTGGGAAATTTAAAGTAAAAGTAGCAAAAGATAAAATTAAGAAAATTAATCCCAATACAAAAGTTATAATTTATAAAAATAGATTAAATAATTCAGGCTTTAAAAAAATTATTAATGATTATGATTATATAATTGATGGATCAGATAATTTTAAAACTAAATTTTTATTAAATGATTTTTGTTTGAGATTCAAAAAGATCCTTGTGACTGGAGCGATTAGCAAGTTCGATGGACATGTATTCACTTTTAATTTTAAAGATAAAAAGATTCCTTGCTTAAGGTGTTTCTTTCAAGAGTCTTATATTTCAGATGATCTATTAAATTGTGAATCTGAAGGTATTCTTGGAACTGTTGCTGGAATTGTTGGAACTATTCAGGCAAATGAAGTGTTAAAAAAAATACTAAATATTGGGACGGGATTAGATGGATACATATTTATTATAGATTTGCTTCATTTAAATTTTAGAAAAGTTAAGTTAAAAAAAAAAAAAAATTGTTTTTGTAAATGACAAAAAAAATAACTATTTTTTTTTTATGTTTATTTATTTTTTTTACACAGTCTTCTATTGCTAAGGAAAAATTCTTATCTTTAAAAAAAACTAAAGTTAATGTTAGGTATGGACCCAGTTTTGATTCCAATATTAAGTATATTTATAGAAAAATAAATTTACCTTTGAAACAAATAGATAAAAAAGAAAATTGGAGAAGAATAATTGACCTAAAAAATAATAGCGGATGGATACACTGGAGCCAGCTAAAATCATCAAATTCTTTTATAATATTAAAGGATAAAATTTTATTTAAAAAATCATCTATTTTTTCTAAACCAATTGTGAGATTACGCGCTGGCAGACTCCTGGTAATTAAAAAATGTAAAAGCAACTGGTGCAATATAATTACTGAAGACTATTCTGGTTGGGTCGAAACTAGTAATGTTTGGGGAGTGGTTAACTAAATAAGTTTTTATCGTCTGGATATCAAAATATTTAATACCTATTAAATAAAGTCTGCAGACAGTGAATTAATGTTATCTTGTGTCAATTTTGTAGTATGTGCATATTCTTTATGATCAATACCAAGTTCAATGTTTACATCGCCTGATTTAAATTTATTAATTTGACCCTCGTTAAATTTAAAATGAATAAACTGCACCGAAGAAGCTTTTCCATCTGCTGATGTTCTATCTACATCTTCTTCTGGTACTGCTTTAACTTCTTCACTATCAATTTTCATAAAAATTTTTTCTTCTATCCCACCAACTTTTCCTAAAAATGCACCTCTAGAAAGAGGATTATCAATTTCAAACATCAGCGTTGCTGTAAGTTCTTTGCCATTTGGAACCAAGGGGTTGTAAGCTATTAATTCATCTTTTAATTGTTCATCACCACCCTTTTCAATATGTAGCATTTCTTGAACTTGCGCCACCATAGTTTCAAAACTTTCAAAATAAAAAGTTGCATAAGGCCCAAGAGCTATTCTTCTATTTTTTTTAAATTCAACAAGGTCTTTTCTAATTTGTTTCCTATTTTTTGCATAAATATCTGCAG
>Ga0307986_10000590_pt1 | contig 26703 bp, 20 predicted proteins | sample EllFjometageno82_FD_203170 | JGI IMG/M metagenome (GOLD analysis project Ga0307986, IMG submission 203170) | Marine microbial communities from Ellis Fjord, Antarctic Ocean - #82 | ecosystem: Environmental > Aquatic > Marine > Unclassified | place: Southern Ocean | collected 2014-10-09 | reverse complement strand
TAACGGGATTACTATGGCTGGGTCGCATGGACACTTTGAATTAAATGTTTTTAAACCATTGATAATACATAATATTTTACAATCGATTGAAATAATGGCTGACTCATCAAAAACTTTTGCACTTTATTGCATTAAAGGAATAAAAGCAGATAAAAAAAGAATTAAGCATTTGTTAGACAACTCTTTGATGCTTGTGACAGCTCTTGCACCTAGAATTGGCTACGATAATGCGGCTAAAATTGCAAAAGAAGCACACAAAAGAGGTACTACCTTAAGAGAAGAAGTCATTAGATCGGGTGTTCTTGACAAAAAAGAATACAATAAAATAATGAACCCAATGTTAATGACTAAACCAAAATAGTTTAGAATAAATTTTTTAAATATTTATTTATTTTATTCTCACTAAAAATATTAACTAAAGAATTCTGAATAATTTTTTTATTAAATAAATTTTCATATTTCTTAACTTGTTTAGTTGGAAGTTTGCTTCCATCTATGAGAATGTTTTCAAAAATTACCTCGGAGTTAGATGGAATTAAAAGACCTGCTATTTCAATTTTTTTTGGAGGATCTCTTCTAAACTCAACTATTTTTGATAGATCAAAATAAATTTTTGCATTTTCACCAAATTCAATAATTTTTGCATTTAGTAATAAAGATTTATTTTTACCCACTTTAAAATTTTCAAATATCATCTCTCCGTTTTCATTAATAATTTTACCTTCGAACTTAGATTTAAAATTAAGAATACCATTAAATTTTTTAATTAAGGATAGGTTATAAGAATTGTCTGAAAAATAAGTTTTTTTAATTAAAGGAAATAATTTTTTCATATTCAAACTGGAAGGGTTAAGTTCTAATTTTACATAAAAATTTGGTTTAAATGTCACTTCACCTTTAAAAAGTGAGTTAATTATTTTACTTCTAATAAAACCATCTGTTAATTTGATATTATCTTCTTTAGTAAAATTAAGTTTTAAAAAATTATTAAATACTTCTAAATTCAAAGATCCATTTATATTGCTAGAATTATTTCCCTTAAAAAAAATTCTAGTTACTATGTCTAGGTCTGGTATGTTAATTGATAAATTATTTTCATTTTTAGAAGTATTGTTTAATGTTATAAAAATTTTATTATTTAAAAAATCACCGTTTATATTTAATTTCTCGTCTTTACCATACTTTTCTATTTTAATGAGAGCATTACTAATTTTGAGAAAAGTTTTTTCTTTTTTTAAAAAAATAATATTATTTTTTTTCAAAACTATTTTTTTTTTATTTTTATTAATATTTTTTAAAAACTGATTAATATTACTTAAGTCGATTTTTGAATATCCATTATAAATTAATAATTTTTTATAACTTATTTTTTTAAAGTTTAAAATCTGGCTTATATTTAGTATAATCTTAATCTCACTATTATTAACTTCAATAATATTTTTTCCTATTGTAAAATTACTATTCGGTATACTTAATCTTGGTGTTGGAAAAATTTGATAGTCAATTTTTGAAATATCATCAATGTTTATATCATTATTATTTTTAAGGTTTTTTTTTACTGATTCTAAAGAAAAATTTAATAATTTAGGTATACTTATATAGGTAGCAAAAAAGAAAATAAAAATAAAAGATATATAAAAAATAAAATTTATTTTTTTTTTATTTTTATGAATAAAATTCCACTTTTGCATAATTAATGTTTAAAGTTTTTTACTTGGATTATTTATCATTTATAATGTCTATATAAGTAGTATATAGTTTATTCATTTAACTATGGATTCTACAAATAAATTATTAGAAAATTTAAACAACGAGCAAAAGGAAGCTGTATTAAGCACAGAAGGACCTAACTTAATTGTAGCAGGCGCGGGTTCAGGCAAAACTAGAGTTTTGACTACAAGACTAGCTCATATCATTAATTCAAAAAAAGCGTGGGCAAGTCAGATTCTATGTGTAACTTTTACCAATAAAGCGGCAAAAGAAATGCAAAGTAGAGTGCTAAATTATATGAGTGAAAAATCTACAGCAGTTCCTTGGCTAGGTACTTTTCACTCTATTAGTGTTAAATTTTTGCGAAGGCACGCAGTAGCAATTGGGTTAAAAGGAAACTTTACCATAATAGACACTGATGATCAAAAAAAAATAGTTAGAAATATTTGTAAAGCTGAGGAAATTGATGCAAAAAAAATAACTCCTCAATATATTCTTTCCTTTATTGATAAATGGAAAAATAAAGGTTTATTACCTGAGGATATAAAAGAAGAAAAGTTCACTGGTTTAGAAAAATCTATTTTTAAAGTATATAAAATTTATCAGTCTAAAATTAGGGATTTAAATGCCTGTGATTTTGGTGACCTTATTTTATATTGTGTAAAACTATTTGAAAATCATTCTGATATTAAAAAAATTTATAACAATAACTTTAAGTATATTTTAGTAGATGAGTTTCAAGATACTAATTTTATTCAAAATAAATGGCTTAATTTGTTAGTCAATGAAAAACAAAATATTTGTTGTGTTGGGGATGATGATCAATCTATCTATAGTTGGAGAGGAGCAGAAATTAAGAATTTTTTAACATTTGATTCTATATACAAAGACTGCAAAATTTTTAAATTAGAACAAAATTATAGGTCTACTAAAAATATATTAGAAACAGCATCTACTTTAATTTCTCATAATAATGGCAGAGTTGAAAAGAAACTTTGGTCTTCAGCTCAACAAGGTGAAAAAGTTAAACTCAATTGTTATCAAACTGGTAGAGAAGAAGCTGAAGCTGTTAGTGATATTGCTGAAAATAAACTTAAAAATAAATATTCTTTAAATAACGTGGCTATTCTCGTCAGGGCAATTTATCAAACGCGTGAATTTGAAGAAAGATTTCTTAAAGTAGGTTTGGGTTATAGGGTTTTAGGTGGAACAAAGTTTTACGAGAGAGCTGAGGTCAAAGATGCCGTCGCATATTTAAGAATAATAAATCAAAAATATGACGATCTAGCTTTAGAAAGAGTAATTGGAAGCCCAAAAAGAGGGATAGGCGAAAGTACTCTCAAACAACTACATGTTTTTGGTAGCCAAAATAAACTTTGTCTCGAGGATTCTATAAAAAAAAATTTAGAAAAAGATAATTTAAAACCTAAAATGAAAATAAGTCTAACTCAATTAATAAAATTAATTGATAAATGGAGAATAGATTCTAAAAAAAATAAACACTACGATCTTTTAAAAATAGTTTTAGATGAATCTGGTTACTCAGACATGTTAAAAAATAAAAAAGATTTAGAGAATGAAAATCGACTTGAAAATATAAAAGAATTACTCCGTGCGATGCATGACTATGATAACATTCAGTCTTTTTTAGAGCATGTAGCACTTGCAACATCAATAGACAAAGAATGGGAGGGGGAAAAGATTAATTTAATGACTATGCATGCTGCCAAAGGATTAGAATTCGATGTAGTATTTTTGCCAGGCTGGGAGGAAGGATTGTTTCCACATCAAAAATCCTTAGAAGAAAAAGGTGATACAGCTTTAGAAGAAGAAAGAAGATTAGCATACGTAGGCATAACAAGAGCTAAGAAAGAAGCATATTTATCGTTTGCGATGAAAAGATCCTATCATGGGGAATGGATGGATGCATTACCCTCAAGATTTGTTAACGAAATTCCTGATGAAAACGTTGAAAAAAATGAAATAGAAGTTAATAAAGACATAGGACAAGACTTTGAGTTTAACCAAGACACAAGTATTGACTATGATAGTGAATATAAAAGTCCAGGCTGGGAAAGATATAAAAAAAATAAGATGTTAAAATGGAAAAAATAAAGAAGTTAAGAAAACTTTTAAAAAAATTTAATCTTGATGGCTATGTAGTGCCAAAAAATAACAATTTTTTTGGCGAATATGTGTCAGAATCTGAAGATAATTTGAAATATATTTCAAATTTTACAGGTTCAGCTGGGTTTGCGATTATACTTAAAGATAAAAACTTTATTTTCGTAGATGGCAGGTACACGATACAAGCAAGCATTCAATGTGGAAAAAACTATAAAATTTTTACAATTCCTAAAAAATATCCATTTAATGTTTTTAAAAATAAAAATTTAAATTTAGGATTTGATCCAAAACTACACACTGATATTTCGTTAAAGAAACTATTCAAAAATACTTTTATTAAACTAAAACCAATTAATAAAAATTTAATAGATTTAATATGGAGAAGAAAAAAAAATTTAAATATTAAGCCTTTTTATTTAATTAAAGATATAGATGCAGGAGAAAAATTTGAAAGTAAATTATTTAAACTTAATAAAATAATTAAATCAAGTAAAGTAGACTATCTTTTTACTACAGCTTCTGAAAATATTGCTTGGCTATTGAATATTAGAGGGTACGATACAGACTATTCACCTCTGCCTAACTCTCATGCTTTTATTGGAAAAAATAAAGAAGTTTTTCTTTTTTGTAATTTAAAAAAAATAAGTAAATCTTTAAAATCAAAATTAAATAAAAAAATTAAGATATTAAATTTTGATCAACTTCCGCATTTTCTTTCAGGTATATTTAATAAAAAAATTATGGCTGACGTATTAACTTGTTCTTTTTTTTTTAAAAATATTATTAGCAAAAACAATTTAATAATAGAAAAACAAGATCCTATTTATTTTTTAAAATCTTTAAAAAATAAAACCGAAATTAAAAATTCTATAAAGTCTCATGTATATGATGGTGCAGCATTAACTAAGTTTATATTCTGGCTACAAAATAATTTTAAAACAAAAAAAATTACGGAAATTTTAGCTCAAGAAAAATTATTAAAATTTAGAAAAAAAAATAAATCATTTCACTCTCTTAGTTTTCCGACTATTTCTGGTACGGGGCCAAATGGTGCGATTATTCACTATAAGGCCAACAAGAACAGTAATCGTTTATTAAAAAAAGGAGATGTTTATTTGGTTGATTCAGGTGGACAATATTTATTTGGAACGACAGACGTAACACGGACCCTCTCTCTTGATGTAAGTAGTTCAAAAATTAAGGAAATTTTTACAAGAGTTCTGAAAGGTCATATAGCTGTTTCATCTTATGATCTTAATCAAAACTCAAATGGTGACAAGATAGATCAAGTAGCTAGAAAGTCATTAAAAGAAATCAATTTAGATTATCCTCACGGCACAGGACATGGTGTTGGTTCTTTTTTAAATGTTCATGAAGGTCCCCAGGGAATTTCTAGAGGTAATCAAGTTAAATTCAAAGAAGGAATGATTACTTCTAACGAGCCTGGTTTTTATAAGAAAAATCAATATGGTATAAGAATAGAGAACTTAACATATGTCAAAAAAATAAAAAATAAATTAAAATTTGAAGAGTTAACTTTAGCTCCGATAGATAAGTCTCTTATTGATAAAAATTTTCTAACAGGTTCTGAAGAAAATTGGCTAAATAAATACCATCAAAAAGTATTTAAAAATTTGAAAACATTTATGAGTAATGCAGAATTAACTCAGTTAAAACAAGCTTGTTCAAATATTTAAAAATTTATACCATTCGGTTTCAGAAATAATACTGACACCTAATTCTTTAGACTTATTTATCTTTGATTTCGTAGGTTTGTTGTTCCCAGTAACAAGAATATTTAGTTTTTTTGATACTGAGCTAATTACCTTGCCACCATATTCTTCAACCAAGGATTTTGCTTCAGATCTGCTAATTTTTTCAAAACCTCCTGTAAACATTATTGTTTTTCCACTTAACTTGCCATTTTTATTCAAAATTTTAGAATTTTCTATTTTTAAACTTTTAATTAATGATAATATTGTCTCACCATTGGTCTTATTAGAGAAAAATTCTTCTAAAGATTTTAATTGAGCTAATCCAATTCCATCTAACTCTTCAACATTTTTTAATAAATTTTTTCTTTTTGAGATATTAAGAAGCTCTATAAATTTTTTAATATCAATAAAAAAATTGCCCAGCAGTTTTGCATTTTCTTCTCCTATGTGTCTTATACCAAGAGAATAAATAAATTTATCTAACAATATATTTGATGATTTCTTTATTGCATTTTTTAAATTTTTTACTGATAAATCACCCCACCCTTCTAAATTTTTAATTTTTTTATAATCAAGTTTAAAAATATCTGAGGGCGTTTTAATTAATTTTAATTCCCAGAATTGATCTATAACTTTTTTCCCTAAGCCATCTATATTAAATGCATCTTTTGAAACAAAATGTTTTAATTTCTCTTTTGCTATATGTTGGCATTTATATTCTTTATCCAAACATCTTCTTACAACATCTACTTTTTTAGTATTAACGTTTATTTCTTTTATAGTTTGAGACCCACAAGAAGGACACTTTGTAGGAAAAATATACTTTTGCGAGTTTTTTTTTCTTTTATTTAAATCTACTGAAACTATTTGTGGAATAACATCTCCTGCCCTTTGAATGCTCACATGATCCCCAATCCTAATATCTTTTCTGATTATTTCTTCCTCATTGTGTAAAGTAGCGTTTGAAACAACTACTCCACCAACAGTTACTGGATCAACTTTAGCTACGGGTGTTAACGCTCCAGTTCTTCCTACTTGAATAATTATATCTTTAACTATAGTTGAAGCTTTTACAGACGAAAACTTATAGGCAATTGCCCACCTCGGCGAATTTGATGTATTGCCTAATCTAGTTTGAAGATGAAGATCATTAATTTTTATAACTAATCCGTCTATATCATAGTCTAAATTTGATCTAATTGTTTCTATTTTATTATATTGATTTTCAATATCAGTAATATTTTTGGCTAAATAATTATGAGGATTAGTTTTAAAACCCCATTCATTAATTTCTTTTAAAAACTCAGCTTGATGCTTGAAGGTCAAAGGCTTTATTTCACCAAAAGCATATGCTAAAAATTGTAAAGGTATTTTTGCTGTTACAGTAGAATCTTTTTGTCTTAATGACCCACCAGCAGCATTTCTAGGATTTGCAAAATTTCCTTTAATTTTTTCAAAGTCTTTTTTTCCAATATAAACCTCTCCTCTAATTTCAAGAGTTTTCGGTATATTTTTTCCTAAAACTTTATGAGGTATTTGTTTTATTGTTTTAAGATTTTCAAGAATATCTTCACCTGTAGCTCCGTCTCCTCTAGAAACGCCTTTCACTAACACACCGTTAATGTATGTTAATGAAGCAGAAATACCATCTATTTTTGGTTCTAAAGAAAAAAATAATTTTAGATTTTTATTATTTAAATAGTTATTAATTTTTTTTATAAAATCTTTTATGTTACTAATATTAAATGCATTAGCTAATGAGAGCATTGGTTTTGCGTGTTTAATTTTAGAAAATTTTGATGAAGGCTTGTAACCCACTCTCTCGTTGATTGAACCATATTCTTTTAAAAAAGAATTATTTCTTTCTGTTTCAAGAATATTTTTTTTTAGAGCATCGTATTTTTGATCATTTACAACAGGAGAGTCTTCGTCATAATAAAATTTATTATATTTTTCTAACAGTATTTTTTTTTTAAGATAATCTTTAATTATATCATCTTTAGTTTTAGACATTTAGTTCTAGTTAAGTATTTTTTTTATGGTTCTTTTTATTATTCCGTCATCTTGTTTTTGTTCTGATTTTTTTAATATTTTATAATTTTTATTTAATATTTTATAAGATTGCGCATACCATTTGCTTGAATTATAGTTGTATCCCAGTATTATAGCTGCAGCTTTGGCTTCTTCATTTAATCCAATTCTGTAATAGACTTCAACTAACCTGTGTAATGCTTCTTCTATAAAAACTGTTTCTTCATAGTCTTTAACTATAATTTTTAATCTATTAATAGCAGGTATCCATTTTTGAACTTCTATGTAGTATTTGGCGACATACATTTCTTTAGCTGCAAGTTGATTGTTTATTAGGTCTAATTTAAATTTTAAATCTAGTGAGTATTCTGTATTGGGAAAATTTTTTAGAAAGTATTCTATTTTTTTTTTTGATTTTATAAGTGGAGTAATATCTTTTTTTTCATCTAAAATTTGTTCATACAAATTAACAGCGATTAAGTAATGAGCATAAGCTATGTTTTTATTTGTTGGATATTTATTGATAAATCTTTCTAAATTATCATTAGATTCAGTATAAAGACTTATTACATACAGGCAGTAGCTGCTCATCAGTGAGGCTTTTGCTGAAAACTCTATTTTTGGTAAAATTGACTCAACATCAGCAAACATTTTAGATGCGTAAAAAAAATCTCCATCATTCATAGCACGCACAGCATCTTCATAAATTAAAAAAGACTCATCTTTATTTGCTGGTATATTTAATTCTGGTTCTTTTTTTGAGCAAGATATTATTGCGAGAAATATTAATAAAAAAAATATAAATTTTCGATACATTGCTTTACTCATATCAAAATATGTTAATTCGGTAAATTTTTAAAAAATTTAAGCGTTAACCGCTAGCTTATTTGCTGATGTTTTGAAATAAGTTTTTACAGATACTGATTCTTCTTCCTCTATTAAAACAAAATTTGACTGATCCTTAAATAAAGCTCTAAGAAATAAATTACTTAAACTGTGTCCACCTTGAGTGCATTTTACACTGCCTAAAATTCTATAACCTGATAATAAAAAATCTCCTGCTAGGTCTAATATTTTATGGTTAACAAACTCTTTGGTGTTTCTAAGACCTTCTGAATTAAGAATTTTATTATCTTTAACAACTATTGCATTTTCTAATGAACCTCCTTTGGCCAAACCAATTTTTTTTATCTTCTCTATATCTTCAAACAAACAAAATGTTCTTGAGGTATAAACATCTGTTAAGTCTGTATCTGCAAAATTAATTAAATTTTTTTGATTTCCAATTACTTTATTAGAGTAAACAAGTTGAAAATTAACTTTTAAACTATTATTATCAGGTTCAATTGAGATTACTTTTTCATTTTCTTTTAATTCAAACTTTTTAATAATTTTTAGATACTTTCTTTTAGTGTTTAAATTTTTAATGCCCACTTTAGTAATTGTTTCAACGAATTCTTTGGAAGATCCGTCCATAATTGGTATTTCTGAATTGCTTACTTCTATTAAAGCATTGTCTATTCCAGTAATGTAAAGTGCAGCTAATAAATGTTCTACGGTTGTTACCGTAACATCAAATTTATTTTTTAGTGTTGTACAGAGTTTAGCTGAAGATACATTTTCAAAATTTGCTTGTATAATATTGTTTTTACCTAGATCCGTTCTTTTAAAGACTATTCCATGATTTTCTGCAGCTGGAAGTACACTTACTTCTGTTTTTATTCCACTATGAAGGCCTACTCCTTGAAATGATATTTTTTCTAAAAGTGTTTTTTGGAAAGGAATTAACATCTACTTCTTATATTGAATAAAGTGAAAACCATTAAAACAACTAATGTTTCAAAAAAAAACAAACCAACTAACTAAATAATCTTGAAAAAAAAGATGTAATTAGTGATTTTTTTGATTGAATAACTGGTATTGCTTCTTTTTCCCATCCTTTACTAATCAGTTCTACAGCCCCATTTAAACCAAACAGTGGATTAGTTTCAAAATTTTTACCAAATACAAATTCTGAATTAATCAGTTTGTTTTTTTCTAATATAAATTGAATATTTTTAAAATATTCTGAATTTTCAATAAATACATAGATTGCATTCTCGTTTTTTCTAAAAAAATCTAAATTGGAATTTTTTTGATGACATATTTCAATTATTTCATCTAAACGAGCTATAATTATATCTAAAATTAGTTGATGCTTAATTTTTCTATAGGGAGAATTTGAAAAAAATTTTTTTTCTATATAAGATTGACTGTCATTCTCTAAAACTAACTTTAAATTAATCTCTTTTAAAAAAAATTTAACTTCCTGAATATTTAAAGAACAAAGCTTGGAAATATCTTGAATAATAAGATCTATTCCAAAGTCAAAGTCCTGAGTAAAAATATAAGATTTATTTTTAAATAATGAGATATTTATTTTCTTATCTCCCAAAGTAATAGTAATAAAATTTTTATTATTTTGATTTTTTAATAAAAAATTAACCCCTTCAGCAAAAGACCTTAAAATTATTCGCTCTATATCTAATCCACAACTACTAAAGGTTAAATTTATATTTTTTAAAATATTCTTATCTACTAAAAAAAAAGTCATGCTCTGGTTGTAAAAATCTCCGAATAAACCAATTGGTAAATTTTCTAAATTGTCGCTATCTAAAGAAAAGCTTGAATTAAAAAGATGAACTAGGGACTGTTTATCTTCAATGGATGATATTATTTTTTTAATATCATTCAATATGTAAATAATATCTTCCTTCGAAACTTGAGATCCATTTAATTTTTTATAACCACTAACATTCAAACAATTAATATTATTAGGATTAATAATTATCGAAACCTTTGAAAATAAATAATCAACTTCATCTTCTATTGAATTTAAAAAAGTTTTAATTAATTTTATAACAAGGTTAATATTAACAATTCTTCCATTTTGAATTCCTTCAGATACTAAAGAACTACTTTTAAGCAATTTATAATTTTTATTTTCTTCATATGATATTACAAAGAAAATAATTTTATCATTATCGAGACTAATAATTAAATAAGGTTCATTAAATTTCATTTTATTTTAAAATTAATTGATTCTTAATTCTGTAGTCAAATACTGTATATTTAGAAAAACTAGAATTATTTAAGGTTGATTTTATTTCCATTAAGATACTTTCATAATTAGTTTGTGGCAACTTAATAGTCTTACCATTGTGCAATACGATATCCCACCTTCCTGCATCGAAATAGTAAAAAGCTTTTATATTATTAATTTTAAAATTATTTTTTTTTAATTCATTAAAGAAAGAGCTAAAATTTTTATGATCTCCAAAAATTACGGGTAAATTCTTAAAAGCTTTTATTTCGATAAAATTAATTTTTTTTCCTTTTTCTGTTAAATAATATCTCTTTTTCTCTATAATTTCAGTAGCTATAGGTTTTTCTTCGAAAACTGAAATTATTATAGTATTAGGGTATTTTTTTTTAATTTGGATGCTAGATATAAAATCATATTTATTAGTAACATCAATGATTTGATCTTTCTTTAAAAAAAATAAACTTGCATTTCTTAAAAACTCAAATTTATTTTTTAATTCGACTGAGTCAAGTATAGACGTATTTTCAATTTTGATTTTCTTTATTGGAAAAAAGATACTAAAGTTTTTTTTTTGTTCATTAGAGTTATAAGTGGTAAAAATAAGAAAGAAAAAAATTAATAAAAAAAATTTATTTTTTTTAATCATCTATTAATGCTTGCGTCATCTATAATATTTTTAATAAGATTCTTAAATGATATTCCTGAATATTTAGCAATTTCAGGTACCAAAGATAAATCTGTCATGCCAGGTTGGGTATTAATCTCAAGTAAATAAAATTTATTATCCTCAAACTTAAAATCAGATCTAGTAATACCCCGGCACTCTAGTGCTTTATGAGCTTTCTTTGCTAAATTTAAGACTTCATTATATTTTTTATTAGATAAATTTGCAGGCATAAGATGTAATGTTTTAGCTGATTTAGAATATTTAGCTCTGTAATCATAAAATTTTCTTTTTGGCTGCAGCTCTATTGCACCTAAAGATTTGTCATTAATAACAGCAACTTGAATTTCCTGACCTCCAATATAATTTTCAATTATTAATATTTTATATTTTTTAATTAATACTCTTACATTTTTCTTTAAATCAATAAAACTTTTACATATTTTTACACCAATACTTGAACCTTCGTTAGATGGTTTTACAACTAAAGGATAAGTTAGATTTGATTTAATTATATTTTTTTTTTTTAATATATTGAGATAATTGATTGAGTTTAATTCAATATAATTTGGCACTCTAATTTTATTTTTTTTAAATGCTTTCTTAGAAATTATTTTATCCATAGCATTCATTGAAGATAAAATTCCTGAGTGTGTATATGGTATCTTAAAATATTCAAAATAACTTTGAGCTATTCCATCTTCACCATCTCTTCCGTGTAAAGCATTAAAAATTAAATCTACTTTATAATTTTTAATTTTTTTAAAGTGTTCTTTCGATGGATCAAAATTTAAAACTTTATAGTTCAAACTCTTAATGGCTTTTGAACATGCTTTGCCTGATTTTAAGCTAATTTCCCGCTCGCTTGATGTTCCTCCACACACTACTAAGACAGTTTTTTTTTTCATTTTGTAGTTAGTTGTTGTGTCCAATTATTTTTATTTCTAGCTCTAAATTAACTTTAGTTTTTTTTTGCACTGACTCTTTCACTCTACTTATCAATTCTTCTAATTCTTCTGATGTCGCTTTTCCATTGTTGACAAAAAAATTACAATGTTTTTCAGATATTTTTGCATTTCCGACTTTAAAATTTTCACATTGTGACTCTTTAATTAATTCCCATGCTTTTTTATTTTTTGGATTTTTAAAAGTACTTCCGCATGTTTTGATTTGACTTGGTTGTGAATTTTTTTTTCTTTCAATCATTTCTTTTTGTTTTTCTTCAATTTTTTTTTTAAAGCATGTTTTTCCTTTTAATTTAACGCTTGTAACAATTAAATTTTCTCTAAGATTAGTGTTTCTATAAGAAAAATTAATATCTTTAGCTATTATTTCTTTAATGTGTCCTTGATTATCTATTGTTTTAATTGAGTGAAGTATTTTTGAAATATCTTCACCATAACATCCGGTATTCATTCTCACGGCTCCTCCAATTGAACCTGGTATACATGCTAAAAATTCTAGCCCTGCTAATGAATTTTCCATAGCAAAGTCGGCCGCTTTTTTATCTGGTGTTGCCGCTCCAATATCCATTATATTTTCTGATTCTAGATTTATATAAGAAAAAGCTGAACTCAATTTTATTGTAATGCCTTTAATTCCACCGTCACGTATAAGAGTATTTGAACCAGCTCCTAAAACAGTAAATTTTTGTGGCTTGAGTTTTTCTAAAAAAAAAAGAATATCCGCTATACTGTCTGGTTTAAAAAGTAAGTCAGCAGGTCCTCCTAAATTAAACCAACTATAATTAGATAATTTTTCATTCAACAAGATTCGTTTACCAAATTTTGCTTTTATTTCTTCTATTTCTATATTCATAAATTATTTTTAAGATTATACATCCATTGTGAAATAGAACCAGCACCCATACCTACTACAACTTCATCATTTATTAAATTATTTCTTAAATATTTTGTGACATCTAATTCGTTACTAGCAATAATAACTTGAGTTTTAGAAAAATTTGAAATTAATTTAGCAAATTTAACTTGATTATAATTTTTATCTATAGGTTCCCCGGCTGCATAAACTGGACATAAAATTAATTGATCGGTATTTTTAAAGCATGTTATAAATTCTGATTTCAAAGTTCTCACTCTTGAAAATCTATGGGGTTGGAATATTGTAATAATTTTTTTTTTTAATGTTACTTTTTTAATTGCATCTAATACTGATTTTATTTCTGTTGGGTGATGTGCGTAATCATCATAAAATTCTATTTTATCTTTTTTAAATACTCTCGTTAATCTTCTTTGCACTCCTGAAAAATTTTTTAATGCCTTTTTTACAATTTTTATTTTTAAACCCAAATTTAAACACAAAGCTATTGCTGCTGTTGCATTAAGTACATTATATTTTCCAATAAGTTTTAATGAAATGTTTTTTATATATAAATTTGTCATACCAATATTTTTTATCTTTAAATCAAATTTTGTGTAGCCCATTGTGTACCTTGGGTTACAAATTTGATAGTTAGCTTTTTTATTAAATCCATAAGTAAAATAATTTTTTATTTTTAAAATTTTTAATACCTTCCTGATATAAGGGTCATCTATGCAAAGAAAAACTTTACCGATAGGAGGTGTTTTTTCAATAAATGTAATAAATGCTTTTATCAAATTATTAAAAGTTTTGTAAAAATCTAAATGTTCTTTGTCTATATTTGTCACAATTGAATAATTAATTGGTATTTTTAAAAAACTACCATCAGATTCGTCTGCCTCTACAATTGCCCACTCGCCTTTGCCCAATTTAGCATTATTTTTTAACGAATTGATAACTCCACCGTTAATAATTGTTGGGTCTAATTTTGCTGTTGAAATAATTTTTGCTACAAGTGATGTAGTGGTTGTTTTACCATGCGATCCTGTAATAATGATATTTTTCTTTAAATCAATTATATTAGCTAGCATTTCAATACGATCGTAAGAAGGTATTTTTCTTTTCTTTGAGTTTGAGAGTTCAATATTATTTTTTTTTATTGCTGAAGATTTAACTATAATAGTTGCTTTCAAAATATTCTTTTTTGAATGTCCTTTAAAAATATTAATACCTAATTTTTTACAGTTATCTGTGTTTTTATTTTCACTTATGTCGCTTCCTTGAACATTAAACCCCATAGTCTTCATTATTTGTGCTAGGCCACTCATTCCTATGCCTCCTATGCCTATGAAATGAATTATCTCTTGTTTTCCTATTTGAATTTTATTCATTTTTTAAATTTTCAATTACTTTATTAATTTTTAAAAAAGCATCTTTATCAGAATATTCTTTTTGTTTTTTAATTATTTTATTTAATAATTTTTTATCTTTATAAATTGTTTTTATCAAAGGAAATAATTTTTTACTAACTTCTGCTTCTCTAATCAAAAGACTATATCCTTTTCCTTCGAGGTAAGTTGCATTTTTATCTTGATGTGATTCAGCTGCATGCGGATAAGGAATACAAACAAAAGGTATATTACAATTAATTAATTCAGCTGTAGCAGATGAACCTGACCTAGTAATAGCTAGGTCAGTTTTTGAAAAATATTTTAAAATATTATTAGTAAAATTAAATAATTCGAAGTCAAGATTTAAATTCTTATATATTTCTTTAAGTTTTTCCGTTTGAGACTCAATGCATTGTTGAAATATTTTTATCTTAATTTTTTCTTTTATACATTGTTCAAATACTTTAGGCAGCAGCAAACCAAACGATTTTGCTGCCTGGCTGCCACCTAAAACTAAAATACTTAACACACCTGAAGTAAATTGATAATTTTTTTTAAAATTTAAAATTTCATCTCTAATTATATTTCCAGTAATAATTACTTTATGATTATATTTTTTTTTAATGCCAACAAGATCTTGATAAGAAACAAAAATTTTAAAAGCAAATGGAAGCAAATATTTATTACTTTTACCTATTTGAATATTATTTTCATAAATAATAAAAGGTATATTCAATGTTCTTGCGGCCAAACAGACTGGAAAAGAAGCGTGACCACCCATGCCAAATACTATCATGGGTTTAGCTTTATATAAAATTACTAAAGATTTTATATATGAAAAGAAAATTATGAACATTGAAAGAAATAAATTTATTATATTTTTTTTAAAAATAGTTGCAGAATTATTTAAAATTAATTTTATATCTTTATGTTTATCCAAATATTTTAATCCTTTTTCATCAGTTATAATTTCAACTAGGTAATTATTTTTAATAAAGTTTTTTGCTAAACTATAGGCCGGAAAAATATGTCCTCCAGTACCTCCTGTGGCAATTATAATTTTATTAGTAACTTTCATTTAAAAACTTTCTTCTTGTAAAGTTTAATATAATACCTGCTAGTATTGCACTTCCAATCATTGAGGACCCACCATAACTTAAGAATGGTAACGTCATACCGGTTGTTGGAAGCAAACTAGTGTTTACCCCAATATGAATAAAAGTTTGAAAAATCAAAAGTGTAGCGAGTCCCGAAAGTGAGAGTTTAATAAATTTTTCATTTTCTGACAATGCATGCCTAATAATCCTAAACGAAATATATAAGAATATACAAATTAATAGCATTGAAATAATTGATCCATATTCTTCAGCAATAACAGAAATAATATAATCAGTATGGGCTTCAGGTACACGATCTTTTAACGTTCCTTCTCCCATTCCTTGCCCCGTTAGACCTCCTTCTCTGATGGCATCCAGAGCGTTACTAGATTGAAAGCGATCCCCTTTTGTTGGGTCCAGAAAAATTTCAATACGCTTAAAAATATAAGAAAATTTATTAGGAAAAATAATAAGAAGACCTAATAAAAAAAAAACAGCTACTACAAAAAGACCAAAAATATAAATTAATTTTATTCCTGAAATAAAAACAACTGCTGACCAAGATAAAATTAATAATATAGTTTGACCTACATCTGGTTGATTTAATAAAAGAATGCATGGCATAATTAGAATTGCAAAACTAAAAAGATAAGAAGTGTTTGAAGCTTTCAGGTTATTTTTAGATAAAACTTTTGCAGTGACAACAATAAAAAAAGGTTTTACAAGTTCGATAGGCTGAAAGCGAAAAAATAATAAATTCAACCAGCGTTTTGAACCTTTAACTTCGACGCCAAAAAATAAAACTAAAATTAATGAGGTTAATGCAATAATAAAGATGGGTAATAAAATTTTCTTAAAAAGATCTAATTTAATCGATGAGACTATAATCATTAAAAAAATTGCTAATATTGCAAAAATTAAATGCTTAGAAAGAAAAAAATAATAATCTTTATTTAATCTTTCTCCAGCTAAAAAAGAAGTGGAAGAAAATGAAAAAAAAATTCCCAGGATAAACAGGAGCACAAAACTTAAAAGTATGCTTTTATCAATATTCCTCCAGTAATTTTTTGTGTAATCTTTAAAGAAATTTTTTAGCATAATCTTTAATTATATTTTTAAAATGATTTCCTCTGCTAGCAAAATTTTTAAACTGGTCGTATGAAGCGCTAGCTGGACTTAATAAAACAGTTACTTTATTTCCTTTATTTAAAATCAATTCTTTAAAAATATTTTTAATAGCATTCTGTAAATTAAATGATATTTTGTATACTATTTTTTTAGTTAATTGATTTTTAAAATAATTTGTTTTTGTTCCAATAATAAAAGATTTAATTATATTTGATTCCACTCCTTTAAAATTAAATTTATCTCTAACCTTAGGAAGTCCCCCAAAAATCCAATATATATTTTTATTATTTTTTAATGCGTATTTTGTTGATTCAAAACTTGTCGCTTTGGAGTCATTAATAAAAGTTACGTTATTTTTTTTTAAAAATATTTCATGTCTATGTGGTAATCCTTTGAAATTATTTACAGCTTTAATAAAAATTTTCTCTTTTACTTTAAATATTTTAGATATTTGGTATGCAAACTCAAGATTTTCCAGATTAGGTTGTGAAATTAAATAATTATTAGTAATTTTTTTCTTAATTGAATTGTTTAAAAATCCTTTTTTTATGATCTTTAATTTACTTAAATATTTTTTTTTTTTAAATATTTTACTGAGCTTAACATCGTTTAAAATTGCAACATCTTTGCTGTCCTGTTTCGCAAATATCTTAAATTTAGAATTTTTGTAATTTGCTATTGTGTTATGCCAATCTAAATGATCACTAGTAATATTTATTATCACTGAAAATGTAGGTTTAATAAATTTTGAATGTGCTAATTGAAATGAAGATGCTTCTATAATTACTACTGATTTTCTTTTGATTTTTAACTCTAATATTGGTTTTCCAATATTACCACCGAGTTGAGCATCTAATTTATTTGTTTTAAGTATGTGTTGGATTAATTTGCATGCTGTTGATTTTCCATTAGTGCCAGTTATCACTATAGACTTTACAGACTTATTTTGCATATAAAACAAATCTAAGTCTGTAATTATTTTTTTTTTATTTCTAAATAATTCTAACTTAAATTTTGTTTTTTGAATATTAATACCAGGACTAATTGCAATATAATCCACTTTATCTAATGTTTTCTTAAATAAATGAATCTTTTTTTTATTGTTTTTATTTTTTTTGTCATCCCAGGTATATATATTTTTAATTTTTTTTTTTTTTAGGAATTTAAATATAGAATTACCTGATAAACCAAGACCGTATATAACGAATGAGTTATCTTTTATTGGTTTTGATTTTTTCATTAATTATCGCAACTTTAATGTAGCTAATCCAATTAATGCTAAAATAATTGCTATAATCCAAAATCTTATAACCACAGTTGATTCCGGCCAACCTTTTTTTTCATAATGGTGGTGAATGGGCGCCATCATAAAAACTCTTTTGCCAGTTAGTTTAAAAGATAAAACTTGTATAATAACTGAGGCTGTTTCGAGAACAAAAAGACCTCCAATTATTCCGAGAACTATTTCATGCTTTACTATAATAGCCACAGCAGCTAATGAACCACCAAGAGAAAGCGATCCAGTATCACCCATAAATATTTTAGCTGGTGGTGCGTTATACCAAAGAAACCCTAAACATGATCCAAAAATAGCTCCGCAGAATATACTTAGTTCACCTACATCTTGAATATAAGGAATTTTTAAATATTCTGCAAAAATTGTATTGCCAACAACATAACTTATAAGAGTGTAAGATAAGGCCACTAACATTACAGGTACTGTAGCGAGACCATCTAGACCATCTGTTAGGTTTACCGCATTAGATGCTCCTACTATAATAAAAAGAGCGAACGGTATAAAAAAAATGCCCATCGGTAAAATCAAATTTTTAAAAAATGGAAAATATAAGTTATTTAAAAATTGATGCTCAGAATGTATTGACAAAATATAAATTGCAATTAAACTAATAATAATTTGACCTAAAAGTTTATGTTTTGAATTTAATCCTCTAGAGTTTTTTTGCTTAATCTTTAACAAGTCGTCAACAAAACCTAAAAGACCTAAACTTATAGAAACAAAAATTACAGTTAGAACATATATATTATTTAAATCTGCCCACAAAAAAGTACCCAAAAAAATACCTAGTATAATAATTAAACCTCCCATTGTAGGAGTTCCAGATTTTTTTATTATATGATCTATTGGGCCATCTTGTCTTATAGGTCCAGATATCTGATTTTTTTGAAATATTTTTATTAATGGTTCTCCAATTATAAAAACAATCATAAATGATGTTACAACAGAAAGTCCTGTTCTAAACGTTATGTATTTAAAAACATTTAAAAATGAATAATTTTCTGTAAGAGATGATAAAAAACTAAATAGCATATTTATGTCCAGAAATAATTGACTTTGATAGTAAGTTTAAGCCAGTAGCATTTGAGCCTTTTATCATTAAATAATCATTTTTATTTATAATATCTGAAAAAACTTCATCGAAATCATTTAAATTTTGTAAAATATTTCCTTGTTTAGATTTATAAGTTTTTTGATAAGTTTTAAAAGCATTTTTACCGTATATAAATAATTTGTCGATATCGCTACGATTAATAAAATGAGCTAAATCTTTGTGATACTTATCTGAGTTTTTTCCTAATTCCAACATATCACCCAAAAGTAAAAAATTTTTTTCATTCTTTCTTCTGATTTGAGTAAAATTATTAATAGCATTTTTAACTGAAGAAGGGTTAGCATTATAACTTTCGTCTATCATATGGAACTTTTTTTTGTATCTATAGATAAAGTGCATTTTACCTCTTCCTTCTACTAACTGAAAATGATTTGAAAAATTTATTATTTTTGTTACATCTAAATCTAAAATGTGAAGGGTAAGGAGAGTAAAGAGTATGTTAGAAATAATTAAAGAATTAACATTTTTAATTTTTAAATAAATATTTTTATCTAATACTCTAAAGTGAAGAAGATTATAATTTTTATATAGTTTATTTTTTACTAACTTAGCATTAGATTTACTTGACATACCAAAAGATAAAACATTAATTTTTCTTTTTTTAGCAAGCCGTGCGAGGTAATTAAAATATCTATCGTCTCTATCTAAAATTAAATAACCATCTTGTTTTATATTTTCAATAATTTCAGATTTAGCTTTAGCGATACCATTTAGGTTATCAAAATTTTCTATATGTGCTTCTCCAATATTTGTAATTATTGCAATATTGGGTTTAACTAAATTAGAAAGCTTTCTTATCTCACCTGCGCTGCTCATCCCAATCTCAAAGACGCTATATTTATGATCATCTTCTAAGTTACACAAACTTAGAGGCACTCCTATGTGATTATTGTAGGATTTTTGTGAAAAGTAAGTTTTACCATATTCACCTAATATTTTGCCAAGCAGTGTTTTAAGCGTAGTTTTTCCTGAGCTACCAGTTATAGCAATAACTTTTGAATTTGAGTGGCTTCTTTTTAAAACGGCTAAATTACTTAAAAATTTATTTGTACTGGAACTTTTAATGAATCTCTTTTTATTTAATTGGTTAATATTTTTTTGTACAACGCAATAGTTAGCTTTATTTTTTAACGCTTCTTTTACAAAAAAATGTCCATCATGCTTTTTTCCTTTTATTGCTACGAATAGATTGTTTTTTTTAATTTGCTTTGAATTAATTGAAACACCTTCGAATCTTACTTTGTTCCTTTTAATTAATTTATTGATAATTTCTGCGTTTAAAATTTTATTATAATTTTTTTTATTGAATTTAAGTTTTTTATTATTAATATTTTTTACTATCTCTTTGTCTGAAATATTAATAATTTTTTTACCATATGTTTGAGTGGCCTCATGCCCCTTGCCAGCTATAAGTATAACACTATTGGGTTTTGACTTTATAATTGCTCTCTCAATAGCTTTAACTCTTGAAGGTATTTCTTTAATGGTTAATTTTTTACTAAATCCTGATATAATCATTTTTCTAATCAATTTTGGATTTTCATTTCTTGGGTTGTCATCTGTTATAAAGATTTTTTCTGCATTTTTTTCAGAAATATTTGCCATCTTACGTCTTTTTGATTTGTCTCTTTCTCCGCCACAACCAAAAACTACATCAGGTTTAATCTTATAATGTTCTTTGAGTGTTTTTAGAGTTGTCTCTAGTGCATTTGGTGTGTGGGCATAATCGATAAATACTTTTGTTTGGTTGGGTGTGGTTTTTATTAGTTGAAGTCGACCATTTACTTCTCTTATATTTCTTACAAGGCGCAAAGTTCTTTTGATGTCTAAACCGGACAATCTAGCTGCAAGAATTGACATAAATAAATTTTTAACCTGAAACAAGCCAATTAAAGGAATTTTAACATCATAATTTTTTCTATTATATGTAAAAATAATATTCTGAGATTTATTATTATGTTTTATCGATTTAAATTGAATTGTAGAATTCTTTTTACCAATCGTACATAAGTTTAAATTATTTTTTTGGGCTATTTTTTTTAGTTTCAAAAATTCTGGAATTTCATTATCAGTAATTATATTTTGTTTTTTTTCTAGTAATTTAGTAAATAAAATTAGTTTGGCATTAAGGTAACTTTTCATATTTTTATGATAATCAAGATGATCTTGAGAAAAATTTGTAAAAATTGCTGTTTTAAAATTTAATCCATTTAACCTTCCCTGTTCTAGACCATGACTAGAAGCTTCTAATATGACATTATCAATACCTAGCATTTTTATTTTTGCTAACTCCCTGTGTATAGAAATAATGTCTAGAGTTGTTAAGTTAGTTTTTGTTATATTCTTGTTTATTTTAATTCCTAAGGTTCCTAAGGATGCGACAGGAATTTTTTGGCTGATAAGAATTTGGTGATAAAATTCAGCAACTGAGCTTTTTCCATTTGTACCGGTAACGGCGATAATGTTTTTTGGTTTTACCTTGTAAAATGTTTTGCAGGCATCTGTTATAGTTTTTTTAATATTCTTGACTTTTATAAAAGGTATTTTTTTATTTTTTATTTTACAATTTATGCCACAAACTACAGCCACTGCTCCTTTGCTAATAGCACTAAAAATGTAATCTTCACCATTAAAATCTATGCCTTTAACAGCAAAAAATAAGTAATTTTTTTTAATTTGTCTGCTGTCTAGAGACAATCCTTTGATATTAATTTTTTTAATACCGATTGGTAAGTTTTTAATTATTTTTTTTAACAACATGAGTATTGTGAACTTCGTTGTTGTTTATGGCTAAAATAGGTCCAATCTTTTCTATTATTTTGCCCGCAATGTAGACTGAGTTCCAGCCCGCTTCTGTTCTAGAAATATTAGTTGTTGGCTTGCCTTTGTAATTATAACTAAGATGTGGTGCTCCCTTAGGATCTTTTAGAATAACAAGAAGAACATATTTTGGTTTATTTGAGGGAAATATTGAAATAAATGTGTTGGTATTCTTCTTGCTGTTTTTGTAATTTTTTGCTGTCCCTGTTTTTCCTCCAACTTTATAACCAAAGATATCAGCAAAGCTGGCAGTCCCCTTTTCTTCAGCCACTACTTTTCTTAATATTTTATTCATTTTATCACTAGTTTTTTTAGAAATAACAGAATCTCTATTCTTAAGATCATAACTTTTTTCTAATTTCAGGGTTGGCTTTATCATGTGCCCTCCATTCGTTATAGCGGCATAGGCTGCAGCAGCTTGCAATGGCGTGGTCGTAATTCCATGTCCATAAGATACAGTTTCTAATCTACATTTTTCCCATTTAAAACTGAGAGGTTGGCCTATTTCTTCTAATTCAAAATTTATTACTTTTAGAAGTCCAAGATTTTCTATAAAATTTTTAAATCTAGTTTCTCCAATTTGTCTAGCAATCATTAGAGAACCTATATTTGAAGATCTTATTAAGATATCTTCAACCGATAAGCTTTCAGGGAAATCATGTATATCTCCAATAGTGTGCACCGAACATTTAATATTATCAGGTATATTATTAATAATAGTTTCTGAAGATAAAATATTTTCTTCTAGCGCAAGCGCAACAGTAAATGTTTTAAATACTGACCCAAGTTCAAAAACACCTTTTGTAATTTGATTCATATATTTAATATCTGAAATATTTTCTCTAACATTTAAGTTATAATCCGGTAAAGAAACTAGCGACAAAACTTCACCGGTATTTACGTCCATTAATAATCCTCCAGCTGAATTTGCTTTAAAATCTTCCATAGCTTTTTTTAATTGTGTTTTAATTAGAAACTGAATATTTGAGTCTAAAGTTAAAGCTAAAGGTTTTTTTACGTTCTGAATGTCTCTTAATTCTTTATCAAAGTAATTTTCAATTCCTGAAATGCCATAATTATCATCATCTATTTGACCTAAAATATGACTGTATAGCTGACCATGTGGATATACTCTACTTTGAAATGCTTCAAAAATTATTCCTTTTTCACCTAAAGACTTTAATTTATTTTTTTCATCTGCAGTTAATCTTCTTTTTAAATAAAACCGTTTTTTATTTTCTAATTTTTTTTCTAGTTCAGTTGTAGAGATTTCAGGAAAATTTAATTTAATATTTAAAATAAAATTTTCTTTATTTTTTATGAGATTTGATTTTACCACAGCGTGATAAGAATTTATATTACGAGCCATCAATTCTCCATTTCTGTCTATTATATCTCTTCTGAATAGTGGGTAATTATAATCTGATTTCTTATATCCTTGAAAATTAGATTCTTGAATGGAAATAGAAAAAATTGAAATTGAAAAAATAAGTATTAAAGAAAAAAAAAGAGAAAATAGTACATAAAGTCTATCTTCATAAATCTTAGATTTTTCAAATTTTTTATTTTTTTGTGTTGTTTCAAGAAAATCATCGAAAAAGAAAGATTTTTGATTTTCAGGAGAGAAATTCTTTTTTCTATTTTTCATTAGTTACAACTCTACTTATTTTTTGTTCTAAAATAAAATCCTCAATATTCAAATAAATTTGAGATAGATCTAGATTATTATATTTTTGATCTAAATTTTTTTCTATTTTACTAGATAAAACTGCTGGTGAGGTTAGATATTGAAACTCTAAACTAGCTTCTAATAAATTTTTTTCGAGTGTGAATATTCTACTTTCATGGCTTTGAATTTTTTTTTCTATTAGTCTAGTCTCATTTTTAATTATTGGAATAGCAATAAAAAATGAAGAGTAAATTAAAATTATTATTATTTTTTTTTTATATGGTAGCATTTTCTATATCTGTATATTTTTTGAATTTTTCTTTAAATTCTCTTGGGTATATAAATTCTTGCTTCGTACGAACTGCCTCTCTTAACTTTGCTGATCTAGAAGGCGGATTTTGAATTAATTCTTCTTCACTTGGTGTTAAAAAATTATTTTTATATTTTTCAAAAAATGAGTTTTTTTGATTATTCTCAGTTGGCAAATACCTTGAGGGATTTGATTTATTGGACGAATAGTTTGTAAAATAATATTTAATAATTTTGTCTTCTATTGAATGAAAACTTATAGCAATTATTTTGCCTTTAAATTTAATGAGCTGACTTGCTTTAATTAACCCTTCTATTAGTTCTGTAGTCTCTTTGTTTACAAATATTCTTAAAGCTTGAAATGTTTTTGTGCAGACATTAATTTTTTTATTATAATTTTTTTTTTTACTTCTTTCTATTATTCTTACTAACTCTGTAACAGTATCAATTTTTTTTATTGCTCTTGCTTTGATTATATTTTTTGCAATTTTGGCTGCTTCCTGTTCTTCTCCGAGAATTTTTATTATTAGTTTAAGACTTTGTTCATCTATCGTGTTAATTACATCTTCAGCTGAAATTTTAGAAAGACCCATTTGCATATCTATTTTTTTGTTAGATTTAAATGAAAACCCTCGGCTATAGTCTTGAAGCTGAAAAGTAGACAATCCTAGGTCAAAAATAAATATATCAGGTTTATTTCCTTTTTTTATTACTTTGTCTAAATTACTAAATTTTTCATTATAAAAAGTAAATGTTGTAGGAAAATTTTTTTCTAATTTCTTTGCAATATTTGCTGAAGATTTATCCCTATCTAAAGCTATAACTTTAATATTAGGAATCTTTAATAATTCTCTGGAATATCCACCTCCACCAAAAGTACAATCTATAATTAATTTGTCTTTATTGATGGGCAGACAGGCTTTAACGACATTATCTAACATCACTGGAAAATGTTTTTTTTCCAGTGATAAGATTGTAGTGTTCATTCAATTTTATTTTTATCATTAAAACTTTTGTCTTCTTAAGAATGCGGGAATCTCAAAATCTTCTTCTTGATTATTTTCTTGATCAAAAAGTTTGATTCCTGACTCTGAGGAGAGTACATCATTTTTACTAGTAGATATTTCTTCAGAAAAAAGTTTTGGAGTATATTCTTCCTCTGCAGAGAATATAGGCTCTTCGTTCGAAGTTAACTGTTCAATTGAATCTATTTCGAATGAATTTGAATTAACAATATTATCTGCATTCATTTCTTTCTCCGATGAATTAATTTCAGGTGTGTTTAGAAAAAATTCTTCATTGTTGCTCTTATTCTCTATGGTTTCTTCCTGAGCATTCATGTTTTCCTTTTGAATATCTAAAGAGGATTGCTGTTCTTCATCTGCTTCAAATTGTTCATCCAGTTTTAAAGCGGTAGCTCCGCTTATTGAACTATTAATAGAATTATTTTGCGTGATCGTTCCTTTAGAAAATAAACTTGCGTCTGAATAACCGTTATTTCTATTTTGTATACGGTTAACCATATTAACAACTCCTGTAGTGTTAGCTACCTGGCCATCTAGAGCAGTTGCAACTATTGATACTCTCATTTTTCCATTTAAAGACTCATCTTTAATTGCTCCAAAAATTAACTCTGCTTCTGGATCTACTTCTGCTCTTATCTTATTTACAGCCTGATCTACTTCAAAAAGTGTTATGTCTTTTCCACCTGTTATATTAACTAATAAACCTTTTGCTCCTTTAAGTGAGTAGTCATCGATCAAAGGATTGTTTAAAGCCATATCGGTTGCAGTTAAAGCTCTATTTTCTCCTTCTGCTTCACCTGTTCCCATCATAGCTTTTCCCATTGAACTCATAACAGTTTCAACATCTGCAAAATCTAAATTTATTATTCCAGGTTTAACCATAAGATCAGTGATGCTTTGAACTCCGTGATTTAAAACATCATTAGATAAATGAAATGAATCTTCAAATGTTGTTGTTTCACTTGCAACTTTAAAAAGGTTTTGATTTGGAACTACAATAGAAGTATCTAAATGTTTTTTTAACTCATTCATTCCTTCAATTGCTCTACGCATTCTTTTAGGACCTTCGTAAGAAAAAGGTAATGTAATTACACCAACAGTTAAAATATTAAGTTCTCTTGCAGCTCTAGCAATTACACTTGATGCACCTGTTCCAGTTCCACCGCCCATACCAGCAGTGATAAAAACCATATTAGCACCTTGTAAAAAATTTATAATTTCATTTAAAGATTCATCGGCAGCAGCCTGTCCGATATCATGTTTTGCTCCAGCTCCTAAACCTTTGGTTAAACTTGCACCAATTTGAATTCTTGCGTCAGCTTTACTTAATTTTAAATCTTGAGCATCGGTATTGACTGCAACAAACTCTACTCCTTGCATGCCTCCCTCGATCATAGCATTTATTGCATTGCCACCTGCTCCACCAATACCTAAAACTAAAATTCTTGGCTTTAATTCTTTAAGCTCTCCACTTCCTATTCTTATTGTCATGTTTTCTCCCCTGTTAGTTTGTTATCCCATTTTAAATTAGATCTATTTTGATAAGCTTTTTTTCTTGCAACTATTTTAAATTTTTCAAAAGATTTGGGCTCCCATATCTGAAAAGTTTTTCCTAAACCAACAAACAAAATACTATTTTTAATTTTTGCATGGTTTAATAATTTATCGGTAATTAAAACTCTACCCTCACTATCAAATTG
>Ga0307986_10000585_pt1 | contig 26809 bp, 25 predicted proteins | sample EllFjometageno82_FD_203170 | JGI IMG/M metagenome (GOLD analysis project Ga0307986, IMG submission 203170) | Marine microbial communities from Ellis Fjord, Antarctic Ocean - #82 | ecosystem: Environmental > Aquatic > Marine > Unclassified | place: Southern Ocean | collected 2014-10-09 | reverse complement strand
GTGCCTTGGCAGCGAAGAGGCAGATACAAGGGACCTGTCCTGGGCCCTGAAGCGATGAGTGCCTTGGCAGCGAAGAGCCAGATAGTAGATAGCGTGCTATCCGTGCTTACGGTAACTGGACTGGCAAAATCTCACGGTGGGCGGACGCTGTTTCGCGATGTGGCGCTCGAACTGTCCCCCGGTCGGCGCATTGCGCTCATTGGCGGCAACGGTACGGGCAAAACCACGCTGATCGAGATCATCGTGGGCATGCAAGAGCCCGATGCGGGCGAAGTTCACATGAGCAAAGGCCTTCGGGTGGGGTACTTACCCCAGGACCTTGCTGCAGCATCGAACAATATTGTCGTGGACGAGGTGATGGCAGGAGCCACCCACATCATTGCTTTACAAGAAAAAATGGATGCACTTGAAGCCCGAATGGCTGATGTTGAAGATCCCGACTACGACAAAATTATTTCGGACTACACCGAAGCACAGGCTCAGTTTCAAAACATTGGTGGCTACGGGCTCGAAGCCGAAGCGCATCAAGTGCTCGCCGGGCTCGGTTTTCGCCCCGAGGACTCCACCCGCCAGGTCAAAGAAATGTCAGGAGGCTGGCGCATGCGCGTCGCCCTCGCTCGGCAACTGCTCAGCTCCCCCGACGTGATGATTCTTGACGAACCAACCAACCACCTCGACATCGACAGTGTCGGCTGGCTCGAAAAACACCTCGCGGCCTATCACGGGTCAATTCTCTTTGTCAGCCACGACCGTGATTTCATCGATGCTGTGGCCGAACGCGTCATCGAAGTAGCCAACGAAACTGCAACCGAATACGTCGGTGGCTTCGCCGAATTCGTCGTACAGCGCGAGGAGCGCATCCAACAGGTTCAGGCGGCCGCCGACAACCAGGCACGCAAGGTCGCTCATGCCGAACAATTCATCGACAGATTTCGTTACAAGGCAACCAAGGCCCGTCAGGTACAAAGCCGAATCAAGACACTCGAGAAGCTCGACGCCATCCCCGTTCCGAAAAAACAGGACCTGGTAAAGAAGTTTGCATTTCTCGAACCGCGCCGCAGTTCCCGCACCGTTATTGAACTCGAAAATGTGGATGCCGGATACAACGACACGGGGCATGACGAAATCGTGGTCAACGGCGTCAACCTGCACGTCGAGCGAGGCTCCAAGATTGCTCTGGTCGGACCCAATGGCGCAGGTAAGACAACGTTACTTAAAGTCATCCTGGGCGAACTCGACCCACTCCGAGGCCAAGTTACCCTTGGGTCGAACGTCGATGTTGCTCAGTTTTCTCAGCATCAAGCCGAGGTCCTTCGGGGCGAACTCACGGTCTTCCAGGAGTTCAATTTTGCAGTGAAGGATCCGGGGAAACGCAATATTCGCACCATGCTTGGCTCGTTCGGGTTTAGTGGCGAGAAGGCAGACCGCCAGATTGACCAGTTATCTGGAGGCGAACAAACTCGGCTTTCACTCGCCATTGCGTTGGTAAACCCTGTCAACCTGCTGGTTCTTGATGAACCAACGAACCATCTCGACCTCCCCAGTTGCGACATTCTTGAAGATGCTTTGCAGGCCTACCCCGGCACGGTGATCGTCGTCACCCACGACCGCCATCTCATCCGATCGGTAGCTGACAACCTTCTGGTAGTCCGCGGCGGCAAAGCAAAGTGGTACGACGGGGTGCCCGAGGAGGCACTAGCACCTACGGGTGAAACGAGTCGCCGGATGTCCAAGTCCGATTCTGCCAAATCAGACAAGAAGCGCGAGTCCAAGGCAGCCAACCGCAAGGCTGGCGCAAATCAACGTAATCAAAAGGCCGTCAACACCAATGACCTCCGCAAGGCCGCCAAAAAGGCCGAACGTGGGTGGGAAGCAGCCGAGAAGAAGGTTGCCAGCATTCAAGAAATGCTGGCTGATCCGACGGTCTACGAAGACCACGCCAAAGTCCGCGAACTCGCCGGTCAACTCGATGCGGCCAAAGACGTTGCTGCCGCCGCAATGGCTAAATGGGAAACGGCCACCGAAGTTCTTGAAGCGGCCACGAATTAGAATTTTTGTTCGAGGGCGAGCCGGTTACCGAGACCAGCGACGTCTACAACGGCGGTAGACCCCGGAAATCGAGATCGATAGGGAACCCCTCATCGTCATCATCGACTTGTTGCTCGGCAACAGACTGATGCTCCATACTCGGATCAAAAATTTCGCCCACCGCAGTCATGGCCGCTCCGAGCGCCTGGCCAGCCGCTCCTCGACCACGTCGTTCATCGAGACGAGCCTTTTCTTCGGCCGTAAGCGGCTGTGTCTCATCCCATACAAACGCTTCCGCGTTGTCGTCAACACCATCGTCGCCGGCTACATCGACCCTTGCGGTTGGTGAAACGTCTTCGTCGTTCGTTGCCATGCGTCTAGGTTGCCACGAACGACGCCCTAACCCGACCCGGCATCTAGCACCGGTCTATGCCCTCTCCGTACCTACGGTGTCTACCGACCCACGCGCGATGACCGGTGGAGTCGCCGCGCATTAACCCCCCAGAACTGACATAGGGCCGTCCGAATAGGTAGTGTTTCGCATGTCTTGGTTGCTCATCACACTCCTTATCGTTGTTGGTTTCTTGGTATTCGTCGCGATCTACGACGTAACCCAACGCAAACATGCCATCCTTCGGGCGTTTCCCGTTGTTGGCCACCTGCGCTATTGGCTAGAAAAAATCGGCCCGGAACTGCGGCAGTACATCGTTACCGACAACAACGAGGAACGACCATTTAGTCGCGACCAACGGCGTTGGATCTACGCCACTGCCAAGGAACAGAACCCCTACTTTGGTTTCGGCACCGACAACCACATCGATGCCCCGGGCTACCTGTTCATCAAACATTCGCCGTTCCCTCTTCCACCAAATCCCCACAACGGTCATCACGACGCCAAGTTGCCCAGTCCCAAGGTGATGGGTGCTCTGCACAATCGTGCTCATGCCTTTCGTCCGACCTCGATCGTCAACATCTCTGCGATGAGTTACGGTTCGCTCAGCAGCGCAGCCATCCAGGCACTCAATCAAGGCGCTGCTCAGGCCGACCTCTTGCATAACACCGGCGAGGGTGGCATCAGCAAGTTCCACCGAAACGGCGGCAAGCTGATCTTTCAGATCGGCACTGGCTATTTTGGCTGCCGGAACCACGACGGATCGTTTTCACTCGATATTCTCGTCGAAACCGTCCAGAGTTCTACGGTGAAAGCCATCGAGATCAAGCTCAGCCAAGGCGCCAAGCCCGGCTTGGGCGGCGTGCTCCCCGGAGCGAAAGTGACCGCCCAGATTGCTGAGGCCCGTGGGGTTCCCGAAGGTGAAACCGTCGAAAGTCCCAACCATCACAGCGCTTTCAGCGACATCGATTCCATGATCGACTTCATTGAATTAATTGCCGGGGCCACCGGACTACCGGTAGGTATCAAGTCGGCCATTGGTCAGGTGCAGTTCTGGGACGACCTTGCCTCCCGTATGGTCGAGCGAGGCGAGGGCCCCGACTTCATAACCGTTGACGGTGGCGAGGGCGGAACCGGAGCGGCTCCGCTTGTCTTCGCCGATCATGTGGCTCTCCCTGTTCGTTTCGGGCTGAGCCGCGTCTACCGCACATTTGCAAAACACGACCTCCAGCGCGATATCACGTTCATAGCGGCGGGCAAAGCTGGTTTCCCCGATGAGGCACTTGCCCTAATGATGTTGGGGGCCGACATGATCTATGTGGCCCGCGAGGCCATGATCGCCATCGGCTGTGTGCAAGCTCAGAAATGTCACACCGGCCGTTGTCCTACGGGTGTAGCGACACAAAATAGCTGGTTGGTTCGAGGTCTCGATGCCGAATCCAAGGGCGAACGCATGAGCAATTACGCCATGGCCTTACGCGACGACCTCGACCGCATTTCTCGCGCCTGCGGAGTCACGCACCCCGCTCTCGTCCCGTTCGACACCATCGAGATGAACACCGATGGGGCAACCACTGTGGTGTTGAGCGAGCACTTCGGACTCGATCCATCAACCGTACGCTTGCACACCAGCGACGTGGCCGCCATCAGCGCCGAGTCAGCCGTGACGCTCTAGCCAGTGAGATGGGCAATGACCTCTTCGGCGGTGTCGTATCCGTACCGGTATTTACACGCGTCGGCGGACACCGAATTTGTGACGACTGAAGCGTTACGCTCCCGCTGGGGCCGCAACCACAGCGTTACGAAGCTCTTCGAGGGTCTCGAGCCACCACAAGTTGGTGACCGTAGTCTTGCCCGGCAGGTCGCTAAGAGACCGGTCGCAGGCTTGAACGACGTGGGGCATTTCAGTAGCGGCCAAACGAAGGTCCAATAAACCATCGACCACACGGGATCGGCTGGTAACTTCGCCGTCGACACCATCAAGAAGACTGTCGATCAGATGTTGAAGTAGTGATTCACTCATAGTTCGTTCCTCCTGTGAGATTGCAACATAGCCGTTGCGACTCCTATTCCGCGATCAGGCTGATCCATCATATTTCTGACCGTACTGTACGTTCCCAACTGCGGTGTAACTGGGCATAGTTCCCATCGGCAGTTACGAGTTGATTGTGACTACCTGTTTCTACTAATCGGCCGTCCGCAAATACCAATATCAGATCGGCTCTTTCGGCCGTAGACAGGCGATGGGCAATAGCGACAGTGGTCCGTTCCGATGCCAATTCTTGAATAGCAGTTGCCAACATTTGCTCGGTTTCGGGGTCGACCGAACTCGTGGCTTCGTCCAAAACCAAGAGCCCAGGGTCGGCCAAGGCAGCCCGTGCCAACGCAACCAATTGGCGCTCCCCGACCGAAAGGCGTTCGCCTCGTTCGCCAACCTGGGTAGCCAGCCCGTCCGGCAGTCGGTCGACCCAGCGATCAAGGCCCAAGCGTGCCAGCACGTCGTTGATTTCGTCGTCTGACGCATCGTCTCGGCCATAGCGGATGTTCTGAATGACGCTGGTGTCGAACAGAAACCCATCTTGGGGGACCATACGAACAGCGGACCGGCGTGAGTCGCTTGTGCAATCCTGCAAGGCCACGCTACTAAGCCGGATCTCGCCGCTCGTTGGGTCAGCCAGACGAACGAGCAACCGGGCAAAGGTCGTCTTACCGCTGCCAGTCTCGCCCACAATCGCGACATCGGCGCCCGCCGGAATGACGACCGACACGTCCTGCAAAACCGGGGTGCCTGCCAGGTATTCGAACCCAACTTCATCGGCCACAATCTCCAAGGGACCCGACGGCAAAACCTTCCCGGCAGTCGACTCTTGGACGGCAGGTTCGCGATCCAGTAGTTGCAGAATTTTCTTCCAACCAGCCAGGGCAATTTGGGTCTGATCGAACACCTCGGTCATCTCTGCAATGGGCTGCTGTAAAAGCGCCAACAACAGATAGAACGCCACTAGTTGGCTCCCACTCAATCCAAAGGGACCCCAGGTCACCAACGTAATAGTGACCCCAATTACGGCAACACCGCTGAACAGATCGGTGATGGCAAAGAGTACGGAGAAGAAACGGACCGTCGCCACCTTGGCGTCGTACTCCGCCCCGATAGCACCCTGCATTTGCTGATGCGCTTGGGCCCCCGATCCGTAGCTGCGGATTGTCTCGGCCCCTGCCACAGTCTCGCTTGTCTGGCCCAGCACGTCGCCTACGCGGGTGCGATGGAGGTCGTAGGCCTTGGCCTGCCGCTTCTGCAAGAAAGCCAACAGAGGCAATGCCAACAAGTACGCACCGATGCTTACCAGGGCGAGTTGCCAAGAGTAAACGAACATGGTGATGACCACGCCAATCAACAACATGGCATCGACGATCCACGCCAAAGCACCCCACTCCAAAAATCGGGCCAAGGTGTCGATGTCGCTGGTCACTCGTGATACGAGCTGACCTCGACGTTCCTCATTATGATCCGCCAAACTCAACTGGTGTACTCGGGTGAACCCTTGCAAACGCAAGTCGTGAAGGGCCCCAGCAGCAGATCGCACCATACGGACCCGCGCCCACCCAGAAGCCACAGCAACGAACAGCACCAGAAACGTTGCGCCGATGATGTACCCCCACAACCGGGCACGATCAAACTTGTCATCCTCAAAAAGTGCCAACACCGCTTGGGTAAGAAACGGGATCGCCAGACGCCCGGCGGTGCTCACCGCGGCGAGCACAAGTGACCAGCCCAAGCCCGTTCGGAGACTTGGCGTACGAGCCAACCCCCGGCGCAAGGTCCTGAATGCGGCCATTTCTTCACCCTGAATTTGCACAACAGGCTGCAGAGGAGCGGTCATGCGCCCTCCTCAGCCAGCTCATAGGCCCTTACCAAGGCCTCGTAACTGGCAACATTAAGTAGCTCGTCGTGGGTCCCGTGCGCCACCACTCGGCCAGCATCGAGGTACACCACACGATCCGCAAGACGGATGGTGGAAAGACGATGGGCCACGACAACCACGGTGGTATCTAACTGGCGCAACTGATCAAGTATTGATTGCTCCACCACCGGGTCAACAGCAGAAGTGGCGTCATCGAGCAAAAGCAATCCTGGCCGCCGAGCTAAAGCCCGAGCCAGGGCTACACGTTGCCGTTGACCACCGGACAACGTGACACCCCGTTCTCCCATCAAGGTCTCGATGCCTTGCGGAAGGTCGGTCACAAATCCTGCGGCGGCCGCCGCCAACGCTCCATCTACCGCGGACCCCGCGGCCGTATTTGCCAGGTCAAGATTCTGCTGAACTGTTTCCGCGAACAAGAACGGTTCCTGATGCGCCAAGGCGACTCGGGATCGTAAGGAGTTCTCCGCAATGGAGTCGACCAACAAGCCACCAATGCGAGCGGTCCCCGAGGTTGTCTGCATAAGCCGAGCCAGAACTCGGAAGATGGTGCTCTTCCCGGATCCCGTCGAACCAACCAGAGCGACCGTTTCGCCGGGGGCAACTCGAAACGACACACCCTGCAAGATCGCCACGTCTTCGGCGGTAACCACCACGTCGTCAATTTCGATCCCCAACGGGCCCTCCTGGAGGACCTCTGTGGCGTCGAAACCCAACAGCACGTCGTCGGCTACCAAATAGACCTCGTCAAGTCGCTCGCGGGCCACAGTCCCGGGCAAAAGCGACGAGAAGAAATACCCGGCGACCCGCACGGGTAGTGCCAACAGCGCAAACACCGCTACACCTTGCACCAGTTGACCAGCGGTCATGGCTCCGGCGTCGATGCGGAACGCCCCCACCCCTACAAGCGCTATGACACCAAAGGTCGGCAGCGACTCCAATGCCTCACGAAACAGCGCTCCACGCGTACCCATACGGACATGAGCATGCGTTAGATCGGCCGAAGCGACCCGCATACGCTCAACCTCGGCCGCCTCGCGTCCAAGCGTCTTCACGACTATCGCACCATCAAAACTCTCATGGGCGATGGTCGAGACTTCAGCCAGCGCCTGGCGAAATGTAAGCGCTGGCTCTTCAATTACGACCGTGTACATACGTTGTGCAAAGAACATCAACGGGATGAGGACCAGCGCAACGATCGCCAGCCAACGGTCGATAGACAACAAGCTGATCAGCGAAAATACCAAAATCGCGACGGCCCCAATGCTGAACGGCAACGGCGCCAGAGGCTCCGTAGATGCCTGAGCATCGGCGTCAATGTGCGCCAACAACCGCCCCGTTGGTGTCGACCGAAGATATTCCAGCGGTGCGGCCACAAATCGATCGGCAACTCCCATTTGCAGCCGGCGCTTTATTCGTCCCTGCAATAAGCCCGCACCAAATCGACGCAGCACGACCGCGGCCGCCCGCATGAAGGCGACAGCACCAAACACGATCAGGACGCCTTGAGTCTCGATGCCCGTGTTCCCGCCGGCCAACGGCGTGACGACGTCATCGATGATGCGCCCCAACACTACGGTGGAGAGAACCGCCATAGCCGCAAAACCAATCGCTCCAGTGGTGGCAAGCGCCGTGATCACTGGTTCATCGCGGACGTAACCTGCGACGTGTCTTAGCCCGCGCCGGACGAGTGACACCTGAGCCGTAGGGCGTTGCACATCACTGGACACGGAGAATCACCGCACTGACGCTACTGCTACCGCTGCCTAAGGGATAATCGATTCATAGAACGAGCTAGTTCAAGAGCACAGCGGCCCGATCAACGAGGGCAGAGGCCTCGTTGATCTTGTCCTGATAAGCACCGAGATCACCGTTGTTCAATGCCGTATTGGCCTCGGAAAACAGATCACCCGCCCGGATGAGCAGCTGGGCCGCGTCGTCAGGTACTTCGATGGTCGTGCTGGGCTCGTCGGGTTCGCCATCAGTGGACGGCGAGTCGCCGTCGGGTTCGGGTTCTTCCTGCAGCGTCTCGGGGGCCGACCCAAAGAGCTGTTCGAGTGCACCACGTAACGTGGCATCAATAACGACCTGATCATCGTGCGCAACGATTACTGCTTTGAGCTCGGGAATTGGTGCGTTGCCGTCGGCCTGCACATACAGCGGACGTACATACAAGATTGAGTTCTCAATCGGGATTAACAAAAGGTTGGCTAGCTTGACCTCGGACCCTTGCTGGTTCAGCTGAGTAATCCGATCGGCAATAGCCTCTTCGGTCAAAATGTTGCTGTGGACGTTTAGGGGCCCATCGACGTCGGTTCCGGGCATCTCGTAGACAACCAACTGGCCGTAGTTCTCCGGGTCGGATTTAGCGACCATAAACGCCGTCAACTCGGGACGACTACTGTCCGGCGACCGCGGCACAAACGATCGCAACACGACAAACTCTTCCTCGGGCTGACCCGGCAGACGCATCAGCTGATAATACGGGTCGATCCGACCCAGGTCGGTAGGGCGAATCACCCCGGTGGATGACTCGGTTTCGGTCGCATCGGCCAGGCTGGGAGTGTTCGAAACGACTTCCTCGCCGGGGTCCTGAGCAACTTCCCATTCGTTGGCACGACCGTAGAAGCTCACGGGATCAGAGACGTGGTAACGACCCCACATGTTGGTCTGAACCCGAAACAGATCCTCGGGATAACGCAAGTGGTCGACAATATCATCGGGCATTTCGGAGAAATCGGTAAACAGTTCGGGAAATGCGCTCCGCCAGGCATTGATTAAGGGATCGGTGTCGTCGACCACGTAGAAAGTCACCGAGCCATCAAATCCGTCGACGACAACTTTCACCGAATTGCGTACGTAGTTGAATCGATGGGCCAAGCCACTGCCACGAGGAATGGAGTCGATATCGGCGCGTTGCGAATATGGGTAGTCGTTTGACGTCGTGTAGGCATCGAGCAAGTAGACGATGCGGCCATCGTGAATAACCGGATAAGGGTCGTTGTCGAAGTGCAGGAATGGGGCCAGTTTCTCGGCTCGGTCGCGGACGTCGCGGACGTACAAAACTCGGCTTTCGGAATTGAGTTGACCGGAAACCAGTGGGTTAATCTCCGCGAATCGCAGTGAGAATGCGGCCCGACGTAAGAATCCGCCCAAGGGCACGCCTCCAGCGCCGTCGTAGCGGAAATTGACCTGGGTGCCGTCGTCGGCCACATAATCAATTTCTTCGCGGTCGGTGCCCACGATGGCATAGCCATCGAGATTTTCTCCCATATACAACTGTGGTTGATCGATCGGAATGCCTAGGGTGTTGCGTTGCGGAACTCCCTTAATGGCAAAGTCGGGGCGACCCGAAGCATCTACTCCATTGGCGGCCGAGAGCGCCACGCCATAGCCGTGAGTGAAAGCTAGGGTCTCGTTGTCCCAAGAAGGTTGATCGGTCTCGCCCGGTTTTACCGTACGGGCGCCGATGACCACCTGCGTGGTAAGGCCATCGATTTCGTATCGGTCAACATCGAGATCGGCAAACTCGTAGAAAGCACGCTCGGCTTCGAGGCGTTCGAATGTGTCTTGCACGATGCCGGGGTCGAGCAGACGAATGTTACGAATCGTTGCTTCGTTGTCGGCCAGTGCGGCCGCATCGAGATCGGGCGTGTATGGGTACGGCTCAACACTAACGTCGAGCCCAAATGCATCGCGTGTGGCGCCGATATTGCGATCGATGTAGATGGCTTCCTTGGTGGACTCGGAGGGCTCTACAACTAGTCGTTGGTAAAGAGCCGGGAAGATCGCGGCAACGACAACCGACGTGAAAATCCAGAGGCCCGTAACCAACGCGGGAAGGACCCAGCCTTTGCGCCAAATGTTGGCAATGAACAACACAAAAGCCAGGAGGGCGATGAGGATCAACAAGTTTGTTGCGGGTAACTGCGCTTTGATGTCCGTTGTTGTCGCCCCCTGAACCGCCCCTCGATTCGAGGTGACCAGGTGAAAGCGATCAAGCCAGTAGTCAGCGGCCTTTACTAACGCCAGCAATCCCAACAACCCCGACAGGTGCGCTTTAGCCGGTGTGCTCACTATCTGCGCGGCCCCGGGTTGAACCCGGATACCACCGTTGAGGTAGTGCGCTATTGCGGTAACGACCAAAATGACAAAGATGGCTCGGAAACCCCAGGACGCAAGCCAAGACCACATAGGAAGGCGGAAAAGATAGAAGCCAATGTCGCGGCCGAACTGTGGATCATTGATTCCCACGTTGGACGAGTTGTTGAAAAGCACCCAATTTTCCCATTGGGTACTGGCACTCGCCCCAGTAAAGAGCGCTAGGAACAAAGCAATACCACTGCGTACAAGCACGGGGCGAGTACTGACGGCGTCTTGAAAACGCCGTAGCAGTTCTTCGTCGGGTCCCGTGGGACGAAAGGTGGGCGCCAAACGGTCCGCCAAATACAAGTTGGCCCAGACCGCAACGAACACCACACCAGTGAATGTGGCAGAAAGCGCAACCTTGGTGAAAAGCACCGATTTCCATACGCCTTCGAAGCTGAGCGCATCGAACCACAAGTAGTCGGTATAAAAGCGGGCGATCCCCCACATCGATACAAATAGGACGAATACGATGGCCGCAAGGACACCTAAACCGACCCGCGCCGGGCGAGATAATCCTGAACCTGTGGTGCGTGCCCGCGAGGGCGGCATGTCGTTAGTGCTACTCATTACCTGGGAGCCTAGTGCCGGAGCGAGCGCCTACAGAGTTCGGGTTCGAATCGTTATTGGTGAAGCGGTATTACCAGGCACTGACATTCGCCCATCGGTTCGGGTTCAGTCACCCCACTGGTAAATGGGTCGCCAAGGCGACCATCCTCGGCGCCATTTTGCGCCCCGGGTTCGCATGCCGGTTCTGCAACCCAACGAACCGGACATCCGGCGGGCAATGTGTCGATAATTCCTGCCTGAAATGCTGCCACCGCCGCACTATTAGCAAGACCGTTGAGTTGTGAGCGCAAGCTTCGACTGTGCGCTCGGACGGCCTCTACCGGGTGACCGGAGTTAATGGATTCGGCGAATTGGACCCGCAGCGGTTCCAGTGTTTGGATCGCCAGAATATTGAGGATTGGGTCGACCGCTGCATCGGTTGGATCGCCAGTTCGACCCACAAAGTTTGCCCCTTCAGCCCAGGATTCGGCTAAGGCAATTCGCATTGACTGCCGCACCCCATCGAGTGGTTGAGTAAGAGCCTCTTCGTCACCGGTGCGAAGAGCATCAAGAACCTCGTTTTGGGCGTCAGCCAGTGCCCGCTTAATAGATCGGGCCGCGGCCGCAGCCATTGGGGCAATGCGTTCATCGCGTTCATCGAGAGGCGACGAATACTCCGTAAGGGTTTCCGACGATTCTGCATTTTCCGACGATGCTGCGGTTTCCGGTTCGGCAGTAACCGCTGCTGCCGCATCGGGGACATCTGTCGCGAGATCAGCGAGCACTTCCTGAGCTTCGGCGGTGTCCGTAGTGCGTTCGGCCCTCAAACGGGCAAACAAACTGTCGGCTGGCGACGTTGTTTCGGTTTCGAGATCCTCAACTAGTTGAAGCGATGGCTTAGTCGCCTCAGGCTCAACGACGGGTTCGGCTACCGGCTCAACAACAACTGCTTGATTGCTTTCGTCGACACTGGTGTCTGGCTCCACGGGAGTCGTTGTGGTCGCTAATGATTCGGCAGCCTGGGCGGCGGCCTCAGCAATAATCTCTTCGGGATCACCCAACAGCCCCGCTGCTTTCGCCACGAATAGGTCTTCTTCGAGTTCGTGCGCCGTGCGAGGACTGGCTGCCTCGAACTGGCGAGCGGCACGGTCGCCGGCAATCTTGGCCGACGATTCCGACACATTCAGCTCGGCGCGAGCCGAATCGACTCCTAGCTGCACGGAGTCGTAGGCTTCGTCTAGTCGGTCGCGACCAGCTTGTAAACGTTCAACTTGGACTTGCATGCGAAGCCGACGCCGTTCGATATTTTCTAACAACTGTTCTCGGTGGCGTTGCACCTCAACAATCATCACGCGGCCTTCTTGCTTGGCCTCAGCAATAATCTGGTCGGCTCGCATATGCGCTGCCGCTACCTCGTTTTCGGCTTCCTCCACACGTTTTTCAGCCTCGACTTCGGCCTCATTGGTGCGCAATTCTAGGAAACTGGCCGCTTCAGCTCGCATGGAGGCAGACACCTCATTAGCCTCTGCCAACAGGGCAGTCGCTTGATCGGTTGCACCACCAATCAAGCTCGCCGCCTGTTCCTCAGACGCTATTCGAACGCTGTCCGCCTGCTCGTCTCCTTCGGAAACAACCCGCTCGGCATGTTCGTCTGCCTCATCTGTGCGGACCTTGGCAGATGCTCGCGCCGACTTAAGCAACGACGCGGCCTGCTCACCTAAGCGTTCAATAAGAGTCACTTCGTCAACGCCATCAGCCTCGGCCAACCGGTTAACAAGCTCTTCGATCCGCTCACGAAGCTCATCCTCGGTGCGGTATGCGCTACGTAATCCAACCGCGAGGTCACCCAAAAATTTACGTACTTGTACCTCATTGAACCCGCGGCGTACCGTGTCAAAATTCGCGCTGGTGACCTTGGTCGGGTCGTACCGAGGTTCGATGGAATCGTTCTCTGTGGAGTCGCTAAATGCAGGTTCAGCCATCCGGCAATGTTAAACGTCGGACCGACTCAGGCTGTGGACCCCCCTAATCAATAGCGTTAGTTGAAACTGACCGGCCCCATCGCGAAGTCGACGCCAGCGTATTCGCGCAAGATATCAACCGCCTCCACGAGCGTGTCCGCAACCAGGATTTGCATGTCGCCGGCCCGCTCGATCGCCTCGTCGTATTCGATAGAAGGAACGATAAATATCTCGACCCCACTATTGCGAGCCGCCTCGACCTTTTGCAGCACACCACCAACCGGCCCAACCTCGCCCGACGTGCCGATAGTTCCGGTGGTAGCAACTTTGTGCCCGCCGGTGAGTTCACCTGGCGTCAAGACGTCGATGATGCCCAAGGTGAAAGCCAAACCGGCCGATGGACCGCCGACTGCGCCTGAATCGATCGCCACATCAACCGGGAAGTCGGCACTTAGCTGAAAAGTCGTGATGCTGACGCCAAGCTGCGGGGCACCTGTTTCGGCGTTTGCGCCTAAATTAATCTCAATATCGCGAATCGTGCCATCGAGACTGGCAACCGTGAGGAGAACCGGGTCACCGACCGAATGTAGTTTCATTGCAGCCACTAACTCGCCGGCAAAGTCGATCCGTTCATCGTCCACCGCCACAACGACGTCGGTGGGAATCAAGACGCCCTCGGCGGGCGACCCTTCCAACACCGCCCGTACAAGAGCACCTTCACCCGTTGTGACCCCATCAATACCCAAGAAATCCATGGCGACCACGGTGGCTAGGTCCTTGGAGCCTTCCATTGAGGCCAAATTCGCGGCCTGTCGCTCCTCCCGGGTGCGTTCGCCATCAATTAGCTCCGACGGGACAAGGTCGATGGTCGGGTCGTCGTTCATTCGCCACTCCTGCCACCGGGTAATACCTGGAGTCAGCGAGATAGTGGTGAAGCCAATTTCTCCTACCGGATCGTGAAACTCTGCACCATCGACGGTAATGGCGCTAGTGGTGTCGCGCACCGAACCGGGCCGAATGGCATAGAGGTCGGTCGGTTGGATAACCCACAGGATAAATCCGGCTAAGGCCACGACGAGAACACCTGCCAGAATGGCAATCCACCGGCCAATATGCCTACGACGCGGAGTTGGCGTGATAACGCCACCCTCGGGTAGAGAACCCGGCGCTAGTGTTAAATCTGTAATGGTCACGTTTTGGATCCTGGCAACTATTTGTACAGCACTGATTCTGCTGTCGCGCTCCCGCGATCATTACACGTTGCAGGCGGCAAACGCTACCGCCCAACCACCATGGCGCGTTCATGCTGGACCCCAAGAAATCGTAGCCAAAATCCCGATGGCGCTTGCCTCACGTGCCGACCTGATCCGCGGAAGGATCCGCGATGTCCAACGAGCTACGGGTCGCGAGCCGTCAAATCGGCGCCAACTGCGCTCCTCTGACCCCACCTATAAGTACAAAGAGGTCACCGGACGCCGAGCCAAAATTCAATGGTGGCACCGAGTTCGTGCCCTAGTGGTGTTATCCATCATTGTGGTTGGCTTAGGAATAGCGCTCGCCATTTCCATAGGCCTGGTCTTTATTGCAGGGCTACTCGTCCTCGAATCCCTCGCGTAGCCCATTCACCGTGACCAGCCTCTCGGTGTCGCAGCGACGCCAACGTGTAATCGTGGCTGGCCATGAAGGCCGCCCTGATGTCGTGCTCCCCTTCGCCAACGACGCAGATGCTTCGGTTCGCGAGGCCACCCTTCGAGCTTTACAGCGGTGCGGAGCCCTCACCCCGGAAACTCATAAGATCTTCTGTACCGACCCATCAGCACGGGTCCGCCGTGCTGCAGCCGAAGTAGCCGCAAAAACCCGTCTACCCGACCTCCCTACCCTGCTTAGCGACGAGGACAACACTGTCGTCGAGGTCGCCTGCTGGGCTCTCGGCGAGTGGGCCAACGACGGGGCCATCGCCGTCGGACACCTAAGTGCCATAGCACGCGACCACGACGACTCACTGTGTCGTGAGAGTGCGGTAGCGGCTCTCGGTGCCATTGGTGATATTGCCGGGCTTCCTGCCATCCTCGAAGCAATGAACAACAAGGCTGCTGTTCGACGGCGGGCGGCTATAGCACTAGCCGCTTTTGACACGGTTGAAGCCGAAGAGGCACTAAACAAGGCACTCGAAGATCGTGACTGGCAGGTTCGCCAAATAGCCGAGGATCTGGCTTAACGATTCTTCAGGATCTCTAGTGCATCGTCGGCGTGTTTGTTCATGCTGGTCTCACTGCCGATTTCGCCCAAGATAGTGCGATCGGTATCGATCACAAACGTCATCCGTTTAGTAGGCAAGAATCCCATTCGTTTGATCCCGAACTGTTTGATAACCACCTTGCTGGGGTCAGACAGAAGCGGAAATCCCAAGTCGTTGTCTTCTGCGAACTCGCGTTGCCGATCAACCTGATCGGCGCTCATTCCCACAATCTGTGCTCCAAGTTCGGCGAACTCCGAGGACAGGTCACGAAAATGCTTTGATTCGAGTGTTCAACCAGGCGTCTTGGCCTTGATGTAAAAGTACAAGACCACCGGTCCGGATTCGAGCAGGTCGGTCAGTCGAACCGTGGCCCCGCTTTGGTCTAAGGCCGAGAAGTCCTCGACAACGTCACCAATATGCATAAACCAGACCCTACCCGATCAACCTAACTCGAAGGGGTCCGCCCTAGGCCCGCCGCACCGTCAGCAAGTTGATCGGTTCAGCGAACGGAATCCATGAACATCGTTTTTACTGCCTCATAGCTCTCGATACACCGACCTGCTCCGAGCACTACGGATTCGAGTGGGGCATCGACAAGGTTGACTTTGACATCGGACTCGTCGGTGATGCGTTGGGCCAGACCACGGAGCAGTCCGCCGCCACCACACAGATGCACGCCTTGGGTAAGCAGATCTTGGGCGAGTTCAGGTGGAGACTGCGCCATGCAAGCCAACACCGAGTCAACCATCGCAGATACCGGTTCTTCGATTGCTTCGCGAACCTCGCCGGGGCTGAGCACAATTGTCTCGGGTAGGCCGCTCATGAGTTGGCGACCACGGACTTCGACTCGGAACTCATCGGGGGTAGGTGCGGCTGAACCGATCGTGATTTTGATTTCTTCGGCTGTGCGTTCGCCAATGGCCATGCCATATTCTCGGCGCACCCAGTTCTGGATGGCGTGATCGATGTCGAATGAGCCAACCCGGATCGCCTCGATAGCTACGACACCGCCCATCGAGATGAGTGCGGTTTCGGTAGTGCCGCCACCAACATCGATGACCATGTTGCCAATCGGTTCGTTGATGGGAAGGCCAGCACCAATGGCTCCTGCCAAGGGTTGCTCGATCAACTGTGCGTCGGCGGCTCCGGCCCGTTTTGCCGCTTCGGTGACGGCGCGTCGTTCGACTGCCGTAATCGCCGACGGCACACAGATAACGACCCGTGGTCGGTTAAATCTATTGACACCAACCCGCTGTAACAGGAGTCGGATCATGCGCTGAGTCACATCGAAGTCGGTGATAGCTCCGCTGCGGAGCGGCCGTACCGCCACGATGTAACTGGGGGTCCGCCCTATCATTTGCCATGCTTCTTGGCCCATAGCCAAGACATCGCCGGTGCGGTCGTTGAGGGCGATTACTGAAGGTTCGTTAAGCACGATTCCGCGACCGCGTGCGTAGACCAACGTATTGGCTGTTCCGAGGTCGATTGCTAGATCGCGAGCCATGGATAATCTGCTCTACCGTCGGGGACGGCGGCGGTCGTTCTTTCCGTTGAGGGCGTTCATGTCGCGTTGGAACTCGTTAATGCTCGCATCGAATTTGCGTCGATCCAATGAAAACAACCACAGGATGCCAACACCCACGGCAGATACGCCGAGGGCGATCGCTAGAAAGATAAGGCTGCCCATTAGAGGTCCTGTACGTCGGTAATTGGTTGGGATTCGAGCGCCCAGCTTTCGCCATCACGCCAGGTTTCACGTTTCCACACGGGAAGAGTCGCCTTTAGGGTATCTATCCCATACCTGGCCGCCTCAAATGCCTCAACACGGTGTGGCGATGACACAGCAACAAGGACCGACGATTCTCCTACTGGCACCACACCAATGCGATGCAACATGGCAATACGGCCAACCGCGGACCATTGTGTTCGCATCTCTTGTTCGATGGCTTCGAGGCGCGGCACGACTTCGAGGTCATACGCCTCGTATTCAAGCCGCGAAACCTCGGGGCGCCCTGTGCTGTTGTCGCGAGCTGTTCCGGAGAAGACAACCACCGCGCCGCAGCTTGGCAAGATCACCCAATCTGATACCGACTGCACAGGAAGTGATTCGCTGGTCAGTGCCAGCCATGTCGACCCGTCGGGCGGAGAGAGCGGTACGGAGGTGTCAATCGCGATTGTCATGGCAGTCCTATCGTAGGCGCAGCGGTCGGGTTGTGTCGTTCGAACCGCAGCACAATCGGTGGGCAATAGGCCCCATGGCCGAAGCCGCGCAATCCCAGGGCTTCGGAGTAACTACTATGGATATTCGTGCCCCATGACGACCCCGACGATTTCTCTGCCTTGCCTGCGCAGGCCGACCGATCTTGGCGCCATCCGTCCGAAGTGGCCGCGTCTATGCGAGAGGCGGAAGCGCTAACGGCGACGCCTCCGAGCCAGCAGCGTGCCCGCAATTCCCGCTCCGGTTGCCAGAACCGCAGCGGCACCTCCTAGAGCTATTTGTTGCCGTTTACGAGAACTGACCATGGCCCAAGGCTTAGGTCGGATGCTCTCAACGACCGTTTGCTCGGTTGTTCTGCGGGGTTCCCAACCATGTGCCTTCAGCCGATCATTGGCGACGACCCACGGATGCATCGTGTACGGAACTAAACCCGGTGGCGTCGGGGCGAGCCGATACCGCCATCGGAACGAGGCGAATTTGCCGGCTATTTCTTCGGAAACCTGCAGGCGGGGCGGACTTCCCTCCAATGAGCGTACGACAGCGGCTTCGGCCCATCCGTCTGGAGCCACGTTGAATATTCCGTTAAAGCGACTTAGCCCGGCCAGAACAATTGCTTCGGCCAGATCGTCGAGGTGGAGGAATTGCAGCGGTGGTTCTTCGCCGTCGACGCCTATTGCCGATGCTGCGCGGATGGCGTCAGCCACCCAACTCGAAACGTTCGGCGCAACGGCAATGGTGGGGCGCAAGACCACGACTTCGACGTCGTGTTCGATACCCCACGCAATCACCCGCTCCTCGAGCTTTGCTTTGGTCTTGGCAAAAACCAGGCCGGCGTTCGGGCGGACGGGTGCTTCTTCGGTGAGTGGCACTGGATTGTTGGGCCAAGCTCCATAGACCATGGCGCTTGACAAAAGCACAAATCGTTCGACATTTGCTTCGGCCGCGGCTTCGAGCAATCGGGTGGTGGCAGCAATGTCAATTTCGCCTGACTGCAATGCACTGCGCTCGCCATCGAAGGCGGAGGCCAAATGTACGACCGTGCTGCAGTTAGCCAGGTGTTCGGTGAGGTCGGAGCGCGTTAAATCTACCTTGTCAACACCTCGACCTCCGCGCTGATCCAACGCCACAATGTCAGTCACGATCCGCTTGGCCTCGGATTCGTCGCTCTCAGACGAGGTAGCCGAAGGTGTCTCGGCGGCTGGCAGGAGTCGGGAAATGACCCGATGCCCCAATCGACCAGCGGCACCAGTCACGACGATGACGCTCATCAGAGAAAGGCCCGCGGTTCAGGAACACGTGTCATGGCCCTACGATGCCATTGTGAGCGACGAGAATCCACCCCCCAACCCATTTGGTGATCTTCCCTTCTTTGGAGACATTGCCAAGATGTTCGGCGGCGGAAGCACTGCTGGCCCGTGGGAAACTGCGCGCCAACTAGCGGTTCAGTTGGCCAACGAGGGACAGACCGAAGACAATGTCGACCCCGTGCAACGTGTTGCTGTCGAGCAACTTGTTCGAGTTGCCGAGTTGCAAATTGCTGACCTCACCGGGTTGAGTCTCGGTGGGCAAACCGGGTTGACCACCGAGGCGACCAACCGGGGTGGGTGGGCCACCCGCACAATTCGCGACTATCAACCACTCCTACAGGGCCTCGCCGATTCTCTCAGCAAGGCTCCACTGGGGGATCCCGACCCCAGCGACCCCATGGCCCCGATGATGAGCGCCCTCATGGGCATGCTCGGGCCCATGATGCTTGGATTTACCGCTGGCTCAATGGTTGGCCATCTGGCCCAGGGAGCGTTGGGTGGCTACGCCCTCCCGATTCCTCGACCCGAGGATTCGGCCATCTTGTTATCGCTACCAACGATCGACTCCACCGCCGAAGACTGGAGTCTCGATCTCAACGACACCCGCATGTGGACCTGTATTCACGAAGTCGCTCACCACGCAATATTTTCTGTACCGCACATACGCGAACGCATCAACAGTCTCTTGCACCGCTATGTCGCCGCCTTCGAGGCAGACCCGACGATGTTGGGTGAGCAGTTTGGTTCGCTTGATTTGTCAAACCCGGCCGGGTTGGCCGAACTCCAATCAAGTTTGGGTGACCCCCACACCCTGCTCCAGGCATTGCAATCCCCCGCCCAAGTGGCCCTGCAGCCGGAACTAGCTGCGTTGACGTCGGTGGTTGTCGGATATGCCGACCATCTTGTTGACCGCATTGCGTCGGACCTCATCGGTAGTCATGACCAGATCACCGAGGCGATTCATCGGCAGAGAGTTACGACGAGTCAGTCAGACCGGTTTGTTGAAAAACTGCTAGGACTCGAACTCGATCAGGCGCAGTATGACCGAGGCGCCGCCTTTATTGACGGCATCATAGAACGGGCCGGAGACCAGGGCTTGCAACGAATCTTTGCTAGCCCTGAGAATCTCCCCACGGTCAACGAGGTCGATGCACCCGGTCTGTGGCTGGCCCGGATCGACCTTCGGCTTGACGAAGACAGCTAGTCGGTATCGGACGGAACAATTCGATCCACGATAGTGAGGTCGTCGTTCATGGGCAGCGCTGACTCGGTCATATCCTGCGGTTCGGGTACCGGTGTTTCCCAGCCGGTGGGATTGCGAATCGGGCTGCGGAGGTTCATCTTGGGGTACGAAGCCCGTAGATCTTCCTCGACCAACGCGATGTCACCGTCACCTGTCAGTTTGGGTTTTGGAGGGGCCGGTTTGCGGGTAGGCCATTGCCCCAAGATCGCATAGGTAAACGCGGCGAAACCGGCAACACAGGCCACGACCAAGAAGCCGACCCAAAGCGGCGTCGGCAATACAACCGGCAGTAAAGCACCGAGAACCCAACAGATTTGAAAACGGGTTTCGAAGCGAGCGAATGATCGGCCGTAGTTGGCATCGGGGGCATCGCGTTGCACGATGGAATCGAAGGCAAGTTTTCCCGAACCGGCGGCGAACCCAACGGTCATGGCCAGTAGCGCCGCGGCGGAAAGGCCACCAACCCACGCACAAAGCACCCCAATGGCAGCCAGCAGGACCAGCACTCCAGCCAGCATGCGTTCCTCGGCGACGCGCTTACGCATGCGCGGAGCCACAACCGACCCCAGCAGTGAGCCGAGCACACTTCCTCCGACCACAACACCCAGTTTCCACGCTGGTGTGCCACCGAGGCTTTCGAGATCAAGGCCGAAGGCATCGCGGAGCGCCCGGCCAAACGCCGCTCCATGGTCTAGGGCACGTTCGCCACCACTGAAGGCAAAGGCAAGCAGAAACGTCATATAGCCAACGACGCCTCGCAGCAATCCCATGGCTTGCGCGGCCCCGATGATGCCACTGGATTTGAGCTCGAGTTTCTCGGTTGAATCGGCCGGTTCGGGAGCAACAGCCGTTCGCGGGAGTTGCGTAGACATGGTTGCGGCACCCGCAAAGAGGATCATGGCAAGGGCCACCGAGCCTCCGGGTCCGAAGATCAAACCGGCAACAGCGGCGGGAGCGGCACCCACTACTCCTGCGAGGCCACTGATCAAAGCCAGTTTCGAATTGATCGTTACTAACTCGCCTTGGTGTCGAACCGCGGTGGGGACGAGGGCGGCCTTACCTACTGCGAATGCTTTGCCGAACACCATCAACATGAAAGCGAAGGGCAAGAGGAGCAGGCTGTCCATATTTCCAATGAGAAACAGGGCGGCGATTGAGCGAACCAGGTTGATGAGGATCATCATCATGCGTCGGCCACCCTTCGCCCTGTCGAGCGCCGGGCCAATTAATGGTCCAACAATCGCGAAAGGTGCGACCGTGAAGGCGAGATACAACCCCACCTTGTAGCGAGCCTCATCAGGGTCGATAGAAAAGAACAAAGTTCCAGCTAACGCGACCGCTATAGCGGCGTCGCCCGCTGCGCTGAGCGCTTGCACACGAGCCAGGCGGAGGAACTCGGGCGTGACGGTGGGCTTGGCTTCGGTAGGTGCCTTACCCTTTGGTTTCGATAGTGTCTGCCAACCCGTGCTCACCGGGCCAGCTTAGGAGGTGCCGCTGAGCACGCCGCTATTTGGGGCAAGACGTACGCAGGATTGCGGGGACGCTTTAGCGTCGCCCGCCTTCGTCGTCCTCTGGGTAGCCAAGATCCCAGTCGATGCTGAGGTTGGTGCGTTCGGCGTCGCGGTTGACTCGTTCGCGGTTACGGCGAAACTGGGGATCATGGGGCGGAAGCAACATGAGACGGGCATGGGCCCGGGCCCGGAACCCATCGATGACAGCCGTTTCGCCAAAGTCTGAACGAAACTCCCAATGCGGCGCGACCGGGCCAAGGTAGACAACCTTCACCGAACCAATGGGCGGCACGGTTTCTTCTGGTGTTGCGATATCAGACATCGAAGCTCCTCAAATCAAAGTACGAGTGTAACCGGAGCGATTGGTCAGTCGCCCCGAGCACCCAAAGTTACGGCGACCTCTTGAACAGTTCCCGATCGTTCAACGGCGACGACAATTTCTTCGCCGGGGGCATGGCCACGCACAATGCGAGCAACATCCTCGGGGCTGTCTATTGATTCGTCGCCAATTGCGACGATCACGTCACCAATAGCAATGCCTGCGTTGGCGGCCGCGCTGGCCGAGACGATGTTGACGACGAGCGCTCCCGTCTCGGTGTCGATTCCCGCTCTGGAGCGAGTTTCGGTGGACATGGCATCGATGGCTTGTGTCGTCACGCCAAGGAAAGCGGTATCAGGCGTAATGTCGCCATTGCCCGATCTAATTTGTTCGATCAGCGGCTTGACAGAGTCAATGGAGATCGCGAAACCGATGCTTTGGGCGTTTTCAATGATGGCCGTATTGATTCCAATCACCTCACCCGCCCCATTAACAAGGGGCCCGCCCGAGTTGCCGGGATTGATGGCGGCGTCGGTCTGTAACAGATCGATGAGATCGACAATGCCGGCATCGATCGATCGTCCTTTGGCCGAAATGATGCCGAGAGTAACGGACGGTGTACCACCCAAGCCGAGGGCGTTTCCGATTGCCACCACTTGGTCCCCGACTCGAACCGACTCCGAAGATCCCAACAATGCGGGGGTGCTGCCGGTAACCCGACGCGCTTGCACGAGGGCAATGTCGTCGTCGGGAAAACTGCCAAGGAGGGTGGCCTCGGCTTCGGTTCCGTCAAAGAATCGAATGATGATGTTGTCGGCTCCGTTGATGACGTGCGCATTGGTGAGGATGAGCCCGTCTTCGGATATCACTACCCCTGTTCCGGTTCCCGAAAAAACCGCGTTAACGGATTCTCGACCCGTTTCGATCGTCACAACCGAGGGTTGCACTCGGCTGAGAACACTCTGCACATCGAGGCTTTCTCCCGTGAAGTCGAGCCCTGAATCGGGGCCGCCAAAATCGGGAGCCTGCGCCACCTGTTGGACAACGTCGCCTCGACCCAGGATCCAAGAAACCAGCAGAGCCCCGCCGATGGCTACTACCGCGGTAGCAGTGGCAATTCTCCACATCAGCTGGCGCGGAATCGTCTCGACCTGAACAATCTCGGTCTCGGGCGCGGCCGAGGGTACGGGGTTACGCACTTGGTCGTAGATCGCGGCATCGAGCAGCGGAGGTTGTTCGGGGTTGAAGTCGATTTCTCCAGCGTAGAGCAAGCAAATCCCCTTGTTTGGTCGCTTTACGCGCATTTTCACCGTGATGTGGGAACTTCTAAGCACGCCCAGTCGTCGTACTAGGCAACACCACTATCTTTGGGAGGAAATAATGAATACCGAATGGATGGCAAATGGCAACTGTGCTGAGCTTCCACCTGAGACGTTTTTCCCTTCTGATGGCGTTGGCGTCATCGAAGCCCAGAAGATCTGCCGAACCTGCGTCGTGCAGGGCGTTTGCCTCGAATATGCGATTCGCAACCGTGTCGACCACGGTGTTTGGGGCGGATACTCCGAGCGAGGTCGGCGCAAGCTGATCCGAGCCCGCGCTCAGGAAACGGCCGTCCATTTCGAAGAATTGGCGCAGCCAGCGTAGTTTCTCGGCGAGCCTTGCATTGAGCCGGGGTTGGTTCCCGGTTCTTTACGCGCCGGCGGGATTAGGCGTCTTTAGAGTTCTTGGTGTCCTCAGAAGCATCGTCGTCGGTGTCAGAACCGGAGCGAAATTCTTTCTGTGCTTGGCCGAGTGATCTGGCTAGTGTCGGCAGTTTGGCACCACCGAAAACAACCAAAATGATCAGCAGAATAATGAGTAGTTCGCCAGTTCCAAGTGATCCCATACGGCCACCCTAGCTGAGGATCAGGTTTATCCGGTGGCAGGTTGTGCTGCGACTCGTTCGGCATCCGCTTGACGTTCGAGGGCACGCTGACGACGGATCCGGCGGCGTTCACGCTCGCTCATACCGCCCCAGATGCCAAACTTCTCGCCGTTGGCGAGGGCATATTCGAGACAGTCGACTCGTACGACACAACCGCGGCAAACGTCTTTGGCCTCGCGGGTGGAAGCACCACGCTCGGGGAAGAACAAATCGGGGTCGACACCGAGGCAGTTGGCTGAGTCCTGCCACTCACTCTCAGCAGCGGTCTGTAACTGTCGCATAGCTTCCTCCAACCGGGCGTTAATCCCAGCCCCGTAATTACTTAGTTGTGATTCTGCCCCGTGACCTGCAAAAATGCAAGTCAAAACGTGATTGCCGCCGCTTGCCATGCCGTATCTGCTAGGCGAATTCGCGTGACGATCGCGTTTCAAACCGTCACGCGATCGCGCGCTAATCGCGCGTAAACCGCGCGGAAACGCGCGTTTTCGCGCTGTTTTCGCCCTTTTGGAACGCTGTCGCTAGCGCGTCACCATCGCGCGTCGATGCTCCACAAAATCCACCAATAAATATTCGCCAATATTTTGATTTGTAGTGAAAAAAGCGCGTCCACCATTCATCTCGGTGATCTTTTCGATGAACGAGGTGAGGTGCGGTGTCGCGTCGAGCATGAACGTATTGATCCGGATTTGATCCCGGGTGCAGGCCGCAACCTCGTTCAAAGTCAGCTCAACGGTCTCGCGAGAAGGTGGGTAGGCGAAGTACGGAGATCCGTTCGGCAAGATATGTGCGGTTGGCTCACCATCGGTGATCATGATGATCTGTTTGGTGCCACGCTGCTTCGACAACAATTGACGCGAGAGTCGGAAGGCATGTTGCATATTGGTGCCATAGACGTAGTCCCACGACACTTCAGGGAGTTCTTCGGGCTTAAGGACCCGGGCTACTTCACTAAACGAGACCACGCCGAAATAGTCACGGGGAAATTGGCTGGTCATGAGCGAGTGCAAGGCCATGGCCACTTTCTTGGCTGGTAAGAAATTTTCGCGCATTGGCATCGACAACGAAAGATCGAGCATCAAGATGGTGCTGGCATCGGTAACCATTTCGGTGCGCTCGATTTCGAAGTCGTCGGGCGTGAGATTTACTGGCGTGCCCCCACCTGTTCGACGGATCGCATTCTGGATGGTTTTTTCGATGTGGAGGTTGAACGGATCACCGAACTCATAGGGCTTCGTTGAATAGTCTCGTTCGTGACCCACACCAATTCGCGACAACTGATGGCCACCAAACCGATTGCCATCCATGTTTTTAAACACCTCGTTCAGCGCCTGCTTGCCTAGTTGGCGAATGGCACGGGGGGTCATTTCGAGTTTGCCTTCACGATTCTCGATCAGGCCAGCTTCTTCTAGTGCCTTGGCCATCTGTGCCATTTGTTCGAGGCTGCGCGCAACATCGTCGCCCAGCAAATCACGGGCCCGGTCGATATCGATCTCGGCCAAGGCTCCGGGGTTTGTTGCACTCTGAAGCATGTTGTCGAGCTGATCGAGATCACCCAACTGATCAATGGCATCAAGGGCTTGGCTCATATTGAGCGGATCGAACCCACCGAAATCATGTGATCGCTCCCACCCGGCATCGGGGAAAGCCTGCTGCAGATTTTGTCCCAACTGCTGGGCCTGCCATTGGAGATCCATGTCTTGCATCAGTTGAGTGTTGAGATCGGCCAACTGCTGACGTTGCTCAGGCGTCATCGAATTAAGCATCGCCTGCATGGCAGCCATGCGTTGGGCCATGATTTCGAGCAGTTCATCGAGCGTCTGAGGGTTTTCGGGGAAGAAATCGCCGAAGCGTTCCATAAATCCTTCGAAATCGGGTTCCTCTCCTCCGGCCCGTTGTTCGAGCATCTCGTTGAGCGCGGCCATCATGTCTTTGACCCGAGCCATGTCGGCTTCAGACATCGCGTCAACACCATCGGCCATCTGGTCCACGAACTGTTGCATCAGTTGTTCGCGGAGCCTCTCAACTAACTCGTCAAAGCGTTCCTGGGCCTCTTGGCTAGCGAAGTCGTATTGCTGCAAACTCTTGACTCGCCCCGCAAGGTCATCGGGCAGCATGTCGAGGTGGAACTGTTTCTCTTGTGTCGCCGCATCGGTAAGTTCTGATCGGCGATCATCGCCACTGGCCTTGGCATCATTACTTTGATCGTCGAGCGTCGACCTCTCCATCTCGACAACCTCCCGCAGGTCGCTGGCGATTTCGTCGTAGACGCCACCGAGGTCGCCACTATCGAGGAGTTCTTGGCGTCGTTGCTGTACCCGCTCCATGAGGTCACGAAGGCCCTGCACCCGGTCGCCGTCGATGTCGAAGCCGTCTTGCATCATGTGGCGCAAGGCGTTGTTGAGATCGCCGTGATACATCAGGTCATCGCCCATAGCCTCCATGAGTTGAGCGGCGGACACATCAAACCCGGATTGGGTTCCGTCCCACTTGGAGTAGCTGACCTTTCGTTCCTTGCGATGTCGACGAAAAATGCCCATTAGGCGAAGTCCAACAAAAGACGGGTTTTCTTCGGAAGCTTGGAGACGACAAGTGAGTAGGAATCTTCGATGAGGCCGTCCAGCAAACCGAGTTCCATTTCGTCGGTAAAGTCCACCGTTATCCAGTGCCTCTTGTTCATGTGATAGCCGCCACGGATATAGGGATGGGCTAGGCGCAACGCCTCACCATCGGGGGGGTCGACCTTGAGATTGAGGTAGGGCACATCGGCATCGGCGTTGAACAGCGCAAACATCTTGCCGGCCACTTTATAAACACCAGCCTGGGGCCCAAACGGGTAGTCCAACTCAGCGTGCGGCAAGTCCGCGCACCAAAACGCGACTTGATCAACCCAAGAAAGTGTGGCCATGCGCCAGTGTGTCACGTGGGAAGCGGCAGCGGCAGCGGCTTGGCGTTATTCGTGGAAGCGACCGTGGCGAATTCGATCGGCTTCCATCAGCACCTGTTCTTGGGCCCCATGCACCACGATCTTGGGATCAGGAACAAAGTCGAGATCG
>Ga0307986_10000584_pt1 | contig 26847 bp, 24 predicted proteins | sample EllFjometageno82_FD_203170 | JGI IMG/M metagenome (GOLD analysis project Ga0307986, IMG submission 203170) | Marine microbial communities from Ellis Fjord, Antarctic Ocean - #82 | ecosystem: Environmental > Aquatic > Marine > Unclassified | place: Southern Ocean | collected 2014-10-09 | reverse complement strand
TCAATGGAAAAATATAATTAAGAAAGAAGCAAGAAAAAACCCTGGTCTTACCTCTGTTCAGGACGATTTTGATTTAAACAAACCTCAATTAAATGTTCAAATTGATCAAAAGAAGGCAGCTGATTTAGGGGTATCTACGGAAGACATAGGAAGAACTATAGAAACAATTTTTGGGTCCAAAAATGTTACACGATTTACTCAAGATGGAAAGGAATACTCCATTATATTACAGGGTGATATTAAGGATAGGCAAGAACCTGATAGTATAAGTAAAATTTTTGTTAGATCAAAAAATAATAATAAACTTGTGTCTGTCTCTAATTTAGTTTCCTACAATGAAGAAGGGCAGTCACCGTTTTTAGCAAGATATAATAGGCAAAAAGCAGTGACAATTTCTGCAAGACTAGTAGGAGATTATTCATTAGATGAAGCATTAAAGTTTTTAAAAAATATTGTAGAAGAAAATACACCTGAAGCAAAAATTGCTTATAAAGGTGAAAGTGAGGAGTATAAAAAAACGAACACAGAACTATACGTTATTTTTGCTTTAGCTTTAGTAACTGCATATCTTGCTATGTGCGCCCAATTTGAGAGTTGGAGGCACCCTTTTACAATTATGTTAACCGTTCCAATGGCTATTTTAGGTGGCCTCTTAGGGTTATTAGTGGTTGGCTCTTCATTGAATGTATATAGTCAAATTGCTCTTATTATTTTAATTGGGCTCTCGGCAAAGAATGGAATTTTAATTGTAGAATTTGCAAATCAACTTAGAAAAGAAGGTAAAAAATTTGAAAGTGCAATTGTAGATGCGGCTACGATTAGATTAAGACCAATTTTGATGACAAGTCTATCTACAATTTTCGGGGTCCTACCTTTGATCATAAGTTTTGGGCCAGGTGCTGCAAGTCGTCTAACTGTTGGTATTACAATATTTGGTGGAATGTTGTTTTCTACTTTTTTCACTCTCTATGTTATTCCCACAATTTACACAATAGTTGGCAAGAACACTCAAAGAATAGATGCTGTTGAGATTGAGCTTAATAAACAACTTAAAAAATAATATATTTATTTTTATCTAAATTTTTTTTACAAACTGTAAGTTGTTTTCTATATTTATTAGCCATCTCTCTAACTGACTTTGCGTAAATAATTGCTTTTTTGTCTTTTGAATAATTTTCATAATCACCCCAACCTTTATAATAGGCGAGATATTGTCTATAAGCGTCTTTTTTAGAAATCTTCAATATTTTATTAGTTTTATTTACATACCATCCGATAAAATCTACCGAATCTTTAAACCTAACTCTTGTTGCTAGTGGACTGTCGGTTTCTTTTTTGTATTGTTCCCAGGTACCTACAACTGCTTGTGAGTATCCAAAAGAACTTGAGGGTCTTTTAAAAGGAATAACTTTAAATAATTTTCTCCTAGGCGGTTTTGCCAACCAATTAAAATCACTTTCTTTTTTTACAAATGCTAACTGTATGTGAATAGGGACTCCCCATTTCTCATATGATGCTTTTGTGTGTTTGTACCATAAGTACCTTTCCTCAAAAATTGCACAACTATTTTGAGTATTTTTAGGAATTGAAGAACATGCAGCAAATGTAAAAAATATTAAAACTAATAAATTTTTTCTAAAAGGAATCACTAATAAACTTATACTAAAATTTAATTAAGCTTTCTCCACTTTTCTGGATGAATAAAATTACCTGACCATAGCCCAATTTTATTTTTTTTAGCATAGTTTTCATCCTCATTATAATCATTAGAGTACTTTTTATACGCTACAGCATGACCATTTCTAACCATCCATTTATTAAGATCTATATTTCCAAGGAAACAAACACCTATATATCTTTTATATCTATCAAGTTTGCCTTGTACTTTACATACTATTGACTTTCTATTAATTTTTTTTATCAAGGCATTGGTTGCTTCTTGTCCGCATTTATATTCTTTAAAATTCTTAATACAAATTTGTTTTTTTTCAGGGGTATCAATTCCATGAAATCTAATTCGTTTATTTAAAATTTTAATAGTGTCTCCATCAATAATTCGTGGAATTCCAGATATTTCACCAGCGCCAACTTTAAGGCTTAAGATAAATAAAATTATTACAGAGATATTAAATATTTTCATATTATTTTTTTACTTTTAAAATAAGCTGAATAAGTAAGTATGTAAAAGTAACTCCTAAAAAATTAGCAAGTAAATCATAGTATTCAAAAGCTCTGTTTGGAATAAGGTGGTGAAGCATTTCAAGTAAAATTGATGTAAATAACAAAAATTGAAAGCTATTAATAAATTTTTTTTCTCTTACTCTCACAGTAAAAGCCAAAGAACTTAAAAATATAAAAGAAATTAAATGATTTATGGATGTGCCTATAGGATTGGGTATCAAATCTGGTTGATGGCCTAAATTTCCATATAATAAATATCCAATTAAGCTTCCAGGAAATAAATACAGAATGAATAAAATGACAAAAGAAAAGTAATATAAGTATTCTATAATTTTAAATATAGTATTTTTCATTATTGGTTTAATATAGTACAAAATATCTAAATTTATGACTAAATTAATTCTCACTAGACATGGCCAAAGTACTTGGAATGCTGAAAATAGATTTACTGGATGGGTAGATGTAGATCTTTCAGATAAAGGAATTGAAGAGGCTGAAAAATCAGGTCAAATAATTAAGGACTTAAACATTAAGATAGACATCTCTTATACTTCATATTTAAAAAGAGCTATTAAAACACTTACAAGTATTCTTAAAAAAAATAATTTAGAACTTAAATTTAATACAGCATGGCAGCTTAATGAGAGACATTACGGATCTTTAACTGGTTTAAATAAATTAGACACCAAAAAAAAAATCGGTGAGGATCAGTTTAAAAAATACAGGAGATCTTGGGATATAGCACCCCCCTCAATTGATAAAAAAAGTGAGTATCAAGCTATGTTTAGCCCTTTGAACGCCAGCATACCTGTTGGAATGACGCCATTTACTGAATCATTAAAGGATACATACGACAGAGTTGTCCCTTTTTACGAAAATGAAATTAAAAAAAATTTAACAGAGAATAAGAATGTTTTAGTTTCTGCTCATGGAAACTCTCTTAGGGCGCTATGTAAATATTTATTTAATATATCTGACAAGAAAATCAATGAACTAGAAATACCAACCGGCAACCCACTTGTAATTGAATTTGGGAATAATCTCGAAGTTAATAAATATTATTATCTAGATGAAACTAGAACAAAAACTATTATTTTTAATCAGTAATATTTAAGCTCAATATTTTATCGTACATTTCTTTTGTATTTAAGTGATAAAATTTTTGATTACTTTTGATACCAATCAATAAATTATTTTCAATTAGATTGTTCCAAATATCGTTCATCGAAAATATTTTCTTTTTTATAGGGCTAAAATCACTATTATCTAAAATCTGTAGACCAGTAAAAATAAATTGGTTATTATTGTCTCTGCTAACCGTGCCATCTTGGAGATTAAAATCTCCCTTGAAAGAATTATCAAAGCTCAAATTTTTATTTACTAACAACAAACAAGCTTTTGATTTTTTGTGTTGAAAATAAAGATGCTCTAAATCACTTAATTCACTCGAATAAGCGTTACTCCACAATGTATCAGGATTGACGACAAAGAAAGGTCCTTTGAAAGATTTAGTAGCATTATATATTCCACCTCCAGTATCAAGTAGTACGTCTTGTTCATGAGAAATTGTAATTTTTGCTTTATATTTATTTTTATTAATAAAGTCTTTTATTTGATCAGCTAGATGGTGGACGTTGATAGCTATTTCATCTACACCATGATTAATTAATAACTCTATTGCTCTATCAAGTAAGTTTTTATTACCTATTTGTATGAGTGGTTTTGGGGTTTTGAAAGTAATGGGGTGCATTCTTTCCCCCAACCCAGCGGCTAAAATCATACCTTGTTTAATTTTCATATTCTTTTTAACTTTTTCAATTTTTTTAAAGGCAAATGTTTTTTAAATAATATATTTAACTTATTAAATATAGGATTTTTCATTCTTCTTTCAATAAGCAACCAGGTATAAGGCAAATATTTTAAATAATTAAGTTTATTGTCTCTTTTAGATAAACGGACAAAAATACCCAAAATTTTTAAATTTCTTTGAACAGATAAAATATCAAAATCATTTCTCAGGTTAGGCTTTTCTTTAACTTTAAATTTAGATTTAAGTATGAAGTATTTTAACAAATTATCCTGCAAATTTTTAGGTAATTTAATTCTTACGTCATCAATTAATGAAGCAATATCATACAGTGGGTTTCCGATAATTGCATCTTGACTGTCTATGACGCCTAATTTCTTATTATTACACATTATATTTGATGCATGAAAGTCTCTATGAGTAAAATAATTATTTTTAAAATAAAGTTTTTTATAAATATTGTTAAGTTCTTGCTTGAATATCTTTTTTATTTTATGAATATTTTTATTTTTAATTGTAAATTTTAAATACCAATCAAAAAATAAATCAGATTCTTTGTGTAATTGACTAAGAGAATATTTAATAAAACTAATTTTATTTTTTCCATAATAATGAGTTAACTTGGGCTTAATTTTTTGTAGCTTTAATATAATTTCAATTAAATTTTTATAATATAATAATTTATTTTTTTTGTTTTTAATAAATTCATAAAAAGACTTACCTCCTAGGTCTGTAATTTCTATCATATTGTCTTGATAATAGTTTCTAATCAGTTTGGGAGATAGAATTTTGTGCTTATTTAAAATACTATTAACCGCACAATAAACTATTAAATTTTTAAATTTTTCTTTTTTTGCAACGACTATAATTGAAGTTTTGTTATTTTTTTTTACTCTATAAAACTCTCTAAAAGAAGCGTCTCCAGAAATTTTTTTAATTTTATAATTCATTTAAATTAAATGTTTTCCACTTACCTAATCCTTTAAGAACTAATTTTCTTTCATTTTCGTTGTTAGCATAACTTAAATGAAGTTCTAGTCTATCTGTAACATTAGTTTCTATTAATTGAGGCCATTCAATAATTTTAATAGAATTTACATTTTCATTAAAAATGCCCAATTGATTTAATTCGATCGCATTTTTTATTCTGTAAAGATCATAATGCATAACTTTGATTTTTTTAATATCATATTCGTATAAAAGATTAAAAGTAGGGCTTAAAACTTCAGTTTGTTCAACTCCTTCCCTTTTTTGAAAATAGTTGATTAAACTTCTTGTAAGAGTAGTTTTGCCTACCCCAATTTCGCCTATTAAAAATATACAATCTTTTTTAGAGGTCTTATCTGCGATTTTTTTTGAAATTAATTGAAGATGTTCTAAAGATTTAATAATCATTAGCTACTAATCTAGTAGCGATAAGTATCTGGCTTAAAAGGTCCTGATGGTTTAACGCTAATATAATCTGCTTGTTCTTTTGACAATTTAGTTAATTTTGCTCCAACTTTTTCTAAATGCAGCATAGCAACTTTTTCATCTAAATGTTTTGGTAAAACATATACTTTCTTCTCATACTTTTCTGAATTATTCCATAATTCTATTTGGGCAATAACTTGATTTGTAAATGATGCGCTCATAACAAAACTTGGATGGCCAGTTGCACAACCTAAATTTACTAGTCTACCTTCAGCTAATAAGATTATTCTTTTTTTACTTGGTAGTTCTATTTCATGAACTTGTGGTTTTATCTCATCCCACTTATAATTTTTTAGAGCCTCTACTTGAATCTCATTATCAAAATGCCCAATGTTACAAAGTATTGCTCTGTCTTTCATGTCTCTCATATGATCCGCAGTAACAATATCTTTATTTCCTGTAGCGGTTACAACGATGTCAGCATTTTTAATTGCTTCATCCATTAGAACAACCTCATATCCTTCCATTGCTGCCTGTAGAGCGCATATTGGGTCTGTTTCTGTTACCATAACTCTTGCTCCAGCTTGTCTTAAAGATGCTGCGCTTCCTTTACCAACGTCTCCAAATCCTGCGACAACTGCAACTTTACCGGACATCATGACGTCAGTTGCTCTTTTAATCCCATCAACTAAACTCTCTCTACAACCATATAAATTATCAAATTTTGATTTTGTTACTGAATCATTTACGTTAATTGCAGGAATTAATAATTCTTTTTTAGCTTCCATTCTTTTTAAAGCTAATACTCCTGTAGTAGTTTCTTCTGATACTCCTTTAATATCTTTTAAAAGATTTTTATAATCTTTGTGCATTAGAGCTGTAAGATCTCCACCGTCATCTAAAATCATATTTGGTTTCCAATCCTTATTACCCTCTATTGTTTGTTTAACACACCACCAATATTCTTCCTCTGTTTCGCCTTTCCAGGCATAAACAGCTACTCCTGTTTTAGCAATCGCAGCAGCTGCGTGATCTTGAGTTGAAAATATATTGCAAGACGACCATCTCACTTCGGCTCCTAGCTCTACTAAGGTTTCAATTAAAACGGCTGTTTGTATAGTCATATGAAGGCAGCCGAGTATACGTGCTCCCTTTAGTGGGCTCTTCTCTTTATATTCTTCCCTTAGTGACATTAATCCTGGCATTTCAGTTTCTGCTAAAGAAATCTCTTTTCTTCCAAAATCAGCTAATTTAATATCTTTTACTTTAAAATCATCAGTCATATTTAGAAAGTCTTGTAACAATTAAAACAAATCATATCAAGAAACAATGCTATTGAAATTTAGGCAGCAAAACTTCAATTTGAGCACCAGCTATGTCAGATCTATTTGCCGCAGATATAGCTCCTTTATGTAATTCTACTATATTTTTTACGATATTTAGGCCTAAACCAGAGTGTTCTCCGAAATTTTCAGGTCTGTTACTATAAAATCTTTTAAAAATTTTTTCTGTTGAAGCTTCACTAAAACCTGGTCCTTCATCCTTTATTACTAATACATAATTGTTTGCAATTTCATTTATTTCAATTTGAATTGTTCCTTCGTTTTTACTAAATGAAATAGCATTATCCAATAAATTAGCAACTACTTGCTCCAACCGATTTTCTATACCAAATATATAAAAGTCCTTATTATTTTTTTTAACATAATTGATTAAAATTTTAATTTTTTTGTTTTGATTAACTAAATCTTGCTTAAAATCTTCAACAACATTATTTATAATGCTTATAATGTCGATTTTTTTCATTTTTTCTTTTGACAAAGAGGCTTCATCCTTTAGCATTTGCGTATAGTCTGTAATTAATCTCTCAATTCTTTCAACATCATGATTTACAATTTTTAGTAATTTTTCTCTATCTTTTTCTAAGCTTGTTTTGTCTAAAAGTTCAGATGCACCTTTTAAAGAAGCCAAAGGATTTCTTATTTCATGTGCTAAATCAGTTGAAAAAGACTCTGCTCTACTAGTTCTTTTTTGAAGTTCTTTAGTCATTTCATCAATAGATTTAGTTAATTTCCCTACCTCATCTTCTCTCACAAAAAATTTTTCTATATCAATTTTTTTATCTGACTTATTCTTGATTGATTCTGTAAACAAAACCAGAAATTTAATTGGTTTTAAGATGTATTTATTTAAAAATAAAGAAAAAATTAAAATTACTAATGCCACTGCTAGAACAGTTCGTATAATAAAATTTTTTCGCTCTTTAACTGCAATTAATATATTATTTGCTTCTTCTGTCACTAATATATATCCGATTATATTTCCGTCGATTTGTATTTTATCTAATGTACTTACAAAAAAAATATTGTTAACTTTGTTCTCCAGCACTAGTGGTTCATTTTTGTATTTTTTTAAAATTGACTCTTTAATTTTATTACTTTTTTCATTTTCAATTTTTAATGTTTTTTTTAAATTTTTGTTATAAAAAATGTTTCCGTCTATAGTTTCTTCGAGCACTGCTTCTGATTTTGTAAAAACACTCTGGTCTAAATCTAATATATTTGTATCGCCAACAATATTTCCTTCGGTATTATAAAACTGTACCCTGCTAAGACTTTGAAATAAAAATCTTGTAGATAATAAAAATTTTTTTATACCTTCTTCGTTGATTTTTACCTTTAATCTTTTTATATGGTCTGTAGTATTGTTTATTATATTTATGTGATTTGATATTCTTTCTTTGACAAGGTTGGGTTGAATTGCCTGCAAGTAAAGAATTGTAAATAATCCTAATACTGAAAAAACAAATAAATTAAATAATAAAAATTTTCTTAAAATTGATGGTGTTTTTTTTTGGATCATTATCTAACATTCCATCTATACCCGCTTCCATACCTAGTTTCAATCGCAGAAAATTTTTCATCCACCTTTTTGAATTTTTTTCGTATTCTTTTTACGTGACTATCAATCGTCCTATCTTCTATTTCTGTATTTTCTTTATAAGCAATATCCATTAGATGAGCTCTTTCTTTTATCACGCCAGGTCTTTTTGCTAGCTCCTTTACTATTAAAAATTCAGTAGTTGTCAACTTGTCTGGCAAAGCTTTTCCGTTCCATTCGCACTCTAGTTGAGATGGGTCTAGTTTTAATTTCCCATGAGAAATTAAATTTTTTGAGTCATCTATAGTTTCTGACTTTTTTCTTAATTGCACTCTAATTCTTTCAATTAAAATTTTCATAGAAAAACCACCAGATTTCTTAACAAAATCATCTGCTCCTAATTTTAATCCAAGCAGTTCGTCAACTTCTTCGTCTTTAGAAGTTAAAAATATAATTGGTATTGTCATTTTTTTTCTCAATTTACTTAGTAGTTCTTCTCCGTCCATTCTCGGCATTTTTATATCTATCACAGCAAGATCGGGTGGATTTCTTGTTAGCCCCACAAGTGCTGTCTCACCATCAATGTATGTTTGGACTTTAAAACCCTCTCTCTCAAGCGCGATGCTTATTCCGGTTAATAAATTTCTATCGTCGTCTACTAGTGCAATTGTCTGAGCCATATAACATCTTATTAATTTTAATTAAATTGTCAAAATTTAGGCGTTAATTAATCAAATTAGTGCGCTTCTCCCCAATTATAACCTGAATTTATACTGACTTCTAAAGGGATTGAAAACATGTGATGTTCTGAGCTTGATGCTGCTACCATTATTTCTTTGATAGTCTTCTCTATATATCTTTTATCTGTTTCTAAACATTCGAATATTAATTCGTCGTGTATTTGTAAAAGCATTTTTGTTTTAAACTTTTTATCTTTTTCTATAGTACTATCTATTTTAATCATCGCTAGTCTTATTAAATCTGCAGCTGAGCCCTGTATCGGAGCATTTATAGCAGCTCTCTCCTGAAAACTTCTTATGCTAAAATTTTTATCATTAATTCCTTTTAAATGAATTCTTCTTCCAAAAATGTTGTTTACATAGCCTTGTTTTCTGCAAGTGTTGATAGTTGAACTCATATAGTCTTTGATTTCAGGAAATTTTTTAAAATAGGCATTTATAAAATCTAAAGCTTCATGATTTGAAACTGATATTTGTTTTGCCAAACCATACTGTGTAATTCCATAAATAATACCAAAATTAATTGCCTTTGCCTTTCTTCTTAGATCTTCATTAACTTTATCAACGGAAACATTAAAGACTTGGCTAGCTGTAAGACTATGAATATCCTCATTATTTCTAAAAGCTTTTTTGAGTTGCTTAACATCTGCCATATCAGCAAGTATTCTCATTTCAATTTGATTGTAGTCAGCTGATATCAAAATATTTTTTTTTTCTGCAACAAATGCTTTTCTTATTTCTCTTCCTTCCTCTGATTTAATTGGAATATTTTGTAAATTTGGATCACTAGATGCTAACCTTCCAGTATTTGTAGCCGCCAATAAAAATGATGTATGAACTCTTTTTGTTTTTTTACTTATATGTTCCTGTAAAGCGTCGGTATAAGTATTTTTAAGTTTTGAAACTTGCCTCCATTTAAGTATTAATTTTGGAAACTTGTGCCCTAAAAGAGCTAGGTCTTCAAGTACATTAGCATTGGTTGCCAAGCTGCCTTTTCTTGTTTTTTTTAATTTTGAAATTTTGAGCTCGTTATAAATTATTTCACCAAGTTGTTTGGGTGAGGCAATATTAAAAATTTTTCCAGCAAGGGAAAAAACTTCTTTTTCTATTTTTTTAATTTTTTCCTCAAATTTTTTTGATAATTTTTTAAGATAAAGATCGTCTACTTTTATGCCATTAAATTCTAATTTAGATAGAATTTTAACCATCGGTTTTTCAAAGACTTCATAAACTTTATTCAATTTTGCTTCGTTCATTCTGGCTTCTAACAAATTGAAAAGCCTTAGTGTTAAATCTGCATCTTCGGCTGCATATTCTGTGGCTTTATCAAGGTCAATGTCAGAGAAATTTAATTGTTTTTTTCCACTACCTACTACTTCTTTATAAGATATTGCTTTATGGTTTAAATGAATTTCAGACAATGTATTTAGATTGTGCCTATTAATTCCAGCATCTAGAGTGTAGGAAATAAGCATGGTGTCTTCTATGGAATTCATATCTATGCCGTTATTTTTCAAAATAATATAATCGTATTTGATGTTTTGTCCTACTTTTTTAATACTAGCATCCTCTAAAATTGGTTTAATTTTTTTTAAAACTTGATCCTTTTTTAAGCCTTTAATTTTTTTATGCGCTAAAGGAATATAACAAGCTTTATTTGATTCATAGCTGAATGAAATTCCAACAAGTTCTGCTTCTAATGGATTTAAAGATGATGTTTCTGTGTCAACTGAAATTATAGATTTTTCATTTAATATATTTATCCATTTGTTTAAACTTTTTTCATTAACAACACTTTCGTAAACTTTAGTATCAATTTTAGATATTATTTGTTTAGGTTTTATCAAATTATCATTACTACTACTAAGCTCTCCATAAAAACTTATTGCTTGGCTAAGCAACCTATTAAACTCCATTTCTTTTAGAAAATCATACAATCTTTCTTTGTTTACACTCTTCATTATAAAACTTTCAAGTTTATCTTGAACAGGAACGTCATCTTTGAGTGTTACTAGTTTTCTGCTTAAAATAGCTTTATCCTTATTTGCTAATAGAGTTTCTCTTCTTTTATTTTGCGGAATTTCTTCAGCATTTTTTAAAAGAGTATCTAAAGACTTGTATTTATTGATAAGCTCTGAGGCTGTTTTTATTCCTATCCCGGGTACACCGGGTACATTATCTGAGGAATCTCCTGCTAAAGACTGGACGTCTATAACCTTATTTGGTTTAACTCCAAATTTTTCAATCACTTCTTTTTCTCCTAAAACTTTGCTTTTCATAGGATCGTAGAGTCTGACCCCGTCTGAGACTAATTGCATGAAATCTTTATCAGAAGAAATAATTGTAACTTTAGCACCGGCTTCAATAATTTGTTTTGAATATGTAGCTATTAAATCATCTGCTTCATAATTTATTAATTCAACTGAAGGTAAATTAAATGCTTTTACAGATTTTCTAATATAATCAAACTGTGGGGCTAAATCATCAGGGGCTTCTGCCCTATTGGCTTTGTACTCCTTATAAATGTCATTTCTAAAATTTTTTCTAGCTGAATCAAAAATTACAGCAAAATGTGTTGGTTTGTGAATTGAATCATCAGATCTTGAGTCTTCTAACAGCTTAAACAGCATTGAACAAAATCCACTTACAGCTCCAGTAGGAAGACCGTCGCTCTTTCGTGACAAAGGAGGTAAGGCATAGTAAGCTCTAAAGATATATCCTGAGCCGTCTATTAAATAAAAATGATCTGTTTTTTTTAAAGAACTCATATATATATAATACCTTAAAACTGTAGCTAAAATTAGATAAACTATGAACAAAACTGCTTTAACTGTTGAAAATCTCACTAAAATTTATTCAGGTAATAAAAAAAATAAATCAGAAAAAGCTCTAAATAATTTGAATTTTGAAGTTGAACAAGGTGAAATATTCGGTTTGCTTGGACCCAACGGGGCAGGAAAAACTACATTTTTAAGCATTTTAGGTGGAACAGTTACTAAAACAGATGGGAAGGTAAATGTTTGGGGTTTTGATCTTGATAAAAATCCAAGACAAGTGAAGGCATCTATAGGTATTGTTCCTCAAGAAATAAATCTTGATGTATTTTTTACTCCAAAAAAATTACTAGAACTTCAGGCAGGATTGTATGGAGTTCCATCCAAAGATAGAATTACTGATACAATTTTAAAAATGGTTGCGCTAGAAAGTAAAGCCAATGCATATTCAAGAAGTTTGTCAGGAGGGATGAAAAGAAGATTATTGATTGCAAAAGCCATGGTTCATCAACCGCCAATATTGGTTTTAGACGAGCCAACAGCCGGAGTTGATGTTGAATTAAGAAAAAATTTATGGAAAAATGTCAAAGAACTTAACAAGCAAGGCGTAACAATAATTTTAACAACACATTATCTTTTTGAAGCTCAAGAACTGTGTGATCGTATAGCAATAATAGATAAAGGAAATTTAGTTGCTCTAGATACGACACAAAAATTGCTTGATAGGATACAAACAAAAAAAGTAACATTTAAGCTAGAAAAAATTTCCAACAATCAAAATTTTAATTTGAAAGGCGTAGAATTTAAAATTATTTCGAATAATACAATTAGTATAGTTTATGAGAAAAACTCTCATAAATTTGATGATATTTTAGATTATTTTAATAAAAACGACTTAAAAATACACGATATAATAACAGAAGATGGCGATTTAGAAGATGTTTTTGTAAAACTAACAAATAACTAGATTTAATTATAAAAACAAGTAAATTTAAATTTATGGAAATAGTAAGAAATTTAAAATATACAAAATTAATTAAAAATATATTTATTGTTTTAATAGGTACTATTTTTTTAGCTATCTCATCAAAAATTAAAATACCTTTTTATCCAGTTCCTATGACTATGCAAACATTTGTTGTTTTATTCATTGGTGTTGCTCTTGGGTGGAGATTGGCTACAGCTACTGTTGCTCTATACTTGTTTGAAGGCATAGTCGGTCTACCTGTTTTTGCTGGCTCTCCTGAAAAAGGTGTTGGGTTAATTTATTTTGTAGGTCCAACAATGGGTTATCTGTTGGGATTTCTTGTTACAACTTTTTTTGCTGGTTTATTTAGTTACAGGAAAAATATTTTTACTAATTTTATCAAAATAACTTTTTCAACTAGTTTTATATATATTTTTGGAATAATTTGGTTAGGAATATTAATAGGATGGGACAAGCCACTACTTGAATTAGGCGTACAACCTTTTTTATTAGCAGAACTATTTAAAATTCTATTAATAACAATTACAATCTCAAAAATCAGAAATATTAGAAATTTAATTTAATAATTATCTTGGGGATCTCTTAGATAGTATTCTTTGAAGTGTTCTTCTATGCATTTTTAATCTCCTTGCGGTTTCAGAAACATTACGGTTACATAATTCAAAAACACGATGAATATGCTCCCACTTTACTCTATCAGCAGACATGGGGTTTTCTGGTGGTTTTGCTTTTGATTCCGGAGAAGCTAAAAGTGCTGCCTCCACGTCATCTGCATCTACAGGTTTAGCTATGTAGTCTATAGCTCCAGCCTTTACAGCGGCTACAGCTGTTGGCAAGTTACCATAACCTGTTAACATCACAATTCTGCTATCTTTTTTAATTTTTGTAAGCTCTTTTATAACGTCTAACCCGTTACCATCTTCAAGTCTTAAATCGACAACAGCAAAGTTTGGAGGTGTTTTTTTAACGATATCTAGACCTTCTTGAACGCTTTTTGCCTCTTTTATTACAAATCCCTTTTTTTCCATAGCTCTTCCAAGCCGACCTCTAAGAGGATCATCATCATCTAATATCAATAGCGATTTATCTTCAAAATCACTGATTTTAAGCTGTGGAACAGGAATATTTGAGTTTTTCATATACTTACTTATACAGGAATCAAAACTTAAATTGCAACCACATATCATGTCTTTTTTTCTTTACATAAAGTCAAAAAAACTTTAAATGCGAACACATAAGGTTTTTTTATAAAAATTTTTTAGAAACCTTTCTGTGTAAACATAAAGAGGGACACATGAGATGCGAAAATTTAAAGACGTTAACGAATTAGTTAACACATTAAAACCAGATTACCCCGTATACTGCATACGGCCTGAATCCATAAAAATATCTACTGATTTCTTTAAGAGAAATTTTCCAGGTAAAGTCTTATACGCAGTTAAAACAAATCCTAACGAAAAAGTTTTGAAGCATATTTTATCTAATGGAATTAAGGATTTTGACGTAGCTTCAATTAATGAAATAAAATTGATAAAAAAATTAAAACCAGAAGCTAAATTGTATTTCATGCACACCGTAAAGAGTCGAGAAAATATTTCAGAGGCTTATTTTGATTTAGGTGTAAGAGATTTCGCTTTAGATACTAAAGATGAACTGCAAAAAATTCTTGAGGCTACTAACCAAGCAAAAGATTTAAATTTATATATAAGAATAGCAATCTCAAACGAACATGCAGAAATAGATTTATCAAGAAAATTTGGAGCATTACCTAGTGAGGCCCTGGGGCTTGTAAGACTCTGCAAAGAGCATGCAAAAAAAATAGGAATAAGTTTTCATGTTGGGTCTCAATGTATGCATAAAATTTCTTTTTCCAAAGCTATTTCTGAAGTAGGTAGTATAATTAAAAAAACAAAAATAATTCCTGATATAATAAATGTTGGAGGAGGGTTTCCCTCTATATACCCAGATTTAAATCCAGAATCATTAAGTAATTATATTGAAGAAATAAAAAATTCTCTTTTAAAATTAAAGTTACCTAATATGCCTGAGCTAATTTGTGAACCAGGTAGAGCTATTGTTGCTGAAAGTGGATCGGCAATAGTAAAAGTTATTTTAAGAAAAAAACAAACTCTTTATATTAATGACGGTACATATGGAACTTTATTCGACGCTGGAGTTCCAAACTTTGTTTTTCCAAATAAAATGATTTCAAATGGAAGAATTCAATCAAAAAAATTGACAGCATTTAGTTTTTTTGGCCCAACATGCGATAGCCTTGATTATATGAAGGGGCCCTTCTTGATTCCTAATAACATTAAAGAAGGAGACTATATTGAGTTAGGTCAACTTGGAGCATATGGTTTAACATTCAGAACTAAATTTAATGGCTTTTATTCAGATCAAATTTTTGAATTGCACGACAAACCCATAATGTCTATTTATGACGATCCAAGTAAAGTTAACTACTTGGTTGCTTAATGAATAAAAAAAATAATCCAAATTTTGGACATAATAAAAAATCTCTCTTAAACAATCCTGTAGAACACATAGACATAACTTCTTTTGATGCCCGTCAAATTATTGACTCAATGAAAAAGATGTCATTTACCTCAAGGGAGACAGCCAATGCAGCAGGTATTTTCAATGAAATGATAGCAGATAAAAACTGTTCAATTTTTTTAACTTTAGCTGGTTCTACTTCTGCAGCAGGTTGCATGCAACTTTATACAGATTTAGTCAAATACAATATGGTTGATGCCATAGTGGCAACAGGAGCCTCAATAATTGACATGGATTTTTTTGAGGCGCTTGGGTTTAAACACTATCAAGGCTCTCAATTTCAGGACGATACAGAACTAAGAAACAATTATATTGACAGAATATATGACACCTATATCGATGAAGAAGAGCTTCAAGCTTGTGACAAAGCTATCTGTGAAATAGCCAATACATTAGAACCGCGATCTTACACATCTAGAGAGTTTATTAGGGAGCTTGGTAAGTACTTGAAGACTAATGGAAAAAAGAAAAACTCTTTAATAGAAACTGCCTATGATAATGATGTACCAATATTTTGTCCTGCGTTTACCGACAGTTCAGCTGGATTCGGGCTAGTTATGCATCAAGAACAAAATCCAGATAAACACATGACTATAGACTCTATTCGCGAATTTAGAGAATTGACCGAGATAAAATTGCAATCTAAACAATCTGGTTTATTAATGATTGGAGGCGGTGTTCCAAAAAACTTTGTTCAAGATACAGTCGTGTGTGCAGAATTATTAGGGAAAAAAGTGGACATGCATAAATACGCTATTCAAATTACTGTTGCAGACACCCGTGATGGAGCTTGTAGTAGTTCCACGTTAAAAGAAGCTAGTTCATGGGGTAAGGTTGACATAACAAAAGAACAAATGGTATTTGCTGAAGCAACAAGTGTTTTGCCTTTGATAGCAAGCGATGCTTACCACCGGGCAAATTGGAAAAATAGAGATAGAAAAAACTTCTCAAAAATATTTAAATAGTGAAATATCTTTCTAATAAAAATGGTTTTTTAGGAATTGATAATAAATTTAATTTTAAAGAAAAAGTTGTAGTTGTTCCTTTTGGATTAGAAAAATCTGTAAGCTATGGAGGTGGAACTAAGAATGGTCCAACTGAAATTATTAAAGCCTCACATCAGGTAGAACTATTTGATGAAGAATTAAACAAGGAACCTTACAAATTTATAGGTATTAAAACACTAAAACCATTCCCAATCAAAAAAAATCTTAAAGCGGCTATATCTCAATTATCTGAAATAAACAAAAATATTTTATCAAAAAATAAACTTCCTCTAGTTCTTGGAGGAGAACACTCGCTAACACCTGGAGCAGTGAAACCTTTTTCAGATAAATATGATGAACTAACAATACTTCACTTTGATGCCCATGCAGACTTAAGAGAAGAATATGAAGGTGAAAAACTTTCACACGCATGTGCAATTAAGAGATGTCTAGACTTTGAAAATGTCAAAGTTGTTTCTTTGGGTGTAAGAAATATTTCTGCTTCTGAAATGAAATTCTATAATAATAATCAGGATAGAATTAAAATTTTTTGGGCAAAAGATAAACATGAATGGAATTTAAAAAATATTACAGATATTTTTGCTAATAAAAATGTATACATAACTTTCGATGTAGATGGGTTTGACTCAAGCATTATGCCTGCCACAGGCACACCTGAACCTGGAGGTTTATTTTGGAATGACGTAATGCCGATTATCAAGGCTGTTTGTAAAAGTTCAAATATAGTGGGCGCTGATATAAATGAATTAGCTCCTATTAAAAATTTCAATACTTATAATTTTTTAGTAGCTAAATTGGCTTATAAAATTTTATCTTATACATTTGAATTTAAGAATTAGAAATTAAACTTGATATTTTCCAACTAATCTCTACTGATGCCCCTTTTTTTTCTGCAGTATTAAAAAAGTTTAGCTTCGCTCCTTGTCTTTCTAAAAGAGTTTTTCCCAGAAAAGTACCTAATCCAAGACCTGATTTGTTGTTAATCTCTTTTGATTTTGATCTTATATATGGCTCCCCTAGTACCTTTATTATATCCTCCGGAAACCCTGGGCCATCATCATTAATTATTATAATTATATTTTTAACATCGCTTTTTAGCTCAATTTCAACTTTTTTATCTGAAAATTTGACAGCATTACCAATGAAGTTTCTTAAACCATAAATAATTTCAGGGGAACGTGTTATGTTTACTTTGTTTTTGTCATTATCAGATTTTAATTCTATTTTTTTTTCTGAAGTCTCCATAAAAGATCGTAAAATCTCTACTAACAAATCTTCTAATTTTATAGCACTTATGAATTTATCTTCTATTATCTGTTTTTGTGATATTTTTTTTAATATTTCTCCACATCTTTTTGTTTGGCTTATTAATAAATCTAAATCTTTAGAATGCTTTGAGTCTTCTCCTATTTCCTTTCTTAACTCTTTAGCAACTACAGTTATTGTGGCCAAAGGAGTCCCTAAAGAGTGTGCTGCTGCTGCCGCTTGACCACCTAACGACTCCAATTCATATTCTTTAGCAATAACTTGTTGCAACTTATTAAGGGCCTCAGATCTTTTTTTTGTTTCACCAGTAAATCTTATTCCGAAATAACTTAAAAAAACCAATCCAATTATCATTGAAATTAAAGTGCCTATTAAATAATAAGATGGAAAATCAAAACTAAACTCTGAAATTCCTGGCAAAGGCATATAAAATTTTGTTAGAGTAAATAACGATCCTGTTGTTATGATGCCTAAAATTATAGTTGTACCCATGCTCAAAAATGTTGAAGAAACAATTGTTGGAAAAATTAATAATAATGAAAATGGATTTGAAATACCTCCTGTTAGATAAAGAAGAAGACTCAATTGAATTAAATCGTATATTAAAAATAATGAGGAATATGTGTCTTTTAATTGATTGCTGCTAACTTTAAATTGTAAAAATAAATTTGTTAAAAGACCTAAAAAAATAATTATATGACTTTCAATAATAGAAAACTGTAAATCTAAATAATTATATACTAAATTGATCGCAATTAATTGCCCGACGATAGCAATCCATCTCAAAATAACTAAAGTTTTTTTATCGAGATGTAGATTCTCTTCTAATCTAAATAGAGTAGAAAAATTCATTTTATAATTTATATATCTAACTCCGCAACATTTAAAGCGTTACTTGTAATAAACTCTTTTCTTGGAGCCACATCGTCCCCCATTAAAACTTGGATCATTTTTTGATCTTCTTTTGATTTTTCTTTAGTGCCTTTTGAGTATTGAACTTTTAACACAGTTCTATTATCTGGGTTTAAAGTTGTTTGCCAAAGTTCTTCAGGATTCATTTCTCCCAAACCCTTAAACCTTTGAATTGTAAGTTTTTCTCTTTGTTCTCTCATAAAATTATCAAAAGCTGGTGTATTTTTTTTTATTTTTTTTTCTGATTTTTCTGAGATTTTAAGAATGTGGTCTTCTAAATTTTTTTCATCTTTTATATAAACACTTTTTGTTCCTTTGGTTACTTTGAATAAAGGAGGTTGAGCTAGGTAGAGGTGGCCGTTTTCTATTAATTGATGAAAAGGAAAGTTGTTAAAAAAAGTTAATAAAAGAGTACGAATATGTGAACCGTCAACGTCTGCATCAGTCATTATTATAATTTTGTCGTATCTTAAGTTTTCAATATTAAAATCCTTAGAGCCAGTTCCTAGTGCATTTATTAGGGTTACAATTTCGTTTGAAGACATCATTTTAGCTAGTGCTTTTGTTGCATAATCATTTGAGGATCCATTTTTTTTTCCATTTGCATTTACATATGTGTTTAAAATTTTACCTCTTAAAGGCAACACAGCCTGATATTCTCGTACTCGTCCTTGTTTTGCCGATCCTCCAGCTGAGTCTCCCTCTACAATAAAAAGTTCTGTTCCCTCTCTTTTTTGTATCTGGCAATCTGCTAACTTTCCCGGTAAACCGGAAAGTTCAAAAGTGCCTTTTCTTCTTACACTATCTCTTGCTTTTCTTGCCACGTCCCTAGCAAATGCTGCTTGAGTAATTTTTTCAATAATGCTTCTAGATACTGATGGGTTTTGATCAAACCATGTAGAAACTTTATCATTTATTATGCTCTCAACAATTAGTCTAATCTCTGATGAAACTAATTTATCTTTAGTTTGAGATGAGAACTTTGGATCAGGCATCTTTATAGATAATACTGCCGTTAATCCTTCTTTGATGTCATCACCTGACAAAGTAATTTTATTTTTTTTATTATTTTTATCGGATGAATACTTATTTATAACTCTAGTTAAAGCACTTCTAAATCCTAATAAATGAGTTCCTCCATCTTTTTGTGGAATATTATTTGTAAATGCAAGTACTTCATCTGAATAACTAGCATTCCATTCGAACGAACATTCGACAGTAACATTATTTTTTGTCGCTATTACATAAATAGGTTTTTTAAAAACCTCTTTTTCATTTTTATTCACTAAAATAGATTTCTTTTTATTTATATATTTTACAAATTCTAATATTCCACCATCATAGTTATGAATAAATTCCTTACTCTTTGCAGAGGTATTATCTGTAAGAGTAAGATTAATTCCTTTATTTAAAAATGCTAGTTCTCTTATTCTTTTTTGAAGAATAGATGAGCTAAACTTAATCGAAGAAAATATTTCTTGAGAAGGTAAAAAAGTAATTTTAGTTCCTTTTTTTTTTGTTTTTCCAATATTTTTTAAAGATTTGACAGAATCTCCATTTTTAAAAACAATTGAATATTCTTTATTGTCTCTATAAATGTTTAGTTCTAATTTTTCAGATAAAGCATTAACAACTGATACTCCAACTCCGTGAAGTCCTCCAGAAACTTTATAAGAATCGTGATCAAATTTTCCACCAGCATGTAGTTGTGTCATAATAACTTCTGCTGCTGACATTTTTTCTCCTTTGTGCATGTCTACTGGTATGCCTCTTCCATCGTCTTCAACCGTGACAGTGTTATCTTTATTCATCGTAATAAAAATATTTTTACAATGGCCGGCTAATGCTTCGTCTATAGCATTATCAACTACTTCAAAGACCATATGGTGTAAACCAGATCCATCGTCTGTATCACCTATGTACATGCCTGGTCTTTTCCTAACAGCATCAAGACCTTTTAAAACTTTAATAGAGTCGGCTCCGTAATTTTGATTAGACATTTTTTGTTAATTTTTTGACATTAATTTATGAATAAGGACTTACTTATAACATTTTTTTAGTTTTTTATGAAATCTCAATAGTTCAAGTGCTTAAATAAGTGATATATAACAACAGTTTTAGATCGAAATGAAAAAAAAAAAACTAAAACTTAAAAGTTAGATTTTCATAGGCATTATAACGTAATAACTATTTTTGTCTGCATTATCTTCTATTAAAACTGGCGAGACTGAGTCTTTAAGGTGCATTTTAAGATTCTTGTCCTCTACTTCTGCTGCTATATCTATTAGATATTTTGAATTAAAGCTAACTGTCATTTCTTCTGAACTATAATTAGCTTTGATTATTTCACTTCCCTCTCCAGAGTTTGTACTATTAACGGATAATTTTATATTATCTTTATTTAAAACCAATTTAACACCTTCTTTTCTGTCGACAGATACTGTTATTACTCGTTCAATAGAATCTATGAATTCTTTGGTGCGTACGGTTAAAAATTTTTCATTATTTGTTGGCACAACTTTTCTATAATCTGGAAACTTGCCATCAATAACTTTAGATACTAGCTTAGAATTTCCTATTAAAAATTGAATTTTATTTTCACTAGTTTGTATGTGTATTTTTTCTTCAGCACTTTCTAGCAAAGTACATAATTGAAAAACTGTTTTTCTGGGCAAAATCATAGAAGATAATTTTTTCCCTGAGTCAATCTCTATACTACTAGAAGAAAGTCTATGACTGTCAGTTGCTACACCAGTAATGAATGTTTTGTTTTGTGACTCTGTTAGGTGTAAAAAAACTCCATTTAAATAATGTCTAGTATCATCGTTTGAGATAGAAATTTTTGTTTTATTTAATAAAGTCAGTAATTTATTCTTATTTAAAGTAATTACTGTTTCGGAAAAACTATCTGAATAATTTGGAAAATTTTCTGTAGGTAAACATAAAAGATTGAAATCAGAATTTTCTGTTTTAAGACTTAATTTATTTTCACTTTTCAAATCAAATTTTATATTTGAATTGGCAGAAATTTTTCTAAGTATGTCATACAAAATAGTTGCTGATGTAGTTGTGCTACCCTCCGTTGTAATTTTTATGTCGCTTATTTCATCGTAAAAAATTAGATCCAAGTCTGTAGCGATTATACTTAATTTTTTGTTTTTTATTTCAAGTAACACATTCGAGAGTATCGGAAGTGTGTTTTTTTTTTCAACAATTCCCTGTACATGATTTAAAGATTTTAAAAGAATGTCTCTTTTGATTTCAAATTGCATTTTATTTATTCTTCTAACAACAAACTTTTAAGATGTTCTATATTTTTTTTCATTTCTTCATCCGTTTCAGATATTCTAGTAATAGTTTTAACAGCATGTATTACCGTTGTGTGGTCTCTGTTGGAAAATCTTCTGCCAATTTCTGGTAGTGACCTAGTTGTCATTTTCTTAGAAAGATACATTGCTATCTGCCTAGGCCTAGCTAACGGTCTAGATCTTCGTTGTGATAACATTTCACTTAATGCTAGATTAAAGAAACTCGCTACAGTGTTTTGAATTTTGTCTATTGTAACCACTCTAGCTTGGTTAAAAACGTCTTTAAGTATTAACTTACAATCGCTTATGTTCAGTGTCTTTTTGTGTATCCTGCTATAAGTAATAATCCTGTTTAAAACACCCAATAACTCTCTAATGCTTACTTTGCACTCATTTGCTACAAAACTAATTACTTCTTCATTAATGCTTATGTTTTCTTTAAATTGATTTTGAATATCTTCTAGTTTTTGTTTAATAATTTTATTTTTTAATTCTAAATCTGGAGTTTCAATATCAACAATTAATCCTCCAGAAAGCCTGGATTTAATTCTTTCTTGAACTCTATCAAGCTTCATTGGAGCCCTATCTGCTGAAACAATAATTTGAGAACCTTTTTCTATTAAGCTATTAAAAGTGTGAAAAAACTCTTCCTGTAAACCTTCCTTGCCTCTAATAAACTGTATGTCATCTATAATAAATACTGAAGATTTTCTAAAAAAATCTTTAAAATTTACCATGTCATTTTTTTTAATTGATTTAATAAAATGATACATAAATCTCTCCGCTGATATAAACATAACATTGTTTTCTGCTTGAAGTTCAAGGCCTATCGCATTTAACAAATGTGTTTTTCCCAAACCAACACCTCCATAGACATACAGAGGATTGTATCTTGATAATTGCTCACAGATCTTTTTTGAAGAAGAAAGAGCTATTTCATTACTTGAACCCTTTACAAAATTATCAAAACTTAAATTCACGTTTAGTCTATTGTAATTTAGAATTGAGTCTTTAATCTCAGTTATCTTTGATGAGCTATCTGATCTAAAAACATCAGAACTATTTATTTTACTTTCTTCGGCAATTTTAAATTCGACTCTATTCAAGCTTAATTTATGTGCTTTTAATAATTCTAAAATTTTATCTAGATACCTAGAAACAATCCAGTCTCTAAAAAATCTTGTTGGCACACCAAGAATTATGTAATCATTAAATTCTTTGAGAAGTGTCACATTTTGTAACCAGCTTGAGTATATTTCTGATCCAAAATTTTCTTTAAATGAAATCTGTATTTTGTTCCAATCTAAAGTATTTTCTTCTTCTGAAACAAATTGATTTTTAGCTTTTAGTGATTTTTTTTCCATGTAATTAAATGTTTTTTGAAATTTGTTTGTATTTTTTTAAAAACTTTTAAGCAAGAAGTATTTTAAAATTTTTAAAAATAAATTGACTTAGGTTGTATTATTAACGCGTAGAGTGAAAAAAATTTAAAAAATTTTTTTAATTTTAATTTGCAACTTTTAATTTCATTTATCTATATTTAGCTTTCGCATACTAAATGTAGAATTAAAAATACCTGTAAAACCGTATGTAAAATATCTTAACAACTAATAATTGATAATTAAGGTTTTAAATGAAGCTTAGTCTATTTTTTTTGAGATTCTTGAAATTTTTCTTGAAGCAGTTTTTTTATTTATTGAGCCAGATTTAGCAACTTGCATTAGAATCGATTGAAAAATAGGAAAATATTTTTTTATTTTATCTTTGTCCTTAGATTTTAAGATATCTTCCATTTTTTTAACTGCTGATCTATATTTGCTTTTACGAAGACGGTTAACCGCTGTTTGCTTGTCTACTCTTCTAACTCTTCTAATTGCTGATTTTGTATTTGGCATAAGTTTTTATTTATATATAGCCCAGCTATATTGCGGTCAACTTGTTATTTTTGACAAATATTACAAAAAAAGGTCGAACGGTTATTTAATATCATTTTTTTTACAACGCCTGTACAATCAATATTCATACATTTCATCCCAGTTCTGCCGTATACTTTAAATTTGTCTTGGAATTTACCCAATTTTCCCTCACTATTTCTAAAGTCTTTAATGGAGGATCCACCTTTCTTTATCGCTAATTTTAGAATTTTCTTTGTATTTTTAATTATTTTTAAAATTTCATTATTTTTAACTAACTGTATTTTTTTTGTTGGGATTACTTTGCTCTTAAATAAAATTTCATTCACATAAATGTTACCTAGCCCAGAAACAAATTTTTGATTCATGAGTGTATCTTTTACAGTTGTTTTTTTATTAATTATATTTTTTTTAAAATATATATAATTGTAATTTGAGGAAAGAGGCTCTGGACCTAAAAATTTAATATGTGAACTCATATTTATATGCTTAGTCAGCACTATTTTTATAAATCCAAATTTTCTTACATCATTATATATTAGTTCTATTTTTTTATTTAAAGTAAAAACTAAATGATTGTGTTTACTTAAATGGTCTTTTAATTCATAATAAAAACTAGTTTTTTTGATTTTCTTTTTATTGGATAAAAAAAATTTTCCTGTCATCCCAAAATGTACAATTATCGATATTCCCCCTGAAAGCTCAATTATTAAATATTTTGACCTTCTTTTTATATTAATGATTTTTTTATTTACTGTTAGTTCTATTTTTTTTTTTTTAATTCTATATCTAAGCTTATTATCCTTAATTTCTACTTTTTTTATTGTTAAATTCTTAATATTTTTTTGAAGAGACCTTTTAACAACTTCAACTTCTGGTAATTCTGGCATATAATTTATTTATGAATTTCTATAATCAGGATAAAAATAAACTAGTCAACAAAGTATTTACCTCTGTTCATAAAAAATATGATTTTATGAACGACATAATGTCTCTTGGTGTTCACAGGATATGGAAAAAAAATATGATTGACTGGATGAATCCGCAACCTGATGATATTTATATTGACGTTGCATCAGGCACGGGTGATCTAGCTAAAATAATTTCAGAAAAAACAAATGAAAAAAGTAAAATTTTTTGCATAGAACCGAACCAAGAAATGTTAAGTATGGGAAAAGAAAAATTAAAGAAATATAAAAATATTAATTGGAAAAAAGCTTCAGCAGAAAAACTTCCATTTAAAGATTGTACGTTTGATTTTTATACGATTAGCTATGGAATTAGAAATGTCTCAGATATTAACTTGTGTTTAAGAGAGGCCTATCGAGTTTTAAAGGTTGGAGGAAGATTTATGTGCTTAGAGTTTTCAAAAATAGAAAATGAAATTCTCAAAAAACTTTATAAACAATATTCAAAGACAATTCCTTTTATTGGTAAATATGTAGTTGGAAATAGTATGCCTTATAACTATTTAGTTGAAAGTATAGAAAAATTCCACAATCAAAAAGAAATGGTCTCACTTATTCAAAAAAATAAATTTTCTGATGTTGAGTTTAGAAACCTATCTAACGGTATTTCAGCAATTCATTCAGGTTGGAAAATATAAATGTTTACTAGAATTATTCAGCTCTTTAAAATTGCCAGAAAACTTTCTGATTCTGGCGCTGTAGAAACTATAAATGAGATTTATAATATTCCTTTGCCAGTGAAACTATTCTTCGAGATAATGTCTTTAGGTTCAAATAAAAAAAATAATCTTCTTCAAAAAAAGCCAGGTGAAAAACTTTGTGACGCTCTTGAAGGCATGGGAACAACTTTTATAAAGTTAGGTCAATTTCTTGCAACAAGACCTGATATTATTGGGAAAAATGTAGCTAATGATTTAGTAAAACTACAAGACAAACTTCCTGCTTTTGACGTCCATGAAGCTAAACAAATTATAAGAAAGGAAGTTGGTGAAAAACAATTTAATAATATTGTATCTTTAAGCGAACCAATTGCTGCTGCTTCTATTGCGCAAGTGCACATAGCAATTATCAATAATGAAAACGAGAATAAAGAGGTTGCAATAAAAATTTTAAGGCCAAATATTGAAAAATTATTTAATGAAGAGCTAGATGCGCTGATGTTATTTGCTTATATTGTTGAAAGTTCATTTTCTAAAGCTAAGAGATTAAAGTTAATAGAAGTTGTTCATTTATTAAGAGAAATTACAAATATAGAAATGGACTTAAGATTTGAGGCAGCTGCTGCAAATGAGTTATATGAAAATACAAAAAATGATCTTGGCTTTAATGTTCCTAAAATTTATTGGAATTATACTTCGAAAAGAATTTTAACACTAGATAAAGTAAATGGGGTTTCGATAAGAGAACAAGACTTTCTTAAAGACTCTGGGATCGATCTTAAAAAATTAGCAGAAAATCTTATTCAACATTTTTTAAAACAAGCTGTGCGAGATGGTTTCTTTCACGGCGACATGCACCAAGGTAATTTATTTGTAGATAAAAAGGGAAATATAATTCCTGTCGATTTTGGAATAATGGGAAGATTAGACAAAAATAATAGAAAATACCTAGCGGAAATTCTTTATGGCTTTATTCAAAGAGATTATAATAAAGTTGCCGAAGTTCACTTTCAAGCTGGCTTAGTTCCTAGATCTGCTTCGAAAGAGGAGTTTGCACAAGCTCTTAGGTCTGTTGGTGAGCCTATTTTTGGTCAATCAATTAAAGATATATCTGGAGGAAATTTATTAGCTCAATTATTTGAAATTACCGAAAAATTCAATATGGCTACACAGACACCTTTATTACTTTTACAGAAAACAATGGTTGTTGTGGAGGGAGTAGCTAGAAATTTATACCCAGATACAAATATATGGAAAGTATCTAGGCCAGTTTTGGAAGATTGGATAAAAAATGTAAAGAGCCCTATAACTCAAATTAATAACGTAATAAATACATCTGAAGAAATTTTAAAAAGAATTCCAGATTTTCCAAATTTTATGGATAGGGCCAACAATGCTTTGCTTCTCATTGCCGAAGGAAAGCTGAATCTTGGTGCAGCAAAAAATAAAAATTTAGAAATTGAGGAAATGAA